>ERZ778018.1065-NODE-1065-length-27309-cov-9.932487_pt1 | contig 27309 bp, 23 predicted proteins | sample MGYA00375748_ERZ778018 | MGnify/ENA primary metagenome ERZ778018 (study PRJEB29350, sample SAMN05509839) | bioreactor metagenome | biome: bioreactor; material: wastewater | place: South Africa: University of Cape Town | collected 2014-04-22 ... | reverse complement strand
GTCATGGACACGCGATTCGGCCGCGAAGGATTCCCGGAAGTTATTTCGGCATCGTTCCTCGGGCCACCTTCCCCCGCGAGGGGGGAAGGACGTTGCGAACTCCCCCACGATCGATCGAAAGGCATGGAGGCCGCGCATGCGTCACGAATTGAAACTCTCGCTCCCCCTGGCGGTCGTCGTCGCGTCGGCCTTGTTCGCGGGCCGGGCGGAGGGCTCGTTGGTCCGTTACGATTTCACCGGACGCATCTTTCAAATGACCGCGACCGGCCCCGGCGTGCCGAACGACGAGTTCACGGGGACGTTGATCTACGATGACGCGATCCCGCTCGGGGAGTCGCGCGTGAATCAACGGCGGGAAGACGTGCGGTCGTACACGTCCGGAACGTTCCGGCCCGGCGACCCGACCCCCGACGGGACGGGGTTGCAACTCTGGTTCGACGGCAAGGCCGTGGCTCCGGAGTCCGGCGGGTTGTTCGGCGCGCTGGTCTCGGGCACGAGGGGCGACGGCGTGAAATGGTCGGAACTGGTCTTCCGCAGCAATTCGCCCGAAACGGGCGGACGCCTCAACGGCGGGCTCTCGATCGCGTTCAAGGTCGATCCCTCGATGCTGGCCTCCGGCCGGTTCCCCGACGGCCTGACGGTCGCCGACCTCCCCGACGTCTCCGTCACCATCGACAGCGTGATGAACGGCAGGGTTTACGACGAACTCTCCGGCGGCTTCGGCTACTCCGGCCCGGTCGACTCGTTCCAGATTACGCCCGTCCCCGAGCCGTCCTGGACCGTCGCCGCGCTTCTGGCCGCCGCGGCTTGGACCGTCCGACGGCGCTCCACCCGCGGCCGGGCGGCCTCCGCTCACAGCCGATGAAGGTACGAATCGCGGGCCTCGCAGTCACGGCGAAGGATCGCGGCGACCTCCGCGCGGTCCTCGTCGTTGACGCGGGCCAGCGCGGCGAGGGCCTCGTCGAACCGGCCGAGCTCGCGAAGCGCCTCGGCCTTCATCAGCCGGTCGTCCGGGTCCGCGTCGTCGAACAGCATGACGAGGGCTTCCAAATTGCGGCGGCGGGCCTCGTCGTCGTCGCGCTTGACGAGCTTGCCCAGCAACCTCAAGAGGCCGCCCCCGCGGCGGGCGTCGTTGCCCCGCCACCAGGCGAGGACGCGCGCGTCGCGCTCCCGCGCGGGGGCGACCAGGCCGGCGTCGAGGACTTCAAGGTACTCGGCCTCGGCCGGCTCCGTGGCGAGCCGGGACGCGGCCTGATCGCCACGGGAGGGTCGGTCGACCGGCGTCGCCTCGTCCCCCCAATAGAAGTCGCGGCACTTACGACAGCGGACGAACGCGGGGGGCATGGGGAGCGTCGGGGCGTCGATCTTGCCGTCGCTCCAGCGAGTTGCGCCGAAGGTGTCGCCCGAAAGCAGGGTCTGGAATCGGGCCAGGCCGCCGCAATGAGGGCAGGCGACGATCAGGTTGAGTCCGAACCTCACGGCGTCCTCACCCGCGCGTTCAAGCTCCGGCCAGGGCCCGCCCGATCCTCTCGACTTCGTTGGACCTGGAAATCCGCTCGACGACGCTCGCGAGCCGTTGCCGGAACGCGCCGATCCCACCTCTCGCCCACCAGAAGGCGTAGATGCACCAGCCGAGGAGTGACCACCGGAAAAGATATCGAAGCACGCAACGCTCGACGTCCCGAGCCGCTTTCGCGACCGGCTCGGGATACGATTCCGGATCGAAACGCGCGCTCTCGGGGGCGGGGGTCAACTCCCGCTCATGCCGCAGGACGACGAGGAGGGTCCACCACGAGAGCGCGGGGGCGAAACGGATCATCTCGTTGACGACGTCGCGATACCACCTGTGAACGTCGGCGTCCAGTTCGCCGCGCTCGCGCATCTCGTCCCAAAGCCGGTCCCTGATCGCGAACAGATCCTGGCGCAGCATCCACACCCGAGCCTTGGTCCAGATGGCGTAGGCCACGAAGCCTCCAAGCGCGATCCCGCCGAGAGTGACTTGGATCAGTCCGCTCATGTCGAACCTCCAGGGGGATCGGACCCGTCCTCCCGCAATTCGCTGCTGGTCCTGTCGGGATCCAGCTTCTTTTCAAGTCGGCTCAGGCGAGCCGCGATGTCTGTCGTGAATCGGCGGATTCGCCTGTCTAAAAGATAGAGGACGTAACATGGAAAGCCAGCCGGAAAGACGGTCGCGACCAAGATTTTCAAGGCTGCGATGGCGGGGTCGTCGGCCAGCTTCACTATCCCTCCGACGATCACCCAAAGCGAACCTACGATTCCCGCGGCGGTGATGAGCCACCTGGCCGTCCTCGCCCACTCTCGATGGATCGCGATTCACTCGTCGAGGGGCCGTTTCTTCATACGTTCCGCCATCGCTTTCGGATCGTTCCATCGGAAGACGCCGGCTCGACCAGCGCCGGGTCTCGCGACGCGATTGAGTCATGCAGCCGTCGAATCTATCCGGGTGGACACGTCGCGTCAACGCCGCGGCCGTCTCGGAATTTTTCCCGGAATCATGAAATCCCCCGCGCCCGGCCGCGGATCATTCGATCGTCGGGGGCTCTTTGATAATTCGGACGTTTTCGCGAGGGGAGACACGAGGGCATGTCAGCGACGGCGGGGCGTTCCCGGCATCGACGGACGCGCGAGGTCCGGCCGCCGCTCGGCGCGGGCGCGCCGAACGGGGCGTGAGGGGCAAGGAAAACATCATCGACTTTGACGAGCGAAGCCGGGCGAAATCGATGATAAAATCAAATCACGCAATAAGTTGCGTTCGATGGGTCCGATCGTCGGGACGACGAGCGAACCCATCGGCGGCGGGTCAGTCGTCCTCGTCGGCGCCCTTGAGCTCGACTTCCTCAAGGCCCATCTCCTTGATGACGACGGAGAGGGCCTCGCGGATCTCGAACATGCCGGCGGGGCGCTTCTCGGGGTTGAGGGCCAGGCAGGAGAGGACCAGGTTGTTGAGCTTGGAGAGGACGCGGGGGTTGATCTGGTTGACCGCCGGCAGCTTGCGCTCGGCGCCGGGCTTGGGGATGCCCGGTTGGGCGAACCGGCCCGTGAACATGCGATACATCGTCGCGCCCAGGTTGTAGACGTCGGTGCGCTCGTTGACGACCTTCTCCGACGCCTGCTCCGGCGCGATGTACTGCGGCGTCCCCTGCACCCGGTTCTTGTCGACGCCGCGGACCCAGGCGGTGCCGAAGTCGATCAGCTTCACCTGGCCGCTTTTGGTCAGCATGATGTTCGACGGCTTCAGGTCGCCGTGGAAGACCCCTCGGCGGTGCATGTGGGCCATCGCCGAGGCGACCTGGGAGAACATCAACACCAGTTGATTCAGCTCCGGGGCCTCGATCTCGTCCAGGGTCTTGCCGTCGACCAGTTCCATCAACAGGTCGGCGCCGACCGTCCGGAACCACGACTTCTTCATCTTGAGGTCGTGGATCTTGGCGATGGCCGGGTGGTTGAGCTTCTGGCCGGCCTCGTATTCGGTCTTGAGCTGGTCGATGTAGATCTCGTCCTCGGGGTCGTGCTTGCGGACGGTCTTCAGAGCGTACCGCTTGCCGCCGTTCTTGTCGGCGATCTGGAGGATCGTGCTGCCCGCCCCCTCCCCCAGGGTGTTCACCACCCGGTACTTCATCGCCGAGAGGGTGGGCGTGGTCGACGCGCTTGCCATAATCCGCCTCGTGGTGCTGGTTCCGCCTCGTTCGATCCGCGCGTTTTTTTCGCCCGTCACGGATTATGGGGTGGTGAACATAACGGCCTTCCCCCCTCGCGGGGGAAGGTGGCCCGAAGGGCCGGATGAGGGGGAGGACGTGAACGGAAGCCATCGGGAATTCGAAAGCCGGCCCGGGCGGCTGGGACACCCGACGGCCTTCTTGCCCGCCTCCCCCCTCATCTGACTCCTTCGGAGTCTGTCTTCCCCCGCGAGGGGGGAAGACTGTTCGCGCCCGTGGTCGTCGGGATTCGCGGCGACGCCGTCCCGGGTCACTTGACGCCGATCAACTCGACTTCGAAGGTGAGGGTGGAGTCGGCGGGGATGTCGCCGTGGGGCGAGGAGCCGTAGCCCATCGCCGGGGGGACGGTCAGCTTGCGGAGTTCGCCGACCTTCATGCCGGGGATGCCGTATTCCCATCCCTTGATCAGACCGCCGGAGCCCAGGGTGAATTCCGAGGGGGCGCCCCGCTCGCGGCTGGAGTCGAAGACCGTGCCGTCGGCGAGGGTGCCGACGTAGTGGACCACGGCCACCCGGCCCGACTTCACCTCCTCGCCGGTCCCCTCCTTCAAGGTCTCGTAGACGATCCCGCCCTCCAGCGTCTGGGGCTCGCCGAGGGCCGTCGGCGGCGCGGGGGGGAACGGCTCCTTGGTCTCGTCGGAGGACGTTCCGGAGGAGGTGGTCGCCCTCCCGGTCTCGCCGATGGCCTGGGCGGCGTCCTTCTCGTCGACCTTGTGCTGGACGACGGCGCCCGGCGGCATCACCGGGCCGATCTGGAGTTCGTTCGGGTCTCCGCACCCCCAGACCACCAGCAGCGCCGCGAACCCGCCGACGCCTGACAACCCTCGCCTCATCGGAACGTTCTCCCACGATCGGATCAAGACGGAATGATCGCGACGGACGGCGCGAATCAAGACCGGCGGCGCGGTTGGAAACCGGCCGGCGTCACGACGATTATGCCACGTCGCCCGACCCCGCGGCCAGCCTCAACCCCCTGGGGGGTCGAACTCGAAGAGGCGGACCAGGCTGACGACGATCCGACCGCCGAGGCAGGCGGCGACGTCGGCGTCGTCGCGGCGGGCCCGGCCGTGGTAGTCGCCGCGGTACGACGCCCGCTCCCCCTCGACCTCGTAACGCAGATCCAGCGGCGAGGGGTCCACCGGGCGGAAGACGACCTCGGGGTCGGGGGCGTCGGCCGGCGGATGGGGAAGGTTGACGTTCCAGAACGTGCCGGGGGTCCAGGGCCTGGCCGTCAGGTCGGCCAGGACCGGCGCGGTCCATCGCGCGGCCCTGGCCCAGTCGATCGTCCGGTCGCGGCCGATGTAATGGGAGACCGCGATCCCGGGCACGCCGTGGATGACCGCCTCGCGAACCGCGGCGACGGTCCCGGAGTGGAAGACGTCCACCCCCAGGTTCCCCCCCGCGTTGATCCCGGCGAGGACCCACGCCGGATCCGGCGCCAGGTGGTGCAGGGCCAGCCGGACGCAGTCGGCCGGGGTGCCGGAGACGGCGACGACCCCGCCGGAGCGCTCGGCGGCGAGCAGGGGTTGATGGGTGGTGATCCGGTGGCCGCAGCCCGACTCCCCCAAAAGCGGCGCCACCACCCGGCAAGGCCCCAGGCCGGCCGCGGCCTTCAAGAGCGCGGCCAGGCCGGGGGCGTCGAATCCGTCGTCGTTCGTCAAGACCAGCATCGGCGAGGGCCCTCCGACCCCAGGATGGTCGAAACGCCGGGGCCGTGTCAAACCGCGACGACGCCGATACCTCCTTATCGAACCGCCGCCGTCGTGATACAGTGTCCGTCGAAAGTCGACCGCTCGACCGAGGCCCCGACCGAAGCCCCATGGAACCGAACCCGCCCCGCGCCAAGACGGCGCGCCAGCACGAGGGAGCCGACGCGGCGTCGGCCGTCGAGACGCACAAGCCGACGCGGCCTCCCGGCCGCTTCGACGTCCCGGTCTCCGCCCTCGCCCCCCTGTTCCGCGCCCGACTGCCGCGGATCCATCGCTGCCGGATCGACTTCGACCTGGAGGTCAGCGCCCGGCCCACCGCCCGGGTGTTGGGGGGGTATTACCGCTCGCGGCGGCTGGTTCGGATCTACGCCGTCGACCGCGACGAGGGCCGGCGGCCCCTGGAGGAACTCTTCGACACCTTCCTCCACGAGGTCGCCCATCATCTGGAATACACCGAGCCGGAGAGCTTCTCCGCGAGGGCCTGCGGCCGGGTCCCCGGCCGGATGCACAGCCGGTTGTTCTGGCGGATCCTCGGCGAACTCAAGTATCGCTGGATCTGCATCCAGGACCGCCCCGCCGACGCCGAGACGCGCTGACGGCGGCGGGCGGATCGGGAAGACGGTTCGGTCAATCCAGCTCCTCGATGGAGACGTCCTTGAAGCGGACCTCCATCGGCGGGCCGACGTGGACCTGGAAGGCGACGATCCCCTCGTCCGGGAACTCCTCGTCGGTACGGTCGATGACGGTGGTCCCGTTCAGGACGATGGTCAGCCGCTTCCCCTTGAAGGTGATGACGAAGTCATTCCAGTCCCCCTTGTGGACGAGCTTCTCGGCCTTCTCCGGCGGGTACTGCTCCAGGATGCCGCGACCCCCCTCTTCATAGAGGAGGCCCCAGTAGCCTTCCGCGGCGTCGGCCTGCGGGCCGGTGACGACGCCCTCGCCCCGGGCCTTGCTGCGGACCTGGATCCCGGAGTTGTGGTTGCGGAGCTTCACCTTGACCTTGAGGGTGAAGTCCTTGTAGCTCTTCTCGGAGGCGAGGAACTGGTTCTTCTTGAGATCCCCCTTGGTGCTGCCGACGATCACGCCGTCCTCGACGGTGAACAGGGATGCGTCGGGGGGCGTCACCCAGCCGGTCAGGTCCTTGCCGTTGAACAGCGAGACGGGCTCCTTGCCGAACGCGGTCGGGGCCTGGAGGGCGAGGGTCGCGGCGAGCAAGGCCGCAAGGCCGATCGTGGTCGGGACGCGCATGGGGGTTCTCCCTGGGTCGAGGTTGGTCGAGCGTCGGCCGAGCCGTCGCGGCCGGCGAGCACGCGCCGATTGTCACGGCCCCGCGAGGCGCGGTCAACCGCCCGCCGTCCCTCGCGGCGATCGTTTCAGCCGAACAGCCGGCCCACCACCGGCTCGAACCCCGGCAGGACCGAATCCAGCCTTAGCAAGTCGTCCGGCCCCAGATCGACCGCCGCGCGACCGGCCTCGAAGACGCGCGCCGTCCGCCGCTCCGGGTCGAGGACGACGACGATCGAGACCCCGGCCTCCAGGTATTCGGCCGCCTTCGCCGCCAACCGGTTCCAACGGTCGCTGGGCGAGAGCACCTCGAAGACCAACTCGGGGACTTCCGGCCCGTAGGGGACGAGGTCGACGTCGGCCGGCAACCGCTGAAAGCTGTAATATGAGACGTCCGCGCCGCGCACCGTGTCCGGTCCCCTGCGGGTCACGACCGCCGCGTCGTTGCCGAACGCCCGCCCGATCGGATGGTCTTCCAAATAGCGGCGAAGGCGGTAGCCGACCTCGATGCAAACGTACCCGTGCCTTCGATTGGGGACCGGCGACATCACGACCCGCCCTCGCTCCAGTTCCTCGGTCATTCCCGAATCGGGACGGCTGGCGAACTCCTCGGCGGTGAGGAGCGCGGTTTCTCGGTCGACGGTCGCCATCGTGGAATCCTCCAACTTCAGTCGAAGAGCCGGCCGACGACCACCTCGAAGCCCGGCAGGATCGCGTCCAACCGCAGCACGTCCTCCGGCCCCAGCGCGACCAACTCGCCACCGACCTCGAAGACGCGCGCCTTCCGTTTCTCCGGATCCAGCACGACGACGATCAGCACGCCGGCCTTGAGATACTCGCCCACCTTCGCCGCGACGTCCCTCCAGCGATCGCCTGGGGAGAGGACCTCGCAAACGAGTTCCGGCGGTCGCGTCGGGTATCCGGCGGGAGGGTCGCCCCTGGGCAGTCGGTCATAGCTGTAAAAGGAGACGTCCGCGCCGCGCACGGTGTCCGGGCCGCGCTCGACGACGACGCCCGAGTCGTTCCCCATGACGTGCCCGAGGTCGTGATCGGCCACGTGATTGCCGAGCAGTCGCGCGAACGTCGCGCAGACTTTCCCATGCCTCGCCCCCGGCATCGGCGACATGACGACGACCCCCCGCTCCAGTTCCTCGGCCACGCCCGAATCGGGTCGGTTGGCGAACTCCTCGGCGGTGAGGAGCGCGGTTTCTCGGTCGACGGTCGCCATCGCGGGGTCCTCGATCGTTCCGTTGTCGAAATCCTCCCAGGAGGTCCATCGTCTCATTAGAGTGAAGAAACGTCCAGAGCGCGGTCGCGGGGCCGCGGGCCCGAACGGTTCGCCGCCTGGCTGGCGGGATTCGGCGGGGCCTTGTAGAATCGGGCTTTCGGCCGCCCGGGGCGGCCACGGCGGCGGAGCGAGCGCGGCATGTGCTTCGAGACGGACCTTCGGAGATTCGGCCCCTCGGCCCGCGAGACCCTCGCGCGCGGCGACGCCCTGGACTACTGCGCCCGGCTGACGGCCTCGCACTACGAGAACTTCAGCGTCGTCACCTGGTTGACCCCTCGGGAGCATCGCCCCGCGTTCCAGGCGATCTACGCCTTCTGCCGCTGGTCCGACGACCTGGGCGACGAAACCGGCGACCCCGCCCGCGCCCGTGACCTGCTCGCCTGGTGGCGCGGCGAACTGGACGACCTTTACGAGGGCCGCGCCCGCCATCCCGTCATGGTCGCCCTTCGCGAGACCGTCGAGCGGTACGCCATCCCGGCCAGGCCGTTCCAAGATCTAATCGACGCCTTCGTCCAGGACCAGGAGGTCGTCGACTATCAGACCTTCGACCAGCTTCTGGACTACTGCGCGCGGTCGGCGAACCCCGTGGGGCGGCTGGTGCTGTACGTCGCCGGAGCTTGCGACGAGGCCAACGCCCGACTCTCCGACCGGACCTGCGCCGCGCTGCAACTGGCGAACTTCTGGCAGGACGTCGCCCGCGACCTGGACATTGGCCGGATCTACCTTCCCCGAGAGGACCGCGACCGCTTCGGCGTCGCCGAGGCCGACCTGCGGGCCCGCCGGTTCACCCCCGAGTTCGCCGACTTGCTCCGCTTCGAGGTCGAGCGGACCCGCGCCATGTTCGCCGCCGGCCGGCCGCTCGTCGGCCGCGTCCCGCCGGCCTTCGCGGTGGACGTCGACCTGTTCTCCCGCGGGGGGCTGGCGATCCTCGATCTTATAGAGGCGCGTGGATACGACGTCCTGACCGCGCGGCCGTCGCTGGGCAAGGCGGCCAAGGCCCGTCTGCTGGCTCGCGCCTTGCTCGGGATGGCGAGGGCGCGATGGCCCCGGCGTCGCCAGGCCGTCCCCCGCCCCGAGCCCGCGGAGGCCCGGCCGTGAACCCCGAAACGCTCGCGGAGAGTCATCGGTTCTGCGGCGTCGTCTCCCGCCGCGAGGCCCGCAACTTCCACCACGCCTTCCGGCTCCTGCCGGGCGACCGCCGCCGCTCGATGGACGCCCTCTACGCCTTCATGCGCCGCACCGACGACCTGGCCGATGACGACGCCCCGGGGGTCGACCGCGCCCGCGCCCTGGCCGACTGGCGGGCCGAACTCGACGCCGCGCTCGACGGCCGGGCCGCGTCCTGGCCCGGCTTCCCCGCGCTCGTCGACGCCGTGAGGCGCGCCTCCATTCCCTCCGCCCTGCTCCACGAGGTCGTCGATGGCGTGGAGATGGACCTGGCCCCCCGCCGCTTCGCCGACTTCGACGAGCTGGCGGGCTACTGCCGCAAGGTGGCGTCGGCCGTCGGGCTCTGCTGCATTCATATTTGGGGATACGATTCCGACGGCGGCCGCGCCGAGCGCCTGGCCGACCGCTGCGGACTGGCGCTTCAACTGACCAACATCGTCCGCGACGTCGCCGAGGACCGCCGCAACGGCCGCGTCTACCTGCCGACGGCCGATCTCGACCGCCACGGCGTCGCCGACGCCGACCTGGACGCGGACCACGCCGGCCCCGCCCTGCGGCGGCTGCTGGAGGACTACGCGGGCCGGGCCTACGGCTGTTACGACGAGGCCGACGCCCTCGCCCCCCTGGTCGCGCCGGTGGGCCGTCCGGTCCTTTTGACGATCAAGGGGGTCTACCGCGCCCTTCTGGACGAGATCGCCCGCCGCGACTACGACGTGCTGGCCGGCCGCGCGACCGTTCCCGGATGGCGGAAGGCGGCCGTCGTCCTGCGGTCGCTCCCCTCGCGATGGCTCGGGCCGAGGCTCGATCCGGCCGCGACCGGCGCGCGCGGCTCCGCGTCGTGAGGCCGCGACGATGACCACCCACCACCCCGCGCCCCCTCCCCCCCGCGTCGTGATCGTCGGCGGGGGCCTCGCAGGACTGGCGACGGCCGCGACGCTCGTCGACCGCGGCCTCTCCGTCACCCTGCTGGAGAGTCGTCCGCGACTCGGCGGCCGCGCCGCGTCCTTCACCGATCCGACGACCGGCGAACTCGTCGACAACTGCCAACACGTCAGCATGGCTTGCTGTACGAATTTGGCCGACTTCTGTCGCCGAACGGGGATCGCCGGCCTGTTTCGGCGCGAGCCGGCCGTCGCGTTCCTGGGCCCCGACGGCCGGGTCTCGACCCTCAAGGCCGGGATCGCGCCCGCGCCGTTGCACCTGGGCGCGAGCTTCCTCCGCGCCAACTACCTGGGCTGGCGCGACAAGCTCCGCGTCGCCCGCGGCCTGGCCCGGTTGGCGCTCGACGCGGACGGGGGAAGGTCCGGCGAGAGCTTCGCCGATTGGCTCTGGCGGCACGGTCAGAACGTCCGGACGATTCAGCTTTTCTGGACGACGGTCCTGGTCTCGGCCCTCAACGAGCGGCTGGACCGGATGGACGTCGGCATGGCGCGGAAGGTGTTCGTCGACGGCTTCCTCATGAACCGCGAGGGGTTCCAGATGGAGGTTCCCGCCGCGCCCCTGGGCGAGCTTTACGGCCTTCGGATGGAGTCGTGGCTCCGCGACCGCGGGGTCGAGGTCCGCCTGGCGACGGGCGTCCGCTCGGTCGATGCCGACGACGACGGCGACCCCCGGGGCGTCACGCTCCGAACCGGCGAGACGGTCGCCGCCGACTTCGTCGTCCTGGCCGTTCCGTTCGATCGCGCGCCCGGACTGCTCGCGCCGGCGCTTCGCGAGCGGACCCCCGCCCTGGACGCGCTCGAACGGATGGAGGGCTCGCCGATCACCGGCGTCCATCTCTGGTTCGACCGTCCCGTCTGCCCCTTCGACCAGGTCGCCTGTCCGGGGCGTCTGTTGCACTGGGTCTTCAACCACACCCGGATCCAGGGGCGCGAACCGCGCGAGGGGGGCGAATACCTTCAGATCGTCATCAGCGCCTCGCATGACCTCTTGTGGATGAACAGGGAGATGATCCGCGACGCCGTGCTCGGCGAGTTGGCCGCGATGTGGCCCGCGAGCCGCGACGCGGGCCTCTTGCGGTGGCGGGTGGTGGTCGAACGAGCCGCGACGTTCGCGCCCGTTCCCGGCGTGGGCGCGCTTCGGCCGCCGCAGCGGACGCCCGTCGACGGCCTGTTTCTGGCCGGCGACTGGACCGACACCGGCTGGCCCGCCACGATGGAGGGGGCCGTCCGCAGCGGCTACCTGGCGTCGGAGGGGATCCTGGAGGATCTCGACCGCCCCGAGCGCCTGCTCCGCCGCGGTCTACTCCCCGGCCGTCTCGCAGCGCGGTTGCTGAAGCGCGAGCCGTCGCCGATCCGTTTCCTGCCCGACTTCGAGACCGTCGCCCGGGACCTTTAGGCCCGCCGCGCGGTCGCGCCGCTTCGCCGCGGGAATCCTGGCGGGTTCGGTAAGATTCCGCGATCGGATGCGTAGATTCGATCGGTGAGTCTTGATGAGTCGATTCGAATCGCCGGGAGGTGGTCGTGGGACGGGAATTCGGCATGGGTCGCGGCGCGTTGGCCGTCGTGACGGCGGTCGGTCTGGCGGCGGGGGCGGCGCGCGGTGAGTCGGCGGCGAAGCCGGGGGCGGGTCCGGCCATTCACGGTTCGGTCGTCGCGCCGCCGGCGTGGCTGCCGCCGGGGGCGCCCTTCGACGTGGCGAAGCACCTGGCGCCGCCGCCCGCGGCGAGCAACGCCGCGCCCTTGTACCTGGAGGCGTTCCGGGAGTTCTTGCCACTCTCCGGGGTCGACTTCCCCGGCGGACCCTTGAGCGACGCGGCCGTCCAGGCCGTCAGGGGGCGGCGGAATCGGATCCAGTCGTTGTACGACGCCCACGCCAAGGGGGGCGCGCCCGCCGCGGCCGTCGACGCCTTGGTCGACGAATGCGGGCCCGGCCTCAAGAAGCTGGCCGAGGCCCAGAAGCGCGACCGCTGTAACTTCTCGCCCGCCTTGGGGCCCGTCGCTCTCGAAATCGCGCCGGACGCCTTTGGGGTCGTCCATGTCCTGGCGCTGAAGGCGAACCGGGACCTCGGCCGCGGCCGGCCGGACTCCGCGGTCGCCGACCTGGCCGCCGTCCTGCGGTTGTCGCGCGACCTTCGCCGCAGGGGGTCGACGATCGCGCAAATCCTGGCGGGGCGGATGGAGTCCGTCGCGGCCCGCGAGATCGCCGCGCCGATCCTCGCGGTTCGAGGGTTGAAGCCGGGCGTCTATGATGAATTGATCAAAACCTTCAAGATGCACGAGGCCGCGGCCGTCGACCCCTGGACCGAGACGGTCCAGGAGGAAACGCTCACCATCCTGGCGACCGCGCGGGCCCTGTCGGCCGACTTCCAGACGCTCCGATCCGAACTCGGCGTCGACTCGAACATGAGGCCCGGCGACGTCCTCGCCAAGCTCGCCGGCTCGGACGTCGCCGCATCGGACGTCGCGGCCATGAACGCCCGCTTCGAGGGCTGGAGGCCGGCCGACGATCAGGCGCTCGTCGCGATCCTCTACCCCTGGTGCAAGGCCCGGCTCGATCCGTCGGCGCGGTCCTATTCGGCGCGGCTGCGGTTGGCGAAGGCGCCGATCGATCGCGGCGCGGACGGCGACCCCGCCTTGAAGGCGTTCCTCGCCGAGAGCGCGCTGCCTCTGGAGGGCGCGTTGAAGGCATCGACTCGGAGCGCCGCCGAGGTCCGCGCCGTCGCCTGTCTGACGGCGCTGAGGCGCTGGAGGGCGACGAAGAACGGCGCGCCGGCGAGCCTGGAGGCGGCGGTCAAGGCGGCGGGGATGTCGGCGACACCGCTCGACCCGTTTAACGACCGGCCGATGCGGATGGCGAACCTCGGCGGCGCGGTGGTCGTCTACTCGGTCGGCGAGGACCTGAAGGACGACGGCGGGAGGGTGATCTCGGCGCGGCTCGGCCAACCCGGCGACATCGTCTTCGCGCTCGACGCCCCCGCCCGTCGCTGACGCGCCGCGGCGGGGAGCGAGGGCGGCCTCAAACGCCCGCCGGATCGGTCGGGGCCGTCGACGAGTCGGGGGCGGGGGTCTTCCCGTCCCCGGCGTCGGGGAAGGCGGCGCGGAGCCACGAGGCGGCCGCGGCGCGGCTCCATAGGTCCAACTCGGCCGTGGCGACGCACGATTCGAGATACTTGCGCGCGTCCTCGGCGCGGCCGCGGTTGAGCAGGAAGCGACCGACGAGGAAGTCGCAGAACGCATGCGGGAACGGCTTCATCGGCGCGATCAGGGCGTCGATCGCGGCCAGGTCGGGCGGCGGCGCGCCGTCGGCCAGCGAGTCGAAGAGCATGCCGGCGATCCGGGCCGTGACGGGCCCCTGGTCCTTCAGTTCGGGCAGTCGCTTGACCGCCTCGGCCCGTTTTTCCGCGTCGTCGCCTTGGTCGTGCAAGAGCGCGGCGTAGATCGCCAGGGCCAGCGGCGGGGTCGATCCGTCGTCGGATTCCAGCAGCCCCGCGGCCTCCTCGGGTCGGCCCTCGTTCCAGTCGATGAAGGCCGCCTGGATCGGCTTGAGCGCGCCGGGCCTCTCGGCCATCGCCAGGGCGACCCGTCGCGCCTCGTCGAGTCCGCCGCGGCCGGTGCGGGCGGCGAAGAGATACCACTGGGCCCAGTCCTTGGGGTAGCGTTCGGCCGTGCGGCGGCGCCACTCGCCGGCGGCGTCCAGGTCGCCCGTCGCCTCGTCGACGTCGGCGGCGCAGAGCATCGCCCAGCCGGCCCAGGTCTGGGCGGCGGCGTCGGAGAAGGGCCTGGCTTTTTCGGGCTCGTTTTTCTCAAGGAAGCGCCTGGCCAGCTTCACCTGGATTCCGGCGTGGTCGAGCCCGGCGTCCTCGGTGTCCTCCAGGTAGGATTCCAGGGTCTCCAGCCAACCGGCCTCGTCGCCGGCCTTCTCCTGGCATTCGGCCAGCTTCTCGTATCCCCAGCGGTCGGGGGACATGATGATGTACCGGGTCAACAGCGGCTGGGCCTCCTCGTGGCGGCCGGCTTCCAAAAGCTTACCGACATAAGCGGACAGGAATCCGGCCGAATCGCCGAACCGTTCCCTCCAATCGGCCAGCTTGGTCTGGATGGATGTCCAGTGGGTCCGCACCAGGACCGAGGCCGCGAGGGGGTCGAAGGGGCAGTACTCCATCATCCGCTCGGCGTGGAACGGCTTCACCTCGTCGCGGGTGGAGAGCAGCGTCATGCTGAAGTCGCGCGCCGACGCCGTGGTGTGGGCGACCGTCAGGTTCCAGTCGTCCCTGGCCGCGCTTCCAATGGATCCCGGCGCGTGCTGGACGATCAGGAGGAATTCGCCCTCGGTCGGCTCCAGGTCGGAGCGGTCGTAGCTCAGGACGAACTTGCCGAAGTCGGCCGCCTCCTCGGGAAGCCCGGTCTGGAGGCCGAGGAACGGCCGGTAGGGGTGGCGCTCGATCGACGGTCTGGCGTCGGTCCAGAAGTCGTCCACGGGGACGTTCCACTTGTTCCTCATGAAGTTCACCCGGCGCTGGACCTGGACGAACCGGGTCTCAAGCGCCAGGTGGGCCAGCGTTCCCCACGAGGGCTCGCCCCCCTTCGCCGCGGCGAGGGCGTCATCCAGCGCCTGGTCCTCGGCGTCGGCTTTAAGCGCCTCGCGGACCTCGGGCGGGAGATCGCCGGCCTTCGCGAGCTTGCCGCGGAAGAACTCGTGGAAGCTCCGGGGGCCCAGCACGGTCGCCTCGTGCAGGTCGCCGAGGCCGCCGTTGCCGCAGATCACGTCGTAGGCGCGGGCGCAGTCGGGATCGAGCCGAAGCACGTCCTTGGCGGCGTGGACCAGTTGCCGGCTCCCCCGGCTGGAGAACTCCAGGGCCGTCATCCGCAGGTAGGCCGCCAGGCGGTCGTAAGGAGGCTTGGCCTCGGTCAGCTTCGCCGGCTGGTAGTGGACGTAGGCGTCGACCGCGTCGACCCACGCCGGTGCGGGCGCGCCGCCGTCGGCCCCGGCCGCCGCCTCAAGGTCCTTGATCGCGGCCGAGTGGACGCCGACCAGCGCCTCGACGAGCGCGCGGACGCGCAGGCTTCGCGGCGAACCCGACTCCTTCACCTTCAGACGCTCGGCGTAGAGGAGGGCCCGCGCCTCGAACGCGCGGTGCGCGGCGCTCCAGTGGTGGACGGTCAGCGCGCCGAGGCGCGCGTAGCCACGCGCCAGCGCCTCCAGCCGCGCGGGGGATTCGCCGTCGGCCCGGATCGCGGCGTGAAGGTCGCGGAGGGCCAGGACGTGGTCGACCATCCCCAGCGTGTTCAACTTCTCCTCGACCCCTTCCGGCAAGGGGGCGTCGGGGCGTTGGGCGTTGGGCTTGCCCTGAAGGCCGAGGCGGTCGAGCGCGGCCGGGATCTCGGTTCGCGACAGCTTCTCCATCACGCCGACGAGTTCCAGGCCGACGCCCTTGCTGTCGCGGGGGGCGAGGTCCGCGGAGAGGAGCGGTTCGGCCTTCACGTCGGCGACGCCGTCCGAGACCGGCCGGACCAGCATCCGGGAGCGGAAGCCCAGGCGGAACAGCGAGCCGACCTCGGCGACGGCGACCTCCCCATCCGCCGGCTTGACGTCGTCGAGCAATTCGTCGCGAGTCGCGGCCCCGCGCTCGTCGTGGGCGGCGAGCAGGACCGACTGGCGGACCAATTCGCGGAACAACAAGTCCTGGTCCGTGCCCATGAACTGGGGGAGGTCGCGGATCGCCGCGACGCGGTCCAGGGCGACGACCGTCCTTCCGTCGTCGGTCCTGGAGATCCGCAGCAGGCTGGTGGCGTCGGCGGGGTCGGGGCCGTCGGGGGTGTCCGGACCGGGGGGGAGGGCCTGGGCTTGCGGGCCCGAGGATTGGTTCGCGACGGCCGGGAACCACGGCCGCAGCGGGATGTTTTGATAGATCACGACGCCCGCGACGGCGATCACGGCCAGGACGGCGGCCATCGCCGCGCGATTGCCGCGCTTGGCGGGCGGCGCCGTCGCGCCCGGTTCGTCCGTCGATGCCGAACCGATTCCCTCGTCCGGAGCAGCCATGGCGCCCTCCCGCGGGTTGCGCGAGCGATCGTGTGAGACGTGGGGCCGCGTCGAGGTCGCGCGGCGTTTCGTCCCTTATATCGTTCGCCCCGCGGCGAGGCAATCATCCACCGGCGGCGTCGAGCGCTTCCCTGAGGGCGGCGGCGGCGGCGCGGGGGCGCTCGGCCTTGACGACCGCGGCGCCGACGGCGATCCGGGTCGCGCCGGCCTCCAACACGCGCCCGACGTTGGATTCGTCGATGCCGCCGATGGCGAACCAAGGCAGCTTGGTCGATTCGGCGACGGTTCGGACGTGACCCAGCCCGGCCAGTTCCGGCTCCGCGAAGTCCTTGGTGGCGCTGGGGAAGACCGGGCCGACGCCCAGGTAGCCGGCGCCGGCCAGGACCGCCGCGTCGACTTGCGCCCGCTCGTGGGTGGAGACGCCTATGACCAGGTTGGGCCCGACGATCCGGCGGGCGTCGCGGACGGTCACGTCGTCCCAGCCCAGGTGGACGCCGTCGGCGGAGGCGAGCCGGGCCAGGTCGGGGCGGTCGTTCATGACGAACCGCGCGCCGGCCTTGGCGGTGATGATCCGGACCTCGCGGGCGCGCGAGAGGAGTTCGCGGTCGGGGACGTTTTTCTCGCGAAGCTGGATCACGTCGGCGCCGCCGGCGAGGGCCTCCTCGACGATCCAGGTCAGGTCGCCCATCGTGGGCAGGCCGCCGACCAGCACCATCAAGCGGCGGTCGTCCAGCGTCCGGTAGGCGTGGACGGCGGTCATCATCATTTTTTCAAGCGTGTAGACGTCGTAGCGGAGCACCTCGAAGCGGCCGGCGATCCAGACGTCGACGAGCTTGCCGTGCTCCTCCAGCGAGCGCAGGGCCTCCGCGGCGCGCTTGAAGTTGGCGGCGAGGACGGCGCGGGGGTTTTCGCGGACCTGCTCGGCGGGAGTCATGATGTGGGCGCCGACGTCGTCGCGGGCGTCGCGGGCGGAGGTCAAAAGGTCGGCGTCGAAGCCGCGGAGAGTGGCGGCGAGGCGGTGGCGGACCTCCTTGAGCCTCCTGGTCAGTCCGGGGTCGTCCAGGGCGAAGCGGGCGTAGTCCTCGACGACGCGAAGGCCCTCGCGGGCGCGGTTGGCGGAGGCGTCGAGGATCCGGGCCAGGTCGACCGCGTTGATGGAGTCCGCCAGCTCCAGCGGCGGGACGTCCAGGGCCGGCAGGGGCTCGGGTTCCTTCTCCCGGGTGAGCAGTTCGCGAAGGCCGTCGAGGTTCAGTCCGGCGTCCTGGAGCGGGGCCAGGACGTCGCCGGCCTCGACCAGGAGCCCGGCCAGGAGGTGTTCGGTGCCGACGCTCGCCTTGCGGCCCTCGACGCGGGCGCGGACGGCCGCCTCGCCCAGGGCGGCGCGGAGCGCCCGCGACCGTGGGGCGGCGAGGGGCGAGGCGTCGGTCGGCTCGAAGCGGGCTTCCTCGGCGGCCTCGAGCGGCGGGACGCCCAGGGCGTCGCGGACGGCGACGGGGGTCAGGCCGAAGGCGACGACCAGCTCCGAGGCGCGGGACTCCGGCTCGTCGACCAAGGCGGCGATCAGGTCGGCCGGCTCGACGGCGTCGGCCCCGCGGGCGGAGGCCCGCGCGACGGCTCGATCCAGGGCGCGGCGGGCGCCCGGCGTCAGGGTCTCTTCCATCGCGACCTCGTCCCCCGCCGCGGGGTCGAACCGCCGCCGGCCGAAAGGTTAAACTGTTGATCGACCAGTCTTGCAAAGCCCGCCCGGCGACCCCAAGATGAAGGGTCGTCGGACGAACCGACGAATTCCGTCGCGACCCCCGCCGGATACCCCACCGACCGTCGTCCCAGGAGAGGACCCCCGCCATGCCCGGACGAATCCTTTTCGCGCTCGCGCTTTTGCCCGCCCTCGGCCTGCTGGCGAGTTTCGCGGCGCCGGCCCTCGCCGCCGACGAGAAGCGGCCGACGTCGGTCCTCGACTTCACGATGAAGAACATCGACGGCGCCGACGTCGCCCTGTCCCAGTATCACGGCAAGGTGCTCCTGATCGTCAACACGGCCAGCCAGTGCGGCTTGACCCCGCAGTACAAGGGCCTGGAGGCCCTCTATGAGAAGTATAAGGGCCAGGGCCTGGAAGTGCTCGCCTTCCCCGCCAACGAGTTCGGCGCCCAGGAGCCGGGGACGAACGAACAGATCAAGGAGTTCTGCTCGACCCAGTACAACGTGAGCTTCCCGGTCTTCTCCAAGATCGTCGTCAAGGGGGAGAAGATCCACCCGCTCTACTCCTTCCTGACGAGCGAGGCCACCGACCCCAGCCACGCCGGCGAGATCCAGTGGAACTTCGCCAAGTTCCTCGTCGACCGCAAGGGCGAGGTCGTCGCCCGCTTCGACCCCAAGACCACCCCCGAGGCCGAAGAACTCGTCAAGGCCGTCGAAAAGGCCCTCGCCGCGAAGTGACCCGACGGCGCCCGATCGAGCCCGCGAAGGCGAACGCCCGCGGGCTTTCGCGCGCGCTGGACGGCCCTCGCCGCGATCGGGACAATGGAGGCGTCCGGGCCCCGTTCGGGAAGGAGGATTCCGCGATGGCGACCGTCAATCGAGAAACCGCGCCTCTCACCGCCGAGGAGTTCGCGCGGCTGCCCGAATCGGACCTGTTCGAGGAATTGGTTCGAGGTCGCATCGTCCGGTCTCCGCTGCCGAACCGACTTCACGGGTACGTCTGCGCCGAGATCGTCCACCGTCTCGCTCGCTATCTGGAAGAGCGTCCGATCGGCAGGGGGCTCGGCGGTAACTCGGGCGTCGTGACCGAACGCGACCCGGACACCGTCCGGGGCCCCGACGTCGCCTTTTACAGCTTTGAACGCTTGCCGAGGGACGCCGACCTCGACGGCTACGGCCCCGAGATCCCCGAACTGGTCTTCGAGGTGCATTCGCCCAGCGACCGCTGGATCAAGGAGGTGGCGAAGGCCGCCGAGTACGTCGAGGCCGGGGTCTCGATCGCGGTGCTCCTGGACCCGAGAGAGAGGAAGGCCCACGTCTTCGAGGCCGACCGCGCGCCCGTCGCGTTGGGGCCCGACGACGTGTTGCGGCTGGAATCGGTCCTTCCGGGCTTCGAGGCGGTCGTGGGCGATTTGTTCGGCTGAAACGGAGGAAACGCGATGGCGACCGTCGAGGAAGGAGCCGCGCTGCTCACCGCCGAGGAGTTCGCGAAACGGGCCGACTCGGGAATGGTCGAGGAACTGGCGCGAGGGCGGATCGTGATGTCTCCACCTCCGGGGTTCGACCACGGCGTCGTTTGCAACACGGTGGGCCGGTTGCTCGGGACCTTCGTGGCCGATCGAGACCTGGGCCGCGTGCTGAACAACGACTCCGGAGTGATTACCGAGCGCCGTCCCGACTCGGTTCGCGGGCCGGACGTATCGTACTACAGCTATGCGCGGGTGCCGAGGAGTGGAAGGCCGACGGGCTACGCCGCCGCGCTTCCGGAACTCGTCTTCGAGGTGCTCTCGCCCAGCGACCGCTGGAATCGCGTGGTGGCGAAGGCCGCCGAGTACGTCGAGGCCGGGGTCTCGATCGTGGTGCTCCTGGACCCGAGAGAGAGGAAGGCCCACGTCTTCGAGGCCGACCGCGCGCCCGTCGCGTTGGGGCCCGACGACGTGTTGCGGCTGGAATCGGTCCTTCCGGGCTTCGAGGCGGTCGTGGGCGATTTGTTCGGCTGAAACGGAGGAAACGCGATGGCGACCGTCGAGGAAGAAACCGCGCTGCTCACCGCCGAGGAGTTCGCGAAGCGGCCCGATTCGGGGATGGTCGAGGAACTGGTGCGAGGGGTCGTCGTCATGTCGCCGCCGCCGGGAATCAGGCATGGTTTCGTATGTCTCCGGCTCGGAAAGCTATTGGCCATCCATGTGGACGACAACGATCTCGGCCGGGTCATCGGCAACGACGCCGGAACGATCACGGAGCGCGATCCGGACTCGGTTCGGGCTCCCGACGTTTCGTACTACAGCTATGAACGATTGCCGAGGGGCGATTTGCCGATCGGCTACCATGCGACGCCTCCCGACTTGGCCTGCGAGGTTCGCTCCCCCAGCGATCGGTGGAGGGAGGTCGTGGCGAAGGTGGGCGAGTATCTCAAGGCCGGAGTGCCGGTCGTCGTCGTGCTGGATCCGGAGAAGCGGAAGGCGCACGTCTTCGAGACCGATCGCGAGCCGGTCGCGTTGGGGCCCGACGACGTGTTGCGGCTGGAATCGGTCCTTCCGGGCTTCGAGGCGGTCGTGGGCGATCTGTTCGGCTGACGACCCGCTCAGCGCCGCGAGGGCTCGGCGGGGGCGGTCAAGGGGGGCGCGGGGGCGGGGAGTTCCTCGTCGTCGTCGTCCTCGGCGAGATTGGGGGCGTCGTAGAGGCGGAGGTAGCGGTAGTAGACCTCCAGGGTCAACGCCGCGAAGGTCGTGCAGTAGATGCGGCCCCCGCGCGAGCCGTAGATGCTGTCGTCGGGATCCCAACTGCCGCTCATATGGCCGGAGGTCCGTTGGAGCGAGATCAGGCGGTCGCGGAGGCGGGCGTTCCACTCGGTCCAGGGCTTGCCGCCGTGCTGGTACATGGCGAGGGTCGCGTAGTACCAGTAATAGACGTTCGTCTCGCCGCGGTCGGATTCGTGGTCGAGCAGGTACGCGGCGGCCTCCGCGCTGGCGGGGCCGGGACCGCCGAAGCCCAAAAACTGGCGGCAGACCCACGCCTCCGCGGTCATGGTGGGCGTGACCTTGTCGGCGGGCTGGTACTTGGCCAGGCCCTTGGAATCGCCGTCGGAAACGCGGTCGAGCCAGGTCGCGGCCCCGCGGTCCAGCGACGCTCGGTCGGGGATCGGCAGGTTGGACTCGCGCGCGGACTTGAGCGCCATCACGACCCAGCCGAGGATGCTGGTGTCGCCGACGGCCGCGCCGGGGGCGTAGCGCCATGACTGGCCGTCGGCGGCTCGGGAGCGGGCCAGGAAGGCGACGGCGCGCTCGGCGGGGCCGCGAAGGCGTTCGTCCCGGGACAGCGCGTAGCCCTCGCACAGGGCGAGCGTCGCCATCGCGTGGCAGTACATGCCGACGGTCTGGCTGGCGCCTCGAAGGTCGCCGTCGGGTTTCTGGAGCCGCATCAAAAACGTGAAGCCGCGGGCGATGACGCGGGCGTACTCCCCCTCCTTGTGGGTGTGGCCGGCGCCCAGGTAGGTCAAAAGCGCCAGCGCCGTCAGGCCGGAATCGGCCTCCCAGTAGGCGCATTCGCCGAAGCAGACGTCGCCCTTGGGACAATGGACGGTGAAGTCGTCGTCGCCCTCCACGGCCTCGCCGTCGGAGTAGCGGGCGGTTCCACCGTCCCAGCGACCATCGACGTCCTGGTGCCGCGCCAGCCAGTCGAGCGCCCGTTCCACGGCCAACTCGCTCGCCCGGCTGGCCCCCGCGCGTTGGGCGCGGGTGGAACGATCCGCCTCCAGCCGCGGACGGTAGATCTCCGGGATCTTTGCGATCGCCTCGCTCGGCCTGGACGAAAGCTCCGCCAGCGCCGGCGCGGGGGGCTCCACCGGGGGCGCGCGGAGCGGGACCACGGCCAGCGGCGCCGGCGCGGGCTGGGGCGCGGCCAACTCGACGCGAGGCGTGGGCGGCTCCGCGACGCGAGGCCGGGGCCGACCCGATCGCAAGCGGGCGTCGCCCAGCGGGACGTTGCGTTGGGGTGCCTCGGTCTCCGGGGGGCGCGGGGGCTCGTGGACCTCGGGGGCGTCAAGCGCCACGTCGCCGGCCGCGACGATCGCCTCCGGCGGCGCGGAGGCGGGGGCGATCGTCGCGGGTTCGGGAGAGGGGGGCGGCGGAAGCTCCGGCGCGGCCAGCGTCGCGGCGGCCAACGCGGGGGCCTCCAGCGGCGTCGGCTCCGGCATGACGGGAACCGACGACGGATCGATCGCCGGCCGCTCCGCCGCGATCCTGCCGCTCGCCAGGGCGACCGGGACGTCGAGCCGGTCGATCGCCGCGACTCCGGCGCGACCCCCTTCCCCGGCCGCGACGAAGGCGCGCGCGGCGTTCTCGCCGGGGCCGGGCTCGACGACCGGCGCGACGCGGACGTGGCGCTCGGGCTCGTCGTCGGCTGGTCGGGGGTGGATCGCCCGGATCACCGCCGGCACGCTCCCGCCGCCGACCAGAAGCAGGGCGTGGCCCGCCACCGAAAGCGCCAGGCACTTGCGGATCGCGTTGCGAGAGCCCCAGCTCACCCAGACCAGGATCGTCGCCGCGGCGAGGACCAGGGCCCCGAGCGCCCACGCGCCGGGGTCGGCCCGAAGCAGCAGCAGAAACGATTCCAGGTCCAGCCCGGTCATGGCGTCGGCCTCCTTTCCGTGCCAGCATAGCCGAACGCGGGGCGGCGGGTCAGGCCCCGATGGACGGCTCGTCACGTCGAAAACGCGGGGACGAGCCGCGGACGGGGACCGCGACGACCGGCGCGCGCTCCGCGACCGCCTCGCCGACGCGGCCGCGGGCGACCGGCGCGCGGGCGGAAAGCGTCGGCGCCGCGGCGGTCGTGGTCATGGCGACCGCGTCGATCGTCTCGGCCCCCAGGCGGTCGAGCATCCCTCCCAACCGCTCCACCCGGGTGGCGAGGACGTCGTTGACGACCATCGCGATCACGCCCAGCCCCACGCCGAACGCCAGCGGCCCCAGGGCGTCGGCCATCGTCGCGGCCGAGACCGGATCGTCCCCCGCCAGCCGTAGCAACCGTTGGGCGATCAGGAGCGAGCCGAACAGGCCGATCAGCGGGGCGAGCGTCGCGATCCTCCGCGTCGTGCCGACGTTCCTCCCCAGCCGTTCCGTCTCCCAGCGGTGGGCCATCTCGACGGCCCGTTCCAACTCGGCCGCCGGCCGCCCCCAGCGCCGCACCGCCGCCAGGGCGACCCGCGCCGCGGGGCTGGGGTTCATCTCGCAATAATCCAGCGCCTGGCCGCCGTCGAGCTTGCCGGCGTGGAGCCGATCGACGAACCGGACGGAGAAGTCGTGGGGGACCACGGCCCGACGTCGGAGCCGGACCAGACGTTCCAGGGTCGCGCAGGCGCCCAGGACCGCGCACGCCGCGAGCCCCCCCCAGGCCATGCGCTCGCCCGCGGGCGTCCCCTCGTACCAGAGCAGGACCTCGCCCGCGACCTTCGCCGCGCCGCGCTGGACCTCCATCGAGAGGTCGCCCCGCGGCTCCCCGGCCGCGGCCGCGGCGGCGAGCGCCTGGACCGCGATCAAGGCCGCCGCCACTCGTCGAACCATCATCATAAGCGGGCTCCTTCCCGATTCACGGCTTGCCTCCGTGCTCCTTCGTCACCTTCTCCCGGCGCTCGCGGGCCTCGGCGGCGTGGGGGTCGTCGGGGAAGTTAGCGAGGATGTTTTGATACGTCTCGGCGGCCTCGTCCCAGCGGCCGAGGCGCTCCTGGACCTTGCCGGCCTCCAGCAAGGCCGCGACGCGGCGTCGGGGGGCGTCGGGGTAGAGGACGTCCACTTGCAGGTACTCGCGGAGGGCTTGCAGGAATTTCTCCTCATGAAAGTACGCCTCCCCGCGCATGAGTTGGGCCTGCGCGGCCAGGTCGCCGGACTTGCGCGCGTCGATGACCGCCTGAAACGCCGCGCGCGCCTCTTCGAGTCGCCCCAGGCCCATCAGCGCGCGGCCGCGGGCGAACTCGATCGGATCGCGGGCGGGAGGGTCGTCGATGGTCGGTAGAAGCGCGTCGGCGGCCTCCAGGGCGTCTCGCCAGTGGTTCAGGCCCAGAAGGCACTGGATCCGGCGCTCCTTCGCCAGGTCGGCCAGACGGGGAGGGTCGTCGGCCGCGGCCGGCTCGGCGATCAACTCGGCGAGCAGTTTTTCGGCGGGCTCGAACCGGTCCATGCGTAGCGCGGCCTCGGCGCGGAGGAAGCGGGTTTCGCGGCCGCGGGGGCCGTCGGGGAACTCGGCGATCAGGCGGTCGAGCGTCTTCGCGGCGGCGGACCAGTCGCCCAGTTCGACTTGCGTCCGGCCCAGGCGGAACAGGACGTCGGGGGCGAGCCGGTCGGGGAGCTTGGGGGCGTCGGCCGGGGGATCGGCCAGGGGGGCGAGGAGCTTGACGACCTCGGCGTACTCCTCGCGCTCGTTGGCCGATTCGGCGAGGTTGAAGCGGGCGTCGGCGGCCAGCAGGCTCTGGGGGAAGTCGGCGAGGAGTTCCGCGAAGACCGCGTCGGCCGCGGCGGTCTCGCCGGCGTCGATCAGGTCCCAGCCGCGATCGGCCAGAACCGCGTCGACGGGTTGATCGATCGCCTTGAGCCGCGCGCGGGCCTCGTCGCCGTCCAGGAGCCGGCCGAGGACGTCGGCGGCCTCCTTCGGCTTGTCGTCGGTCAGCAGCCGGGCGCGGGCGAGCGCGGCGAGGACCGCGGCGTCGGCCTTGGGGGCCCGCGTCTCGACCCGTTCATACGCCTGAACGGCCGCGGCGACGTCGCCGCTCGCCTCGACGGCCCGGGCGCGTTCGAGGGCCAACGCCGCGGCCTTCGCGTCGTCGGTCGCGCGAGCGACCGCGGCGTCGAACGCCTTGATCGCTCCGGCGGCGTCCCCTTGTTTCGCGAGCGCCCGCGCCAGGCCGATCTCGGCCCGTTCCTTCAGGTCGGCGGGGACGTTTTCGACCGTCGATTCGGCCAGCGGCCGGAACTGCTCGGCGGCCCCGGCCGGATCGTCGGCGACGGCCAGCGCCTCGGCGAGTCGGAGGCGGACGGGCGGCAGCGCGGGGCCTTCGGGGGCCTTCGACGCCAGGCGACCGACCGTCGCGACGGCGTCGTCGAGTTTCTTCAAGGCGATCTGGGCCGCGGCCAGTTCCGCCAGCGCGTGTTCGGCGAGCGGGCCGTCGGGGGCGGCCTTCAGCGCGCGGTCGAATTGTTCGGCGGCCTCGGCGGGGCGGTCGGCCTCCATGTTCGACCGCCCCAGCAGGAACGCCGCTTCGGCGGCCGTCTCGGCGTTCGACGATCCGGCCAGGCTCGCGAGCGTCGCGTCGGCCCGCTCGGGCTTGCCGGCGGCCCGGTAGGCGGCGGCCAACTCGTAGCGGGCGGCGTCGACGACCGCCGGAGCGGCGTCGGGCGGCTTCGTACCGTCGCCGAGGAGTTTCTCCAGGGCGGCGATCGCGGCGTCGCGACGCCCCGCGGCGTTCTCCGCCTTCCCCAGGACCAGCAGGGCGGCGGGGGCCAGCTTGCTTTCCGGGCGGCGGTCGATCAGCTTGGCGGCGGCGTCGGCCGCGGCGTCGTGGTCGCCGGCCTTCAGGGCGAGGCGCGCCGCCTCCAGCGCGGCGTCGTCCGCCCAGGGGTCGTCGGGGCGGTCGGTCGCCAGCTTGAGGAACCGCGCGCGGGCGTCGGCGTCCCCGCCCAGGGCTCGGAGGGCCTCGGCCGATCGAAACGACAGCGCGGGCGCCCATCGCGAATCGCCCGAGCGCGCCAGGGCGGCGTCGAGCGTCTTCAGCGCGTCCTCGGGCCGGTCGCGCTTCAGGTCGACGCCGCCAAGCTCCAGCGCCGCCTCGATCGACGTCGGCTCGGCCGCGTCGGCGGCGATCGGGCCCAGCAGGTCGGCGGCCTCGTCGAGCCGGTCCAGCCGCGCCAGCGCCTGGCCGCGACGGAGACGGGCCTCGGTCTGGATCGGGCCCGGGCCCACCTTCGCGAGCGCCTTTTCGGCCTCGTCATAACGCCCCGCGGCCAGCTCGATCTTGCCCGTTTGCAGCCGGGCCTTGTCGAGCCATTCGGGAGGCGCGCGACGGACCAGATCGTCGAGGGCCTCCAGCGCCTTCGCGTCTTCGCCGACGCCGGCCAGCGCGCGGGCCAGCCCGTAGCGGGCGCGATCGGCCAGCTTGGCGTCGGGGAAACGCTTGAGCGATTCTTCATACGCCGCGCGGGCGCCGGCGGGGTCGTCAAGCGCCAGGCGGACGTCGCCCAGGTAGGTCCAGGCGGTCTCCAGGTTGGGGTGGTCGTCGGGGCCGGCGGTGAACCGCTCCAGGGCCTCGCGGGCTTCGGGAAGGTCGCCCAGCATGTACGAAAGCTCGCCCAGCCGATACCAGGCCGTTCGCGCCCGGGGATGGTCGGGAGCCCTGGCCACGAAGTCGCGGAACGCGGCGCGCGACTCCTTGTACTCGCCCTGAAGCAGTCGGGCGCTCGCCAGGCCGAAGCGGGCGTCGTCGCCGAAGGGGGGCGGCGGCTCGGTCTTCAGAAAGCGGGCGTACTCGTCGGCCGCCATCTCGTACTTGCGCTGGCGGAACAACCCGTGGGCGAACCGCAGGGCGTCGGGCGTCCGCGACGGCTCCGCAGCCTCCTGCCCCGCCGCGACGCACGCGGCCGCGACGCACGCGCACAGCAGCGCCGCGACCGCGCGAACCCGCCGCCGCGATCGGCCGACCGCTTTCTCCGGCCCTCGGTTCGCCACGAGACGGATCAATCCGCACTCCTTTCCAGGTTTCGCCGACCGACTCGATTATCCTCGGTTCGTCCCCGAAGGCTCAACCCTCCGCATTTCAAGCCCGGGGGACGTCCCCGCGCCAGTCCGCGCCGAGATCTCCCGATTCAGATCGGCAGGCCGATCCCTCCGCCGACAGGTTCGCCGCGCGACTTCCCTCGAACCCGCGATCCGAACGCCCGACGGCGGCCTCGGCGGCCTTGACTTTTTCAAAAACCGCGCCGTCGTCGCAATCGTCACGGCCGTACTGAAACGATGGAGTCGCAACGATTTCTCGAATTTATCTTGAAGGGAATTCTAGACACGCCGTCAGGGGCTATGTATCTTACTGAGAACCCGCAAAACTCCCAAGGCGCGCGATCGACCGACTGGCGTGGGTTCGAGGCATGACAGTCGGCCGCCCGCTCGATCGGTTTCACCGCCGGGAGCTGGTTGAATCGAACCCGATCCGACATCCGTGGAGATTGCAACAATGTTACGTGCTCGGTTGTTCGTCGCGGCGGCGGTCGCTTTCGCGGTGCCGTCGATTTATGCCCAGGCTCCGTCCAAGCAAGCCCCCGTCCCGCAAGCTCCGGTGAAGGCGGCCCCGGCCCCTCAGGCCCCGGTGAAGGCCGCTCCCGCGCCGCAGGCTCCGGTGAAGGCGGCTCCGGCCCCTCAGGCCCCGGTGAAGGCCGCTCCCGCGCCGCAGGCTCCGGTGAAGG
>ERZ778018.1064-NODE-1064-length-27331-cov-10.303490_pt1 | contig 27331 bp, 22 predicted proteins | sample MGYA00375748_ERZ778018 | MGnify/ENA primary metagenome ERZ778018 (study PRJEB29350, sample SAMN05509839) | bioreactor metagenome | biome: bioreactor; material: wastewater | place: South Africa: University of Cape Town | collected 2014-04-22 ... | reverse complement strand
GTAATCTGTGTTAATCTGGGAAATCTGTGGATATTCTCTCCCAGGTTGTTCGCGGAAAGTTGTTTCGGCGGCGTTCCAAGGGCCGGATGAGGGGGGGCGAGCAAAAACGCCGTCGGAATCCCAAGCCGCCCGGGCCGGCTTTCGACTTCCCGACGGCTTTCCTTCACGCCCTCCCCCTCATCTGACCGCTTCGCGGTCTGTCTTCCCCCGCGAGGGGGGAAGCCGGTGATGCTCGTCCTTTACCATTTATGGAACAGACTCTTAGACCTTGGGCCGCTTGTAAAACGGCAGCGGGACGACCTCGGCCGATTCGGGCTTGCCGCGGACGTCGACCGTGACCTTGGTTCCGGGGGCGGCGAATTCCGTGTCGATCAGGGCCATCGCCAGGCTTTGCTGGAGGGTCGGCGCGAAGGTCCCGGACGTGACCGCGCCCAGGGTCCGGTCGTCGGCGGTGACGGTCGAGCCTTGACGGGCGATCCGCTTGCCCTCCAGCCGCAGCCCGACCCGCTTGGTCGCGGGGTTCCTCGCCTGCTGGCGGAGGGCCTCGGCGCCGACGAAGTCCCCCTTGTCCAGCTTCACGGCCCAGCCCACGCCGGCGATGAACGGATCGACCGAATCCGACAACTCGTGGCCGTACAGGGGCATCCCGGCCTCGAACCGGAGCGTGTCGCGGGCGCCCAGGCCGATCGCCGCGGCGCCGAATTCCCGACCGGCGTCCAAAAGCGCCGTCCAGACCTTCACGGCGTCGGCGGCGGGGACGATCAGCTCGAAGCCGTCCTCGCCGGTGTACCCCGTCCGGCTGACCAGGGCCTCGACGTCGCCGGCGACCTTGGCGAAGAGCGCGTGGTAATACTTCACGTCTTCAAGCGGCTTGTCGACCAGCGGCCCCGCGGTCTTCAGGGCCGACGGGCCCTGGACGGAGATCATGGCCGTTTCCAGGGTCTTGTCGACGACGCTCGCCTTGAAGCCTTCTTGATGGTCGGCGAACTGCTTGAGCACGGCCTCGCGGTTGGCGGCGTTGCAGACGAGGGAGTAGATCTTGTTCGGACGCTCGTAGACGAGGACGTCGTCGATCAGCCCGCCCAGGTCGTTGGCCAGCAAACTGTACTGGATCTTGCCCGGCTCCAGCTTGGAGGCGTCGTTGGTCGTCACCGTGTTGATCCAGCCGAGCGCCTTGGGGCCGTCGAAGACGAGCCGGCCCATGTGGCTGACGTCGAAGAGGCCGACGCCCCGCCGGACGGTCTGGTGTTCCTCGACGACGCCCGCGTACTGCACGGGCATGGACCAGCCCGCGTAATCGACCATCCGGCCCCCGTTGGCGACGTGCCACTCGTGCAAGGGGGTCTTAAGCGGGGTCGAATCGGCCATCGGGACGCTCCATCGAAAGCGAGGCTCGCGAAATCGCAACGGCGAAAGTGGATTGTAACCGCGCCCCCCCGGCCGCGACAACGGACCCGCGACGGCTTCAGTCCCCCGCCCGCGCGCCCAGGCGGTCCCGGATCCGCTCCAGCATGGCGGCGTCGAGGGGCCGATACGGCCGGTATTTCTCGATCCGGTTGTGTTCCTCGCTGTAATAGAGCGCGCGGTTGGCGCCCAGTTTGGAGGCGGCGGGAGAGTCCAGCAGGTGGCCGGAGTCGGTCGGGCTCATCTGGAAGAGGACGCGCATGCCGAACTCCCGAAGCTGCTGCATGGAGACGCTGCGGTTGAGGTTCGTCACGGTGTCGCACCAGGCGATCAGGTGGACGCCGCGGCCGGGCCCCTCGCGGAGGATCAGGTCGAGCAGGTCGGCCGGGCCCTCTTCCTCGCGGACGCCGAACTGGAAGTCGTCGCCGCGGCGGAGGTCGCGGAACCGCGACAGGTCGTGGATGAACAGGAACAGTTCCGGGCCGTCGCCGCCGTCGGGCTCGTTCCGCCTCTTCAATTCATCGGCGACTTCGGCCACCAGGGCCGGCGCGTCGCGCCAGTCGCCGACCTTCACGCCGTGGGGGAGGGCCTCGGCGGTCTTGCGCAGGGTTTCGGCGTCGGAGGAGTCCTCGGGGGTGCCGTCCAGAAGCCAGAACCGCGCGCCTTCGCGGACGCGGTCGTCGCGGGCGGGCGGGTACTGGACGGCCAGGCCGACGAGGACCGCCGCGGTCGCCCCTTGCGCCGCCTCCTCGTCCTGGCCGACGATCAACAGGTGGTTGGCCGCTTGACGTCGGAAAAGCGCCGCGGTCGGCTCCTGGATCGCCACCGGGTCGCCCAGCCAAGCCCTGGCCGATCGCGGCGACTCCGGCCAGGCGTCCGCCTCCAGGAGTCCGAGGAACGCGGGGTTGGCCGCCGGGTCGGCTTGCGCGTCCCCCTCGAAGACGATGAGCTTGCGAGGCTCGACCGGCGGCCGGCGCTCGGCCAGCCCGCGGAGCTTTTCCAGGTACTCCGCGCGGCGGTCCTCGCCCAGCCAGACGACCTGGAACAGGTGGTTCCCCTCGGCGGCGCCGTTGGCGTCGTTGTAGATCGCCTCGCCGGGGCGGGAGAGGGCCTTGGCGGCGGTGTTGTTCTCCGCCAGGATCAGGTGCGAGTCGACCTCCGAGCATTGCAGGGCGATCCGCACGGCCATCTGCCCCAGCGTGCTTCGCGCCAGCGTGAACGCGCCTCCCAGGCTTTGCGATCCCAGGACGACGTGGATCCCGAAGGCGCGGCCCTGGCGGACCAGGCGGTCGAGCAGTCCGGCGGCCTCCTGCGCCAGCTTGTCCTCCTCGACGAAGAACTCCTGGAACTCGTCGACGATCAGGACGATGCGGGGCAGGGGGGGCGAGCCCGGGGCGTCGCGGAAGCCGCGGACGTCTTGCACTCCCGCCGCGCGGAAGCGGTCGGCGCGGAGCTTCAACTCGGCGTCGAGCCGGGCCAGCACGCTGACGCCGAACTCGCGCTCGCTCTCGATCGCCACGACGCTGGCGTGGGGCAACTCGGCGGCGGCGTAGACCTTGAACTCGACCCCCTTCTTGAAGTCGATCAGGTACAGGTCGATCTCGTCGGGGCCGTAGCCCAGGGCCAGGTTGACGATCATCGCGTGCATGAGCGTCGATTTGCCCGATCCGGTGCGGCCGGCGATCAGGACGTGCTGCGACGTCCCCTTGCCCAGCGTCATGTTCAGCCGCTTCGACGCCGCGGCCTTGCCCAGCGGGACGTCGATCTCCGATCGGCTGTCGCGCGTCCACCAGGAGTCCGGCTCCGGCGCGATGAACTCGAAGGGGACCTCGACGCGCTTGGCGACCCGCGCCGCGGCGCCGATCTTCTGGATCAACCGGGTGGCCGGCTCGCCGACGGGAGGGGAGTCGGGAGCGAAGGGGAACGAGCCTAGCTCCGGGTCGTCCCAGGCGAGCGCGCCGTCCCTCCAGTAAAGCCGCGTGCAATAAGGTCGAAGATCGGCGAGACGGCAGCCGGTCGGGGCCTCGCGGCCCTCGTCGACGGCGATCAGCGTCGACACGCCGCAGGGGGGGCCGCCGGCGACGATCGAGGCCAGCCGCGCCGCCGCTTTCTCGTCGAACTTGTTGGGGTAGTCGACCACGACCAACACGCGGTACGGCTCGGCCACCTCGCCGGCCGCGGCGTTGTACTCCTCGATCGAGGCGTACTCGTTGCGGAGGTACTTCTGGGTGATCAGTTCCATGTGGGCTTCAAGGTCGCCCAGGCGGTCCTCGATCTGGCGGGCGTCGGTCCAGACCTGGTTGGCGACCAGGGCCTCGTCGTAATCCGCCAGGTGCATGAACGCGCCGAAGCCGCGGCCGAGGCCGATGGGGTCGACGATGGTGAAGCGGACCATCCCCGGCTTGACGCTCGTGAGCAGCCGGAGCATGGCCGCCTGGATCGCCGAGGCCGCCGCGGCGCGGCCCTCCGCGGGGGTCTCCACCAGCAGGTTCGCCGCGTCCGGGAACGCGCGCAGGGCGGGGAGTTCGAGCGATTCGGGGACCGCCGCGCGCGCCTCCGGGTCGGCCGGCGGGCCGCCGGGGAGGGCGTCCGGGTCGACGGTCACGGTCCCGAACCGAAGGGCGGGGGGGACCGCCTCGGGGAACGGTCTTTCGTCGGCGTCCGGCGCCGACCAGTCGAGGTTCCATTCCGCGGCGTCGCGGGCGACGGCGTCGAGGGTCGCCAGCGCCGCGGCGGTCGACTCGCGCCACGCCGAGTCCATGGCGCGGCGGTCGCTTCGCTCGACGGCCCGGGCTTGTTCCGCGGCCGCCTTCAGGTCTTCCTCCAGCCGGGCGGCGCCGGCCTCGGCCTTGAACTTCAGATCGGCCGATTTGCGCGCGCGGGTCGCGTCGGCGTCGCGGACGGCGGCGTCCTTGCGTTCCTGGTTCTCTCGGAGCTTGCGGCCGTAGGCGTCGTTGAGTTGGCGGAGGCGTTCGTCGCGGTCGGCCTCGCCCTGGGCGATGGTCCGCGCGTGCCGTTCCTTGGCCTGCTCCTGGTCCTTCTCCGACTTCGCGGCGATCGCCTTGAGCGCCTCCTGGAGCCGGCGATCCGTCCTGGCCTTGCAGTAGTCGGCGAGCGCCCCGGCGTCGACGGCCGACTTCATCAGCGGGTCGTAAAGCCTTGTAAGCTGCCGCTTGGCCAGTTCGACGAGCTTCATCCGAAGCGCCAGGCCGATCGCCAGGCCGACGACCGCCAGCACGACGGTCGACGGGCCGCCGAGCCCGGACATGATTCCGACGATCCCGCCGAGCACGGCCGTGGAGACGTAGATCCACGCCTCCCTGGCCCCGGCGAGCGAGCGCGGGATGATGAGCCGTTCCAGCAGCGTCAGGGGGTCCTGGAACCGCGCGAGGCGTTCGAACAGTTCGTCGACGGGTTCGGGGTACTTGTCGAACGACTCGCGTCCGGGGATCGGGGGCGCGGGGTCGAGGCCGAACTTGACGTAGTCGGCGGCGAGCCTGGCGAGGCGATCGCGGTAGGAGTCGAGGAGGGCGACGGCGTCGCGGATCGGCTTGGAGCCGACGGCGTGTTCCTGCCCGGCGGTCCGTTTGCCGGCCTCGGCGGCGCTGGCGGCGTTGGCCCGGTCGTGGCCGAGTCTTGACTTGGCCGATTGCCGCATCGCGTCGAACTCGGCGGCGATCCGACGGCTGCCGGCGGCGAAGTCGTTCTTGGCTTGTTCCTCGGCGACGGCGGCGGCCTCGTCGGCGTCGCGGCGGCCCTTGGCGTCGGCCGCGGCGATCTCGGTTTCAAGCTGGGCGATCCGCCTGGTCAGCGCGTCCTTCTTCGCGAGGTGTTCGCGGTCGGCCTCGGCGTCGCGGGTCCGTCGCGTCTCGGCGATCGTCGCCTCGGTCTCGGCGCGGCGGGCGACGGCGGCGGCCAGGTCTCGGAGGGCGTCGCGCTGGGCTTGGAGTGGATCGGCCAGGGTTTCGGCGGGGGAGGGGGGCGTCGTGCTCACGAAGGTTCGCTCCGGTCGGAACAGTCGCGACGGACCTTGTCGAGCACGTCGGCGAGCTTTTGCATCCCGGCGACGGCCGCGTCGACCGCCGGCGCCAGGGGCGCGAGGTGGGCCTCCTCGAACCGCCGCCTCACGACGTCGCTCCAGGCGTCCTCGGTCAGCAGCCAGTGGTCGTTGAGGATTCGGACGGTCTGTTTCAGCCGGGTCGCTCCGGCGACGACCTTGGCGTCGGCCACGTCAGGGAGCCTCCTTCGGAGCGGGCGGGATCGGTTCCTTCTTCTGGTCCTCGTCATGGTCGATCGCCTCGCGGGCGATCGACTCCATGGCCGGCGTCGCGCGGGTTTCGCCGGCGCCTCGGCCGTCGGGCGGCTGGACCTGGAGGTAGGCTTCCAGCGCCTCGACGATCCGGGTCAGAAGCGCCGTGGCGCGGGGGACGTCGATGGACGCGGCGTCCTTGAGCCTCTGGACGGCTCCGTGGTATTCCAGGACGGCCTGGTTGAGCGCCGGCTGCCATTTGCGAGTGAGCGTCAGGCGTTTCTCGGCGTCCTGGAGGGCGGCCTCGGCCAGTCGCAGCCGCTCCTTGGGTTCGGCCAGCGACGGATGGTGTTCGGGGGTCTTTTGGAGCTTGAGGCGGAACAGGTCGGCCCGGATCGCGGCCACTCGTTCGCGACGCCTCTTGATCTGCTCTTGCCAGTAGTACGGCCGGTCCTGCGAGAGCCATTGGCCGGTTCGACGGATCTCGGCGTCGACCGCGCCCAAGGCGGCCAGGACGTCGTCGCCGTAGACGGCGAGGGCGGCGCGGAAGTCGCGCAGGGCGTCGATGGAACGGACTTCGGCCTGGCTCATGGGGCTCCGTGGCCTCGCTCCGAGGGTGGATCGTCGTCGCGACGACGCGACGGCCTCCATTCTACGCGAGAGGTCCGCGCGAAAGCATGGGGGCGCCGCCTCGGTCTTGAGGCTCGGCCCGCGATCCGCTACGGTTTGGGATCGAAATCTCGGATCGGGGGGAGTCCGCCGGGCCTTCCCCGCTCGCGCATAGGCATGGCCGCGACTGAAGGACCGGGACGACGCGCGCCGTCCCCTCTCCCGCCGGGAGAGGATGGCCCGAAGGGCCGGGTGAGGGTCGTCGCGCTTCGGAAAACGTCCTGGGTTCGCCTCATGTCGACCCGACGCTCGCTCCGAAGCGCCGCGACCCTCACCCGCCGCTGACGCGGCCGCCCTCTCCCGGCGGGAGAGGGGACGGGATAGGCGGATCGGCTCGACCTGAAAATCACTTGCGCTAAAACCCGCCCCGACCCTCGCGATAGACCTATTCCATGACCGACCCCGGCGCCGCCTCCCCGGACATCCACTCCGAATACTCCCGACGCCTCGCCTTGCACGAGGCGGCCCGCGCCCGCTGGGACCGGCTCGACGCGCGAACCGCCGACGCGCGGCTCGTCGCCTTCGTCGCGGCGCTGGCGCTGGGGGGCTTCGTTTATTACGCCTCGGATCGAGCCTCCTGGTGGTGGCTGGCCGCGCCGCTGGGGGCCTTGCTCGCGCTTCTCCTGGTTCACGAGCCGATCCGCCGCCGGGCCGATCGCGCGGCGCGGACGATCGAGTTCTACAAGCGCGGGCTCGCCCGGTTGGAGGACCGCTGGGCCGGGACCGGCGCGACGGGGGAGGACTTCCTGGACCTGGAACATCCCTACGCGGCCGACCTGGACGTCTTCGGCGTCGGCTCGTTGTTCGAGCGGCTTTGCACCGCCAGGACCAGGTCGGGGGAGGAGACTCTGGCGTGGTGGCTGCTCAACCCCGCGTCGCCGGAGGACGTCGCCGCGCGCCAGGAGGCCGTGATCGAACTGCGGCCGAAGCTGGATCTCCGCGAGGATCTCGAACTCCTGGGCGCCGACGTCCGCTCCGGCGTCGATCCCGCGGCGCTCTCGGCCTGGGGCGAGGAGCCGGCGGTGTTCCCGAATCGCGGCGTCCGAATCGTCGCGGCGGCGCTGGCGGCGGTCGGGGCGCTCGCCCTGGCGAACTGGCTGCGGGCGCTCGCGCTGGCGAACTGGCATTTGGTCTTGGACACGCCCGAGTTTCTTCTGCTCGTCCTGGTCCTTGCGATCGAGGGCGCCTTCGCGAAGCTGCTGGAGAAGCGGGCCGACGCGGTCTTGAAGCAAGTCGACGACCGCGGCCGCGACTTGACGGTCCTCGCCGGCCTGCTCGACCGCCTGGAGCGCGAGCCGCTGGACGCGGCGCTCTCGCGGTCGATCCGCGGCAAGTTGGAGACCGACGGCCGACCGGCGTCGGAACGGATTCGGCGGCTGGGACGGCTGCTTCACCTACTGGACACGCGCGACAACCAGTTCTTCCTTCCCTTCGCGCTGGTCTTGCTCTGGCGGACGCAACTGGCGATGCGGATCGACGCCTGGCGCGCGGAGAACGGCCCGAGGATCGCCGAATGGCTCTCGGCCGCGGGGGAGTTCGAGGCGCTCTGCGCCCTGGCCGCCTACGCCGCGGAGAACCCGGAAGACGCCTTCCCCGAACTCGTCGCCGGCCCGACACGATTCGAGGCCGAGGGCCTGGGCCATCCCCTGGTCCCGCGCGTCGTCTGCGTGACCAACGACGTGGCGCTCGGCGACGACGTCCGGGCGATGGTCGTCAGCGGGTCGAACATGTCGGGCAAGAGCACGTTGTTGCGATCCGTCGGCGTCGCGGCGGTGATGGCCCAGGCCGGCGCTCCGGTTCGCGCGCGACGGCTGACGCTCTCGCCGCTTGCCGTCGGCGCGACGCTCCGGGTGCAGGACTCGCTGCAAGCGGGCCGCTCGCGGTTCTACGCCGAGATCACTCGGGTGCGGCGGATCGTCGACGTCACGGCGGGGCCGGTCCCCTTGCTGTTCTTGCTCGACGAGTTGTTCAGCGGCACCAACTCCCACGACCGCCGCGTCGGCGCGGAGGCCGTCGTCCGCGGCCTGTTGGACCGCGGCGCGATCGGCCTCTTGACCACCCACGACCTGGCCCTCGCCGACATCGTCGCCGGCCTGGGCCCCCAGACCCGCAACGTCCATTTCGAGGACCGCTTCGAGGACGGCGAGATGCGCTTCGACTACCGGATGCGCCCCGGCGTCGTCACCCACTCCAACGCCCTGGCCCTGATGCGGGCCGTGGGCCTTGAAGTGTGAGCCGCGCCGGGGTTCGCGATCGTTTCAACGCGCGCTCGCGTGATGATCGGGCGTCGCGTCGTCCTGGAGCAGGAGGATGAGCGACTGCTCCAGTTCGGCGGGCTTGAAGCCGAAGGGGCCGCGGGCGTTCTTGAAGGCGATCGTCCCGACCTTGTCGATCAAGTAGAAACGGCCGGGCATGCCGCTGTAGCGGGCGCCGACGGCGTCGTCCACGTCGTCCACCAGCATCGGGAAGCCGAGTTCCAGGACCTTGCCGCAATGGCCGGCGACCTCCGCGCGCTGTTCGTAGGAGGTCGGCTGGGCCTGGGAGACGCCCACGGCGTCGTTGGACTTCATCCGCCAGCCGTCGGTGGGGTGGGCCTCGCGGACGTAGACCATCACGAACGTGGCGCGGTCGCCGTAACGGCGGTGGAGCTTGGCGAAGTTCCCGGCCATGCTCCGGTATGGTCCGCAGGTGAAGTTGCCGAAGATCAGGACCACCGGCCTGGGGCCGACGAGCTTGGAGAGCGTGATTTCCTCGCGGCCGTCGGCCGTCTTGAGGGTGAAGTCGGGCACCTTCTCGTCGAGGTCCGGGCCGCTTTGCAGCGAGCCGATCTCCTGGCTGAAAAGACCCTTCAGGAGTTGCGCCTTGGTCGGACGGTCGCCGGGCGCCATCGCGCCGGAGGGGGCGGGCAAGGCGCGCTCCAGGTCCAGCCGAGAGAGGAAGCCGGCGGAGTTGGAGTCGGCCTTTTGGAAGAACCGCTCGATCTCCTCCTTGACAACCTTGCCGTCGCCGTTCCGGTCGAGGCGGGAGAAGAGGAACGAGCCGGGCGAGCCGGAGTACGCCCTGGAGAAGTCGAAGTCGGCGGCGGTCAGGCGGTCGTCGTCGTCCTGGTCGAGGCGGTCGAACGCCTCGTCGTCGCCGGGGTACTCGTCGCGGACGATCGCGCCGTCGTCGTCGCGGTCGTACCGGGCGTGGACGGCGTCCCAGCCGTAACGGGTCTGGGTCCTCGACGTCTTGAACCAGCCGTTGGAAGGCCCCATCGGCTCGTCGTGGAGGATCGCCTCGTACATCTGGAGCCACTCGGGGCGGCCGGGCTGGACCTCGCCCAGCGGCGGGCTGTGCTCGTCGGCGGCCTGGGCCAGCGGCCGGGCCGGTTCCTCGGCGCGGGCGGGGGCGCGGGTCGTCAGGAGCGCCGCGGCGAGACCCGCCGCGCCGAGAAGCCATTTATGGTGGATCATGGCGTGATTCCCTTGGTTTGTGAATCCCGGTCGATGTTCAATTCATCATGTCGCGGAAGACGGTGACGGACGGGCTGGTGGTGACGAGGTAGCGGGCGTCGCGGGTGCGCGTCTTCCCCTTGGCGGACACCTTGAGCGTCACCCGCGCGTCGAGGTTGGCGTCGGCCGGCTTGTCGGTCACGACGGCGTAGTCCAGCAGCTTCGCGCCGGCGGACCATTCCATGTCCTGGGCGACGATCGCGGGCGAGCCGGCCTGGAGCGATTCGGGCGTCTTGCCCTCCTTCCAGGCGTCGAGAGTGGTCTTAAGCGCGACCCGCGCGGCGTCGGGGTCGACGGAGTGGCCCGCGCCCGAGGAGCAGCCGCAAACGGCGGCGGCCAGGGCGGCGAGCAGCAACCGGGGGGCGTTGCTCTGGAATCGGGATCGGTCGGTCATGGGGTCGGTCTCCGGATCGGCCTGGTTCAGTAGGAGTCGGCGCTGACGACCTCGCCGCCGGCGATGGTGCCGAGGGCTCGCCAGGGGCCAGGGCGACCGCGTCCTTGACGAACCGGACGGAGCCGTCGGCCAGAAGCAGGTTGACGCCGCCGGGGTGCATGGAGCTGGGGGGCATGACCGCGCGGTTGGCGACGAAGAACCCGCACGACCGGCCGTTGGGCGGGTTGATGTGTTGGAAGATGTGCTGTCCGGTCAGCCACGGCGCGCCCATGAACAGCGGGAACTGGTTCGCCAGGTTGGTGACGTCGATCGCCCGGCACATCCCGAACGCCTCGTCGACGGTCACGGGGCCCAGCGGCGAGAAGAAGACGTCGGCCACGGGGCTGACCACGGCGTTGTTGCCGTCGGCCAGGAGCCGTTCGGAGAACATGCCGGTGTTGGAAAGGCCGTCCGTGACCGCGGCGAACCGCTTGCTCGTGTTCCCATGAAACAACCCGTTGGGCTCCGGCAGTCCGGCGTTGCCGCCGACGGCCTCCTGCCAGACGATGCCGCTTCCCATGTCCGCCATGTAGTTCGTCCGTCCCCCGAGCGCCGGTTGCGGCGGGCTGGCGTCCGACGGGCAGACGAACCCGGCGACGGTGGCGTTTCGCGAGGTGGAGTTGGCCGGATCGCCGAACGCCAGCGAGAAGTTGATGGCGTCGAACGCCGCGCGCTGTTCCATCTGGGGAAGCATCATGCTCAGGGCCGAAAAGCCGGTGGAGTTGAAGACCATGTTCGCGCCGGGAAGCGCGCCGATGGCCTCGTGATAGTTATGGCAGGCCAGGCCGATCTGCTTGAGGTTGTTGACGCATTGGGCGCGGCGGGCGGCCTCTCGGGCCGCCTGCACGGCCGGCAACAAAAGCGCGATCAACACGGCGATGATGGCGATTACGACCAGAAGCTCGATGAGCGTGAAGCCCCGGCCGCGACGATGCGCGTGGATCATGAGAACTCCTTGGAATCAGGAATCAAGCGATGGAATGAGGCGGACGACGACGGCGCGCGGGGCGACGTCGGAATGATGAAAAAGCATGGGCGCGGACGTCCCTTCTCCCCTTGAGGGAGAAGGTGCCCCGAAGGGGCGGATGAGGGGTGGCGCGACCGAGGGCCGTGGAATCACCCCTCATCCGGCCTTCGGCCACCTTCTCCCTCAAGGGGAGAAGGGATGCGCGCCCTCGCCCGTTCGTCGGGCTTTCGACTGTACGCCGCGTAAAGAAGCGCGTCGGAGCGCGTCAGCCGGCGCGGGGAGGGCGTTCGAGGGCGTCGACGCCGCGGATGGGGCGGACGGGGGGCTCGAAGCGGGCGATCGCGCGCGACGATGGCGGCGGCGGGAACGCCGAGGCGAGGTCCGCGGCCGGCGAATGGTCGACCGCGGCGGCGGAGGTGGCCGACGCTCCGGCGTCGGGGGCCTTGGAACGGCACAAGGGACCGTCGCAGGGCTTGCCGGGAAGCTCCCAGCTCGATCCGGGCTCGTCGGCGACGTTCAGGATCCGGAGCGAGGCCGCGCCCCGCGTCGAGGCGGTTTCCAGGCCGGGGTGGGCGCAGCCGGCGGCCAGGGCCCGCGGCGTCGCGGTCGCGAGGACGACCAGCCACGCCAGCAGGGGCGCGATTCGGACGATCGAGCGTGACGCGCGCGTCGACGTCATGAAAGGCCGTTGATCCAGGGTCGCTAGGGGCCCCACCGCCCGCGGCGGAACGGGAGTTGAACGAGGATCAATGTATCCCGCTCGTCCGGCAAGTCAACGATTTTCACGGTTCAGGCCGATTTTCGGGAGTCGGCGGCCTCAAGGCGTCTTCGCCGGCTCGGCGATGGAGGCGTGGTCGTGGACGATCCGCCAGCCCTCGGGGAAGCGGCGGACGATCACGGTGAACAGGCCGCGGGGCTCGCCGCCGTCGGGGAGGGCGAGCCGCCAGGAGGCCCGCGCCAAGGCCGAGTCGGGGCCCAGGGTCTCCACCTCTAGTTCGGAGAACGTCAGCTTGCCCATCGCGCGGCCGTCGGCCCGGTAGCGTTCGCGGTAACGCTCGCGGGTCGCGGCGAAGCCCTTGCGGCGCTCGCCGCCGGACTGGAAGACCAGGTCCGGGGAGTTCCAGTAGGTCGTCAGGAAGCCGTCGAGATCGCCGGCGTTCCACGCCTCCACCTGCTTGGTCAGCAACTCGCGGACGTCGCGCTCCGGGTCGTCGTCGACCGACGGCGTCGCCGCCCGGCCGCCGGAGGCGGGGTTGCGCAGGAGGTAGAACCGGCCGTCCTCCGCGCCGCCGAGGAAGTCGGGGACGCCGTCGCCGTCGAAGTCGACGACGGTCGGGCTGACGTCGTGACCCTCGATGTTCCGGTCGGTGATCAGGCCGACGTTCCGGAACGTCCAGCCGGATTCGCGCGCGCCTTCTTGTTTGTAAAAAAGCGCGTTGGCCGCGTTGAGCAGGAGGTCTCGCTTGCCGTCGCGGTCCCAGTCGACGACGCAGAGCTTGCGACGGCCGCTGCCTCCCGCAGCCTTGGCGTTGAGTCGGAGCGGCTCCTCCTCCTCGTTCAGGAACGCGCGGCGGGGGGGGAGCAAGACCAGTTCGTCGCCGCGCCGGGCGCGTTGGAAAAAGGCGAGATAGCCTTCCTGGTCGAGCATGACGAGGTCGACGAGGCCGTCGCGGTCCCAGTCGACCGCGACCGGCGTCGTCCGCCACTGGGTCAAGAGCGCGTCGCCCTCGGGTCGCAGCCAGCCCCAGGCGAGGTGGGGTTGCGGGTGTTCCGCGGTCCACGCGACCTCGATCGGCCTGGCCGCGGCGAGCTTCGGCTCGGTTCGCGTCCCGACGTTCTCGTACCAGTGGACGCGGCCGAGGATGGTGTTGACGATCAGGTCGGGGAGGCCGTCGCCGTTCCAGTCGGCGACGCTGAGCGTGGTGTAGCCCCACTTGGCCTCGCAGGGGCCCTGGATGCTGCCGTTGGGGCCGGCCATGATTCGGATCGTCTTCCCATCGGCCTCCAGGCGTTTGGGAGCGGCCCACTTCGGCCGGGCGACGCCGGGGCCGCTCAGGTTCTCGATGAAGCCGATGTAGCCCGCGGTGCAGCCGGTGATGACGTCGTCGTCGCCGTCGCCGTCCCAGTCGAAGCCGACCGGGGTGGCGAGGGCGCCGAACTTCACGTCGTCGGCTTCCTGCTGGAAGTAGACGGGTGGGAGGAAGCGCGGGGTCCGCTCGGCGTCGAGGCGGCCGGTGTTCTCGATCAGGGCGACGCGGCCGTCCTCGTCGCCGACGATCAGGTCGAGGTCGCCGTCGCCGTCCCAGTCGATCGCCGTGGGGGTGATCATCTGGAGATCCATCGTCAGCTTCGATCCGTCCTCGTTCGTGAGGCGGCGGCCGGGGGCGTACTCGGGTTTGGTCCGGGAGCCGACGTTCTCGAAGTAGGTGAAGCCGTCGAGGAACTCGCCGCAGAGCAGGTCCAAATCGCCGTCACCGTCGAAATCGGCGAAGTTGGGCGAGGGCCAGCCGAACACCTCCAGGGGCTCGCCCTCCACCGTCACGCGGGTCGGCGTATCGTACTTCGGCTTCTCGTTGGAGCCGACGTTGCGCGCGACGTAGACGAAGCCGCGGAGCGGGCCGTTGGTCCACTTGCCGGACGGGTCATAAGCATTGTCCCAGCCGTAATCGGTCCAGTCGTCGGCGCCGACGACGACGTCGAGTTTGCCGTCGCCGTCGTGGTCGACGTACCGCCAGAAGTTGCCGCGGACCTTGTTGGGATGGACGTTGGCGGGGAGGTCGAGCTTCACTCCTTTTTCCAACCCGGTGGCGAGGAAGTCGGGATGCTCCGTCCCCGGCGAGAGGACGCGCGGGCGGCCGTCCACGTAGCTCGCCTGGACGTTTTGCAAGCCCTTGCTGATGCGACGTCCGGGCTTGAAGACGGGGAGCTTGTTCGCGGAGGTGGGGCCCGAGGCGTTCTCGAAGAAGTAGACGCCGTTGTAGGGTTTGTCCGGGCAGTTGACGACCAGGTCGAGGTCGCCGTCGCCGTCGAAGTCCATGGGCAACGGCCAGGCCCACAGGCCGACGCCGAGGTCGACGACCAGTCCGGGGTTGTTGAACTTGAGCCGTTGCAGGTCCTGCGCGTTCGCGCGGGCCGTCGCGAGCGTGGCGAGCAGGCCCAGGCAAAGGCCGAGGCGGGCGGTCGTCCTCATCCGTCGTCTCCGGTCGAAGTCGTCGCTGGGGGGCGCGGCGGCGCGGGGCGGGCCGCCGCGAGCCGCCCATTGTAGACGCGCCGGCGCCGCGAGTCCCCCCGGTCGACTCGGAAGATTCCGCCGGCGCGATCCGCGCCGCCGGCGCCGTCGCGCCTCGCGACCGCGCGAACCCGCGCCATCCCGTCCGAACGTGTGGAATCCGCCTCGGGGCCGGTTGCACACGCCGGATCCATGGCTTAGGCTGGAGGGCTTCGGCGTGGATGCCGCCGATGCGATCGATCAGGATCGGGTCGACCGGGAGGAGACGTCATGACCCATCGGCGAGACTGGATGCGGACGGTCCTGGGCGCGGGGGCCGCGACCTTTGGGGGATTGGCCGGGGCCCAGACGCCGCCGGCCGCGGACGGTTCGACGACTCGGCGGACGGTTCGCCGCCCGGTCCTTCCCGACCCGAACCGCGCGGCGCTTCGGCCGGTGCTGGAGCCGTGGGAGACCAACCTCCCGGAAGACCCCCGCGCGGCGACGCTCCTGGAGGAGGTCCGGGCGAAACACAAGCTGCCTGGCTTGGTCGGCGCGATCGTCAAGGGGTCGGCGGTGGTTTCGATCGCCGCGGTCGGCGTCCGCAAGGCCGGCGAGGACGATCCGTTCCGGCCGACCGATCAAGTCCACATAGGGTCATGCACCAAGGCGATGACGGCGACCCTGGTCGGGACGCTGTACGAGGAGGGCCTGCTGTCGGCGACGACCACGCTGGCCGAGGTCTTCCCCGATCACGCCGATCGCATGCACCCGGACTTTCGCGACGTCACCCTGTCCCAGCTGCTGACTCATCGCGCCGGCCTGCCGCACGACGCCGACTGGTGGGACCTTCCCGGCCGGACCCCGACCGAGAAGCGGTACGCGGCGCTGGCGGAGCTTTGCCGGGTCGCGCCGCGGTCGTTGCCGGGGCGGAAGTACGCCTACTCCAACGCCGGGTACGTCCTGGTCGGTCTGATGGCCGAGCGGGTGACGGGCGCGGCGTGGGAGGACCTGATCCGGGCCCGGATCTTCGAGCCCTTGAACATGTACTCAGCCGGCTTCGGCCCGCCGGGCGCGGACGGCTCGACGCGCGGCGGCCAGCCTTACGGCCACCAGTGGTCGCGCGGCCGGGCGCGGCCGATCGTCGTCGACAACCCGCCGGTGATGGGTCCGGCGGGGACCGTGCATTGCTCGATCCTGGACTGGGCGAAGTTCGGCGTCGCGCACCTTCGCGGCGAGCGGCCGGGGGCGAAGCTGCTTCAGCCCTCGACGTACCGCGACCTGCACACGCCCCCGCCGGGGACGGATTACGCCGGAGGCTGGCTCGTCTTCGACCGCTCCTGGGCTGGAGGGAAGGCGCTCAACCATGCTGGAAGCAACACGACGTGGTATGTGAACGTCTGGCTGGCGCCGGCCCGCGATTTCGGCGTCCTGGCGGCCACCAACATCGGCGGCGACGCGACCGCGAAGGCGGCCGACGACGCCGTCGCCGCGCTTCTGGGTCACTACCGGGCGGCCTTCGCGCGCTGAGCGCGGCCGAGAAGCGCGTGGCCCCTCGTTATTGGGAATCGTCACGAGCGAGCATGCGTAATCCCTTCTCCCACAAGGGGAGAAGGGATGATCACCATTTCAAGAAGACCCACTTTCACGAGGGCGACGGGCCGTTACTCGGCGTCGTCGGGGAGGTTGAGGACGATTCCCGGCTCCAGGTGGGCCGGGTCGGGGACGACGTCGCGGTTGAGGTCGAGGATCTCGCGGGCGCGGTGGGAGTCGCCGAGGCGGTCGCGAGCGATGGAGCGGAGGGTCTGGCCGACTCGGACTCGATGCGCGGGCGCGGCCCGTCTCGGGGCGGGTTCGGCGAAGTCGTCGCGGGGCGCGCGGCGGCGGCGGTCGCGGTCGGACGCCTGCTCGGCCTCGGGATCGGACGCCGGGAGGTCCAGGGCGTCGGGGGACCGTCGCGAGCGCCTGAGCCCGGGGGCGTCGGCGGCGGTTTGGACGCGCGGTTGGTCGACCGCGTCGGGGTCGCGGTCGCGGGCGGACTTGCCGCCGGGCGGGTCGACGAGCGTCGGGTCGAGGTCTTCCGGGGGCGGGATCCGGATGACCGCGCCGACGTAAAGGTCCTGGAGCCGCTGGAACTGGTCGGAGTTCGCCTTGCCCAGGGCCTTGTAATAGCGGCCGGAGGCGTAGTGGGTCCGGGAGATGGTCCAGAAGTTCTCGCCCGGCCGCACCTTGTGCAGGATCGTCTCCATCTTGCCGTCGTCGCGGCGATCCGGCTCCGCGGATCGAGAGGCCGCGGCCGCGGCCGCGGCGACGGCGGCCCCGGCTCCCGCGGCTCCGACGGCGCGGATGGGGGCCGTGGGCGTCGTCAAATCGGCGACGAACTCCTTGCCGCGGCTGGAGCGGGCGTCGAGATCGCCCTCGATCAAGCCCATGTCTTTCGGGTCGAGGTTGAGCGAGCCGGCGACGTGCGTGATCGGGAGCCAGTCGTCTCCGTCATCGGGCTCGGCGTCGCCGCCTTCGGTTTTGGCGGGCGCGGGCGCCTCGCGAATCGGTGGCGATTCGGCCGTCGAGGGCGGGGACGGCGGCGTCGGCCGAGCCGCCGGCGCCGGGGCTCCCAGGTCGAGGCCGGCGCCCTCGCCCGTCGCGGGAGCGAGCCCGGCGGTCGGCGCGGCGACGGGGGGAAGCTCGGCGGCGGGCGCCGGCGCGGCCTCGGGAAGTGGTTCGGCGGCGGGGGCCGGCGCCGGGATCGGCGCGTCGTCTTTCTCGGGGGTCTCGACGGCGGGAGCCGGATCGGGAGGGTCGAGCGGCGCGGGCGCGACCTCCGGCGGGAGTTCGGCGGCCGGCGCCGGGGTCGGCGCGGCGTCCTTCTCGGGGGCGGCGGCGGGGGCCGAGGCGGGAGGGTCGAGTGGCGCGGGCGCGACCTCCGGCGGGAGTTCGGCGGCCGGCGCGGGCGTCGCCGCGGCGTCCTTCTCGGGGGCGGTGGCGGGGGCCGGGTCGGGAGGGTCGAGCGACGCGGGCGCGACTTCCGGCGGCGGTTCGGCGGCCGGCGCCGGTTCCGGCGCGGAGTCCGGCGCGACGTCTTTCTTGGGTTCCTCGGCCGCGGGCGCCGGGGCCGGAGCCTCGTCGTGGTCGGGCTTGAGGTCGTTGAAGGCCAGAAGCGCCCCGATCGGAGAGGGGTCGGGGGCCGACGGCTCGGCCGCGGGCGTCGGCTCGGGCGCCGCCTCGGCCGCCAGATCGACCTCGGGCGGAAGTTCCGGCGCCGCCGCAAGGTCGGCCGCGGCCTGCTTGACGTCGTCAAGCGCGGCCGACGCGGGCTCGGGGATCGCGGGGGGCGTCGGCTCGGGGACCGTCTCGGCGAGCTTCTCCGCCTCGTCGGGATCGACCGGGGCGGGGGCGTCGACCTGTTCCCCCGGCTCGTCGGTCTGTTCCCGCGGCTTCTCCACTTCGTCGTCATCGACCCGGGCGACCGGCGTTCGTCCGGGGGCGGGGATCTCGGCGATCGGCGCCCGGCCCCGCTTCATGGACAGCACCCCGCTGAGCACCAGGACCGACAGCCCGACGGCCACCGCCGCCCGCGGATACGCGCGCGCCAGCGCCGCGACGCGCGTCGCGGCTTTCCCGAGGACCGACGTCGAGGCGCGAACGATCTCCAGAACGCGACCGGGGAGCGCGCGCCTGGGCTCGTCCGACTCGCCGTCGGCCGTCGCGCCCGGGTCGCTCGGCGGGTCCGCGGACGTCGCCGCGACAAGTTCCGCTTCCGCCCCCGCGGCCTCGATTTCCTCGTCGACCTCGGGAACGTACACGGCGTCGGGAGTCAGTACCCGGGGCTCGTCGGGGTCGGGACGGGTCGTTCCTGGTTCGTCCATCGCTGTGCCACCCTTAGTTTGGCGCTTCGGGCGCGGGGGTTGACGGCCGTTTCCTCGGCCGTCGCGGTCACGGGTTTCTTGGTCAGGGCGGTCCAGCGGTCGTCGTCGCGGAAGGCCCGTTTCACGCGGCGGTCCTCCAGCGAGTGGAAGCTGATGATCGCCGCGCGGCCTCCGGGAGCGAGGATTTCGGGAAGCTCGGCGAGGATCGCGTCGAGGTGGCCCAGCTCGTCGTTGACCAGGATCCGGAGCGCCTGGAAGACGCGGGTCGCCGGGTCGATCGGGCCGCGCCGAGCCCTTGGGGGGAAGCAGCGGCGGACCAGGTCGGCCAGCGCGGCGGTGGTCGCGATCGGCTCGGACCTCCTCGTCTCGACGATCCGCCGGGCGATTCGGCGGCTGAACCGTTCCTCCCCGTACTGGTAAATGGCGTCGGCCAGGTCCTTCTCGGGCATTCGGGCGATCAGTTCGGCGGCGGTCGGCAGGTCGGACGTCGGATCGAACCGCATGTCGAGCGGCCCGTCGGTCGCGAAGCTGAACCCTCGGTCCCGCCACGCGAGCTGGTCCGAGGAAAGCCCTAGATCCAGCACCACCCCCGCGGCCGTCCCCGGCTCGATCCCTTGCGACTCCAGGCCGTCCCGCATCGCGCTGTAGGGGGCGTGGACGAGGACGACCGGGAGCCCTTCGGTGGCGGCCCGGGCCAGTTCCAGCATGTTCGGGTCGCGGTCGAAGCCGATCACCCGTCCGGAGGGGCCGACCAGACGCGCCAGCGCCGCGGCGTGGCCGCCGGCGCCGACGGTGCCGTCGACGAGGATCGCCCCCTCTCGGGGCGCGAGCCACCGGACCACCTCGTCGAGCAAGACGGGGCGGTGGACGGCCTTCGGTCGCTCTGGCGGCTCCGGGGACGGTTCGCTCGACACGGCCGGGACGCTTTCGCTGGGTACGCGACGATCCCCGATCCGTCGCCGGGGCCCGCTTCGGAATCTAATCGACCGTCCTCAGCCGTCAACCCCGACCCGCCGCCGGCCGGCGGAAGCGGGATCCCTCGGCGAGTCCGATCCGCCCCCCCTCCACGGGCTTCTCGACGCCGAGCATGGTCCGCGAGGCCCTCGAGACCGGGAGGACGCGGTTCAAGCATCGCGTCCACGCCCCGATCGCGCCCCTCCGTCCGTTCCTTCCGCGGGTCGCCGATCCCGATCGTTCGTGTCGCGCCGCGGTGGCCCGATCGATCGCCTGGCGGGCGTTCCGGGGCCTCGCGCCGCGCGGCGAGCAGACCGGCGCCTATCGCGACGCCCGCGGTCGACTTCCAACCTGTTTTTCGGGGGCGTCGGCGCGCGTGGGCCGCGGGTCGGGAAACGGGCATGGGCGCCGGGGACGGCTCGGAGCCAGCCCCGATTCCCGGCCCGACGGCGTGTTTTCAGGGCGGGACCCAGCGTGACGATCTATGAAAAAGCCGCGACGGCCGGTGGAGGCCGGCCGGCGGTTGATTTTATCGGCGCTATTCGTAGAGTCGGGGAATCGTGACGATTCGCGACAGCCGGAGGGCCGATTCCATGCCTCGGACGAACCGCGTGACGCCCGCGGGCGCGATCGTCGCCGTGGCGGATCGGGGGACGTTCCTCGGCAACCGCGGCGTGCTGCATGATTCCGAGGGTCGGATCAAACGCCCGTGGCGGGTTCGCCGCTGGATCGTTTGCGAGCTGGAGTTCCGCGGGCGTCGCCGCGCGATCATGACTCCCGACCGCTACACCGAGTTGTTCTTCCTCGACGAGGCGACCGCCCTGGCCGCCGGCCACCGTCCTTGCTTCGAGTGCCGCCGCGCCCGGTTCCAGGCGTTTTTGGAAGCCTGGCCCCACGCGATCGAGGGACCGTCCCGAGCCGACGCCGTCGACGCGGTCCTGCACGCCGAGCGCGTGGGGCCGAACCGCTCGAAGCGGACTCACGAAGCCGGGCTCGACGATCTTCCCGACGGCGCCTTCATCCTCCAGGACGACGTCCCGCGGCTGGTCCTGGGCGGCTTCCTGCTCGCCTGGACTCCCGGCGGCTACGGGAAGCGGACGCCGCGACCGCGCGGGGGGCGGGCGGCGCTGTTGACGCCGCCGTCGACCGTCGCGGCGATCCGTGCCGGCTACGAGCCGGTCATTCACCCCTCGGCCCGATGACCGGCCGGCGTCGGCCGTCGGGGTTTCAGGGCTCTTCCTCGGAAACCGGGGCGTCGGCCGCGGCCTTCCGGATCGATTCCAGGGTGGAGAGGCAGTCCTTCTTGTTCTTGTACCCCTCGCCGCTGGTGGCCACGACGTTGCCGTTGGCGGCGACCATCCGCCAGCGGTATTCCGTCTTCGCGTCGCGAAACAGGACGAACTTCATCGCGAGGCCTCCCGGCAGTCGGTGAGGGACGAACATGGACCCGCCGCTCGATGAACGTAACCGAGCGGCGAGAGGGGATGCAAGCGGCGGCTCCCGGGAAATCCGCGGCGTTCGATCGTTTTCAGAACGGCACGACCGGGGGGGCGGACGTCGGGGGCGCGGCGGGGGTCGGCGAGGTCGGCGGCGGGGCGGTCGGCGCGGCGACGGGGGTCTCGGGGCGTTCCACCGGAAGGGCGCAGCGGAAGCCGACGTAGGTCAGGCGCTTGCCGGGGTCGATCGGCTCGCGGCCCGCGCCGTTCCCCTTGCCTCCCCGGACGACCGCGTCGAATCGTCCCCGGACCTGGGGCCCGGTCGGGTCGTCGAAGGTCCCCGCGGCCAGGGCGCGGTAGTAGTCGCGGTCCCAGGCGTCGGCCGTCCATTCCAGGGCGTTGCCGGCGAGGTCGAACGCGCCGAAGGGGGACCGGTCCTCGGGGAAGGCCATGACGGCGTCGATCTGGCGGAGTTGGCGTTTCCCGGCGTACTGGGGCGGGTCGTCGCCCCAGGGGTGGACGCGGCCGTCGGCGGAGCGGGCGGCGGCCTCCCACTGGGCCTCGGTCGGCAGGGTCTTGCGGGCCCAGTCGGCGTAGGCGAGGGCGTCGGCGTGGGTGACCATGACGATCGGGTGGTCGTCGGGCGCGGGGGGCTTGCCGGAGAGTTGGGGCCAGGAGGACGTCGACTTGCCGCGGTATCGGCTGTCTTCGAGGAACGTCTTGAACTGGCCGACGGTGACCTCGTGGCGGTCGATGTAGAAGGTGGAGAGCCGGACCTTGTGCGACGGCGAGGCGGCGGGGTCGCGGTCGTCGCCCATGGGGAAGACGCCGCCGGGGACCAGGACCATCGTGGCGTCGTCGCGGTCGCCGACGATCGCCGACGGCCAGCCCGACGGGTCGTCGACGGCGTCGTCGGCCGCCGTGAACCCGGACGGCAGCCGACGAACCGGCGCGGCGGGAGTGACGGGCTCGACGGCCGCGGCGGGTCGGGTCGGAGGAGTGGGCGCCGGCGTCGCGGCGGCGGCCAGGTCCGGCGTCGGAGTCGACGTCGGCGTCGGCGTCGGAGTCGGTTGAGGGACGGGCGGGGCCGTCGCGGCGGGTCGGGTCGGCGCCGGGGCCGGTTGGGGGGCGGGTGGGGCGGTCGCGGCGAGGGTCGCGGCTTTCGAGAACGGCGGGAAGCCGCGCGAGGCGCGTTCGAGCGCCTGGTTCGCCTCGGCGGCGGCGCGGGTGTTCCGGTAGCTTTTGGCGAGTTGCGACAGCAGCGCGACGGCCTGGTCGCGCTGGCCGTTGGTCGCGACGTCGCGGGCGCGGGCGAGCATGGCGCGGGCCTCGCCCTCGACGTCGGCCCGAGGCGGCGGCGGGGCCTCGACGGCGAGTTCCTCGTCGGCGTCGGGGAGCGGGCCCATCGGGAACGGGTCGTAGAGGAACGCGCTGTAGAAGATGTAGCAGCCCAGGCCGATCACGAAGACGAGCAGCGCGCCGGTCCCCAGCCGGACGCGCTGGCGGGCCTCGTAGGTGTCCAGGACGGGCGTGTCCTCGACGAGGATCTTCTTTTCCTCGTCGGCGCTCGGTTTGGGCTTCACGCCGGCCTTGCGGGTCCAGCCGGCGTCGGCCGAGTCGCGGGACGATCGCCCTCGCGGCGGGGCGGGGGGCTCGGGCTTCTTGGTCGGCTCGGGCGCGGGGCCGGGCGCGCGGGGGGGCGTCGGGTCGGCGTCGTCGCCGGACTTCCACATCCGGGGCAGGGGGCGGCCGGGCGCCCCCGGGAGCGTGGGACGCGCGGGGGGCGTCGGGGGCGGGGTCGGCTCGCCGTCCGAGTCGTCGGCGCCGATCACCTCGTAGTCGTCGGGCGCGTCATCGACCATGATCCGATGTCCCGTGGCGAACTGACGATGTGGAGAACGTCGGTCTCTTGAAGGATACTCGACGGCGGCCGCGGCTGACAGGCCCCGGCCGCGGATCTCCGGGTTTCTTCGGATCGACCGGGGCGCGGGCGTTAGAATGGTGGGACCAAACGGAGGACCGGGACGATGCGAAACCGCGAATTCGGACGGCTGGGCTGGAGGGTCGGCGAGATCGGCTGCGGCATGTGGGGACTGGCCGGCTGGACCGGCAACGACGACGCCGCCACGACCGCCGCGCTCGATCGCGCCGTGGAACTCGGCTGCGACTTCCTCGACACCGCCTGGGCTTACGGCGACGGCCGGAGCGAGCGAATCCTCGGCGCCCTTCTGAAGCGCCACCCCGGCAAGCGACTGTACGCCGCGACCAAGATCCCGCCCAAAAACCGCCAGTGGCCCTCGCGCCGGGGGGCGGCGCTCGACGACTGCTTCCCACCGGAATACATCCGCGAATACACCGAGAAGTCGCTGGAGAACCTTGGGGTCGACACGATCGACCTTCAGCAGTTCCACGTCTGGGAGGACGCCTGGGCCGACGACGACCGCTGGCGGCGCGTCGTCGACGACCTGAAGCGCGAGGGCCTGGTGCGGGCCTTCGGCGTCAGCGTCAACCGCTGGGAGCCGTCGAACGTCCTTCGGACCTTGAAGACCGGCGCGATCGACGCCGTGCAGGTCATCTATAACGTCTTCGACCAGTCCCCGGAGGACGAACTCTTTCCCCTCTGCCGCGAGTTGAACGTCGCCGTCATCGCCCGCGTCCCGTTCGACGAGGGGACGCTCACCGGGACCTTGACGAAGCAATCCCGCTGGCCCGACGGCGACTGGCGGAACACCTACTTCGTCCCCGAGAACCTCTCCAAGAGCGTCGACCGCGCCGAGGCCCTGCGGCCGGTCGTCCCCGCCGGCATGACCATGCCGGAGCTGGCGCTTCGGTTCATCCTCCAGGAGCCGACCGTCGCCACGATCATCCCCGGCATGCGGACGGTCGCGCACGTCGAGGCCAACGTCGCCGCCAGCGACGGCCGGCCGCTGGCCGCCGAACTCATGAGCGAACTTCGCAAACACCGATGGGATCGGACGCCGACGTCGTGGTCGCAGTGAACGGCCGCGGGATCGCGACCTTGACGGATTCGACCGGCCGCGGCACGATCCCGACCGGCGCGGAGGGACCGCGCGCCGGGACGTGGGGCCGCCAGGGGAGGGCGAAGGCATGCCGCTGACTTTAGCGTTGGTCGTGGCCGCGGGGGTGGGGTTCGCCCAGGAGCCGCCGAGCGAACTGGCGGAGTCCGCCGCGGCGACGCTGGCGGTCAAGACCGTCGCCAGGCCGGTCCCGCCGGAGGTCGTCTTCGAGATCCGCGAGCTTTCGATGGCCTCGCCCGACTGGCGCGGAACGATGCAGCCCTGGCTCAACCCGGTCGCCCGCGAGGAGGCCGTCGCCGCCTGGGCCGTCGGCGAGGACGGACTGCGCCGGCTCCTGGAGGTCTGTCAGGCCGATCCGCGGTCGGCGATCGTTCAGGCCCCCAAGATGACCGCCCCGCTGGGCGAGCCGGTTCGGATGACCAACGAGGAGACGGTGCATTACGTCGCCCAGCTCAAACGCATCTCCGACGGCCCGCCGGGCGAGGGGACGAACCTCGCCTTCCAGCCCGAGACGGCCGAGGTCCACGACGGCGTCCGCGTCGTGTTGACCGAGACCCGGTTGAAGGGCCCCGCGCTGTACGCCCACGTCGCCGTCCAGTCCAACACGGTGTTGGGGATGATGACGACCACCTACAAGGAGAGCGTCGGCCCCGAGCCTGATGACCCCGAGGTGGTCCGGGCGTCGTTCCTCGCCAAGCTCAAGTCCGACGCCCCCCATCGCGCAGCGCTGAATGCGACGATCCAGGTCCCCGAGGTCGCCTCGCGTCGGATCGAGGGCGATTGGCTGGTCCCGTCCAACGGCGCGCTGGTGTTCAGCATGGGGCCGGACTCCCACGCGGCGATCGACCGGAAGCCGAAGCCCGGTGAAAAGGCCGGCGGCCTCGGCCGGGCTTTCGGCGGCAAGTCGTCGAAGCGCGGCTACGCCGAGCGCGTGATCTGCATCACCGCCCTCGTCAAGAACGCGCCGGCCGAATCGGCGCCGGCGAAGTCAACCCCGTAAATTATCGCATGCGTCAATATCTCGACTTATTAAGGGACGTCCGCGAGAACGGCGCGCGCAAGCCGACGCGGGCGGTCCTGCGCTCCACCGGAGCGAAGATCGACGCCCTGAGCGTCTTCGGCCGGCAGATCCGGTTCGACCTGTCGGCGGGGTTTCCGCTGGTCACGACCAAGAAGACCGCCTTCGGCGCGATCGTCCACGAGTTGATCTGGTTCCTCCAGGGATCGACGAACCTCGACTACCTTCACCGTCACGGCGTCTCCATCTGGGACGAGTGGGCCGACGAGCGCGGGGAACTGGGCCCGGTCTACGGCAAGCAGTGGCGGTCGTGGGCGGTGCCCGACGGCCGAACGATCGACCAGATCGCCGACGTGGTCGCGGGGATCAAGGCGACCGTCGCCGACCCGACGGCGTCCGTGGGACGTCGATTGATCGTCTCGGCGTGGAACCCGGCCGACGTTGAGAAAATGGCCCTGCCCCCCTGCCACGCGCTTTTCCAGTTCAACGTGACCGCCGGCAAACTCTCCTGCCAGCTCTACCAGCGCTCGGCCGACCTCTTCCTGGGCGTCCCGTTCAACATCGCCAGCTACGCGCTTCTGACCATCTTGATTGCCCGCGCGACCGGCCTGGCGCCTGGCGAGTTCATTCATACGTTCGGTGACGCCCACATCTACACCAATCATCTCGATCAGGTCGACGAGCAGTTGACGCGCGAGCCGATGCCGCTCCCGACCGTCGCGATCGACGGCGACGTCGGCGATCTAAGGAACGTGGCGCGCGAGCAAATCCGACTGGTCGGCTATCGCTCGTGGCCGGCGCTTCGGGGCGAGGTGGCGGTGTGAGCGGGGGTGTCGCGGTGTCGTTCGTGGTGGCGATGGATCGGAACCGGCTGATCGGCCGGGCCGGATCGATCCCGTGGCGGCTGCCGCGCGACCTGAAGCATTTCCGGAAGCTGACCTGGGGCAAGCCGATCGTGATGGGTCGAAAGACCTACGAGTCGATCGGCCGGCCGCTGCCGGGGCGGCGGACGATCGTCCTGTCGCGCGGGGGCTTCGCCGCGCCGGCGGAGGTCGCGGTGGTCCGATCGGTCGCCGAGGCTCTGGACGTCGCCCGCCGCGAGGCCGCGCCGGAGGTGATGGTCGTCGGCGGCGCCCAGGTCTACGAGGCCCTCCTCGACCGCTGTCGCGCGATTCATCTGACCGTCGTCGATGGCGACTTCCAGGGCGATACGTTCTTCCCGTTCGACCCCCTCGCCTCTCCCGACTGGCGCGTCACCCGCTCCGAGCGCTGGCCGGCGGACGCCGAAAACGCCTTCGAGGCCGAATATTTCGTTCTGGAACGCGACCCGGAAGCGTCCGCGTGGCCCCCTCTCGCGACGTCTTGATTCCCGGCCCCTCGTCGCCTACGATTCCTCTCCGAAGAGGTCGTTCGAGACGCCGTGTCGATACATCAAGGCGCTTGGAATTGAAGGGGTGAACGCGCGATGGAACATCGAAGGCTGGGGGCGTCGGGGTTCATGGTGCCGGAACTGTCGTTCGGGACGGGGACGTTCGGCGGCAACACGGAACTCTTCAAGGCGTGGGGCGAGACCGACGTCGCCGAGGCCAGGCGGCTCGTCGACGTCTGCCTGGAGGCCGGCGTCACCATGTTCGACTCGGCGGACGTCTACTCCAAGACCGTCGCCGAGCAGATCCTGGGCGAGGCGATCAAGGGACGTCGCGACCAGGTCTTGATCTCCACCAAGGCCACCTTCCGCCGCGGGACCGGGCCCAACGACGTCGGCTCGTCGCGGTATCATTTGATCCAGGCCGTCGAGCGGGCGCTTAAGCGGTTGGGGACCGATTACATCGACCTGTTCCAACTCCACGGCTACGACGCCATGACCCCGCAGGAGGAGGTGCTGGGGACGCTCGACCAGTTGGTCCGCGACGGCAAGATCCGCTACGTCGGCTGCTCGAACTTCTCGGGGTGGCAGTTGATGAAGGCGCTCGCCACGGCCGACCGCCGCGGCTGGCCGCGGTACGTCGCCAATCAGACGTACTACTCGCTGATCGGCCGCGACTACGAATGGGAGTTGATGCCGCTGGGGCTTGAGGAGGGCGTTGGCGCCGTGGTCTGGAGTCCGCTGGGCTGGGGCCGGCTGACCGGCAAGATCCGTCGCGACCGGCCGCGGCCGAAGGTCAGCCGGCTGAACGTCAAGGCGGCCGTGGACGCCGGGCCGCCGATCGACGACGAGTACCTTTACAAGGTCGTCGACGCGATCGACGAGGTGGCCGCCGAGGTCGGCAAGACGGTCCCCCAGGTCGCCATCAACTGGCTGCTCCGGCGGCCGACGGTCGCCACCGTCGTCATCGGCGCCCGCGACGAGGAGCAGTTGCGCGACAACCTCGGGGCCGTCGGCTGGAAGCTGACCGCGGAGCAGGTCGCCAGGCTGGATGCCGCCAGCGCCCGGCCGCCCGCCTACCCCTACTGGCACCAGAAGGCCGCCTTCGCCGAGCGCAACCCGTTCCCGGTCGACATCTAAAGATCCTGACCGTCACGGATTTCGGGGGTGGTGAACATAACGGCCTTCCCCCCTCGCGGGGGAAGGTGGCCCGAAGGGCCGGATGAGGG
>ERZ778018.1060-NODE-1060-length-27458-cov-9.649163_pt1 | contig 27458 bp, 24 predicted proteins | sample MGYA00375748_ERZ778018 | MGnify/ENA primary metagenome ERZ778018 (study PRJEB29350, sample SAMN05509839) | bioreactor metagenome | biome: bioreactor; material: wastewater | place: South Africa: University of Cape Town | collected 2014-04-22 ... | reverse complement strand
TTTGGCGACGGCTTGCGAAAAAGTGTCGGGTCGTCAGCCCGCCGGGAGAGGGTGGTTCGAAGGGCCGGGTGAGGGTCGTCGCGTTTCGGGATACGCTCCGGGTTTTCGGCGCGCTGACCCGACGCTCGCTCCGAAGCGCCGCGACCCCCGCCCGCCGCTGGCGCGGCTGCCCTCTCCCGGCCGACGGGAGAGGGGACGGAATGGGCGATCCGGGCCGCCGGGGCGTCACTCTCCGGCGTCGACGTCCTCGCCGAAGAAGCTCCGGGCCTCGGCGACGACCGACTCGACGATCGCGGCGGCTTGCTCCTCGCTCCAGCCGATGCGGCGGCGAACGGCGTCGAGTTCGGCGCGTTCGTCGTCGCTGAGCCGGCGGTCGGCGACATGGGAGCGGATCAGCATCGTGAACTCCTCGCGCATGCATTCGTCGATCCAGGCGTCGCCCAGATTCAGCGCCTTGGCCTCGCGCCGAAGCGCGGGCCATTCGGGGTTGTCGGCCGGGTCCTTCTCGAAGACGTGGTGGAGTTTGCGTCGCCACTGGGCGCGGTCGTAGGCGGAGGCGGCCTGGGCATCGACGCTCGGGGCCGACGACGTCGCGGCCGCGGCCGGGGGCTCGTCGCCGGAGAGGCCCCAGGCGTCGCGGAGCCGCCGCGACGCTCCCTCCGAGGGTCGGATATGGGCCTTCTCGGCCAGGAAGTCGCGCAGGGAGGCGAGGAAGCCCATGGTGACGTCTCGCGTCGAGGGGCTGACCGGCCGGAGGCGCCGGCCGGTCGGGGACGGGTTGAGGGGGCGATCCGCGGTCACTTCGACTCTGGCGACTCCTCGGCGCGGGCGCTGAAGAAGTCGTAAACCTCCTTGGCGGCCCTGGCGCACAGGAGGTTGCCGGCGTTGTCCGGCTTCCAGCTTTGGTCCTCGTTCTCGTCGGTCAGGACGCAGAGGGCGACGGGTCCGCCCCTGGTCTCGATGATTCCGGCGCAGGTACGGGCGTCGTCGACGCTGCCGGTCTTGAAGGCGACCTTGGTCCCCGGCGGCAGGAAGCGGGGGAACTTGTCCTTGTCGTCGCAAGCCAGCATGTGTTTCCGCATCGCCGCGCTGGATTTCTCGTCGACGAGCTTGCCGGCGTCGAGCAGTTCCAGGAGTTTCACCATGTCGGCCGCGGTGGTGCTGCCCAGGCCGAATTTCTTGCTGCGGTCCATGAAGACGGAGGTGTCGCGGCGGTAGACCTTGGAGTGGATCTTGGTCTCGGGGAAGCCCATCTTCTCCATCGTGGCGGCCGTCGAGCCGATCCCGATCGCGTCGAGCGCCAGGTTGGTGGCGGTGTTGTCGGAGTAGACGATCATCAGATGCACGGCGTCGACCAGCGGGAACGTGGCGCCGGCGGAGAAGTGGTCGGTGAGGACGCCGGAGCCCGGCACCTTGTCCTCCTGGCGGAGCGTGACCGTGGAGCCCAGGTCGACCTTCCCCGCCGCGGCCTGGCGGTAGACCTCGATCATCACGGGGAACTTGATCAGGCTGGCCGTGGACATGGGGACGTCGGCGTCCAGGGCGAAGGACTCGCCGGTCCTCAGGTGCTTGAGCGCGATCGCGACCTTCCCCTTGTGGGCCTTGGCGAGCGCCTCGAGTTTCGACGTCAACTCGGCGGGGGCGGGCCTGGGGGCCACCTCCCGGGCGGTCGCGACGGCGACGGAGATCGAAAAGGCCAGGGCCGCCAGGGCCGTCGGCCGCATGGGAACGCGGGGGAGTCGAAGCATCATCATGGCATCCCGAACCGTTGATTCGAGCCCGGCGGCCGTCTACGATTGTCTTCATCGTCCGCCGCGACGGAGGGTTTCATTGTGGACCGCGCCGGTTCGCGCGTCCATACCCCACGTCCCCGCGCGATTCGACTGGAAGGAGATCGACTTGAGCCTGGTTCCATCCCACCTCGTCGCCGCCCTCGGACTCCTCGCCCTGGCTCCGCTCGCCTTGGGGGCCGACGCCCCCAAGCCGGGCGACCGGCTGGAGCGCCAGGGCGACGAGATCATGGTCTGCGGCCAACTCTTCCACACCGGCACGCCGATCGTGCTCTGGACCGACCCCGGCGGCTACGACGCCTACCGGGTCGGCCCCCGCTTCATCCCGGCCGACAAGGTCTCGCCCGACCTGCCGAAGGTCCGCTACAACACCCGCGCCAACGATCTTCCCAAGGCCGACAAGGACCGGATCGGAGCTTACGGTTGGGACCTGGCGTCGCTTCAGAAGGTCGTCGACCAGTTCGTCTATCACTATGACGTCTGCGGCACCAGCAAGCGCTGCTTCCGCGTCCTGCAGGACGACCGCGGGCTGAGCGTCCACTTCATGCTGGACGTCGACGGCACGATCTATCAGACGCTCGACCTGAAGGAGCGCGCCTGGCACGCCACGATCGCCAACAGCCGCTCGGTGGGGATCGAGATCGCCAACATGGGCGCCTACCCCCCGGGCAAGACCGGCCCCCGCGACAAGTGGTATGAAAAGGACGCCTCCGGCCGCGTCAAGATCAAGCTGCCGACCTCGCCCGAGGAAGAGCTGATCCACAACCCCCAGGCGCTTCTGGCCCCGGCCCGCAACGAGCCGGTCACCGGCAAGATCCAGGGCCAGACCCTGGAGCAGTACGACCTCACCGAGGCCCAGTACGACGCCCTGACCAAGCTGACCGCCGCGCTTTGCACCGTCTTTCCCAAGATCAAGTGCGACTACCCCCGCGACGCCTCCGGCGAGGTTCGGCCCAACGCCCTGTCGCGTCCCGAGTTCGACAAGTACCAGGGGGTCATGGGCCACTGGCACGTCCAGGCCAACAAGCCCGACCCCGGCCCCGCCTTCCAGTGGGACAAGGTCGTCGACGGCGCCCGCGCGCTGATGAAGAAGTGACGATTCGTCTTCTGAAAAGCTTTCGTCTCCGCGTCCCCTCTCCCCTCGGGAGAGGGCAGCCGCGGAGCGGCGGGTGAGGGTCACGGCGCTTCGCGGGCGCCGTCGGCCCTTCCAGTTCCAAGCCGAGGCTCCCCTCGAAGCGCGCCGACCCTCACCCGGCCCTTCGGGCCACCCTCTCCCGGCGGGAGAGGGGATCTCGCGCGGGGTGGGTCAAGAGCGGTCGGGGCCGCCCGCGGCCGGTTCGCGGTCGATCAGCGCCAGCGCCTCGGCCTTGTCGTGGACGCGCGATTCAAGCTGCGCGTCGCGCACTCGGTCGAGGATCGCGGCGAACGCGGCGCCCGGCTTCAAGCCGTGGCGGATCAGGTCGTCGCCGGTCAGAAGCGGCGGCGGGTCGATCGGCCCGGCCGGCTGGTCCCTCAGGTAGCGGCGGCAGAAGTCGACGTGGGCGACGTCGCCGCCGGTCGCCAGGGCGACGACGCGGTGAAGCTCCAGCAGATCGTCGATTCCGGGGCTCGCCAGCAATCGCTTCAGCGCGGAGACGCGCAAGTTTCGGGCGTCTCGAAGCGCGCCCCGGCGGCGGACCAGCCAGACGACCCGCTCGCGCTCGGCGTTGGAGAGCCGCAACTCTCGACACAGCTTGTCGGCGACCCGGGCCCCGGCGTCGTCCGGATCATCGACGGTCGCGGCTGGGTCGATCGACAGGACCGCCAGGGCCAATTCGAAGCCGGCGTCCGGCGGCGGGAATTCCAGCGCCGACGTCCCCGCCGCGGACGGAACGACCGCCGCCAGCAGGCCGCACTCGCGCATCAACCCCGCCGCGCGGGCTCGGCTGGGGTGGGTCAGCATCCGTCGCAGTTCCTGGGCGATCCGCTCCGGGGAGACCGCGCGGATTTCCGGCGCCATCGCCCGAACCGCCGCCCAGGTCGCCGGCTCGATCGTCATGTCGAACCGCGCGGCGAACCGCGCGGCGCGGAGCAGCCGCAGCTTGTCCTCCTCGAACCGCGCGGCGGGATCGCCGATGGCGCGGAGGACGCGGACCTCCAGGTCGGCGCGGCCGCCTACGTAGTCGACGACCTCGTAGGTGATCGGGTCCATGAACAGGCCGTTGACGGTGAAGTCGCGGCGCTCGGCGTCCTGGCGGGGGGAGCTGTAGACGACGCCGACCGGCCGGCGGCCGTCGACGTAGGCCAAATCGCTTCGGAACGTGGCGATCTCCACCTCGTTGCCGCGCTGGCGGGGATGGCGGACCTTGACCACGCCGAACGCCGCGCCGATGGCGAGCGCCCTGTACGGCAAGACGGTCATCGCCTGTTCGGGGGTGGCGTCGGTGGCGACGTCGTAGTCGGCCGGCTCCAGCCCCAACAGCAGGTCGCGCACGCAGCCGCCGGCCCAAAGGGCCTGGAACCCCGCGGCCCGGAGCTTGACGACGATCTCCCGGGCGAAGTCGCGCCTGGCGTTCGCGTCAGGCATCGTCCGGCTCCTCGCCCGTCTCGGCTTCGGCCTCGTCCGCGGCGTCGAGGCCGCCGCGGGTCCAGACGGCGATCTGGGTGTCGCCGTAGCGGCGGACGTCCCACGAATCCGGGTCCGAGAGAATCCGCTCGTCGAGGGTCCGTCCGGCCTCAAGCGCGATCAGCGAGCCATCCGGCAGTCCTTCGACCAGGCCGTCGAGCATGGCCCGGACGCGCTTGGCGGCGGTCTCATAGTCGCGATAGGGAGGGTCCAGGAAGACGGCCAGCGGGCGATCCAGGTCCGCGGCGTGGGCGCGGGCCCAGCGGTAGGCGTCGGCCAATCGGATCTGGCAGCGGTCCTGATAGCGGAGCTTGGCGACGTTGGCGTGGATCAACGCGACGGCGTCGCGGTCCTTCTCGACGAACACCGCGGCGTCGGCGCCGCGGCTGAGGGCCTCCAGCCCGAGCGCTCCCGTGCCGGCGAACAGGTCGACGGCCGTCCTCCCCGGCATCAAGGGGCCGACGATGTTGAAGATCGACTCCCGCACCATGTCGCTGGTCGGCCGCGTCCTGGTCGAGCCGCGCGGGCCCTCGATCTTGTGCCCCCGCTTCTGCCCCGCGATGATCCTCATCCCCGCGCGTCCTTCCGACGACCCGCCTGAAACCGATCGGATTCAAACCCCATGATAGGCCCCGGCGACGGTCTCGGGCAATCCGACGTCCCGGCGGTTCATCGCGCCGGCTCGACGCGGACGCGGTTCCGATAGGTCCCCGCGCGATGGCCCAGGCAGTCCCAGCCGCGGCCGACGGAGGTGGAGGCGAGCGAGACGTAGATCGTCGCGGCGGACGTCGGCTCGTCGCCGGAAAGGGAGAACTCGATCGCGTTCGCCGGCGCGCCCCAGCCGGCCGTCGGCGAGGGCTGAACGTCCGCCTGCGCCGACCAGTCGTCCAGCACGATCCGGGTCACGGGCCGATCCTCGTCGCAAAGCTCGATCGTCAGCGGCTCGCCGCGACGCAGGGGGCCGGAGGCCAGTTCGCGGAACGGGCCCTTCTCGCCGCTGGTCGCCTCCACCACGCGGAACCGGCCGGAGGCGTCCAGGAAGGCGAAGCGGAGCGGGCGGCCGAAGGGATAATCCATCGGTCGGACCTCGATCCGGGCGTCGGGACAGGGGGAGAACGCCAACGCCAACCGCCGATGGCCCGAGACGTCCACGTCGCAAAAGCCGTTCAGGTGCGACCAGATCGTCGCCGGCAAGACGGCCGTCGCGTCGATCCGGGTGGCGTCGCCGTCGCGCCGGACGCACAGGGAGGCGTCGTAATCGGCCCGGTAACGCAGGTCGAGCCCGTCGGGGACGCTCGCCGCGGCCACGAGTCGCAAGCCGGGCCCTTCGCGGACGGTCGTCGGGGTGAAGACCGTCGGCGCGCCGTCGGGGGATCGCGCCAGGAACCGCAACAACGGCTGGACCGTGATTCGAAGCCGATCGACCCGGATCATGGCCGAGCCGTCGCCGGGGCTGACGAAGACGCGCTCCCCCAGCGCGCCCAGGACCGTTGCGAGCCCCTCGACGCTCGAAACCGCGCCCCGGTTCAGCGGTCGGGTTCGCGGCGGGGGAGGGCGGAACCCGATCGGCATCGCGGCCCCCAGAAGCGCCCCCCAGACCGCGCCGACCGCGAGGGCGCGCCGCGACAGGCCCGACTCGCCGCGGAACGCCAGGACGACGCCCACCGCCAGGACCGCCACGACGCCAAGCGGAACGAGGAACAGCCGGCCGAACGTGGCCGGAAAGACCGCGACGACCGCGACCGTACCCGCCGCCCAGGCGGCCGGAAACCCGGCCAGGACCGTGCGAAGGTCCGACCGCCGCCCCCGTCGCGCCGCCCACCATGCCGCCCAAAGCGCCGCCAGGACCAGGGGCGGCATGACGCGGTTGGTCCAGAACCGCGGATGCCCCGTCGCGAACCCGCCCGGCGCCAGCCGCCACCACGCCGCGGCCCCGAGGCCGTGGCAAAGCATCGCGAACAGCCAGAACATCCGAACCGCCGACGCCGCCATGGCTCCGCCCCCTCGGCGATTGGGAGAAGCGAATCCGCATACGCCGTCGAAAACCATCGAGGACGAATGATGACAATCATCCCTTCTCCCCTTGTGGGAGAAGGGATTGAGCGTGCTGTCGCGCAATGGTTTTTACAAGGCGGCGGGAGACCAAGGCAACAGGCGGGGCGACGGATTCAACAATCGGTCGCGTGAGTCCTCAGCGCCGCGCCGACTCCTCCTTGGCTCGCAACCGGGCGAGGAGCGCCTCCATCGGGTCGGGGGTGCCGGCGGCGAACTCGCGGAACTCCCGGAGGGTGGGGTCGGTCGCGGCGTGTTCGGGGGCCAGGCGGGGGAGCATCCGGTTGTAGAGCAACGTCACCGACGCCTTGGGCCGCGAGCCGCGATGCCGCTCGGTCTCGCGGATCACCTCGTCCAGCGGCCAGCCCATCTTGGCGAAGCGATACATCCCCACCCACGACGGCGAACGATCCATGCTGGCGTGACAGTGGACCAGGACGGGCCAGTTCGCCGGGTCGTCGGCGACGTCCAGGGTGTCGGGGATGGTTTGCATGCCGGTCGGGTCGTCGGCCGGCTGGGTGTAGACCGCGATGCCGTGCTCGCGGGCGAAGCGCTGCTCGTCGGGCCAGTGCGGGCTCCCCTCGGGGGTGAACTCGGGGAACAGGTTGATGATGGTCTTGAAGTGGTAGCGCTCCTGGGCCAGTTCCAGCCCGGCGTAGGTCGGCATGGCGCAGAGGTAGAGCCGGCCGGGGACGATCTCGCGGAGGCGGGCGATCGGCCGTTGATACCAGAAGACGCCGCGGCCGAAAAAGTCGAGCCCCAGGGAGACGGCGATCAAGGCGGCGACGACCGCCGCGCCCCGACGGCCGGGCGCCGCGGGGGGCGCGAGCCGGAGCATCGCCAACGCCCAGGCGAGGATCCCCCAGACGTACACCCAGCGCGGCCAGTAGCCGAAAGGCTCGCGATCGATCGTCGGAAGCTGGCGGACGACCATCAAGACGGCCGCGACCGCCAAGAGCCCCAGCACGCCGCGGGCCCTGGCGTCGGCCAGAAGCGCCCGGACGTTCCACGGCCTCGTCCCCAGGACCACGACCGCGGCCGCCACGAGCGCGCAGGCCGCGAGCGTCAGGCGCTGGGAGGAGGGGACGGCCGGATCGAACATCGTCCGCCAGCCCAGGCCATGCCAGCCGTTGATGAGCGGGCCGGGGGTGGCGGCGTGCCAGAAGCCGACCGCCGAGAGCGCCAGGGCGGCCCATCGCGGTCCGCGGCGGGGGTCGCGCAGGCAACTCCAGGCGGCCAGGACCAGGGCGGCGGAGGCGACGTAGAGGGCCACGCAGTCGATGGTGTCGCCGGCGTCGGCGAGGCGGTAGGCGGCCGGCGGGAAGGCGTTGTAAGTCCGCCGCGCGACCCTGGGGAACTCGGGGTCGGCGTCGTGCTCGAAGATCGTGACGAACCAGACGGCCGGGAGGACCGTCAAGGCCAGCAAGACCCAGGGCCAGGCCCCACGACGTGGCGAGGTTCCGCGCGGATCGGACAAGGTTGGTCGCCTCTCGTCTGGGGTTCGTCGCCCGCGGCGTGCGCGACGACGCGCCGCGACGGCGGGGGACGGGCCCCGCATGATCGCGATCCGCGGTTCGCCGTCAAGTCAAGCCCGCCGCCGCGACGACGCCTGGCGGGCCCGGGGCGCGACGGCTTAAACTCGGAGGGTAGAGGACGAACGGAGACGCGCGACCGCGGCTTGTCCGCGACGGCCCGGACGTCCCGGCCCGAGGAATGATCGACCCATGGTCGACGAAGCCGCGTCGGAAAACTCCGCGGGCCCGGTCGAGCCCGGCGCCCGCCGCGTCCGCTCCGCCAGGCTCCTGGAAACGCTGGAGCCGTTCGCGCGGGTGGCGGTCGTCTCGCACGTCAACCCGGATCCCGACTCCCTGGCGAGCATGCTGGGGATCCGCGAGTTGGTCGCGAGCCGACAACCGGGCAAGCCCGTGATCCTGACCGTCGAGGGGATGATCGCGCGGGCCGAGAACCGCGCGATGGTGGAGTTGATCCCGGTGCCGCTGGCGCCGGTCGAGTCGGTGGCGATCGACCGCGAGACGGCCGTGGTGATGGTCGACACCCAGCCGCGGACCGGCCGTCGCGGCGACGAGAGCGCCACGCCCCAGGCGGTGATCGACCATCACGAGACCGGCGGCGACCTGCAAGGCGTCCTGTTCCAGGACGTCCGCGCCCACATGGGGTCGACCAGCACGATCGTCACCGGCTACCTGCTGGAACAGGGGGTGGTCGTCTCCCCGCGACTGGCGACGGCCCTGCTCTACGGGATCGAATCGGAGACCACCGGCTACCCGCGGGAGGCCAGCTCGCTGGACGACGGGGCGCTGGTCTGGCTCTTTCCGCGGGCGGACAAGGAGCTTTTGGCGCGGATTCGCAACCCCAAGCTCCCCCAGAGCCACTTCGCCACGTTCCAGCGGGCGCTGACCAACGCCTTCCTCTACCGGACGGTGATCGTCGCGTGGTGCGGGGCGGTCTCCCAACCCGACATCGTGGCCGAGGTGGCCGATTTCTTCGTGCGGTTCGACCAGGTCGACTGGGTGCTCTCCGCCGGCCTCTTCGAGGGGAAGCTGAGGCTGTCGCTGCGCTGCAACGACCTGGGAGGGGAGGCCGGCGAAGTCCTTCGCGAGGTCGTCGCCGGCCTGGGAAGCGCCGGCGGCCACGACAAGCGCGCCGGCGGCCTGGTGGCGCTTTCGGAACCGGGCGAGGCCGCCGCCGAACGGATCCTCAGCGAGATCCGCCTCCGCCTCCTGGCCCGGCTGGAGGTCGACGAACACCAGGGCCGCCGGCTCCTGCCCGCCGCCCCTCGAATCCCCGCCCCCTGAAGCGCGTCGGAGTTCGTGCGCATCCAAGACGGCGTGCGCAATCGCGGCGCGGCGACGATTCGGCGCTCGCCGACGCCGGGAATCGCGATATACTAGGAATCGGATCGCGACGCATCCCGCGCCATCGAGCGGGTTGAAACGCGCGGGGTTCCGTCGCGAACCCTCCCGCCCGTCGAACGTAAAACCGCGGGTCCGTCGCGACCGATCCCAAAACGAATGGTTTCGGAGTAGCGGCGACGGAGAGGCGGGGCGCGCGGCGGGCATGGTTCGGAGACGAGCCGCGCGGGGTTTCGCGGGCGTCGCGGCGATTCTCGGGGTCGCGGGGTCGGCGGGGCGAAGCGACGGTCATCGATCGCGACGGCGAAGGGGGTCGACGTGCGATGAGGGGTCGGAACCGGGCCGCGTTCACCTTGATCGAAGTGCTGGTGGTGATCTCCATCATCGCGCTTTTGATCGCGCTTCTGCTTCCGGCCGTCCAGGCGGCGCGGGAGACGGCCCGACGGATCTCCTGCGCGTCGAACTTGAAGCAGTTCGGGATCGCCTTCCACAATTACGAGTCGTCGTGGGGCGTGCTGCCGCCGCCGATCCTGCTGGCGGCGAATTCGCGGAGTCCCCGGGCGTCCAAGGGTTGGAGCGCGCAGGCCCGGCTGCTGCCGGTCCTGGAGCAGAGCGTCCTGTTCGACGCGGTGAACTTCGCGTTTCCGTTCGAGGATTCGGCCAACGTCACGGTCGTGGGCGCGGCGCTCGCGATCTTCAGCTGCCCCTCGGACCCGACCGGAGCGGTCCAGGTCGGATCGTCGGCGTTCCCCACCTTGCCGAAGACGGCGGGGACGAATTACGCCGTCTCCGTCGGCGACTGGTTCGTCTGGGGCGGGTTCGGGCTCAACGGCAGCCGCTCCGCCTTCTCGCCGAACCAGAGCCGGCGGCTGGCCGAGTTCGCCGACGGCCTCGGCGAAACGCTTTTAATGGCCGAGGTCCTGGTCCGCCAGAACCAGGTGACCGAGTGCGGCGGGCAACTGGTGGCGCTCAACCCGATCGACGTCCCCGGCTCCGACGTCCCTCCCGAGCGCAAGGGGATCGTCCGCGACGAGAGCGCCTGCATGTCGTGGACGGCCGGTCATACGGTCTGGGCCGCGGGGGGGGTCGACCAGACCGGGTTCTCCACCGCCGCGGCGCCTAACGCCGTGGTGACGTCGGTCTTCGCCGGCGGCGCCCAGACCGACCTGATCAGCACCAGGGAATGGCTGGGCGGGCCCACCTACGCCGCGGTCGTCTCTCGAAGCCGCCATCCCGGCGGCGTCCAGGTCCTCATGGGCGACGGTTCGGCCCGTTTCGTCAAGGAGACCGTCGACGCCGCGGTCTGGCGGTCGCTTGGGACCCGAAGCGGCGGCGAGGTCGTCGACTCGTCGAGCTATTGACCCCCCTCCGACGCCGATCCGCCGGCCCTCCGTCGGCGTCCGACGACGGAGCGACGGCCGCGGTTCGGCCGGGCGATCGGGCGCGTCGGTTGAGCCGGGCGCGGACGCTGGTTACATTATGACTAAGGCGGCGAGGGCGGCCCGAATCGATCTCGGCCTTCGGCCTCGCGTCGCCGATCTCCTCCCCAGCGTCCGCGGCCGGCCTTTGAAACCATCATGCTCGATCCGACCAAGACGCGATTCTGGAAGTCCGCGCTGCAAAGCGGGCTCCTCGACGCCGAGAGCCTGGCCGCCTGCTGGGAGGCGATCGTCCCGGAGAAGCGCGGGGACGAGGACCACGCCGACCGTCGGCTCGCGCGCCAGGCGGTGCAACTCAAGCTCCTGACGCTCTGGCAGGCCCAGCAACTTCTGGCGGGGCGGTTCTCCGGCTTCAAGGTGGACCGCTACGTCCTGCAAGACCTGATCGGGCAGGGGGGGATGGGGCGGGTCTACCTGGCGCGCGACAGCCGCTTGTCCCGCCAGGTCGCGCTTAAGATCCTCTCGCCGGAGCGGATGAACAACCCTCGCGCCATCGCCCGCTTCCAGCGCGAGGCGCGGGTGGGGGCCCAGCTTCAGCACGAGAACCTGGTGCGGCTTTACGACTTCGGCGAGACGCAGGGCCGCCACTTCCTGGTGATGGAGTTCATCGAGGGGAAGACCCTGGGGTTTTACATCGCGACCCAGGGGAAGGTGGCGCCGGAGGCCGCGGCCACGCTGGGGCGGCAGGTGGCCTTGGGGCTGGACCACGCCCATCAAAAGGGGCTGATCCATCGCGACGTCAATCCGTACAACGTCATCGTGACCCGCGAGGGGATCGCCAAGCTCGCCGACATGGGGCTGGCGATCGACCTGGCCGACGACGCCAAGGTGACCCGCGACGGCGCCACGGTCGGCACCTTCGACTACGTCGCCCCCGAGCAGGCGCGGCATTCGCATTCCGCCGACATCCGCAGCGACGTCTACTCGCTGGGCTGCACGCTGTATCACGCCATGGCCGGCCGGGTCCCGTTCCCCCACCCCGGCCTGGCGGAGAAGCTCTTCGCCCATCAGTCGCGGGATCCGGACCCGCTCGAGGAGGTGTCGCGGGACGTGCCGGCGGGGCTCGCCGAGGTCGTCCGCAAGATGATGCGGAAGAATCCCGACGAGCGGTTCCAGGCCCCCGGCGAGGCCGCCGAGGCCCTTTTGCCGTTCACCGGCCGGGGCGCGGCGGCGGCCGCGGTCGGGGCGGCCGCGGTCGGCGAGGCGGCGGGGCTCGGTTCGCAAGACCCTTCCCCGGTCGTGACGCCCGGCGGCGGCTCGGGGCCCGAGCCGGCGGCCGAGTTCCCGTTTCAACTCGACCTGGGGCCCGAGCCGTCGCTGTCGGATTCGGTGCGCAATCCCAGGGCCTGGTTCGGCGGTTCGGGGACGAAGCCTTCCTCCGGCGGCGGCACGACGTCCGGGTCGCATTCCGCCGAGGTGGCGGCCGAGACCGAGACGTCCCGGCCGGACGATCCGATCGGTCGCCGTCGGCTCGTCGTCGCGGCGGTCGCGATCGGGCTGGTCGCGTCGGGGCTGGCGTTGGAGGCGGCGCGTCGGGGTCGGATTCCGCTCCCCTGGTCGGGAGCCGAGACGGCGGTCGCCGGTGACGGATCGCGGGAGGGCTCGGCCGGGGGGAAGGCCGCGCCCGTGTCCGAGGAGCGGGCCCCGGCGATCGATTGGGGGGACGCCCTGGTCGCCGTCCGCGACCGCGACGGCGGGATCCGGCCGGCCGCCGACCTGGCCGCCGCGATGGAATCGGCGCTTGGGGAACGGGGCGTCGTGGTCGTCAAGGGGGGCGCGCCCCTGGCCGTCGGGGTCGATTCGGCCCGCAAGCTGTCCGCTCGGGGGACGATCGCGATCGAGGGCGAGCGGGGAGGGAAGGCCGTCCTCCGGATCGAGCTGGGGGCCGAGCCCTGGCTTTCGACCGGTTCAAGCGCCAACCTGACGCTGCGCGACCTGACGATCGAGGTCGGCCGGGCGAAGCCGGGCGACGAGCCGCCGCCCCCCTTGATCCTCGCGGCCGGGCGGGTGGCGATCGAGCGTTGCGCCTTTCGGGCGATTCCGGCCCTGGGGATCCCCGGCGCGACCGCCGTCGTCGCGCGCGGCGGCGGGCTGGTCGTGGAGGGCTGCTGGTTCGAGGGGTTCGACGCGGCCGTCGAGATCCGGGCGATCGCCGGCGTCGAGCATTGGCTCCGCGGCTCGATGTTCGTCCCCGGCGGCACGCCCCTGGAGGCGACCAAGGCCAATCTCCCGGTGCGTCGGGGCTGGGCGGCGCGGATCGTCTTCGAGGGAGGAGGCGTCCGCGACGGCCGTCGGCTCGTGACGATGAATCGCTGCACCACGGCCGGCGAGGGGATGTTGAAGATCGAGGGGTTCACCGAGGCGTCGCCGCTGCGCGTAAACGTCGCCTCCTGCCTGGCGCAGGTCGATCGACTACTCGCCGTCTCCCCCGCGCCCTGGCCGCCCGGGGCCCTCGTCTGGGAAGGCGACGGCAACCGTTTCGACGTGATCGGCGAATCCTGGGCCTCGGCCGGCTCGACGGACGTCGTCGCGGCGGACGCGAGCGCATGGACGCGGTTGTTTCCGGAGAAGAGTCTCGACGAGACCGGCATCCGATTCACGATGCAGGGGCAAGACGCCGACGGCCGCCTGACGCCCGCCGCCTTCGCGCTTCGAGATTCCGATTCCGCCGACGCCAGCCGCGGGGCGGACCCGGCCGACGTCGGCCCCCGCCCCTGAATCGACCGGCGATCGCGCCGCCGGGGTCACTCCGACTCGATCGACTCGCCCAATTCCCGCAGTCGCGCCTCAAGCCGCTCGGCGCGTTCGCGGTCGGCCGCGGCGCGACGTTCGGCGGCCTCGGCCTTTCGGCGTTCGGCCTCGGCCTTTTGGCGTTCGGTCTCGGCGCGGCGGCGCTCGGCGAGGTGGCGCAGGCGTTCCTCACGCGCGGTTTCGCGGGCTTCGGACGCCTGCTCGCGAGCCTCGAGCGCCTCCTGGCGCGCTTCCAGGCCGGTGTTGAAGGGAGAGCCGTCGGGGTGGTGGATGGTCAGGCCCTCGGGCCCTTCGAGTTCGAAGCGGACCCCCAGCAGGGGGCTGACCCAGCCGCCGAGGTCGTGGATCTCCGCGAGGCGACCGCCGCGGCGGATCCAGCCTTGAAGGGTTCGGCCGTCGGGATCGAAGAAGTAGTATTCCTGGACGCCGTGTTCGTCGTAGAAGCCGAGTTTGCGCGTCATCTCGGCGTCGGTGTTGCCGGGCGAGCGGACCTCGAAGACGACGTGGGGCGGGACGCCTCCCTCGCGCCACTGCATGTACGACCCGCGTTCCCCCTTGGGCCGGCCGAGGACGACCATCGCGTCCGGGGCCGTGCGAATCTCGGGGACGCGCTCGCGCGCGTACCAGAGGAGGTTGCCGGCGACGAACACGTCGGGACGGTCCCGGAAGAGGAATTGCAGGCCCTCGACGATCAGGCAGATCCAGCGGAATTGGATCGTGTTGTCGGACATCGGTTCGCCGTCGTCGTCCGGGTAGAGGAGTAGGTCTTCGGGTTGCCGCGCGATCGTGGTCCCCATCGGTCGGTCCTCCGAGTCTCGATGTCGGGTTCAATCAACTTCGTCGCCCAGCAGGTGCGCGCTTGAGTCGAGGATCCGTCGGCGACGGTCGCGGCCGGCGGCGGCGGCCGAGGCGCCCTGGGCTTGCAGATCGGCGAGGTTGGCCAGGCAGAAGGGGCACTCGACGACCTCCAGGTGGAAGCGGTAGTAGTCGGCCGACTCGGGATCGAGGGCGTCCAGCAGGTAGCTGCCGAGCTGCTGGCGGGAGGGGCAGGTGAGGCGGGCCCGACGCCAGATCGCGCCCAGGGAGTGAAGCTGGAGGTCCTCGCGGCCGTCGCGGACGTCCTCCAGCCGGGCGCGGAGCGCGGCCGAGTCGCGCAGCGCCTTCTCGACCCGGGCGGACTCCTCCGGCGGCAGGCGGTCGGCCAGGTAGTCGCGGAGCGTGGCCTCGTCGATCGGGGTCGGTTCGTCGCGATCCATGGCGGGTCAGTCCTCGAGCGCGGCGTCCAGGTTCAGCCCGGCCTTGCGGGCCATCTCCTTGAGCCGGGCGACGGTCTGGAACTTGTGGCTGGCCACCGCCTGCTCGGTCATCCCCAGCCGGCGGGCGACGTCCTTGTTGGCCCACCCCTTGACGACCAAGAGTTCAAGACAGCGCACCCGGTCGTAGTCGCCGCGGGCGAGCCACTCCCGGACCAGCTTGCCCATCGACTCGCCCAGGACCCGCTCCTCCTCGCGCCTGCGCTCGCCGCTGCGGGCGATGCTGGAGGCGCCGCGGGCCCCGCCGGGAACCTCGTCCAGCGGTCGGCCGTGGTCGTCGGAGCCGAACTGGTCGATCGGCCGTCGGCCCTGCTTGCGGAGGTGGTCGGTCAGCTTGTGGGCGGCGATCGAGAACAGGTACGCCTCCAGGTCGCGCTTCTCGTCGTAGTGCGGCAGGCTGGTCAGGAAGCCGACGAACGTCTCCTGAACCACGTCCTCGCTGGCGGCGCGGTCGCGCAGGCGGCTGTCGACGAAGGCCAGCAGCCGGCCCTCGAAGCGGTCGACGAGTTGCCGCCAGGCCCGCGCGTCGCCGGAGCGGACCTGGCGAACGAGCAGGACGTCGGATTCTGACGTGGCCATGACTGAATGTTCCGCCGGTTCCAGGCGCGTTCGGCGCGGGCGCGCCCCTTCTGGGATTTTATCCCATCCGGCGGCTTATTGGTATCGCCCCCGCGTCAGGCGAGGAACCGGTAAAGCGCCAGCCCGGAGGCGCCGACGGCGGCGGCGGCGGCCATGCGGAGAGGGGTGGCGTAGTAGCCGCGGGTTGCCTCGTCGGCCCGGATGTAGCCGGTGGCCGCCGCCAGGCAGACCAGGACGAACCCCAGGACCCCGGCCAGTTTGAGCGCGCGGTCGCGGACGAGGTCGCGACGGTGGGCGTGGATCAGCGAGGCGCGATGGCCGGAGCCGAAATCGGCGTCGATGACGGCGGTGTAGACCGTGCCGTATTCCTTCTCCTCCGGCGCGACCCGGACCTGGCGGATCATGGCGTCGACCATCTTCGCGGGGAGCGGCCACGACCGGTCCACCCGCGGCGCGAGCCAGGTTCGGACGGCCTCGTCGAGTTGGCGGCGCGCGTCGTCCCTGGCCCGGTCGAGCGTGGCCGAGACCCGCCCGGCGATCGCGCGGACGTCCTCGGGCTCGGGCGCCGGGTGAAAGTGGACCGGCTCGTTCGCGCGGCCGACGCCCCAGGGCGCGAGGGCGGCGAGGGCGACCACCAGGATCTTCGTCAGGGTCTTCATGGATCGGGCTCCACGCCGGTCGAGGGTCGTTCGCCGTTCAGGCGGTCTTGGCGCGGCCGGCGGACTTGTCGAGCCGCTTGACGTACTCGGCGTATCGGGCGGCTTTCTCGTCCCACGGGCTGACCAGTTGGACGGTCGCGGCGACGCTCGCGGCGATCACCACGCGCTCCACGGCGGCGTCGAGCCAGAGCGGGGAGAGGACGATCGCGACGAGATACGTCCAGACGATCGGCGCGAGGCGGAATCGCTTCCCGCGGTCGCGAACCGCCTGGCCGCGCCAGGCCGACGTCGCCGCGAACAGGGCGGCGAAGTAGAGGGGGACGAAGAGGACCCCGTCGTCGTCCAGCGCGTCGCCCAACATCAGGATCCGGAGCAGGATCCAGGCGCAGCCGCCGACCGCCGCGCCGGCGAGCGCCGCGGCCGTTCGTCGTCGCCCGGAGGTGGTTTCGCGGGCCTCCAGGAGCTTGTTCAACACGAGCGCGGTCCAGGTCGCCAGCAGGGCGAGTCCGTAGAAGAAGACGACGCGGCCGGTCTCGCGGGTCGGGTCGATCGAGAACAGGCCGACGGCCGCGGCGACGAACAGCCCGACCCAAAGCGCGGCCCAGAGCATCGACGCGGTGACCTCGGCCACCCGCGCCCGGCCGGTCGGCGCGGGGGGCGGGGTCGGCGGCGGGGCGTCGCCGCGGCGCGAGTCGCGCGGAGGCGCGACGGTCGCCTCGTCCGCCGGGGCGCGGCGGAAGCCCGAGGCGCGGTCGGAGGGCGGGGGCCGGCGGCCGCTGCCGCTCTGTTCCTTGCGGCCGCGCATCCGCCGCCAGTCGCTCTTGAGTCGGTCCTGGAGCGACGTCCCGGGAGGCGCGGTGTCGGGGCCGATGTAGAAGACGGGTTCCTCGGCGTCGATGCGGTGGATCTCCTTGTCTCCGGCTTCCGCGGCGGCCGTTTCGGCGACGCCCTTGGCGCCGATGAAACGGATGTCGGGCGTCCCGGGGGCGTCGGCGGGCAGGAGCAGGTCCTGGACGCGGGCCGGGCGGCGGCCGGGATCCTTGGCGAGGGCTCGGGCGACGATCTCCCGGAACGGCTCGGGCAGGGCGGAGACGTCGGGGCGGGATGTCAGGTGCTTCATCAGGATCTCGTTGACGGTCTCGCCGTCGAACGGGACGCGGCCGACGAGCATCTCGTGGAGGATCACGCCGACGGCGTAGACGTCGATCGGCCGGCCGTACCTTCCCGAGCCGATCTCCGGCGCCATGTACTGGCAGGTGCCGATGCTCTGGGAGTGGTCGTCGCCGCGGCTGGCGGTCATCAGCTTGGCCAGGCCGTAGTCGCCGATCTTGACGATCCCCTCCTCCATGAAGAGGTTCGCCGGCTTCAGGTCGCGGTGGACGACGCCGTGGTCGTGCAGGTAGGCGACCCCCTCCACCAGCCCCCTGAGCCAGTGGCGGACCTCGTCCGCGGGGAGGCCGTCGGGCCGCTTGCGGAGGACGTCGGCGAGGCTGGGGCCGGCGACGTACTCCATCACGACGAAGCAGTCGCCCCCCTCGTTGGTCTTCAGGTCGAAGATCGTCAGCAGGTTCGGGTGCTTGAGGTTCATGCACTGCGCGACGCCCCGGCGCTCGATCTCCAGGTTGCGGAGGATCAGCTTGAGCGCGACCTCGCGGCCGAAGTCCGACGCGGCCTGGTAGACCTCGCCGAAGCCGCCGCGGCCGACGGCCCGCTTGATCGTGTAGCCTTCCAGCGGGCGGTCGCCGTTGCCGAAGGCGAACCGACCCGCCGCGGTCGGCGGCGGGGAGGGGTCGCGGAAGGTCGGGGGACCGGCGGACTCGATCGGGCCGCCCGACGACTCCACGTCGGCGATCCGATAGGGGACCGTCTCGTCAAGCGGAGGCCGGGGGCGCTGGGGGGCTCTCGCGTTCATCGGTTCCTCGAATCCAGGGTCCGGCGTCGGGTCGCGTCGAGCCACGTCTTGGTCCTTCCCGGCCTAAAGAAATTCGCCGAGAGCGAAGGTATCTTGATCGGACCAGTCGTTTTTCGACTGATCGTAGGCTTAGGCCGAGGGCGTTTCCAGGGGTTCCAGGCTGAACGAGAAGTCCGGGCCGCGGACGCGGGAGGTCGGGGCCAGGGGGGCCCGCGCGACCTTGGCGCGGCCGTCGACCTCGAACTCGCCGGGGGCCCGGCACCAAAGCGATCCCCCTTGACGATACAGCACGACGGCCTCTCGAAGCGACGGCGCCGGGACGTGCGCCTGTGCCACGGGGCCGATGATGCAAGTGTCCGCCATCAACAGCACGCCGTCGACGGCCATCGGCAGGCGGTGGCGGCTGACGACCGCCAGTCTCGCCGAGGCGCTGAAGGGGCTGGGCTGGTGGAACTCCAACTCGACGCTCGGGCCCAGGCGGATCACGTCGCCGTCGCGGAGCAACGTGGGGCCGGCGACGCGTCGGCCGTTGACGAAGACGTCGCGGCGGGGCTCGATCGCGTAGCCCTCGCCGCTTCGGATCAGGACGGCGTGATCGCGGGAGAGGTCCCCCATCAGGGGGACGTCGGCCGCGGAATCGGCGCCGGCGCGGCCGAGGACGACGCGGTCGCCCAGGCAGACGAGGTAGCCTCCCACGGCGTCGGCCCAGAGCAGGAACCGGCCGCCGGGGCCGTCCTCCGGGGCGGGCGCGACGGGACCGGCGGGGCCCGGCCGGGGTTCGGCCGTCGGCGCCGCGTCGACCAGGGTGGGGGTCGGAGCCGCTCGGCGGCGGGCCCATCGGGAGCCGCTGGAGGGGCCGACCGCGGCGATCCGTTGCCAGGCGCGGGCGCGGGCGTCGCGGGCGGCCGGGTGGTCGGGGACGTGGGCGGCGACGGCCTCGGCGGCGGCGAGGATCTTCGGCCAGTCGCCGCTCGCGAGGGCCGCGTAGAGCGCCTCGACCAAGGGCGCGGCGGCCTGACGACGGGTCTCCAGGTCGCGACGCGAGGCGGCGACGGCCTCGCGGACGGTCGGCTCGTCGCCGGCCAGCCGCTCGGCGCGGTCCAGACTCGCAAGCGCCGGGCCGAACTCGCCGCGGCGGGCCTCGGCCAGCGCGGCGGCCCAGGCGGCGGCGATCTCGCGGGGACGGCGCAGGCTCGGGCCGTGGATCTTGTCGCGGGCCAAAGAGTCGATCCGCTCCAACGTCCGCGCCGGCTCGCCGACCTCCAGGTCGCCGCGGATCTCCAGGGCGACCCGGTCGGCCAGGCCGTGGCGGGCGGCGGCCAGGGCGTCGGGAGGGGCCCCGAACCGTTCGGCCAGTCGAAGATCCTCGATCGCGCCGGCCAGGTCGTCGCCGGCGGCCCGTCGCGAGGAGCGGGCGATCAACTCCAGGCCCGACCGGGCGCGGAACTGGACCGCCTGATAGTGGTCGGCCGCCTCGGGGCGGACGGCCAGGGCGTAAGCTTCCTCGTATCTTCCGCCCCGCGCGGCCTCCTCGGCCTGCCGCAGGACGACGCGCCATTGCCCCATCATGATGGATTCGCCGCCCTGAGTGGCCATGGGATCCTCGTCCTCCGTCATCGTATGCCGGACGCCGGGCGTCGCTCAACATCGAGTCGCGTCCGGGCGGACGGAACGAGGCCGGACAGGGTCGCGCTCGACCCTGGACCGGCCTCGGGATCCCTGGAGATCGTCCGTCCGCCCCGCTTCGTCCCGATCCGATCCGATTCGACCCGATTAGAGGCTCTTGCCGGCGGTCTTCTCGACGGCCGGGGTCGTTTCCGTGGCGAACTCGGCGTCGATCTCCTGGATCACGTCGCGATTCGGGGCGACCTCGACGGGCACGTCGTTCCCGGCGTAGCGGCCCTCCATCTCGGCCTTGCGGGTCATGACCTCCAGCTTCCGCTCCAGGTCGCCGACGGTCTGCTTGGCGTGGGCCAAGGCGCTGCCGTCGAGTTGCACGTCCTTGGAGGCCTCGGCCGCCTCGATCTGGCGGAGGCGGGCCTCGATCTCGTCGAGCTTGGTGGTCAGGGTCTTCTTCTGGGCCATCATCGTGTCCAGTTGCTTGCGGAACGCCACGACCTCGCTCTGCTTGGCCTTGTAGGTGGACTCCTTGGCCTCGAGGATCTTCTTCACGTTGCCGTACGAATCGTAGCGCCGGGCGAGGTCGTCCTTGATCTCGTCCTCCGTGTAGGCGACGCGACCGTGGCCGGCGAGGCGGTATTCGCCGGTCTTGAGACCCTCGCGAAGGGTGAGCATCGCCTGCTTGTCGGCGTCCATGTTCTTGCGGATCGCGGCGATTTCCCCGTCGAGGTGCTCGACGTCGACCTCGGCGCGGGCGAGCCGTTCGATGTTGTCGCGGATCGCCGGCTCCAGGTCGGCGATCTCCTGGCGGGCGCGTTCGATGTCGAACGGCAGGGGGACCAGGTCGCGGGCGTCGTTGCGGACCTTGCGGAAGGCGGTCTTGACGTAGCTGGGGGCGTGGGCGCCGAACACCAGGAACAGCGCCCCGGCGCCGAGGGCCGCGCCAATCACCGACTTCTTAATCAACGAGCAGGCCATGCTGATTCTCCTGAGGGCCGGGGACCGGGCGTCCTCGAATGGGATCGGAGCGCCGACCGCGGTCGGGTCGAAGCGCCCGTCATAAGGTGATTCGACGTCCCGGCCGGATTATTCCCCCGCCGCCTCGGATTTTGGGCGGCCGTCGCGACGGTCGGCTTCGAGGGGCTCGGCGCGCCGTCGGGCGAGGCGGCGTGGAAGCGGCCGGGAGAGAGGGGAATCCCACGCGCCCATATATAAAGGAAGAGATGGCGGGGCGGGCGAGGCGCGGCGGTGATCGCAACTCGCGGGGGGGCGGTCCTCGACCGTCGGCGGTGGGCTCTAGAAACAAATCAAGCGTCCGCCCCAAGCGGGGCCGGACGCTCTTGGATTTGCAGGTCGATCAGGCGTCTGGAGGCTTCGTCACTTGGCGTAGCGCTTCCGCAGGCCGAAGAGGCCGGCCGCCGCCATGCCGATGCCGGCGAGGGCGATCGAGCTGGGTTCGGGAACCGACATGACGGCCAGCGAGAGGCTGCCGGTGATCGGCGAACTGCCCGTGACCTGGGCGAAAGTCAAGGCCAGCACCCCATTGCCGGTCACGCCATCCAGGTCCACGATCCCGGTGAAGCCGATGTTGAGGAAGGTCGGCGGGCCGGTCATCGGGACCGTGCCATAGGTGTTGAAGCCGTTGGCGGTGAACGTCAGCACGCTCGACCCGTTGGTGAACGTCATGGTGAACGTGTCGAGGTGGGCGAGGTCAACCGAGACGGTGTTGTCCGCCGTGAATCCGGCCAACGAACCCCCGGTGCCGGCCAGGTTGAAGTGCGGGGTGATGGTCGTCGCGCCCTTGAGCAGTCCCGGGGGGTCGACGGTCACGACGTCCGCCGTGCCGCCGAGGTCGCCGGCGGGGAGGCTGGCGGCCTGGGAGGTGGTGGAAACCATCGCCAAGAGGGCGCCGGCCAGAAGGATGCGGTGCAGTTTGAACACTTCGGGGTACTCCTTATTCCTCGGCTCTGCGGTCGCTTGTCGTGCTTGGTGACGAGAGCGAATCGACCTGTGTTCCAGACAGGAGGGGAAGCTACCAAATCGCGACGTGGGCTGTCAAGGCCGGTGATGATAATTTTCCACACGAGGGGGGGCGGAGGGACGCGACGTTGATTTTCAGAGACGACCCAAAGACCACTCGGCGCGCGTTTGCGGGGCCTGGATCGACGAATGCGGGCTTCCGATTCGAAACGTGCGCGGCGCGGCGGCGGTCATGCGAACGATCGCGAACGATGACGCGCGCGAGAGTTCCGGCGAGGACGCCGCGCGGCGGGGCTCCCGGTCGCGTCTCGCGGAGTCGGCGCGGACGGCGTCGGTCGGCGGGCAAGCCTCGCGTCGTCCATTTTCAACGTCCGAGGGACCCGGGCGGCGCGGCGTTGATTTTCGGCGACGTTTTCGATGGACGGCGGATCGTGCCGAAGCCGGGCCGTCGCGAACGATCGCGCGGCGGTTTCAAGCGTGCGTGAAGGACGGCGCGGTCGTGAGTGTTCGTTCAGATTGGTTGTGACGCCGCGGCATGGGGCCGCGCGGGGGGCGCGTCGCACTCGATCCGGCCGTCCCGCGGCTTTGACCGGGGGGAGGTTCAGGGGGTATATTGAGGCGGTCTCGCGGGCGTGGCGGCCCGGCGTTCGACGGTCTTCCCGGCTTCGGAGCCAGCGTATGAAGATTCGGGCGGCTTCGATCGTGCTCGCGGCGGGCGCGCTGGGCGTCGGCCTGGGGGTCGGCTTTCAGGTCGGTCGGGGCGGCGGGGCGGTTTCGGCCCGGGCCGCGGCCCGAGTCGACGATCCCGCGCCGCCGGGAGGTCCTCGTGCGGGCGACGTCCGGGAGGGGGACGCGCGGGCTTATGAGGAGTTGAGGCGGGAGTACGAGCGCTTCAAGCACGTCGACCGGATGTTCGAGATGGTCGCCAAGGCGGTGCGGCCGACGGTCGTACACATCGTCACCCGCAAGACCGCTCGGCGGGACGAGGAGCGGGTCCGCAAGTTCGAGGAGACCGGCTCGGGGGTGATCGTCCGGAGCGACAAGGCGCCGGGGTTGTTCGTCCTGACCAACCATCACGTCGTCGGCGGCGGGTCGCCCAGCCGGATTCGGGTCTTCTTGCACGACGGTCGCTCGCTGACCCCCGAGTCGCTCTGGAGCGACCCGATGGCCGACGTGGCGGTCCTGAAACTCGATCGCGACGACCTCCCCGCGGCCAGGCTGGGGGACAGCGACGACGCCCGGATCGGCAGTTGGGTGCTGGCCTTGGGAAGTCCGTTCGGGCTGACCCATTCGGTCAGCCAGGGGATCATAAGCGCCCGCGGCCGGCACATGGACGAACTGGCGGACGTGGAGAACCAGGACTTCCTGCAGACCGACGCCGCGATCAATCCGGGGAACTCCGGCGGGCCGTTGGTGAACATGCTGGGGGAGGTGGTCGGGGTGAACAACTCGATCGCCAGCAGCCACGGCGGCAACGAGGGGGTCGGCTTCAGCATCCCGATCAACCTGGCGCGCTGGATCATGAACGAGTTGATCGAGCACGGTCATGTCGCCCGGGGCGGTCTGGGGGTGGAGCTGGACCCCGACTTCCAGGCCGAGAAGGCCACCGCGCGAGGGCTAGACCGGCCCCGAGGCGCGTTGATCCAGCGGGTCTACCCCGACAGTCCCGCCGCCAGGGCCGGCCTTCGCGACGGCGACGTCGTCCTGCGGTTCGGCGGCGCGCCGATCCAGGATTTGAACCATCTGATCAACGCCGTCTCCATGTATCCGATCGGTCGGCCGGCGGACCTCGTGGTCTGGCGGGACGCCCGCGAGGCCGCGCTTCAGGTGACCGTCGAGGACCGCGAGCGGACGCTGGGCCCCCAGGCCGAGGCCGCCGACGAGGCCGAGGCCGGGGCGGGGCCGGCCGCGATCGCGATGGGGCTTGAGCTGGCGACCCTGGACGCCGAGTCGGCGGTCGACCACGGTTTTCCGGGCTCGACTCGCGGCGTCCTGGTGGCGACGGTCGACCCGCGGAGCCCGCTGGCGGCGATCTGCCGGGCGGGGGACGTGATCGCGGCGATCAACGAGCGGTCGGTCCAGAGCGCGGCCGAGGCGGCCCGGCTCCTTTCCCAGGAGGACGTCGCCCCCCTCCTGATCGCCGTCGATCGTTCCGCCGACGGCCGCGTCGAGCGTCACGTCTTCCGAATCCCCTGACGACCGAGCCATGCCGATCGAAACCCCATCCCCGCTTACGACCGCCGTCGAGGCCCTGGCCGCCGGTCGCTCCCTGGGCGCCGAGGCCGTTCGTCTGGCCGTCGGCTCGATCCTCGACGGCGCCGCGGGCGACGTCGAGACCGCCGCGTTCCTGACGGCGCTCGCCGTCAAGGGGGAGACCGGCGAGGAGCTTCTGGGGGCGGTCCAGGCGGTGCGGGAGCGGATGATCGCCTTCGAGTCCGGCCGCGAGGGCTGCATCGACAACTGCGGCACCGGCGGCGACGGCTCGCGGTCGGTGAACGTCTCCACGGGCGCGGCGGTCGTGGTCGCCGCGTGCGGCGTCCCGGTGGTCAAGCACGGCAATCGGGCCGCGTCGGGGCGGTCGGGGAGTTCGGACGTCCTTCAGGAGTTGGGCGTCGCGATCGACGTCGATCCCGCGGTCCAGCGGCGGGGGCTCGACGAGTTGGGCGTCGCCTTCCTGTTCGCGCCTCGGTTCCACCCCGGGCTTCGGGGGGCGGCGCCGATCCGGCGCAAGCTGCCGTTCCGCACCGTGTTCAACCTGGTCGGGCCGCTTTGCAATCCGGCCTCGCCGTCGTTTCAACTGGTGGGCGTGCCGGTGGAGGCCCACGCCTGGCGGATGGCCGAGGTGCTCTCGCGCACGTCCACGATCCGCCGCGCGGTCGTCGTCCGGGGGCTCGACGGCCTGGACGAGGTCACGCTCGCCGACCGGACGGAGGTCCTGGTCGTGGAGGACGGTCGGATCGACCGTCTCACCTGGTCCCCCGCCGACCTCGGTCTCCCGGAGACCGGCACGCGGGGCCTGATCGTGGACGGGCCGCTCCAAAGCGCGAACATGCTCCGCGCGACCTTCGAGGGGGAGGGGGGCCCGACGCGGGCCTACATCCTGGCGAACGCCGCGGCGGCGATCTGGACCGCCGAGGGGGGGGATTTGCGCGCGGCGGTCGCCCGCGCCGCGGAAGCGCTGGATTCGGGTCGGGCCGTCGCGATCCTCAATCGCTGGGGGGCGATCGGTCGGGAGGCGTCCTGAGCGCGACGGCGCGGGCGGTCGGAATCGGCCAGAGTTCCTCCATGACCGAGTAGCCGGCCTCGGCGAGGCCGAGGGCGCGGTAGCTTTCGCGGGCGCGGAGGTTGTCGTTCTCGACGTAGAGCCGGATTCCGACGACGTCGCCGCCGGCGCGGGCTTCGTCGCGGATTCGGGAGTAAAGGGTCTTGAAGACGCCGCGGCCGCGGTGGTCGGCGTGGACGTAGACGCTTTGCAGCCACCAGAGCCAGCCGGCGCGCCAGTCGCTCCATTCGCGGGTGGCCGCCGTCTGGCCGATCGCCCGGCCGTCGGCCTCGGCGATCCAGTAGCGGAGGCGGTCGGGGTCCGCCAGGGCGCGCGCCACGCCGTCGCGGACGACGTCGGAGTCGAGCCGCTTCGATTCGGTCTCCCGGGCGAGCCGAAGGTTGAAGTCGACGATCGCGTCCAGGTCGGCCGGGGTCGCCTCGCGGATGGTGAGGGCGGGGCGCGTCACGTTCGTTCGGCCCGGCGGTCGCGGGCGCGTTGGCTGGCCGCTTGCAGGATCTTGCGTTCGTCGTCGGTGAGGCCGTCGCGGCCCTCGCGGGCGATTTTGGCGAGCACCTCGTCGAGCCTGGCGTCGAGCAGTTCCTCCTCCGGCGACCGCGGGGCCGACGAGGAGCGGGCGCCGACGGCCTCGCCCCGACTGGGGACCGACGAGCGCGGCCGCGCCTGTTCGTACCGCGGCGGGACGACGACCTTGAGCCGCGGGCGGCTGGACCAGCCTTCCACGAGTCGGGTCCAGCGGAGGTCGAAGTGCTTGTACGCCCAGCCGAAGGCGGCGCCGGCGAGATGCGATTCCCAGGCGACCCCCGAGTCCTGGCCCTCGCCCAAAAGCGGCCAGAACAGGAAGAGGGCCAGCAGCAGCCACATGGGCGTCGGGATGAAGCCCATCAGGAGCAGTTCGCGCTTGGGGTAGTAGAGGGTGTAGAGCGTCACCACCCCCAGCACCGCGCCGGAGGCCCCGATCATGAACCCGGCGTGGGGTCGGGTGGCGGCCATGACGGCCCAGCAGAGGGTGCTGAAGATTCCGGCCCCCAGATAGAGGGCCAGGAAGTCCTTGCCGCCGTAGGTGGCCTCGACCTCGCGGCCGATGAAGTAGAGGAACAGCATGTTCCCCACGATGTGCAGGATCCGGGTTTGATCGTGGAGGAAGGTGGCGGTCAGAAGTTGCCAGACGCGGCCGTTGCGGAAGATGCCCTCGGGGGTGGCGGCGAACCAGTGGTAGAGCCACTGCTGGTCGATCCTAAGCGCCCAGACGCCCAGGAAGACCGCCACGTTGATGAGGATCAGGGTGTTGCACCAGGTGGACGTGACGCTCCGCCAGGGGAGCCCGCGTCCCTCGCCCTGATAGTATTCGCGGTCGTAGATCCCCATCGGCTCCGCTCCCGGAAACGAGAGGCGCCGCGGCGAGCGACCAGGCGTCGACCGAGGCCTCCGGATCATCTTCGAGACGGTCGCGCGGCCTGTCAACGGCCGCCGCGCGAATCCCACGCGCCGCCGGCCCTCACCTCAATCCAGCGACAGGGCCTCGACCGCCTCGTTTCGAGTGTCGTAGATCGGCCAGACGATGTCGAGCGCGGTGACCCGCAGGAGTTCGCGGGTGTTGGCGGTCACGCCCGAGATCGCCATCGATCCCCCGTGCGCCGAGGCGAGCTTCCAGGTCCGGATCAAAAGCGCCAGGAACATCGACCCGAAGTAGTTGACCCGGCTCAGGTCGAAGACGATCAAGGGGTTGGCCTGCTTCTGGATCGGCTCCAGGATCATCTCCGCGGCCTGTTCCTCCAGTCGGAACGAGAGTTTCTCCAGGGCCGGGGTCGCCGTGATGACGGTCACGTCGCCGTGGCGCTCGATGGTGAAGGCTTCGTCGCTGGCGATGTCGTTCGTCGTGGCCATCATGAGGCTCGATGATGCGGGAGACCGGGCCGAGACGGGAGGGGACGCCCTGGATGATCCCCTCCCCAGGGTAGGGCTTCGCGACGCCGACGGCAAGATCGAAGGAACCGGCGCCGTTTTCCGCGTCGCCGTTTCCGGCCCCCGGCGCGGCGCCGACGTGGCGGCCGCGCCGGCTCAGGCCGACGGCCGACAGTTCGAGAAGGCGCGGACGACCTCGTACAGGTCGGGGCTCACGAGCAACTCGTCGTCCTCGAAGTCCCGCAGCCAGACGTAGTTGTCGCGATACGCCTGGGCCAGGAGGGGGTAGAGGTCGGAGAGCCGGATCGGGATCGACGGAGCCTCGACCTCCTCGTGATCTTCCTCGGCGTAGGGGAAGAGTCGCAGCCGTGCGGTCGCCATCGTTCATGATCCTCCGTGCAATCCCCAGGCCCGGGCGCGGGACGCCCGTGGCCGTTCGTTGGTCCGCTCGCGGGCCGAGCGCGAGCCCGAGGCGCGGCGACGAGACGTGAACCCGACGCGCCCGGCTCGATCCTGACGCCACCATCATCGGCCCGAGCCGCGGCCGAGCATCAGGAAATCCGACGCCCGTCTCCGCGGCGGGACGGGGCTGGCGGGAACGTAGGGATCGTGGTAAAACCGACGTGTACGCTTGAATCAAGACGCCAAGCGCGGGAGGGACCGCCGTGAGCACCGCCCGATCCGATCCGGCCGCCTC
>ERZ778018.1059-NODE-1059-length-27495-cov-9.820226_pt1 | contig 27495 bp, 23 predicted proteins | sample MGYA00375748_ERZ778018 | MGnify/ENA primary metagenome ERZ778018 (study PRJEB29350, sample SAMN05509839) | bioreactor metagenome | biome: bioreactor; material: wastewater | place: South Africa: University of Cape Town | collected 2014-04-22 ... | reverse complement strand
AACAAGAGGACCGTTGATATTCGCGGAAGCCCGTCCGGGAAGCCTTGAACGCCGATGGCGTTTTGGCTCGCCCCCCCTCATCCGGCCCTTCGGGCCACCTTCCCCCGCGAGGGGGGAAGGACGTTTCGTTCCAACGGCGTCTTCGGAAATCCGAAATCGAGGCCCACGCTCCCCGCGCGGCGGGGGGTATCGCCGGGGCGCGGTCGTATGGTGGAATACGACATCCCTTCTTCGATGAAGCGACGCCAGCATCCGGGTCTTGAGTCAATTAGGATACGCCGCATGTCGAGCGAAACGTCCGCTCCCCCCTCGTCGCTTCAACAAGTCGTCCTGCCGCGGGTGTTGGGGCCGTTGACCGCGCTTTGCGTGGTGGTCGGGTCGGTGATCGGCTCGGGGATCTTCATCGTGCCGGCGCGGGTGGCGCACGAGCTGCCGTTTCTGGGGGGGATCCTGGCGGCGTGGATCGTCGCCGGGGCGTTCACCACGGCCGGGGCGCTGACCTTGGCGGAACTGGGCGCGATGATCCCCCAGGCGGGGGGGCCCTACGTCTATCTTCGCGAGGCTTACGGCAAGCTGCCGGCGTTCCTCTTCGGCTGGTCGGAACTGACCATCGCTCGGGCCGGGTCGATGGCGACCCTGGCCGCGGCGTTCTCGCGGTACTTCGCGCAGGTCTTCCCGTCGCCGGAGGCGGTCCCCTCGGCGGCTTGGCAGGCGATCGCGGCGTGTACGGCGATCGCGATCGTCACGGTCGTCAACGTGCTGGGGACCAGGGGGGGCGGCGGGCTCCAGGTGATCGGCACCGGGCTGAAGGTCGGCGGCGTCTTGACGCTGATCGCGCTGCCGTTTCTGGTCGGGGGCGGAAGCGTCGCGAACCTCTCGCCGTGGACGATCCCGGCCGATTACCACGGAAACCTCTTCTCGGCGGCGATGGTGGCGGTCGTTGGCGTGCTTTGGGCCTACGACGGCTGGATCAACGTCACGCCGCTGGCCGAGGAGATTCGCGACCCCGGCCGCAACATTCCCCGCGCCTTGATCCTGGGAATGACGAGCCTGGTGGCGCTGTACGCGGCGATGACGCTGGCCTATCACTACGTCCTGCCCCTGGACGTGGCCGCCGCCGCGCACACGGCCAGCGGCGCGAACATCACCGACGCGGTGGCCGCCGTCTACTGCAAGGCGCTTCTGGGGGCCAACGGCGTGCTGGCCATCTCGGCGCTGGTGATGTGCTCGACGTTCATCTCGCTCAACGGCAACGCGCTGACCGGCCCGCGGTCGTACTTCGCCATGGCTCGCGACGGCCTCTTGCCGGAGTGGTTCGTCCGAATCCACCCGCGGTTTCAGACCCCGGCGCACGCGATCGTCGCGCAGGCCGCCTGGGCGATCGCCCTGACGGTGGTGGGGACGGCCCTCATCATGGTCCCGCCGCCGGGCCCGGAGACGCCGTTGCCGGGCTTCGCGCGGACGGCCTGGACGACGCTCAACCACAAGCACCTCTACGACATCCTGCTCGACTACGTCATCTTCGGCGCGACGGTCTTCTACATGCTGGCCGTCACCAGCGTCTTCGTCCTGCGCCGGACCCGGCCCGACGCCCATCGTCCCTACAAGACCTGGGGCTACCCGTTCACGCCTTTACTCTTCGTCGCCGCGTCGCTGCTGCTCCTGGGCTCGATGCTCGCCAACGCCGAGACCCGGATGCAGGCCCTGGGCGGCGGCGTCCTGATCCTCCTGGGCGTCCCGGCCTTCCACTTGCTGCGACGCGATCATAACCCGGCGACCAAGCCACCGGCCGTCGCGTGATGCGGCCCGCTCATCGCGACATCCTCCGAACGGCCTCCTCCACCGACGGCCGTTCCAGGTCGGGGAAGAGGACGGCGAGGCGGGACGTGTCCAGCGAGACGTCGGTCGGGCGGGGCTCGGGGAACGAGGCGTCGGCGCGGCTGTCGGGGCGGACGAGCGAGGCGTCCAGAGCCAGCCCTCGCGCCACGCGCGTCATGAGTTCGTAACGGCTCAGCCGCTCCGGGCCGCCGACGTGCAGCGGGCCGCGATACGGCGACTCGACCAGTCGCGCCAGGACTTCGGCGGCCGTCGCGTAGTCCAGGGGCGTTCGGAACTCGTCGATGAAGAACGTCCGCGGCTCGCCGTCGCGGAGGCGGGCGACGGCGTGGTCGAAGAACGTCGCGCGGTCGTTGCGGGTCGGGCCGTACAGGAGCGACAGCCGCGCGACGACGGAGTCGGGGGCCCCCAGCGCCGCCCGCTCGCCGCCGCGCTTGGAGTCGCCGTAGGCCAGGACCGGGCTCGGTTCGTCGGCCTCGGTCCAAAACGGCTTGGCTCCGGAGAAGACCATGTCGGTCGACGCGAAGACCAACCGGCGGTCGTTCCGCGCGCACCATTCGGCGACGGCCGCCACCGCCTCCACGTTGACGACTCGGGCGCGGGCGGGGTCGCGACGGACGGCCTCGGCGTCGCTGACCGCCGCCAGGTGGACGACCGCGTCCGGATCGGCCCGGTCCAACTCCCGTTCGATCGCCAGGGCGTCGGTCATGTCGACGAGGGTCGTGGCCGCCCCGCCCCACGTCCCGGCCGACGCGCCCGACCAGGCGACGACGTCCCATCCTCGCGACGACAGCGGCTCGCGCATGTACGCGCCGATGCGTCCCGTCGCGCCCGTCAGTACGATCCGCATGATCCGCGCGTCCTCCGTCGCGACGTCGGCGACGGGCTGAAGTCCCGCAAGCCCGCGTTCGCTCCGACCGATGATAGGCCACGACGACGGGGCCGTCGATGGAGACGAGACGAAGCGAGGGAGCGACCGAGATGGACATTCGCAACGTGGCGCTGGACGACCTGGTTCTGGACCCCGATCTCAACCTGCGCGACCGCCTGGACGACTACGCCGTCGAGCGCTACGCCGAGGCCTGGGACCGGCTCCCCCCCGTGACCGTCTTCGAGGTCGACGACCGCCGGCTGCTGGCCGACGGCTTCCACCGCCACGCCGCGGCCGTCATGCTCGGCAAGCGGACGCTCCCCGCCGAGGTCCGTCCCGGCAGCTTCCACGACGCGCTCGACTTCGTGGCGAGCGTCAACCTGTTCCACGGCTTGCCGCTGTCGCGCACCGAACGGCGCAGGGCCGTCGAGGTGAAGCTGAGGCTCCATCATGACTGGTCCGACCGTCGCACGGCCGAGGAGCTGGGCGTCTCGCGCGAGCTGGTGGCGAAGATCCGCAAGCAGTTGATCGAGGGCCACCAGATCCCCGACAGCCCCGGCCGCGTCGGCGCCGACGGCAAGCTCTACGCCTCCGCCGGACTGCCGAAGGATCCCAACGAGCGCCGGCCGCGGACCAACGAGGACGGCGGCGCGCCGCGCGAGGCCGCCGAGCCCGCCGACCGCGGCCGCCGCGGGATGTCCGGCGCGGTCCCTCCCTGGGAGGACGAGGCCCCCTCGCGGGCGCAAGCCGGCCCGGCGATCGCCGAGGACGTCCACTTCGCCGGCGGCGTCGATCCCCGGGCCGTCGCCATGTCGGCCCCGGTCGCCGTCGAGGCTCCCTCCATCGATGAACTGCTCGACGTGATGGCCAGGCAGGTCGCCGAGGTCGTATCCTGGACCCAGGTCGACGGCTTCGTCGAGAACTACAAGGCCGCCGCCGCCAACGCCCGCGGCGTCTTCCACGCCGCCGTCATCAAGCTCGCCGCCCGGGCCGACCAGCTTCGGCGCGCGTGAAAAGCCGACCGCTTGACGCCAGCGCGCCGACGGCGGCAAGTCCAGCCCGGTCGACGTCTTCGCGCCCGATCGCGCCTTGAGGGCCCTTCGTCCGAGGCGCGCCTGGCGACGTCGCGGCGACGACGTGGACGTCGCCGCCGACCTTGAGCGCGACGTTTCGATCGTCCGCGCGTGGCGATGCCTGGGACGATTGCTCCGGCGGCGACGCGAGTCGTGACGCGACGAGTCGCCATTCCTCCAGCAACCCCAGCCGCGCGGCCCACTCGACGATGTATTCCCGATCGATGCGGTTCGCCTGGGTCTTGAGGACGCCGGCGATGTCGCGCAGGTGCTTCTCCGACCCCCCTTCGCGGAAGTACTGGAGTTTCTTGACGATCACGTCCTCGGGCGACGCGAACGAGGCGACGGTCCCCGCCGTCGCGAGAGACCGGGCGCGAGCCAGCCGAGAGCGGTCAAACTTGCTTTGTCGAAAACCATCGAAAACCCGTGACGGCAAGCATCCCTTCTCCCCTCGTGGGAGAAGGTGGCCGAAGGCCGGATGAGGGGGCGACCGGCGTCGCATACCTCGTCCGGCCATGACTTTGAAGCTCGCGGCTTTTGGTCGCGCCCCCTTCATCCGCCCCTTCGGGGCACCTTCTCCCACGAGGGGAGAAGGGATTAAGCATGCTCGCTCGCGGTGGTTTTCGACAAAGCAGGTCAAACTCGGAATCGGAGGCGAGGATCACGTCGACCTTGAAGCCGGATTCGATGTGAACGATGTTGAATTGCGACCGCCGCCGCGCGGCGGCGGCCACGCTCGGCTCCCAGCAGTAGAACTCCGCGCAGAACTCGGAGACTCGATCGGCGTCGAGGGCCGCCACGATGTCGATGTCGTTGGTGAAACGGGGCTCGCCGTAGGCCGTGGACGCCATCGACCCGGTGACCAGGTAAGGCACGTCCAGCCGAGACAGCGACGCGGCCACCCGCGCCAGAAGGTCAGACGGCCCCATGCGACAACCTCCGGGCCACCTCGCGGTTCACCTGGTCATCGGACCAGTCGGGGTGCTCGTCGCGGACGGCGGCGCGGACGAGGTCCTGGGCGAACCGCCACATCGCGAAGGTCATTTCCAGCCGCTCGGCGGGGGTCTTGCGGCGCGGGATCTCCGCCATGCGGTCGTCCAGGATCTCGTCGGTGAACGTCCTCTCGGCCATGCTCCACCTCGCTGGATCCTCGCCCGCCCCAGGCGCGTTTTCATTATGGATGGCCGGGGCGCGGGATCCTGGGACAGTCCCGGCTCAGCGGCGGCGGGAGTCCATGGCGGCCTGGGCGGCGTCGGCCATGACGACGGGACGGCCGGGAGAGGCGTCGGGGAGGCGGTTGGCGGCGACCAGGGTTCGGAACTGGGCGCGGGTCTCGGGGGTGGCCTCGGGCTCGCGCATCGCCACGTCGGTCGCCCAGTCGGGGTAGGAGACGACCAGGCGGCTCATCAGCGAGACGAACTGGCCGGCCTCCTTGACCTGCTCGTCCATCAACTTCTCGATCAGCGGCCGGAAGGTCCGCGCCAGGGTCTTCCAGCCGCGGGAGTCCACCTTGACGAACGCCTCGACGTCGTGCTGGATGTAGGGCTGCTTGTTGACCTCGCGGTAGTAGCCGGCGCGGAGGACCAGGACGACGCGGGCGTCGATCTGGGCGCCGCCGCGGGGTCCGCCGACGTAGCTGACGTTCGCCAGCACGACGTGGGTCTTCGGCGAGCGGAGCACGAACCGCCAGGCGGCGGAGGAGCCCATGCCGTCGTCGCCGGAGTAGTCGTCGGGGCCCAACCGCTTGAGGCTCACCGGGTTGTCGGCCAGGTCCTTCCAAAGCGCCAGGGTGATCGCCGGCTCGTTGACCAGGGAGAGGTAGAGCGAGGGGTCGCAGGGGAACGCCTCGGCCTCCCCCTTGCGGTGGAAGGTGCAGTCGCGGATCACCTCGGCCACCGGCTCGCGGAACTCGACGGGGATCTGCTCCATCGGCACGATCTGGGCTGGATCGAGCTTGGACCAGCCGATTCCCGCCTCCGCCGTGGCGTGGCCGAGCGTCAAGCACGCGCCCAGCGTCAGCAGCACCCCGAGGGCCTTCCCGACGGCCGAACGCGATCGGTCGCGGCTGGGTCCGGTCATGGCGAGCTCCATCCTCTGTCCACCGCGGGCCGGCGCGAGGGGTCTCCGGGGGCTCCTCCCCCGGCCCGCGCCGCCATCTCCAACACTCCTAGAATCGGCCCCTCGCGACCGATTCCTCACCCCGATCCCCGGCATTCGGCAAGCCCCGCGCCCATGGGACGATTGGGAAGACTGGACCGTCGGCCGGCCGCGCGTCGGCCGCTGGCGGGGAAAACTTGAGGCGGAGTCGAGATCGACCTTGTCGAGAGGCCGTTTCCCAATATGATCCACGCCCATCAAGGGGGCCGACGGCGCGCCTCCGATGGATCGGCGCGGATCGAGGCAAGGAGGTCGACATGCCGCGGGGACGTGGACAAGGGCTTTGGATCGCCGGCGGTCTGGCCGCCGCCGCCGCCGGGGCGGGGCTGTTCTGGGCGACGTCGGCGCGTCGCCCCGCGACCGCGACCGCGAACGCGACCGCGGCCGGAACGGCCGCCACCGCCGCGGCGACCGCCACCTTCGACGGATCGACCGCGACGGCCGATCTGGTCCGTGCCCTCCGCGGCGGCGACGCCCGGGCGCTTCGGGAGGCGCGGGTTCGGATCGTCGGCAAGGCCGACGCCCCCAGGGAGGCCGTCGCCGACGCCGCGATCGACGACTTCCTGGAGTTGATCGGCGGCATTCGCGCCGGCTTCCTCCAGTTCCCGCCGACCGGAAGGGCCCTGTCGGTCGGCCTCGCCTCCGAGATGCTGGATCGGTTCCGGGTCGACACGGTCTCCATCCGGTTCCTCGACGCGCTCAAGCCGATCCACGACGTCTACTCCGCGGCGCTCTCCGACCCCGACGCCGAAGTCCGCTTCGTCGCCCTGGGCGAGACGGCCAAGTTCTGGACGTGGGTCCCCGGCCGGACGCTCTCGGAGATGGACGAGGCGAAGGTCTCTCAGTGGAAGGAGGGGATCCACCCCGCCGTCCTCCGCTGCCTGGCCGCCGCCGACTCCCACACCCGCGCCGGGGCGGTCTACTCGCTGGGCTTCCTGCCGATCGAGGCCGCGGCGGCGCCGGCCGTCGCCCACGTCGAGGATCCCGACGCCGAGGTCCGCCGCCAGGTCCTGATCTCGTTCGCCGCTCGCCGCGGACTGCTGACCGAGGACATGCTGATCCAGCGGATCCACGACGAGGACCAGGCCATCCGCGAGGCCGCCTTCGCCACCCTGAAGCTGCGAGGACTCAACCAGGAGCAAATCAGCCTGGGAGTCATGATGACCAGCCCCCGCGCCGACCAGCGGGCGTCGGTGATCGCGCTTGTGAAGGACCGAACCGACGTCGACCCGGTCGTCTGGCTGATGCGGCTGTCGCGCGACCGGGACGAGACCGTCCGCCTCCAGGCGGTGGAGGCCCTCGGCGCGCGGAAGACCGACGACGCCGCCGTGAAGCGCCGAATCGTCGAGATGGCCAGGTCCGACGCCTCCGAGCAGGTCCGCCAGGCCGCCAGCAAACTGATGCCCACCGTCGAGGAGACGACCGCCGCGCTCCCCCCCCTGCCCGGCTCGTCGCTTTTGAACCCCAAGGCCAACTAAGCCGGGTCGGGCCGACCCCGGATCGAGCGACCCGCCCGACGGCGCGACCGCGAGGAACGCGGCCGGCGCCGTCGTCGCGTTCGCCGGATTCCGGTTCGCGACGTCGCGGTCGCGCGGGACGCCGGGACGTCGGGACGTCGGGATTGGGGTTGAAGGGGGATCGGGACGAGATTACAACAGGACGCTTCAGCCCGAGCCGGGACGCGCGGGCGCGACATTCCCTTGACGATCAGGATTCTGGTTCATGGCCGAAGCGACCGACGCGCCCAAGGCGGGCTGTCTGGTGGATCTGAAGGGGCAGACCGCGCTGGTGACGGGGGCGTCGCGCGGGATCGGCCGCGCGATCGCGCTGAAGCTGGCGGCGTGCGGGGCGCGGGTGGTCGGCGTGGCGCGGACCCTGGAGGCCCTGGAGGCGACCCGCGAGGCGGTCGTCGCCGCCGGGGGCGAGTTCGAGGGCTTCGCGGCCGACGTCTCCAGGGCCGAGGACGTCAAGCGGGTCGTGGAGGCCGTCGAGGAGAAGCACCAGAAGATCCAGATCCTGGTCAACAACGCCGGGATCACCAAGGACGGGCTGTTGCTCCGGATGGAGGACGACGCCTGGGACCGGGTGGTCGACGTCAACCTGAAGGGGACGTTCCTGTGGTGCCGGGCCGTCGGCGCGGTGATGATGCGCGGCCGCTACGGCCGGATCGTCAACGTGGGCAGCGTCTCGGGGATCCGCGGCAATCCCGGCCAGGCCAACTACTCGGCGAGCAAGGCGGGGGTGATCGGCTTCAGCCAGACCGTCGCCCGGGAGCTGGCGTCGCGGGGGATCACCGTCAACGTGGTCGCCCCCGGGTTCATCACCACCGACATGACCGACGTGTTGCCGGAGAAGATCAAGGCCGAGGTCAAGGAGCGGGTGCCGCTCAGGCGGCTGGGGGCGCCGGAGGACGTGGCCGAGGTCGTGGCGTTCCTCTGCGGGCCGGCGACGAGCTACGTCACCGGCCAGGTCGTCGCGGTCGACGGCGGGATGACCGTCTGACGGCCGTCGCGGGCCGGCCGCGGGATCTCGCGAATCGAACCGGACGACCGATGGACAACGGCCGCGGCCCGTGCTATTTTGACTCGTCTAACAATCGTCGGCGCCGCCCGACCGCGGGGGAACAGTCGCCGGATCGCGCCCGCGCTCGACGCCGTCGCGACGGCCTCCCCCGGCTTGGAAGGGTCGGGGCGCCATCGGATCGTGTCCTTGCCCGACCCCCTGCGTCTTTCACGGCCCGCGGCCAGGCCCGGACGATGGACGAGCAGGCCCTTACACCGAATCGACTCCAGCCAGGAGGACCGCCCGTGTCCGTGGAAGAGCGCGTGATCGAGATCGTCAGCGAGCAAATGGACGTGTCGAAGGACCAGGTCTACAAGGAGACGTCGTTCGTCAACGATCTCGGCGCCGACTCGCTGGACGTGGTCGAGTTGGTGATGGAGTTCGAGGAGGAGTTCGACATCACCATCCCCGACGACGAGGCGGAAAAGATCCAAACCGTGGGCCAGGCCATCGAGTACATCGAGCAGCACGCGCACGCCAAGTGACCCCGGCGCGGCCGGGTCGGGCCGGGTCGCGGCGAGCCGGATCGGCGCGCCGCCGCGCGCGGAGCGGTGACGCGCCGCGAAGTCCGGCTCGGCGCGCGCCCGCGCCCCCCCTTCCCCTCCCCCCGCCCCGCCGGCCAGGCTTTTCCGCGAGACGAGACGATCATGGCAGAGACGCGGCGCGTCGTCATCACCGGCATGGGGGTGGTCACGTCGCTGGGCGACGATTTGGACGCCTTCTGGGAGGCGCTGTGCGCCGGTCGCAGCGGCGTGGGCCCGATCGACCTGTTCGACGTGTCCCAGTTCAAGGTCCACTTCGGCAGCCAGGTCCGGGACTGGGACGGCGCCGCCCGCTTCGGCGCGAAGGAGGCGCGGCACCTGGACCGCTTCGCGCAGTTCGCGCTGGCGGCCTCCGAGGCGGCCGTGGCCGATTCGGGGATCGACTTCTCCAAGCTCCCGGCCGAGAACTGCGGGGTCATGATCGGCTCCGGGATCGGCGGGCTCAACGAGTTCGAGTCCCAGCACGCGGTCATGATGACGAAGGGGCCGTCGCGGATCAGCCCGTTCACCATCCCCAAGCTGATGGTCAACGCCGGCAGCGGCCAGGTCTCGATCCGCTGGGGCCTTCGCGGGCCGATCACCTCCACGGCGACCGCCTGCGCCTCGGCGTCCAACGCCATGGGGGACGCCCTGAAGCTGATCCAGTGCGGCGACGCCGACGTCATCATCACCGGCGGCAGCGAGGCCGCCATCACCACCATGGGCCTGGGGGGCTTCGCCGCCATGCGCGCCCTCTCCACCCGCAACGACGACCCCCGGCGCGCCAGCCGCCCGTTCGACCGCGACCGCGACGGCTTCGTCCTGGGCGAGGGCGCCGGCGTCCTGATCTTCGAGGCCGAGGAGGTCGCCCGCGGCCGCGGCGCCCGGATCTACGCCGAGGTCCTCGGCTACGGCACCGCCGGCGACGGCCACCACATCACCGCCCCCGACGAACAAGGCCGCGGCGCCGCCCGCGCCATGAGGCGCTGCCTGGCCGACGCGGGCGTCCCCGCCGACGCCGTCGACTACATAAACGCCCACGGCACCAGCACCCCGCTGGGAGACCTCGCCGAGACCGTCGCCATGAAGACCGTCTTCGGCGCCCACGCCCGCCGGCTTCAGATCTCAAGCACCAAGAGCCAGCTCGGCCACCTGCTGGGGGCCTCCGGCGGCGTCGAGCTGATCGCCTCGGCCCTGGCCATCCACCGCGGCGTCCTCCCGCCGACGATCAACCTCGACAACCCCGACGCCGACTGCGACCTGGACTACGTCCCCAACGTCGCCCGCGAGGCCAGGGTGGACCGGGTCATGTCCAACAGCTTCGGCTTCGGCGGCCACAACGCCAGCCTCCTCCTGGGCCGCCACGGCGGTTGACGCCGCGCCCGGGTTGAACCGGGGGAATTCGGGGCCCATAATGGATCCGGCGAGTCGCCCCGCGCGTCGTCGCGCCGCGGCTGGCCGTCCCTCCTCCCCATCCCCCCTCGCACAGCGAAAAACAGGTGAAGCGAACATGGCGCGTCGGCGTGTCGGATTGTGGCTCGTGGGGGCTTTCGGCGGGGTCGGAACCACCATCACCGTCGGGCTCGCCGCGATGGCGAAGGGGCTGAGCGACCAGACCGGGCTCACGACCGACCTGCCGGCCTTCCGCGACCTCCCCCTCCCCGCGCCGGGCGACTTCGTGGTCGGCGGCCATGAGATCCGCGAGACCTCCTTCGCGGCCTCGGCCGAGGAGTTCCGCGAGGCCTCCGGCGTCCTCGACGCCGAATGGCTCCGCGCCTGTCGCGACGAGCTGGCCGCGGCGACGGCCCGCGTCCGCCCCGCCCCCCGTTACGGCCTGAGCCCGACCGTCGCCAAGCTCGGCGACTGGGGCGCGGACCAGACGACCGCCACCGCCCGCGCGGCCGTCGACCGGATCGCCGCCGACCTCGACGCCTTCGTCAAGGCCGAGAAGGTCGACCACCTGATCGTCCTGAACGTCTCCAGCACCGAACCCCCCTTCGAGATCGACGCGCGGCACGAATCGCTCGCCGCGCTCGAAAAGGCGCTGGACCAAACCGGCGACGCGGTCCTCCCCTCAAGCGCCTTGTACGCCATGGCGGCGTTCCGGGGCGGCCACACCTACCTGAACTTCACCCCCAGCCTCGGCGGCTCGTTCCCCGCGGCGCATGAGTTGGCCGCCAAGACGGGCGCGCTCTACGCCGGCAAGGACGGCAAGACCGGCGAGACCCTGATGAAGACCGTGCTGGCGCCGATGTTCGCCGCCCGCAACTTCCAGGTGATGAGCTGGGTCGGCCACAACATCTTCGGCAACCGCGACGGCATCGTCCTGGACGACCCGGCCAACAAGGCGTCGAAGGTCAAGACCAAGGACAAGGTGATCACCGAGATCCTCGGCTACAAGCCGGCCTCGGTCGTGACCATCGAGTACGTCCCCGGCATGGGGGACTGGAAGACCGCCTGGGACCACATCCACTTCAAGGGGTTCCTGGGGACGAAAATGGCCCTGCAATTCACCTGGCAAGGCTGCGACAGCCTCCTGGCCGCCCCCCTGGGCGTCGACCTCGCCCGCCTGGCCGATCTGGAAAAGCGCCGCGGGGGGAAGGGCCTGATGCTCCACCTCTCCTGCTTCTTCAAGGGCCCCGAGGGCGACCCGGAGAACAACTTCGCCAAGCAGTTCGCCCGCCTGGAAGCCTACGTCGCCAAGGTCAAGACGGAGGCGCGGTGACGCCGACGCGCCGCGGCAAGCGTCGCGGTCGATGAAAATCCTTTAATCCATGCGCGCGGGCTTGACTTCCCCCAGTCTTGGCGCCTACGATCACATCGATCAAGTTGGAACCTCTCGAAGACAACCATCGAGGTCGCGTCAGCCATGGGAAACCAGGGTCGTCCGATTTCCAGAGGGGGGGGGGGGGCGCGGTTCCGCGCGTTCGACGTTCTCCTGATCGTCGGCGCGCTGGCGTCCATGCTGATCGCGGGGTTGGCGATGGCCGCCCGGCGCGTTGAGACGAACCCCCATCCGCGGTTGACGCTCCAGCCCGTCCAGGTGGATTTGGGCCAGGTCGACCAACGCGAGAAGGTGCCGTTCGCGTTCACGATCAAGAACGAGACCGACGCGGCGGTCGAGGTCACGGAAGTCTTCAAGCCCTGCACCTGCACCGACGTCGGCTTGCCCGTCGGGACCGAGATCGGCCCCCGCTCCCAGGTCGAGGTGGCCGGCGGCCTCAACACCGTCGGCAAGCGGGGGCCGTCCCGGACGACGCTCCTCATCTCGTACAAGCCCGTCGTCGTGAGCGCCGAGGCCCCCGACGCTAAGCTCTCCCTTGACGTCCCGCTTTATGTGGACGTGCGGCCCGCCATCGAGGTGCCGCGCGAGCCCGTGCGACTCCGAGCGGACGAGTGGACGACCGTGGAACTGAAGGCGGGGGCCGAACCAACCTTCGAGGTCCGCGGGATCGCCGCGTCGGACTCGTTCATCAAGCACGAGGTCGCCGACGGCTCGTTGAACGTCCCCACCTCCGCCTTCGCCGCCCGCTTCAAGCTCGACGCCTCCCGCGTCGACCCGGCCATATCGCTCGATGGCGGCGACTTCTGGATCCAGTTCGCCACGTCTGCGGCGGGCGACCCGACGATCACCTTGCCCGTGTCTCTGGACCTGCCGGCCCAGGCCGGGCCGAAAGCGCCGTGAGTTCACTCAACCAAACCCATTCGAGTGATAGGAGACTCTGCGATGCGTGCTCGATCTTTCGTTTTGGAATGCCTGTCCGTCGTCGGCGCCTTGGTCCTCACGATGGCGCTTCTTGGGATCATGCAGAAGACCTCCAGCGCGCAGCAAGGCGGCTATGGCCCACCTCCCATCCAGCCATGCACCGGCAAGGCCGCCATGGTGAGCCGAAAGACGTGCGGTGATGACGCCGAATGCAATTTTCCGAACTGCAGCGGTTGGTTCAAGGGGAATGATGCTGCGATCAAGACATGCGATGCTCCCAACCCTCCGCCCACGGGTAATTGTGGTGGATGTCTCGATCCTTCGGATCCTAAAGACAGGAAAGATCTTCCGACCTGTGGAAATGGAGGGGATTGCCTGATCAACGTGGATACCAATGAGTGCAAGGATGGCACCGGAAGCCCTAAGTACAAGGTGTCATGTGCTGGCGCTCCTGAAGGCGTCGCATGTTATCAGCCGTGATTGAAATAAGGGAGGGAGAGTGAATAGTAGCTGATTCGCGTGTGCGAAGATTGTTTTCCTAGGATTTCCGGTCTTCCGACCATCGTCGGGATTATCCCACTTTCGTCGGGAGGCAAGCGTTCCCCTAGATTACAAGCTGAGCGACACGCAGCCAAGCATGTACAGTGATCGATCACCTCCCCTACGGGGGGTGGTGGAAAATCTAATACATCTGGGAGATGATTGTATGTCGCTGACGACAGTGATGATTCTAGGGTTGACTCTTCCAACACTGCCGACTTCCGCAGACAAGGTGGATTCCACGCTATTGTCTCGACTGATTGAGGAGCGGTCGAGGATCACCTCATGGGAGGTCGTCATTCAAGTCGACATGTCCCGACAGAAGTCTACGTCGAAATTCGCCGACGCGAAATTCGCCGACGCGCGGTGGGAATTTCACTATTGGCGATCGGCTGACGGCGCATACCGGATAGACCGACATAAAGTTGAGCCAAAACGCGAGGAAGACCAAGACCATTACGATAACTCGTCCTTCGATGGCTTCGTCTACAGGATCATCGATCGGAAGGACGAGCCATATTACATGCACGAATACAGATCCAAAAAGCCCTCGTACCCGCCGGAGCTCGTGGACCCGAGGATTTTAGACATCGCGGCCCAGCCGATGGAGATCATCCACCACTACGGCCTTCAGTATGCCCGGCGGGTCGTTGACAATGCCCTGGATATAGATATACGCACACAAGAAAAGCCGGGGGAACGGGTTGAGGTTTACAACCACCCTAAAGGCCTGACTTATATTTATCATTTTGATGAACGAAATCTACCGACACATGTCACCAAGGTGGGCGTGAACACGATGACGCCCAGAGTTCGGTATGAGTTGGAGATCGCTTACGAATCGAAACTTAAAGATGCCGAACGACTTCCAAGCCGCATCGACTTCACCGGCTACGAAGGCGAATCCGACGTTCTAAAGGACTCGATTACTATCTCATGGCTGACCATTAATCGAGAATTCCCCAAGTCGATCTATGACTGGGCGAGCATGGATCCGGTGGATGATGCCGGCTTGGTCATCGACGACGTATATCCCGAACTCCCGAATCGATCGCGTTTAATCTGGAATGGCAAATCGTTTGTGGATCGTCGCGAATTTGACAGGTCGCGCGTGAAGAAGCGCGCTCCGGCCGCCGCGCCCGCGTGGGACTTCGGGACCGCCGACGTGGTGTTCTGGGCGTCGTTGAACGTGGCGGCGGTCTGCCTTTGCCTGTGGGGGTTCCGGTTCGTCCGGCGGATGAGGTCGGAGCCGAGGGACGCCTGACGAACGGGGGGCGACGATGGGGAAGCCGAGGCGGCGCGCGTTCTCCTTGCTGGAACTCCTCACCGTCGTCTCGATCGTCGGGATCCTTCTGAGCCTGCTGCTGTCGGCGGTGCAGTCGGCGCGGGAGTCGGCGCGGCGGGTCCAGTGTCTGGCGAACCTCCGGCAGATCGGCCTGGCGACGCAGGGGTACGTCGGGACCTGGGGGACGTTCCCCCTGGGGGAGATGCCCGGCTCGCTCTCGCCCAACGTGGCGATCCTCCCCTATCTGGAGCAGGAAGCGCTCTACGCCGACTTCAACTTCATCGTCCTGCCCGGCGTCGGCAAGGGCGTCGGCGCGAAGGTGCCGACCTGGATGGGGCCGGCGGCCTCCACGGCCGCGGGCGCGCGGATCGCGGTCTTTCTTTGTCCGTCCGAGCCGAACCTGGCGAGCGAGTCCAGGCCGCCCCACTTCCAGCCGTCGAACTACGCCTGGAACTCCGGGACGTGGTGGCCCGAGACCCGGTCCTGGAACGGCTTGTTCGGCCGTTCGATCCGCGACGACCCGCGCGTCTCCAAGCCCCCCGACCCGCCCCTGGGCGCGGTCGCGCCGGCGGCTTGCCGCGACGGCCTGAGCTCCACCCTGCTGGCGGCGGAGGCCGCCCTGGGCCCGATCTCGGAAACCGCGCCCCGCTCGCGGGTCTCGGACTGCTACGTCGTCGACGGGCTCGACGACCGCGTCCCCGCCGGCGCGGCCGTCTCCGTCTGCTCCCGGGTGGACTGGCGCTCCGACCGTTTCCCCTGGCACGGCACCTGGCGGTTCAAGGGCTACCCCTGGGTCGAGGGGACGCTGTGGCGGGGCTGGTTCAACACCCTCCAGCCCCCGAACCATGCCTGTTGCGTCCAAGGGTCGGCGGGCCTGGCGACGCTCTCGGACTGGTGGTTCATGATCAAGCCGGCGTCGTCGTATCATCCGGGGAAGGTCGACGCGGTCATGGCCGACGGCTCGGCCCGCTCCTTCCCGGACACGATCGACCGCGCCGTCTGGAAGGGGTTGAGCACTCGTGCCGGCGGAGAGGCCCTCGATGGGTATTAAGGACGCCCCCGGCCGGATCCTGTTGGAGACGGCGGTCGTCGTCGCGGCGCTGGCCGTCGTCAACGCCGTCTACCTCGCCGCGGTCTGGCCCCGGATCGCGCCCGCGACGCGATCCGACGAGCCGCCCGCGGAGAACACGATCGCCGCGGCGCTCCTGGCCAGCAACGCGATCTATCCCTTTCGCGACGGCGTGGTCCGCAAGGGCTACTCGACCATCCACGAACTCGATCCCGAAACGGCCCGGGAGATCGAGCGGGCGCTTCGGCGCGCCGCCGACCGCGCCAAGCTGCCGGTCAACTTCCTGGCCGCCCACGTGCTTCAGGAGTCCACGGGGGATCCCCGCGCGGAGTTCCGGAACCCGGCGCAATGGGCCGAGGCGGGCGACGACCGCGAGCGATTCGCCGCCGCCGATCACGGCCTGGTCCAGATCAGCGGCCGGAACCTGCTGGCAATGTTCCCCGACGACTCCCTCGACGCCCTGAAGGCCCGCGCCGAGGACGTCGGCTTCGCGGTGGACTTCCTGGCGGACGCCGTTCGAGAAAACCTGGACTGGGCAGAGCAGGTCCAAGCGGAGGAGCGTCCCGGCGTCGACCCCCGCGTCTTGGAGAAGGCGCGCGATCCGTATTGGCTGGCCGCCTTGGCCTACAATCGCGGTCGCGGCGGCGCCCTGAGCGTTCTGGGCAACCGCCGGGCTTGCCGCCACGCCGATCTCGTGGTTTCCGCCTGGGCGGCGATCGACGCTCGAACCGGGCCCGGGTCGGCGCCGGCGCCCGTCTTCCCGCCCGAGCCCCCGGACGATCCCCGGCTCCTCGCCGTCGGCGACGCGGGGGGGAGGGTCGAGGCCCTTCAGCGGCTCCTCAACGACCGGCTGTCGCCCGGCCCGGACCTGAAGCCCGACGGCAATTTCGGCCCCGCGACCCGGCGCGCGCTGGAACGGTTCCAGACCGAAAACGGCCTGGCCGCGACCGGCGAGGCCGACGTGGAAGCCTGGGAAAAGCTGCTCGGCCTCAAGTACGCGACCGACCGCGACGTCGAGGCGCCCTTGACGCTGGGGGATCGCGGCGAGCGGGTCGAACGGCTCCAAAAACTCCTCAACGCGCGGCTCGCCTCCGGATCGGACCTGAAGCCCGACGGCAATTTCGGCCCCGCGACCCGAGACGCCCTGATCCGGTTTCAGCAGTCCCACGCGCTGCCGACGGTCGGCGCGGCCGACGCGGCGACCTGGCAGGCCTTGAACTCGGCCCCCGACTCCGAGTGAAAAGGTCGGCGCCCGGGGGCTGGGGCCCCTCTTTTGGACGACGCCGGCTTGCGGGTAAGATGTCCCGTCGTCGCCCTAATGTTCGTCCCCCGTTTCGAGGGAGTCCGCCCCCCGTGGTGCCCGCCAAGGATTTCAAGCGTCGGATGGTCGTCGAGATCGACGGCGCGCCGCACATGATCGAGCAGATCCAGGTCCAGACCCCCTCGGCGCGGGGCGCGGCGACCTTGTACAAGGTCAAGGCCCGCAACCTCAAGACCAAGAACCGCGTCGAGAAGGCGTATCGCGGCACCGACGCGCTTTCCGAGTCCAGCTTCGAGCGCAAGCCGATCCAGTACCTCTACCGCGACGGCGACGAACTCCACTTCATGGACTCCGGCGACTTCTCCCAGTTCTCCTTCCGCGTCGACGACCTAGCCGACCAGATCCCGTTCATGACCGAAAACATGCCCGGCGTCGAGGCGCTGGTGGTCGACGACGAGGTGATCGCCATCGACTTGCCCGACACCGTGGAGATGACGATCGTCGAGACCGCGCCGGGGGTCCGGGGGAACTCAGCGACCGGCAGGACCAAGCCGGCGACGCTGGCCACCGGCCACGTCGTCCAGGTCCCCGAGCACATGGAGCCGCAAACCGTCGTCCGGGTCGACACCAGGACCGGCGACTACCTCGGGCGCGTCTAAGAGTCTGTCTCATAAGTGTGAACGAGGACCGTCACGGTCTTCCTCCCTCGCGGGGGAAGACAGACGCCGAAGGCGTCAGATGAGGGGGACGACGCGACCGGAAGCCGTCGGTAAGTCGAAAGCCGGTCTGGGCGGCTGGAAATCCCGACGGCTCTCTTGGCCGCCTCCCCCTCATCCGGCCCTTCGGGCCACCTTCCCCCGCGAGGGGGGAAGGCCGTGATTCGGGCCGCGACACCACTATATGAGACAGACTCTAAATCCGCCCCGCCCGCGCGGCTCGCGCGGCCGGCCGCGACGCCGCGGCCGGCGCCGTCCCGCCGACCCGTCGAGAAGCCCGAGCCGTCAGGACCGCCTCGCCTCGCGGCCGGAAACGGCGCGAATAAGGGCCGTCGGGAAATCGTCTGTTAAACTGGAAAGTGGCCGCCCGGCATCGCCGCCGGCTTCCCTTCCCTCCAGTTCCCGACACCCAAGAACCCTCGACCCTTCCGGGACGACGATCACCCGAGTCGCCCCGGCGGCGCGGGCGTTGCTCCCAGGTCAGAAATGATACGGAAAGGCGTCTCACCCATGTCGACCACTCGCTTGCGCCATCGTCTGCTCGCCGGAGGGGCGCTCCTGGCGGCCTCCTCGCTCGCCCCGGCGCTCGGCGACGACTCCACCGCCCCGGCTCCGCCCGAGGCCGCCCCCAAGGCCGCGGCCGAAACTCCCGCCGTCAGCCTCCTCGACGCGATGCGCGACGGCCTCGTCGACGTCCAGACCGAAGGCAAGGGGGACGGCCGCGTCACCGTCTCGGTCACCAACAAGTCCAACCGCCGGCTCAACGTCGTTCTGCCTCCCGGCATCGTCGCCTCCGGCGCCGCCGGTCAGATGGGCGGCATGATGGGGGGCATGGGCGGCGGCATGGGAGGCATGGGCGGTGGCATGGGCGGCATGGGCGGTGGCATGGGTGGCATGGGCGGCGGCATGGGGGGCATGGGCGGCGGCATGCGCGGCGGCATGGGCGGTGGCATGGGCGGCGGGACCATGCCGCCGATGATGGGCATGATGATGCTCGGCCGGCTCATCATGCAGCTCTGCGGCGACTACGATAGCTGGGATCAGCGCAGCCTGATGAGCGGCATGATGGGCGGCGGCATGATGGGCGGCGGCATGGGAGGCATGGGCGGCGGCATGATGGGGGGCATGGGCGGCGGCATGGGAGGCATGGGCGGCGGCATGGGCATGATGTCGGTCGCGCCGACCGGCCTGCCGTTCGCGTCCTTGAAGCCGGGCCAGACCCGCAACCTTCCCACGCGGCTGGTCAGCCTCAGCCCGCCGACCGAGGACGGCAAGGCGCGGCTGCCGCGGGAGGGGGAGAAGTTCCAGATCGGCGACGTGTCGCAGCTCGGCGTCGGCCCCCGGGCCGAAAAGGCGTTGCGGCGCTTGGCCGCGGAGAAGGCCCCGGAGTCGGTCTCGCAGTTGGTGATGTGGCGGGTGGCCCAGGGGCTGGACTGGGACGCCATCGCCCGGATGGCCGAGAGCCGGGGTAAGAATTACGAGTACGAACTGACCATGGCCCAGGACTTCGTCGATCGGCTCGACACGATCAAGGACGAGGAGTCCGGCGAGCTGCGCTTCGAGGTCGACGCCAAGGACGCCGAGTCCGAAGCGGTCGCGGCCGAGTTGACCAGGGCGTTCAAGGACAAGCCGGTGCTGGGGCTGTGGGCTCGCGAGGGGGTCCCGGCCGAGCCGACCGGCCCGGCGGTGGCCTGCAAGATCACCATCGATGGCAAGGAAGCGCTGGCGCGGGTGGGCTCCAGCAACAGCACGGCCCAGGCGTGGGTGCCGTTCGGCAAGTTCACGGTGACGATCCCCCGCAAGGACGGCGCGGTCGACGCGACGGCGCTGGCCGAGGAGTTGGCCGGCGGCGTCCTCAACCGGCTGGTGCGGGCGCAGGTCAGCGCCGGCCCCCGGGAGAAGGGGAAGCCGACGTTCCGAATCAAGATCGACAACGCCTCGCCGTTGATCCTCAACGGCCTGGGGATCGCCGGGCTGGATCACGAGGGGGCCGAGCCTCGGGTGTTGTCCGGCATCTGCGTCTCGCCGCGGCGGAGCATGACCTTCCCCGCCAGCGAGGAGGTCGTCAAGAGCCTGGGCCTTAAGAAGGGCGTCCGCCTCGCCGCCGCCGACCTCAGCGGTCTTTGAGCCGACCCGCGACGACGCGAAATCGACGTCATCCCCTGGGCGACGCGGGCGGCCTCGGCCTCCACGTCGCCCGTTTTCGTTGCTGCGTCGCGCCGCCGCCGATGGCGGCTGGCGCGGTCTCGTCGTCGGCGAATCCTCCGACCCGCCGACGATTAATAAGAGTTAATAGCTCTGGTGGAAGTCGCGCGTTTAAGATTCAATGGTTTTGGGGCCGCGGCCTGATTCGCGGCGACGACTTGCGCACTCGTCCATTCCATCAAGCCCAAGGAGACGCTTCTGATGACCTCCTCAAGCGGATCGATCCTCCGGAACACCTTCTTTTCACTCGCCGCGGCGCTGGCCCTGACCGGAACGCCGGCGACCCTTCGGGCCGAGGATCCCGCCCCCTCGCCGGACGAGGCCGCCGACAAGAGCGTCGCGACCGACCTGAACCTGCTCGACGCCATGCGCGACGGCCTTGTCATGGCCAACGCCGTGGGAGACGGCGACGGTCGCTTGACCCTCTCCCTGACCAACAAGTCCAACCGCCGGCTCAACGTCGTCCTGCCTCCCGGCATCGTCGCCTCCGGCGTTTCGGGTCAGATGGGCATGATGGGTGGCATGGGCGGCGGCATGGGCGGCGGCATGATGGGCGGCGGCATGGGCGGCATGGGCGGCGGCCGCATGGGCGGCATGGGCGGCGGCCGCATGGGCGGCATGGGCATGAGCGGACGCACCATGCCGCCGATGATGGGCATGATGATGCTCGGTCGACTCATCATGCAGCTCTGCGGCGACTACGATAGTTGGGACCAGCGCAGCCTGATGAGCGGCATGATGGGCATGCGCGGCGGCATGGGCGGCGGCATGATGGGCGGCATGGGCGGCGGCATGATGGGCGGCATGGGCGGCATGGGAGGCATGGGGATGATGTCCGTGCCGCCGACCGGCCTGCCGTTCGCGGCGCTGAAGCCGGGGCAGAAGCGCGAGCTTCCCACGCGGTTGGTCAGCCTGTCGCCGGCGGCGGCGGACGGCTCGGTGGCGATGCCCGCCAAGGGGGAGTCGCTGCGGCTCGGCGACGTCTCGACGCTTCGCGGCGGCGGCCAGGCCGGCGAGGCGCTGCGGCGGCTGGCGCTGGTGAAGGCGCCGACGCGGGTGGCGCAGATGGCGATGTGGAACGTGGCGCAGGGGTACGACTGGGACACGATCGCCCGGTTGGCGAAGCCCTGGGGCAACCACTACGAGTTGACCCTCGCCCGCGAGTTCGTCGATGGCCTGTCGGAGCGGCAGGACGCCGAGCCGGGGCGGCTGTTCTTCGAGGTCGCCGCCGCCGACGACGCGGCGCGGGGGCGGGCCGACGAGGTGACCGCCGCCCTTAAGGACAAGATGGTGATCGGTCTGCGGGCGACCGAGGGCGTGCCGTCGGCGCCCGAGGAGCCGGCCGTCGGCTGCAAGGTGCGGCTCAATGGCGAGGAGGCCGTGGTCCAGGTCGCGGCGACCGGGAAGTTGGGGCGCAAGTGGGTCCCCTTCGGCAAGTTCACGGTGCCGACCGCCAAGTCGGGCGAGGAGTTCGATCCCAAGGCCTTCGGCGACGCGCTGGCCGGCGGGGTGCTGGATCGGCTGGTCCGGGCGACCCTGTCGCACGGCCCTCGCGAGAAGGGGAAGCCGACGTATCGCATCAAGGTCGAGAACGCCTCGCCCTTGATCCTCAACGGCCTGGCGATCGCCGGCGCGGCCGAGAACGAGGCCGACGCCCCGCGGCGGTTGGCGGGCCTCGGCGTGCCTCCCCGACGCGCCTTGACGGTCCCGGCCTCCGCCCAGGTGGTCGAGACGCTCGGCCTTAAGGACGGCGTCCGGATCGTCGCGGCCGATCTCAGCGGGCTTTGATTCGACGCGCGTCCCGCCGTCGCGCGCCCCCGAGCGGATCGGGGGCCGCGGCGGTCGCCGGTCGTTTCATTTGGGCGGCTGGACGTCGGCGGTCGGGCCGACGGAGACGAGGGTCATCGGCCAGAGCGGCCATTCGCCGAGCAGGCGGCGGACCTGGTCGACGGTGACCCTGGAGAAGGCCGCCAGTTCCTCCTCGATCGGCAGGTACGAGCGACGGTAGACCCAGTGGAAGCCGAGCGAGGCGAGGCGTCCCATCGGCCGTTCGCCGCGAAGCACGGCGCGGGAGAGGACCTTGTTCTTGGCCCGGGCCAATTCCGCCTCGGTGACGCCGCGGTCCATGGCCTCGCGGCAGACGGCGGCGAGCCGCCGGAGGTCGTCCTCCAGGGCGTCGGGCTCGCAGGAGAGGAAGGCGTAGAAGCCGCCGGCCTGGTTGTAGTCCTGGTAGCTGATCTCGGCGCCGTCGGCGTGGCCGGGGTCGACCAGGGCCCAGTAGAGGCGGGAGCTGGTGTGGTCGCCGAGGATGGTGGCCAACAGATGGGCGGCGTAGCGGTCGTCGCTTTCCAGGGGCGGGCCGTCGGCGACGCCGACGACGGTTTGTTGCTGGTCTTCCTCGCGGAGAAGCGCCTGGAAGCCGAGGCGGCCCCTGGCGGGTCGGGCGTCGCGGGAGGGGCGGTCGCCGGTCCAATCACGGCAGCGGCCCCGGGCCAGTTGGAGGAGTTCGTCCCAGTCCCCCTTGCCGGCGAAGCCCAGGACGATGTTGGCGGGGCTGTAGCGGCTGGCGAAGTAGGCGCGCATGTCGGCGGCCTTCATGGCGGTGATCGATTCGACGGTGCCGAGGATGCTGTTGCCCAGGGGGTGGTCGCCGAAGTGGGCGGCCTTGGCCGCCTCGTAGGCGACGGACATGGGGTTGTCCATGTACATCCGAATCTCTTCGATGATGACCTTCTTCTCGGTCTCGAAGTCGTCCTCGCGGAGGGTGGGGCGGAGGATGTCGGCCAGGACGTCGAAGGCGGGCGGGAGGTATTCCGGGAGGCTGGTGAAGTGGTAGAAGGTGTCTTCCTCGGACGTCTGGGCGTTGTGCTTGGCGCCCACGCGGTCGAAGTCCCTGTTGACCGTCAGGGCGTCGCGGCGGGCGGTCCCCTTGAAGGTCATGTGCTCCAGGAAGTGGGAGACGCCGGCCAGTTCGGGCGCCTCGTCGCGGCTGCCGGCCTTCACGAAGAAGCCGGCGGCGATCGAATGCGCGTCGTCGTTGAGCTCGGCGATGACCTCCAGGCCGTTGTCGAGCGTCGCGTGGTGGAATCGCGTCACGGTCGGTCCTCCGCCCCGGGCCTGGTTCAGGCCGGGAAGTTCACGTCCAGGGGCGTGGGGCCCAGGGTCAGGATGGTCAGCTCGTCGGGCTTCAGAAGCGCCCGCGCGTAGTCGGAGACCGACTCGGGGGTCAGGGCGTCGAGGGCCGCGGCGATCTCGTCGAGCGGGCGGACCCGGCCGAGGAAGTACCAGTCCGACGCCAGCGCGCCGGAACGGCTCATGCTGGACTCCTGGGCCATGATCAGCGACGACTTCAGCCCCGCCCGCATGGTGTCCAACTCCTCCAGGTCGACGCCCCGTCGCGCCAGGCGGTGGAACTCGGCGAGCATGACGTCGAGCGTCTCCTGGGCTCGCTCGGTGGAGGTCCCGGCGTAGCAGAGCATGGCGCCGCGTTCGCGCTGGCCCTCGTAGCTGGCGTAGACCGAGTAGCAGAGTCCGCGCTTCTCGCGGACCTCGGTGAACAGCCGGGCGGAGGAATAGCCGCCCAGGATCGCGACCGCGGCGCGGGCGCGGTAGTAGTCGGGGCCGGCGACGGTGGCCGCGGGGGCGGCCATGGCGATCTGGATCTGCTGGGTCTCGCGCGTGACGTGGTCGCGCCCGGGGCCGGCGGAAGCCTCCACGAGTTTCGGCTCGGGCCGGGGCCTCCAGGCGTCGAACAACTCGCCGACGGCGTCGCGCAGCCGCGGCCAGTCGATCGCGCCGGCGACTCCCAGGATGGCGCCGTTGGGCCGGTACGCCGCCTGGTGGAAGGCCCGAAGCGCCTGGGGCTTGATTCGCGCGACGTCCTCGGCGGTTCCGGGCGCCGGCCGGCCCCAGGGGGCGGGGAAGTGGCGCTCGCGAAGCTCGTAAATCACCTTGGAGCCGGGGTCGTCCTCCAGGCTCCGGAGGTTCTGGAGGCAGAGCGAGCGGATCGGCTCGATCTCCTCCTCGTCGAACCGGGGACGAAGGACGACGTCGGCGAAGATCTCCAGGGCCGGGATCAGGTTGGCGCCCAGGGTGGCCGCGGCGAAACTGGCGTGGATCGTCTGCGCGCTTTCGGAGTGGCTGACGCCCAGGTCGTCGAGGGCTTCCAGGAGGACGCGACCGTCGCGGTCGCCGGCGCCGCGGGTGAGCCATTCGCAAAGCATGGTCGCCGCGCCGCCGCCGGCGTCCAGGCCCTCGGCGGCCTCGTAGGCGGCCCCGGCGGGGACCAGGAGCGTACACGAGGCCGATTGCACGCCGGGCATGGCCTCGGCCACGAGCGTCAAACCGTTTTGATACTCGTGCTGATGGATCGTCGCGGTTGCCGCCGGCACTGGCTTCCCCCGTTCGCGATGTGACGCCCCGCCCCGAACCCGACGGGACGCGGGGCCCGCCCGCGAGCCCCGCCGTCGAGGATACACCGACGGCCCGCCGACGGGGAAGACCGCCCCACGCCCGGTTTCAGCCGTCGACCGCCTTGTACAGCGTCTTCGCCTTCTGGAACCCCAGCCCCCGATACAGCATCACCGCGGCGCGGTTCTCGGCGGTCACCTCCAGGTACGCCTTGCGCAGGCCCGCCTGATGGAACCCCCAAAGCGCCCGGTTCACCAGCGCCCGACCCAGACCGAGCCCCCGGTACGCCGGCAGCACGCCGACGTTCTGGATCGCGCCCACGGGCCCGTGGTCGACGACTCCCTGGATGGTGCCGACGTAGCCGTCGACGCAGGCGATCAACCACGTCGCCGTCGGCAGGAAGCCGGGCTTGCGACGGATCTCCCGCATCAGTCGCAGGCATCCTTGCCGCTCCCCCAGGCAGGGGAAGACCGACGAGTCCACGGCGCCGCGGAAGCTCTGATACTTGACCTCGGCGTGGTCGGCCAAAAGCCCCTCGTCCCAGGGCGCCCAGAAGAACCGTCCGGGCAACGGCGGCGACAGGTTCGACCCGTCCAGGTCGATCTCCATGCGCAAACGCTTGTAATACGTGATCGCCATCTGAGGCCCGAGGGTCCGCCCGCGCGCCGGCCCGGAGGGAACGGGGGGCCGGCTCCCCGGCGTCGGGGAGGTCGTAGCATTTTAGGAAGACCGCGCGGGAGGGTCAATCAGGCGTCCGAAACCCCGGGCCCGTCCTAGATGTTGGCCAGTTCGCCGAAGTATTCGTGGTCCTCGTTGTAGCCCCCCTCGCCCTCGCCAACGTCCTTGTAGGTGGCGACGAACTCGATGGACTTGATCCACTTGACCATCTTGAAGCCGAGCTGGTTCTCGACCCTCAGCCGCAGAGGGGAGCCGTGCAAGATCGTCAAGGGCTCGCCGTTCATCTCGTAGGCCAAAAGCGACTGGGGGAGCCTAAGGTTCTCGATCGCGTGGCTGTCGTAGTAATGGCCCCCCTCCTTCCCCTCGCCGTAGGACCGGAACACGGCCATCCGCGCCTCCGGCGCGGGCCGGACCAGCGCGATCACGTCGGCCATCGCCACGCCCCCCCACTCGGCGATCCCCGACCAGCCCTGGATGCAGTGGTGAAGCGTGATTTGAGCGTGCTTGGGCATCGCCCGAAGATCGTCCAGCGACAACTCGACCGGGTTCTCCACCAAGCCGAACACCTTGAGTCGATAGTCGCGGAAGTCGTTCGCGGCCAGTTCCCTCCACTCCGCGCTGGTGGGCGTCTTGCCGTTGGGCCACAAGAACGGCGAGACGTCCTCGCGGCCGAACTCGGCGACCGGGGCGACGTCGTTGAGGAGCTGGTTCATGATCGGCGTGACCACCGCCGCGGCGACGTGCTGAATCGCCCGGGGATAGCGCCACGCCGACCAGTTCGCCAGGACGTTGAGGACCACCACCACGCCGATGGCGGTCAGCCCCACGATCACTCCGAACCAGGTTTCCTCGTCCACCCCCAGCGCGATCTGGTTCATGTTCCGCGCGAACCCGGTGACGACCACCATCGTCACGTGGGCGACCAGGAAGACGACGAAGCCGCACATGATCAGGAAGTGGAACGAGCGGCCGATCTGGCGGTTGCCGGGGAGCTTCGGGTACCACCGAAAGCGGTTGGTCAGGGCCGGCGACATCGACGGGCCGGTCAGGATCGCCGCCGGCGCCAGGACGAACACCGCCCCGAAATACGCGAGCTGCTGCAAGGCGTTGAAGTGATAGAACGGGTTGGGTTCCGGCGGCAGGTGGAACGTGGCGTAATAGACGAAGACCGCCCAGGCGTCCGGGATGATCGACCAGGAAGTCGGCGCGAGCCGTCGCCACTGCCCGGTGCCGAACAGCAAGACCACGAAGATCAGGCCGTTGGCCACCCAGAACAGCACGCTTAAAAAGTGCCAGTGCCGGGCCAGCCCGACGGAGTGCCGGTACCCCGGCAGGCCGATCCAGGGCGTCAGGTAACGGGCGTCGTCCTTGGCCGTCCACACCCGATCCGTCGGCACCTCGATCGGCGTCAACCGGAGCCACTCGCTGTTGGGCGTGCAGTGGACGTTCCAGTAGAGCCGGGGATGCTCCGCCAGGATTTGCAACCCACTGCGGATCAGCAGGATGACGAACAGGAAGTTCAGGTAATGGCCGATCCGCAGCCAGAACGGAAAGCCGTGGGGCTCCACGCCGGGGCCCCCCGCCGGGACGTGAACCGTCGGCAAGCCGAACGCGAGCCACTGGAAGTAGGCCGCGGCGGTCGGAACCAGGACCAGGACGAGCAGAGGGATCAGAACCCCTCGTCGGATTCGCATGACGCCACCCACCTTGATGCAAGCGCGCCAGGCCTCATGGGTCCGCCTCGCGAGCGTCGCGAATGGTGGAGGTCGACGCACCCCGACGGGGCGGCAATTCTCGCGCCGAAGCGACGCGCCCCGTCGGGGAGGGAGCGGAGCCGCATCAGGCGACGCTGGCGGGCGTCTCGGCGGCCTTCGCGATCAGAAAGCCGTGAACCACCGCGGCGATCCGAACCGCGTGGTGGACGCGATCCTCGGAGTAGCCTTCCTGAAGCAGGCTTTGCTCGTGGGCCTTGACGCACGCCTCGCAGCCGGCCAGGACCGCGCAGGCCAGCGAGCAGACCTCGAAAAGCCCCTTGGTCGTCGCCGGCTTGCCCATTCGGGACATCCGCAACCCGGCGGGGCGCTGGGAGTAGCTCGGCTTGCCGATCATGTGGCGGAAGCGGTAGTAGACCGTGTTCATCCCCATGATCGCCGAGGCCGCGCGGGCGTCGGCGACCGCCTGGGCCGTCAGGTGGGCCGCGCCGGCGGTCGCCAGCGCCGCCGTCAATTCGGCGTCGCGCAGGAAGACCGCCGAGGCCAGCGCCGCGGCCCAACGCTCCGTCGGCTCAAGCTCGCCGTTCTCCAGGACGTTGCCCAGGTTCAGCCGCATGTCCTTGAAGTCGTCGCCGAGCGACGCCTTCAACTCGTCGAGGGAGCGCATGATTTCTCTTTTCCTTAAAGAACGACGTCGAGGAACCGTGGAAGCCGCGGAAGGGAACGATCTTCCCCCCTCGCGGGGGAAGACAGACCGCGAAGCGGTCAGATGAGGGGGACGACGCGCCAGACGGCCGTCGGGATTCGCGAAAGCCCGTCCGGGAAGCCCTGGACGTCCATGGCTTTCCGGCGCGTCCTCCCCCTCATCCGGCCCTTCGGGCCACCTTCCCCCG
>ERZ778018.1052-NODE-1052-length-27664-cov-4.583107_pt1 | contig 27664 bp, 24 predicted proteins | sample MGYA00375748_ERZ778018 | MGnify/ENA primary metagenome ERZ778018 (study PRJEB29350, sample SAMN05509839) | bioreactor metagenome | biome: bioreactor; material: wastewater | place: South Africa: University of Cape Town | collected 2014-04-22 ... | reverse complement strand
GCTGTCGATCATCCATCTGACCGACTTGCATTTCCCGCACGCTTACGATCGGCGGTATTTCGAGGCCGTCTTCGATGCGGCGGCGGCCGAGCCGGCGGACTTCGTCTTCATCACGGGCGACCTCATCGACGACCCGGATTGCATCGCCTGGATCACGCCGTTGCTGGCGAAGCTGACCGGCCGGTTGGGTCGGTTCGCGATCCTCGGCAACCACGATCATCATCATGAGCTGGACCCGATCGCCGGTGCGACGACGGCGGCGGGGTACACGGTTCTCGACGGCGACGTGGCGACGATCGACGTCCACGGCCGCCGCCTGACGATCGGCGGGACGTGCGCCCCGTGGGGGCCGGCGATCGCCTCGGATTCGATCCCCAAGGCCGATTTCTCGATGCTCTTGAGTCATACGCCGGACCTTGCGTACAAGGCCGCCGCGCAGGGGTGGGACTTCATGCTCTGCGGGCACAACCACGGCGGTCAGGTCCAGTTGCCGGTGATCGGCCCGGTGCTGATGCCCAGCCGGTTCAGCCGCCGGTTCGAGCGCGGGTTCTACCGGATCGATCCGACGCTGATGTACGTGAGTCAGGGGGTCGGCGCCAAGCACCCGATCCGCTACGGCTGCACGCCGGAGATCAGCCGGTTCACGCTCGTTCGACCGGCCGGCGTCGCCTCGCCGCGCGACCTTTCGGCCAGCGCGGTCTGGCAAGCCGTCGTAGCCTGATCGAACTGGCGGGACGTGGGCGTCGTCTCGGCGAACGCCCTCCGATCAACCTCGACGTGTTTCGACCTGGTCGGCCGGCGCGACGCGCGCCGCCTTGGCCTTGGCCTTGGTTTCGGCCTTGGCGAGGTGCTGGTCGAACCAATCAACGAGCTGGTCGAGGTCGTCGACGAGTCCGGGCCAGCCGTGCGCCGCGCCCTTCTTGACGATCAGGCGGGTTGCGACGCCGGCTTCGCGGAGCTTCTTCTCGAACGATTCCGACTGCTGGAGCGGGACCAGCTTGTCGGCGTCGCCGTGGATGATGAGGGTCGGCGGGTCGTCGGGGGAGACGTGGGTGATCGGCGAGGTCTCGCGGGCGATCGCGCGGCGCTCGTCGGCGTCGTCGACGGCGATCCAGAGATTCGTCGTCGGGTCGAGCTTGCGGTAATCAAAGGCGGCGCGGAAAGGGGGGTCGAAGTCGGTCGCCCTCAGCTTCTCCAGGCCCGGCTCGCCGAAGTTCAGCCAATCGGTCGGCGGGAAGAAGCAGGCCGCGGCCTGGACCCGGCTCGATTCGCGGTCGACGGGGTCCGTGGCGGATGGCTCGCCGGCTTTCCCCGCCGTGGCGAGCATCAGCGAGAGATGGCCGCCGGCCGACGCGCCGAAGACGCCCAGGCGGTCGGGGTCGACCTTGTAATCCCTGGCGTGGAACCGGATGAACCGCACGGCGCGGTTGACGTCGTCGATGATCTCGGGGACCTGAAACCGCGGCTGACTGCCGTGGACGACGGCGAACACCGTGTACCCGCGGTCGACGAACGGCTTGAAGAAGGCCGGCTGGATCGCGGCGTGCGACGAGAAGAAGCCGCCGCTGACCATGAAGACCAGGCCGACGCCGTTGGCGTTCGTCTTGGGAGCGATCACGTCCATCGTCAGCGCCGTGCCGTATTTGCGGCCGTACACGACGTCTTCCTTGCGGTCGTAGCCCGGCTCGTCGGCGCGCGCCGGGGGCGTCTGGAACAGGCCGATCGCCAGGAACAAATTGAGGACGCCGATCGTCGTGGAGCGGGTCATGGTGGAGAAACTCCCAAACCGTGCGGATTTCCCGAAGTTGATCGAGAATAGCGGCGGGTCAGGGGTCGGGGCAACGGTGAGGCGCCCCGACGGGCCGGCTCAACTCCCGGCCAGCAGCGAGTCCCAGGCCCCGGGGCTGACGCGGGAGTAGTAGCGGCCCTCGGTCTGGACGACTTCGAGAGGGCATCGGTAGACGGCCGAGAGCAGGTCGGAACGAAGCACGTCCTCGGGGGCGCCCTGCGCGGCGACGGCGCCTTCGTCAAGGACCAGAACGTGGGAGACGGCGGGAGGGAGTTCCTCAAGGTGGTGGGTGATGAGGACGACGGTCGGCCGGTCGCCCTCGTTCTGGAACAGAGATTGGATCGTCGCGAGGACTTGCTCGCGGGCGAGCAGGTCGAGCCCCGAGGTGGGCTCGTCGAGCAATAGCAGGCGAGGCTTGCGGATCATCGCCCGGGCGATCAGGCATCGGATCCGCTCGCCGCTGCTGAGGTTCTGGTAGGGGGTCTTGAGGACCGACCGGAGGCCGACCGTCGTCAGCAGCCGTTCGGCCTCGGCGCGAAGGTCGTCGTCGACCTCGTCGTAGAGCCCGACCGTCCCGAACGCGCCGGTGAGGGCGACCTCGAACGCGGTCGCCTCGGCGTCGGGTTCGGCCAGGCCCGTGGGCTGGACCAGGCGGAGCGACTCGCGCAGCTCGTGGAGGTTCACCGAGCCGAACCGCTCGCCCAGGACCGAGAGCTCCCCCTCGGTCGGCCACAGGTAGCCGGAGATCACCCTCGTGAGCGTGCTTTTGCCGCTGCCGTTGGGGCCGAGCACCGCGACGCACGAGCCGGAAGCGACCGTCCAATCGACGTTCTTGAGAATCCAACGGCCGTTGCGGCGCACGCCGACCCCGCGAGCCCGGATCGCGGGGGCGTTCAAAGTCGCGTTGATGTTCATGGTTACGCCTTGACCTGGCTTTTCTCGACCACCATGGCCGCGAATCGTGCGCGAAAGTGTTCAGGGCAAGCGGCCATCTCGTCCAGGAGTCGACGGGCGATCGGCGCCGGCTTGCGGCGGCCCTGCTCCCACGATTGGACCGTGGCGGGGGAGACGCAGAGGAACTTCGCGAACACCCCCTGACTCATGGCGTAACGGTCCCGCACCGCCCGGATCGCCGGACCATCGTACTCCGAAGGCTCTTCGGGAACGGCGTAATATCGGATCGTGAAGTGCTTCTCCAGCGGCTCGCCGGATGCGAGGACGTCGCCGAACTCCTGGAGTGACTCCACGATCTCCCGACCGATCTTGCTCATTTTCCAGGCCCTTTGTTCAACTGCGATTGATACGCGTCGAGCATCGCCTTGATCATCTTCTTCTCGGAGGGGTCCAGGTCGTCCTTCTCATTCTTGCCGTAGGCCAAGACCAGGACGACCAGCCCCGGATTGGGAAACACAGCGTAACAGACCCGCTCCGACCCGCGCTTGCCCTGATTGCTTCTGGGCGACGCGAACCTCGCTTTTCTCAACCCACCAGTATCCGGCACGACGGCCCCTCCCTCGGGCCGCGCCAGGATCTGGCTCTCGAGCGCCCGCAAGTCGTCGTCGTCCAAGCCCAGGTCCGTCCACCGCCCCAGGAACAATTTGGTGTGAACGAACCCCAGCAGTCGAGAAGGAGAGGCTCGCCGTTCGGCCTGTCGAGACCTCGGCTTGGCCAACCTCTCGCCTCCTCGGAATCCGCTCGGCTATCTCACTTTTATTATGTGACTCAGTACGATAGAAGTCAACCCGCGCTAATCGAGGTAGCTCCAGCGCCGGGTCTCAAAGTCGTAGATGCTCCGGCCGTGCGGCGGAACGACGTGCCAGAAGAGCAGGGGCCTTTCCGAGTCGGAGCTGGAATAAATGAATCGGCCCCACGCCAGGCAATGTTTCGCGACGGGAACGGAAGGCATGTATTGCGGCACGAGCTCATGAAGATCCGTGGGGAACTTGCCGTTGGCGGCGTGATACGCCTCGCAAGCCGCCACGATTCGCCGAGCGTTCGCCCTGGCGATCCTGAGTTGAAAGGCGTTGTTGGCCAGAACGATCCTCAACGTCAAGGCTGGAATGGCGATCCGTACAAGAGCGAGTCTCCAGCCAGGACGTTGGACCGCGTTCTTCAGGAGGCTGACGAGAAACCAGATCGGGCAGAAGATCATTGAGTTGAGGACCGAACCGGAGAACGCCACGTCTAAGGCCAACAGGACGGCCGCGGCGATGATGCTCCGTTCGATCGCCACGATGGAGCTCCCTCGCCCGAGCCACGCTCACGGCCGCCTGCTCATGCGTTCGGCGGGAATGAACGTCGCCGTCGTCCCGCGCGATGGACGCATCAGGTTGAGTGAATCCCCCTCGAAGCCGTCTCTCCCCGGCGCGGCCTCATCTTCAGAACGTCGGAATGGCGACGCGGTCGCCCCTCTTCATCGCGGACTCGTGGGCGCAGAGGCCGACCATGGTCCAGTTGGCCGAGGTCTCGGCGTCGGGGAGGGCGGGGCGGTCTCCCTTGACGGCGCTGAGGAACGCGTGGACCAGGTGCGGGTGCGAGCCGCCGTGGCCGCCTCCCTGGAGGAACGACAGGTGGTCGGCGTCCTGGATGGCCGCCGGCTGCGTGAACCGCTGGATGCCTTCGGGCAGCAGCTTGGCGTAGTCAGGCACCTTGGCTCGCTGGGCGATCTCGGGCTCGGCGATCGGGCGCTCGGGGGTGCTCTTGGTGTGGATGACTGGGTCTTCGCCCTCGACCTGCTGCCACTCGAACGACTTCTTGCTGCCCGAGGCGTCGAAGCTCTCGCGGTACTGGCGGGCGACGTCGAACAGGCTGCGGGTGACCTCGGCGACGACGTCGCTGTCCTTGATCTTGAACGTGGCCGTTTCGATCGCGAACGGGCTGTTGTACTTGGCGATCAGGTCTTCGCGAATCCGTCCCGAGCCGTGGCAGACGACGCTTTCGGCGTGCTTGCCCAGAAGCGCCAGGCACGGGCTGACGCAGTGGGTGGCGTACCACATCGGCGGCAGGCCGGGCCAGTATTCGGGCCAGCCGTCCATGTCCTGCTGGTGGCTGCCGCGAAGGAACTGGATCCGCCCAAGCTCGCCCTTCTCGTGAAGCTCCTGGACGAAGAGGTACTCGCGGCTGTAGACCACGGTCTCCATCATCATGTAGACCTTGCCGCTGGACCGCTGGGCGTCGACCACCTTCTTGCAGTCCTCGACGCTGGTGGCCATCGGCACGGTGCAGGCGACGTGCTTGCCGGCGTTGAGGGCCTCGATCGACATCCAGGCGTGGTCGGGGATTGGCGAGTTGATGTGGACGGCGTCGATCTCCGGGTCTTTGAGCAGCTCGCGATAATCGGTGTAGCGGGCCTTGATCTTGTACTTGTCGCCGGCCTCGTCAAGCCCCTTCTGATCGCGACGGCAGACGGCGTACATCTCGGCGCCGGGATAATTCTGATAGATCGGGATGAACTCGGCCCCGAAGCCTAGTCCAATGATCGCCACCTTGATCGGCTTGTCACTCGCCATCGTCGGAATTCCTCTGTTCGTCTACGCTTTCGCCCCTGTCAACGGTGGACACGCGCGGAGTAATGTGCAGGATAGTAGGGCCGCAGGGCAAAAACAAGCATACCGCGAGGATCGATTCTCATGCCTTCGTTCTCGACGTCGAATCCCGTCCGAGTCGGCTTCATCGGCGCGGGCGCCGTGACCGCCTACCATCATGAGCCGGGGCTCCGGCTCGACCCGCGCGCCCGACTGACGGGCGTCTGCGACGCCGACCCCAGGATGGTCGAGAAGCGGCGCGCGGAGTGGAACGTCGAGTTGGCGACGACCGACCCGATCGAGCTTTGCCAGTCCGACGCGATCGACGCCGTCGTGATCGCCACCCCCAACGACACCCACAAGCCGATCGCCGTCGCCGCCGCCAGGGCGGGCAAGCACGTCATGTGCGAGAAGCCGCTGGGCCTCAGCGCCGTCGAAGTCCGCGAGATGTACGAGGCGGCGCGCGACGCCGGCGTCGTCCACATGACGGCCTTCACGTACCGGTTCGCCCCTTCGATGCGCTACCTCCGCAGCCTGGTCAAGGGGGGCGCGCTGGGGGCCCCTCGGCACTTTCGGTCGCAACGGTTCCTCGACTGGCCCGAGACAAGCTGGGGATGGCGGCAGTACAAGGAGCGGGCGGGGGCCGGCGACCTGTTCGACATGACGATCCACCGGATCGATTTCGCCATCGACCTGATGGGGCCGATCGCCTGCGTCTGCGGCGCGGTCGCCCGCTTCGCCGATCGCGTCCAGACCCCCGACGGCGCGCCGTGCGCCCCTTCGGAAGTGGACGATTGGTCGTCGATCATCGGCGAGTTCGCCTCGGGGGCGACGGGCGTCTGGGAAGGGACCACGCTGGCGAAGGGCTACCATCGCGACGGCTTCGGCCACGAATGGGCCGAGATCAACGGCTCTGAGGGCTCGGCCGTCTACCGGCTGCACGAACCCAACACGATCCTGCTGGGCAAGACCGGCCACGACCTGGCGCCGGTGACGGTTCCCGACGAGTTCCTTAAGCCCGAGGGAAGCCCGCGCGATCCGTCCGAGGGCGCGCCCGCGACCGTCTTCCGCTATGATCTGATGTGGGAGTTCATCTCGGCGATCGTCGAGGGGCGGCAAGCGGTCCCCAGCTTTTACGACGGGCTCAACGCCCAGGTCGTGGCCGACGCGGTGCTCGATTCGTACAAGAGCCGAAGGTGGATGGAGACGCCCCTCGCTACGGTTTGAGACGTCGAGGGCCGGCGATTTGAAGGTGGAAATCGCACTCGTAAGAGTCAAAGGTTCAACCGATCAGGTCGTCGGCCCACCGGCGGGCACGGAGGCCGGTCAGGAGATATTCGGGGCGAGGCCGATTGTCGGGATGCGACGGAGGCGTAATCGAACCCGGCAGCCGGTCCCGGAACTCTTCCCATCCGGCGATGAGTCGAAGACCTTGTAGCTTCGTCACCATCGCCGGGTTGGTGACAATCGACAAGTCCGCCCGGACGCCCAAGAGGGAGTTGTCGTAGGCGGCGTGATGAAGGCGACAGAGCGCAAGCCCATTGTCGACCTCGTCCGTCGAACCCTGATGGGCGACGGGGATGATGTGGGCGGCGTCCACCAACTTCAAGGCCGTTTGGCATACGGCGCAGCGGTAGCCATAGGCTCGAAGAACTTCCGGCCGGAAGCGCGCCTCCCGGTAGGCTCGCATGATTTGAACGAGGTCATAACGGCGGGCAGCCCCCGCCTCGGTGGCATCGGCGTCCAAAAATTCACGCTCTACCTCCGGGGTGGCCGTCACAAGTTCGGCGACTCCGGCGGCGACCCCCTCGGCGTTGTGCAGCGGCTCGCCTTGCTGGACGTACCAAAGCAGCGAGTCGGGGGCGACGGCGACGACGACCTCTTGTCCTTCGCGAGTCGGCCGCAGCTGAGTTGCAACGCCCCGATGTGAGGCGTCCTCAAGCGTGCGCTGTTCGACTTGCAGGCTCGGCGAACCCTGACTGAAGAAGACGTGACGGCGGGCATCCCAGAAGGCATAGACGTTGTGCTCGACGCTGTAGCCGCCGACGATCGTCCGCACTCCGGCCAGCAGCGGGAAGCCAGCAACGTTCGTTATTTGAATGCGCATCTCCCCAACGGGACGGGGAGGTGATGGACCTCCCGGCGTGATCGTCCAAAGGAAGACCACATAATCGTTCGAGCGGTCGGGCGTTGTCACTCGCATTCGGGCCGGGCGTTGCTTCGTCACCGGATCGAGCAGCATGACGGAGGCGCTGGAGCGCTCCAGCGTTTCGACAAACCCCGAGATGAGGCGTGGAAAGAGGATTCCTGCCACTAGGATTTGCTCCGAGTCTGGGCGGCGTTCTGCCGGGAGGAGTCCTTGTTGTTGGCCTGGCTGTCGAACAGTGGCGTCTCGAACCGAAACGTCGAACCCTCGATATATTCCCTGGTCGTTTCCGTCGCCAGCCAGCGGCGGCGAGAACTTTCACAGGCGGAACCGGTCACGTTACTTCCACCGAACGGGTCGTAGACGAGGTCGTCCTCATCCGTCAGGAAATCGAGGAAAAACTTAACTAACGCCTCCGGATAACGAGCAGGATGGGGTTTGATTTCACGCTCGCGGCAGGCCCGGAGGTAGTAGGAGTTGCTCTCGGTGTTAGCGATCTGGATCAGATTGGGTGGGATGGCGCCCCCATTGTCCTTGGAGAAATTCTCGGAAATGTCATGTCCAGAGGGTCGCTTCTTGGCGGTGTAGCCTGACTTCAACAGGGACTTCATGCTCTCGCTGTATGGCTGGAGCACCCTCTTGTTGTCGGCCTTCGGATATTCGCTTTTGCTGAACCACCAGACCATGTTCACCGAGTCCTTGACCCGTATGCGGCGAACCGTCACCCATTCCGCCGGGCTGGGAAGCCGGGCCGGGTTGTACCAGTAGAACTCTTGGGCCAGGTGGAACTCCTCGGCAAGCTTGACCGCCAGGGCGAAGTGATAGATGCTGCGCACGGGAACGCCTGGAACCCACGACCCACCGATGTCCAGAACGAAGCTCCCGGTAGGCTTGAGGATACGCTTGATTTCAAGGCAGAACGGCATGAGCCAGCCAATATAGCGCTCGATGGGCTCGTTCCCGTATTCCTTCTTCCGAGTCAGGGCGAAAGGGGGCGAGGTCATCACGAGGTCGATGCTGTCGCTCGGCAGGCTGTGGAGCATGTCGAGGGCGTCGGCGTGGAACATGGCCCCGAACGGCGTGCTGTAGGCGGGCGGTCCGAGTTTCGACTGGCGAAGACCATCGGCCCAATCTAGGCCGTCGGCAAATCTGTTTTTGACTAGCATCCCCGCTTCCTCTCGTCTAGCTTTCGTATGAACAGTGTGTAAAAAAGTATAGCATGGCCGTGGCGCCAGGGCATCCTCGCCTCCGGCCGTTTTTGTTCGCGGGGAGGAGTCAAACCAAGGGTGCCGTATTCACAGTCCGAGTCAAGTCGATAAACAGGTTGGAGGGGGAGGGTTGCGCCGGTCGATCCGACGACAAATCCTGGTACCGCTGGTGGTGATCCAGACGATCACCGTGGCGGCGATCACGGCGGCCGGCGTCGGGTTGGCGGCGCGGCGGAGCGAGCAGCAGAACGTCCGTCGCCTGGACGCGGTGATCGACGTTCTGGGGCGGTCGCACTTCCCGTTGACCTCCGGCGTCCTGGCCCGGATGCACGGGCTTTCCGGCGCGCACTTCCTGGCGAGGGACGCCGACGGCCGGACGACCGCCGCAAGCGACCCGATCCTCGGCGGGCGGCCGATCCCCCCCGCGTCGATCCCGGCCCTGGGCCGCCCGGAGTCCCGATCCTGGCTCGACTGGCCCAAGGTCACGGTCGGGGGGCGGACCTACTTCGGCGTTCTGGTTCCCACGTCGGCGTCGGGGAGCGCCGGGGCGTCGAGTCTGCTCGTGCTTTATCCTGAGTCGAGCTGGCGCGACGCGCTCTGGGACTTCGCGCGCGCGCCGATCGCCCTGGGCCTGGTCGCGCTGGCGATGATGGTGCTGGCCAGCCGTTGGTTCGCGGATCGGATCAGCCGGCGCGTCCACCGGCTTCGCGCGCAGGTCGCCCGAATCGCCGAGGGGGAGTTCAGCGAACTGGAACTGGGGACGGTTGAGGATGAGATCCAGGACCTGACGCGATCGGTCAACTTGATGAGCGCGCAGCTTCAAGAGATGCGGCGGACGATCGTCCGCTCCGAGCGCACGCAGTTGCTGGCCCAGCTTGCGGCGGGGTTCGCGCATCAGTTGCGCAACACGCTGACCGGCGCGCGGCTGGGGATTCAACTTCACGTCAAGCGGTGCCCGGCGTCGGCCGGCGATTCGAGCCTGGGCGTCGCCTTGCGCCAGCTCGCCCTGACTGAGGAGCAAGTGCAGGGCCTGCTCACGCTGGGCCGCCTCGAGCGCAGGCCGCCTCGATCTTGCGACGTGGGGGAGTTGATCCGGGATCTCGGATCGCTGCTCGAACCGACGTTTCAGCACGCCCGAGTGGCGTTGGAATCACACTTGCCTGACGAGCCGACGACGGCCGAGATCGACGCGCCGAGCGTGCGCGCGGCGGTCCTCAACCTGGCCTGGAACGCGATCGAGGCGGCCGGCCCCGGCGGCGCCGTGCAAATCCATTTGCTCAACGAGGGAGAACAGACCATCATCGAGGTTGCGGACGACGGTCCAGGGCCTCCCGCCGCGCTGGCAGCGGCGCTGTTCGATCCCTTCGTCACGGGCAAGCCCGAGGGCGTCGGACTTGGCCTGGCGCTGGCCCGGCACGTCGCCGAGGCGCATCGCGGCGAGCTCGACTGGAGCCGTCGGGACGGCTGGACCCGGTTCCGTCTGACCCTGCCGCGCGCCCCTGGTCTCGACGCAAAGGAACCCAGCGAATGAGTCGTGTGCTGATCGTGGACGACGAGGCCGGCATCTGCTGGGCGTTCGGCGAATACCTGGGCGATCTCGGCCACGAGGTCGCGGTCGCCGGGACGGCCGAGGAAGGGCTCGACGAGGCTCGCCGCGCGCCGCTCGACGCCGTCGTCCTCGACGTCCGGCTGCCGGGCGTCGACGGCATCTCGGCGATGTCGGCGTTCCGCGAGCACGTAGGCGCGGCGCCGATCATCGTGATTACGGCGTTCGGCAACCTCGACACGGCCATCCGCGCCATGGACGCCGGCGCGTTCGATTATCTGGTCAAACCGTTCGACCTCGATCAGGCCGCCGCCGTCGTCCAGCGCGCGCTGGAGACCGGCTGGTCGACCTCCGGGACGGCGGACCCGACCCCCGGCCGCGAAACCGAGGGGACGGCCCCGGCCCGGCTGATCGGCGGGTCGCCCGCGATGCAGGCGCTGTTCAAGCAGATCGCGCTGGTCGCGGCCACCGACGTCCCGGTCCTGATCACCGGCGAGAGCGGCACCGGCAAGGAGCTGGTCGCGCGGGCGATCCATGAGCACGGCGCTCGGAGAGACCGTACTTTCCTTCCCGTCTGCCTGGCCGCGCTGAGTCAAGGGCTGATCGAGGGGGAGCTGTTCGGACATGTGCGCGGATCGTTCACCGGCGCGAATCAGGATCGCAAGGGTTTGCTGGAACTCGCCGGCGGGGGCACGGTCCTGCTCGACGAGATCGGCGACGTGCCGCTCGGCATGCAGGTCAAGCTCCTGCGCGCGATCGAGCACCGCGAGGCGACCCCCGTCGGCGACGCTCGACCCCGCCCGATCGACGTCCGGTTCCTGGCCGCGACCAATCGTCCGCTCACCGAATTGATGGCCTCCGGCGAGTTCCGCGAGGACCTGTTCTTCCGCCTCAGCGTCTTTCCCATTCACGTCCCACCACTCCGCGATCGACTGGAGGACGTGCCCGCGCTGGCGAAGCATTTCCTGGACCTGGCCAGCCCGCGCCGAGGCCGCGAGGTCGCGCTCCGCGACGACCTGATCGGCGAACTGACCAGGCGCCCCTGGTTGGGCAACGTCCGTGAGCTGCGGAACGCCATCGAGCGCGCGGCGATCGTCGCGCGCGGCGGCCCGGTGCTGCCCGAACACCTTCCGCCGTCGATCGAACTCCCCGGCCGTGGAACGGAAGCCGCCGAGGCCCGGGGGCTCGAACAGGCGATCGCCCGTTGGACTGAAACGGCCCTGGAAGAGATCGACTCGGGTGCGGATTCGGGTCTGGAAGTCGAAGGCGCGCTCTACGACCAGTTTCTCGCCCGGGTCGAGCCGCCGATGCTTCGGACGGTGCTTCACCGGCAGTCGGGCAACAAGGCTCTGGCGGCGCAGCGGATCGGCATCCACCGATCCACGCTTCGCCAGAAGCTGAAGAAGTATGGGCTGGAATGACCCGAGCGACGTTGGAGGCGGGGCGGTAAGCCTCGGAAGGACATGGCGGACGGGATACAGGGCGGAGAGGGGACGCGGAGTTCGTCGAGGTTTCGATTTTACGCGCTGCTGGCGCTTGCGCTGGCCCCTTTGGTCCTGGCTCTCATCCTCGGCGGCTTCTGGGTGTTCGATCGCACGCCGGTTTGGGTCTACTGGGGGATCGGCCTGGTCTTCTTGATCGTAATTGATTTCGCTTATGCGTTCGCGGTCGGCGCCGTGATCGTTTCGATTCCGCTCCTTGTCTTGTTGCGTCGTCGCGGAGCGACGGAGCGCGGCCTCTTGCTCTGTCTTTCGATCGCCTTCTCCGCGTTCATGGCCGAGGGGGTCTCCGCGTTCTTGTTGGCTCGTGAGGATCGGACGGCGGTGCTCCCCGCCGGGGGGCGTTACGCGACTCGAGACTGGACCGAATCGCGGCTTCCGGGCTCGCTTGCCGGGATCGACCTTCCCATGGAGTTTCCCCGTGAGGCCGACGACGGCAAGATCGTGGTGACCATGGTCGGAGAATCGAGCGCGGCGGGGATTCCCTACGATCGTTGGCTGTCGATCGCCAGCGTCGTCGCCTGGCGGCTGGAGGAGGAGGTTCCGGAGAAGAAGTTCATCCACCAGATCGTCGCCCGATCCGGCTCCACGCTGGAGTTGCAGTCCAACGAACTGAAGACGATGCGGCGTCGTCCGGACGTGCTGATCGTCTACTGCGGCCACAACGAATTCTCGGCGCGGATCGACCACGCGCGCGATCTGAACTACTACGCCGACGCCCTGGACCCGAACCCCTGGGAGGTCGCCTTCGAACGCTCGACGGGTTGGTCGTACTTCCATGCGCTGGTGCGGCGGAACGTCGCCAAATGCCGGATCGCCATCCCGCCGCCGGCGAACGGCTATCGCGCGGCGGTCGATTCGCCGGCGTACACCGAGGCCGAGTACGCGCGCGTGCTGGACGACTTCAAACTTCGGCTCGATGCGATCGCGTCGTACGCCGAACGGCTGGGGGCGCTTCTCGTCCTGATCGCGCCGCCGGCCAACGACTCCGGATTCGACCCCAATCGCTCGTACCTGCCCGCGACGACGACCAGGGCCGAGCGCCGGGCGTTCGGTTACGAGCTCGACGAGGCGCGCCGCCTTGAAGCGACCGATCCCGACGCGGCGATCGAACGCTATCGCGCGCTCGTCGATCGGCAGCCGGGCTTCGCGTCGACCCATTACCGCCTCGCCCGCCTGTTGGAGGCGAGAGGCGAATGGGCCGAAGTCTACGAGCACGACCTGAGGGCGCGCGACGCCGACGGCTACCCGATGCGCTGCCTGACGGCGTTCCAGCAAGCTTACCGCGAGACGGCCGCCCGCCACGACTGCATTTATATCGACGGGCAGGAATATTTTCACAGATTGGGAGTCAACGGGCTGCTCGACGATTCTTTGTTCCACGATGGGATGCACCCGTCGTTGCGAGGACAGCTCGCGCTGGCGCAGGCGGTGCTCCGGGGACTACACGCCCGCCGCGCGTTCGGCTGGCGGGCGGACGCGCCGACGCCGACGCTCGACCCGATCGAGTGCATCCGCCATTTTGGAATCGATCCGAACGTCTGGCGCTACCTCTGTTTGTGGGGGATTATGTTTTACGATCGCACGTCGTGGGCGACTTACGATCCCGGCCGGCGATCGGTCAAGCGCTGGGCGTTCGTCGCCGCCGCCGACAAGATCGAGGCCGGCGCGGCCCCCGAGTCCGTCGGTCTGCCGAACATCGGCGAGCCCGAGCCGATTCCAATCGTGCCGTACGGTGCTCCGTACTCCTTGAAGTCCCTCGCAGTCCCCTGAGCGCGCGCCGCCGGGCGTTTGGGGTCAGATCGGCACGACGACGGTCCCGCTGAGGCGGTCGTGGGGGCCGCGGTCGGGCAGCCAGAGCGCGAGCGGGGCGTAGCCGACCAGAAGCAGAACGCCGACGATCCACAACGACCACGCCAGCATCACCGCGTCGGGAGACCGATGCTGCAGATAGCGCGAGCCGGCGAACAACGCCAGGGGGGGCGCCCAGACGAGGCCGGTTCGCAGGCCGCACGCCAGCCGACTGGCGAAGCGACCGTCGCCGCGGACCAATGACAGGCCCGTCAGGGGGTAGCTCAGCCCGCCGCGCGTCAGGATCGCCCATGCGGTCCAGATCAGGGGGACCGCGAGCACGACCTGGAGGTCCCAGGGGAACACCCCGGGGCGGAGCTTGGGGCAGGAGAGCGCCAGGATCGCGACCAGGCCCGGAAACAGGAGGATCGCCTGAATCCCGATCTGGGCCATCCGTCTCGGCGCGCCGACCTCGGTGGGCCGCTCCGCCGCCGCGGCCAGATCGGCGCGGAGCGCGGCGAGGCTGGGATATCGCGGCCGGACGCCCGCGAGTCGTTCCAGGATCACGCCGGCCCGCTCGGGCGCAGCCGCTCGAATGCGATCCGGTGCCGCGACGTCGGCGGGGCGCCGCGCGGTCCGGCCCCCCTCAAGGGACGTCCGCGCCACGTCGAGGAGGAAGGCGAGGGCTTTCAACTCGTCCGCGTCGGGGCCGCGCGGCTCGAACTCGGCGGCCGCGGCCTGGTCGTGGTCGGGCGTTTCGTCGTTCCAGTCGAGCGGGTCGAGGAGTTGGACGCGGCCGTTGTTCTGGATCCAGACGTGTTCGACCGAGAGTCGAGGTGGAAAGGTGCCGTCGCCGCGCGCCGCTTCCAACTCCTCGGCCAGGTCGGTGAGCAGCGCGAGGACGTCGCTCCAGGGCAGACCGGCGACCTCCACCAACTCGCGCAACGGCCGCCCCGTGGGGGCGGTGAACGCGTCCCAGCGGCCTTCCGGCTGGTCGCCCCCGCTGATCCATCGGGGCCTCGTCAGTCGGTTGAGAGCGCGCCGGGGGGGGGGGGGGGGCGGTGCGTCGGGAGTTCGCAGCAAGATCCAGACCGGGCGGTCGAGGGTCGAATCCCGACCCAGCAGTATCTTGCCGCTCGTCCCGGACGCCAGGGCGCGGTGGACCTGGTAGGGGCCGACCTGGGCGCACTCTTCCAGCGCCGGCGGGGCCGCCTCGCGCGCGGACTTCCGGTCCGCGATTCGACTCCTTCGCACCAACGGACCAACCCGTCGGTCGCGAGCGATGCGGACGACCCGCGTGCCGCTCAGCCACTCATGAGGGCCGCGAAGACCGGATCGGCGGCGCATCGTCGCCAGCAACGCGAGCGCGCCCAGCGACTTGATCAGCAACATCCCCGCCCAGTACCAGGCGTTCGTGCTGGCGTCGTGTTTGGCCGCGAACATCTCGGTGAGCATGTCGCCGCCGAGCCCGACGAACAGGTAAAAGCCGATGACGCGGACGAGCCCGCGCCCGAGTCCCGGCGGCCCCCCCTCGCCGACGCTCGCCACCCGGAGGCCGGCGAGCCACTTTCCGGGCGTCGCGCCGAACAAGCCGTCGCCGATCGCGAAGTAGGCGGTCCAGGCGATCCGCCATCCCCAGTCCATCGCCGCGCCCCAGGATTCGAAGAAGGCGAAGGCGTCGATGATCCGATCGCGAAAGTAGAGCAAGCCGACGGCGAACACCGCCCATCGGCTCAGATAAAAGAGCATCAGGTCGAACAGTTGGGCGCCGATCCGCAGCCCGATCGCGCCGATGCCCATCCGCTCCGGCAGGAACGGCGTGAGCGCGGCCTGGAATTCTCCGAGGCTGCGCCAGCGCCGGGTTCGATCGCGCTCCAGCCCCTTGTGGATCACCGCTTCGAGCCCGCGGGAGACGTTGGGGGCGAACGTCCTCAACGAGGGGGCGGGCTCGGAGACGATCCGAGCCAGGGCTTCCGCCGCGTCGGCCGCCTTGACCGGCGGCCGATCGGTGAGCAGGAAGAAGAGCGTCGCCGCCACCGAGTAGACGTCGGTCTGCTGGTCGAGCGCGTCGCGCTTGATCTGCTCGGGCGACGCATACAACGGCGTCCCCAAAAACGCGCCGGTGCGCGTCAGGTCGAGGCCCCCTTCGAGCGATTTCGAGAGCCCGAAGTCGCCGATCTTGACCCGGCCGTCGGCTCCGAGGAAGCAGTTCGACGGCTTGACGTCGCGATGGATCATCCCCAGCTTGTGGAACTCTTCGAGGCCCTCGATCACGTCGAAGATCTTGACCAACGCCGTCGCCGGATCGAGCGCGCCCTTCTGATCGATCAACGATTGCAGCGTCGTGCCGGGCATCAACTCCATCACGAGATAGGGGCGGCCCTGGTCCTCGTCGACGGCCAGCACGAACACGCAGCGAGGATGCGTCACCGCGCTCGCCGTTCGCGCTTCCTGGCGGAACCGCTGGAGCGCCTCTTCCGAGGCGACGTGGCTCCGGCCGATCAGCTTCAAGGCGACTCGTTGCCCCTGCCGTTCGTCGATCGCCTCGAAGACGGTCCCCATGCCCCCCGAGCCCAGTCGGCGAACCAGCCGGTAGTCGGCGATCCGCTCGGGGAAGTCCTCGGAAGGTCCGCCCGGACCGCCCAAGCCGTACGTCGCCGTTCGGTCGGCGTCGGTGCTCGTCCTCGTCCGATCCGGATCGTCGATCCCGATGGTCGGGCCGCATTCGGCGGTCGACTCAAGGGCCGCGCCGCAGTAGGCGCAATACCGGGGGCGGTCGCCGGAATACTCGAGCACGCGATGGCAAGCTGAGCAAGCGGCCCGACCCGCGGTTCGCGTCGGTTGTTCCGGTGTCGGTTCGCGCTCGGACATGATGATTCTTCGTCATGCTCCTTGAAATCGAGGCCCGGAAACGGCGCGTCCGCGTCAGAAGCGATCGGCGTCCGCCGGCTTGCCACCCGCCATCGTGGCGGGGGGGGCGACGGTCGTCAAGCATCGGACCGCCGGAGGATCGCCAGGTCTTCAGGTCGACTTCCAGGCCGCCGCCTCCTCGCCGTCGATCCGAAGGGTCAGGCACTTGGCGCTGCCCCCCGACTTGATGAACTCCGAGAAGTCGAGCGCGTGGGGCTTGAAGCCGATCCTTTCGAGGTCCGCCGCGAGCCGGGGCGCGCCCTGGTGCAACACCACGTTCGAGCCGACCACGACGGCGTTGCAACTGAAGTAGACGGCCTCCTCGGCGCGAACCTCGATCCGGGTCGGAATCCGGTCGGCGATCACCGACAGGCCGTATTCGTCGAACGCGCCCGGGTAGTAGATCGCGACGCCGGGGGCGAGAGGGCAGAAGCAGGTGTCGAGGTGGTAGAACCGGGGGTCGATCAACTCCATCGGCAAGACTTCGACGTCGAGTCGCTCGCCGATCCATTGATGGCTCTGGACGTCGCTGCGGAGCCGGTAGCCGCCGAACAGGGCCTCGCCGCAGAACAGGGCGTCGCCGGCGCCCTCGAAGTTCACGCCCTCGGGCTGCTCGACGATCTGGAAGCCCCGCCCTCTCGCCCACTCCTCGAACCGTTCCGTCTCCCCTTGGCGGACCTTGTAGCGGAACTTCGAGGGGATGAACAGGTCTTTGAAGACGAGGCCGGCGTTGGCGGTGAACACCAGGTCGGGAAGGCCCTTGACCGGCGCCATCAGGTCGATCTCGACGCCCAGGTCGACGAGCGTCTGATGCAGCGCCTTCCACTGCGCCTTCGACCGCTCGGGGTCGGCCCCCTTCCGGACGCTCATCCAGGGGTTGATCTCGTATTCGATCCCGAAGTAGTCGGGGGGGCACATCAGGATCCGAGGCGTTCGTGAATCCGTCATGACGGCGGCCTCTCCCCCGGGGCGGGCGTCGACAACTCGACGGCGAGTGAGCGGAGGAAGGGCTCGACGTCGGTGACCATGCCGATGGTTTGGAACGTGCCGCGGTCGGCGAGCTTGGTCACGGTCGCCGGGTTGATGTCGACGCAGACCACCTTGACCCACGCCGGAAGCAGGTTGCCGGTGGCGATCGAGTGCAAGGCCGTGGCGATCAACAGCGCGAACCCGACCCCCCGGATCGCCTCGCGCATCCGATCCTGGGCTTCCATCGTATCGGTGATTACATCAGGGAGCGGGCCGTCGTCGCGGATCGAGCCTGCCAGAACGAGGTCGACGTCGTGCTTGACGCATTCGTACATGACGCCGGACGTCAAGAGGCCCGACGATACGGCCGAGGCGATGCCGCCGGCCCTCCGGATGGTGTTGATGGCCCGCAGGTGGTGCTCGTGGCCGTGCTCCACCGCCGCGCCGTGGGTCAGCGACACGCCCAGACTGGTGCCGTAGAGGGCCTGCTCGACGTCGTGGGTCGCCAGCGCGTTGCCGGCGAAGAGGGTTTGGATCCAGCCCTCGCGGATCAACCGTCCGACGTGCTCCGCCGATCCCGTGTGGACGATCGCCGGCCCCCCGACCAGGAGGACCTTTTTGCCCTCGGCGCGGGTCGCGCGGATCGTCTCGGCCACGCTCCGCAGGCTGATCGCCTTGGGTTTCTCGCTCGACACGCTCGAACTCATGAAACCGAACGGGGTCGACTCGCGGGCGCGCTCAAGCGGAACGACCCGAACACCAGCGTGACCGACGACGATCGGCGTCCCGACCGTGACGTGGATCATCGGTACGCACCAGGCGCGGCCGGCCTCGGCGTCGAGGGCGACGCCGCAGTCCATCTCCTGGTTCTCGACGTCGATCCAACGGCCGTGGAGCCGGACCTGCGTCTGCTGGTTGGTGGTGCTGTAGAAGTTCTCGGGGAAGGCCGTGGCGACGTCGGCCGGCACGACCCGCGCGTCGGCGGTGTCTACGGGCGCGGCGCCGTGCTCGACGAGGTCGCCGATGATCGCGTCGAGAGCCTCGGGCGAGTCGGCGTGGACGCCGATCCGCGCGTAGCTGGGGTCCGACCGTCTCACGCCGATCGTGCATTCGTGGATCTCGAACGTCCCCCCCATCTGGAGAATGCGATCGAGGATCTTGGGCAGCAAGAGCGAATCGACGATGTGGCCGCGAACCTCGATCTCGTCGACCGCGCCGGTCGGGTGATCATCGGTCGTCGTCGACGGAGGCGCCGTTGCACGCGGATCGGGAGTCGCCATGATCGATGCTCCTTCGTCGCGTCGACGGGACGAGCCATCCTCCCGGCTCGATTGGCCGGTCGTCGTCGCCGCCTCGTCGGTTATGACGCGCGGTATCGTGCGAGGCCGTGTTCCCGCCTGGACGCTCCGAGTAATTCGGCTGCGGTCGCTACGAATGGGACCAAGCAGGTGTTTAGAATCTTCGACCGAACCTCATTGTCGGTGATGCTGCGGCTTTTTCTTCATGGTCTCCGCTCGCGCGTGGTGCGACGATCGATGCTTGACCTGGGCGTCGTCGTAGAACGCCGCCTCGACGATGTGTAGCGCCTTCTGGAAGGCGACGGTGGCGATCCACTCCGCGCAGGCCGATTCGCATTGAATCAGATGGTCGATCACCGCCTGGTTGCGGTTCGCGACGTTGATGTGCTCGGCGAATGAAGACATTCCGGAGCGATCCTGGAGGGCTGCGACGTCAGGACTTCATCCACACGAGCATCGGGTTGATGAACGCGTGGACGGCCTCCGGCGACGAACAGGGGAGCGAGAGCAGGTTGACGTTGGGCAGATTCAGGTACCCTAGGTTGGCCAGATCGAGGTCGAACCTGGATACGGCCAACTCGAAATCAACGTCGAATTGCTGGTCTCGTCGTATGATGACGACCGTGAGCCCGTCAGATCCGGCTCCGATGTACGCCCGCTCGATGACGTCGGCATGTTCAAGCAGCCACCTGTGGACGCGGTCCTTCAGGTCGCTGAATTGCTGCTTAAGTTCATCGCGGCGCGTGATCGCATCCGTTGCATACTCGAAGTCGGTCTCATTGAAGGCGAACTTGCCGCCCGCCCCGAGTTCAACGATCAGGGTCTTCTCGCCGTCCGGCGACACGTGTTGCCAGCCACGCCGGTCTTCTGTGGCAACCATCATACATGCTCCCTCACTACCGACGGATCAACCCATTCTGAAGGACGGGGTGATACTGACTGTTGGTTTCCCAGTCGATCTCGGTGTCCAATTGTTAGTCTAGGCTGGCGAACGGGCCCAAGGCCAGAGGCTGGTCGATTAATTGCAACTGACGCGCCTTTTTCGACCCGCGTTGCATTTCGTCGTCGTGGCGCGGCAGGCCCTCGCCACTCCAACTCACGACCTGGCCCAGGCCTTCTCCATGTGCCCGGAACGGTCTCGGCGTCAGGGATCGACGTGAACGGTCGCGGTCAGGTCCAGGGGGGGCTCGCCGGGGATGTCGGTCGACACCCGGAAGACGTGGCGGAGGTCGCCGCGGGTCGTCCCTTCCTCGGGTTTGTAGGCGATGGTCAGCATGTGCAGCGTTTTCCGCGCGCCGTCGGGGGGCGCGACCGAGAAGCCGTCGCCGACGCCCTCGACCTGCGTGATCGCGAACGGCTTGGAGGCGCGGATGACGAACCGGCCCTGCTTGCCCTCGGTCGAGTTCACCTCGCCCAGGGTGAGAAGCGACGGCGAGGCCGTGAGGTCGCCTCGAACCCATCCGGTCACCATGATCGGGATGCTCGGGGTCTCGCGGTCGTTGCTCAGCAGGCGGATCTCCTCGCGGAGCGGACCGGAAGGGGCGTCGGGCTTGACCCCGACGTCAAGCCGGTACGAGACCGCGCCGGTGTTCGGGTCGCGCCTGGTCTCGACGAGCTGGGCCGTCAGCGCCTGGCTGCCGGAAACCATCCGCTCGAACCGCCAGTCGCGGCCGTTGATCCGATCAATGGTCAGGGTCTGGTTCGCTCCCTGCCCTTTGAGGACCGAGCCGAAGTCGATCGAGCCGGGGTTGAGGACGACGTCGGCCAGGATGTTCGACACGACGTTCAGCCGGACCTCGGCCTCTCGGCCGCTCGCGGTGACCAGCGTGACGAACAGGATCGTCGGCTTGCGGCCCAGGAAGTTGCGCGTGTCCATCTGCGCTTCAACGACCGCCGACTCGCCGGGATTGACGCTCGACGCGCTGGCGTGGCCGCTGGTGCAGCCGCACGAGGGGCGAAGGCCGAGGATCGTCACGGGCTCCGCAAGCCGGTTGTGGAGCACGAATTCGTGCTTGACCTTGGCGCCGCGCGGGACCGGTCCGAAATCGTGCGACCGCTCCGCGAACAACGAATCCGCCCAGTTCGCAGCGTCCGCTTCCGGCGACGAAAGCCCCGCAAGAATGCAGCCCGCGAGGGCCGCCCAGATCATTCGCCGAGCCATTATCGCCTCCTGCGATCATTACCTGGCATCGAGGAAACATCCCCGCTGGGAGGTTCACACTCCATTCCTTTATCGGAAGGATCGGCGGCCGCGCTCACTCTTGCGATCGGGCGGCGAGGATCGGCGATCGCTCCAGGCTCGTGAATCGTCGCGCGCGATCCGTGTCGACGTCGAACCGCGCGCTCGGTCAATGGCTGGCGAATCGCACGAACTTGTGGCACTGCACGCAGTTCATCGTCAGTCGGAGGTAGGCCATGGTCGCGCCGTCGATGTGCTTCTCCTTGGCCTGTTTGGAAAGATCGTCGGCGATCCGCTGGAAGTCGGTCGTGAAGGCGACGTAGTCGGTCGCGTTGGGAATCGAGGGAACTTCCCATTCGGCGGCCTGGCTCAGAAGCTTGAGCGCCTTGGCGTTCTTTTCGATGATCTCGTAGTTCTCGATCGTCAGCCCCTCGAGGAGGTTCTTGGAGAATTCGAGCTTCTGACGCATGAACTCGCTACGCGTCGGCTTCGGCTTCTGCTCCTGCGCGGCCCGCGTGGCCGTCCTTGCCGCGAGGACGCTCAGTACGACCATCCCAAGGACCATCGGGACGAGTGCAATCCGCCGTCGGGCGCGCGTTGTCATGACTTCCTCGATTCGTAGGGAGGGACGCCTGGCGGTTCGATTCCACGATGCGAGAGCCACCGAGTCGAGCGCGCCTTTCGGGTCGACCGTCGATCGACGGACTTGGACGGCGTCGGTCGAGAGAATAACATGATAGCCGTCCCGGAACGAGTCGGGAAGAACCATGGCGGGGACGTTCCCGCGAAGCGATCTTCAACGATGCGACGAGGCGACATGAAGACGATCCCCTTGCGAGCCGCGCTCGGCCTGGTCCTGGTTTGCGGCGGTCTGACACGTCTTGCCGAACCCCGGACGGCGCGCGGGGACGACCGGACGATCGATCTGTCGCGCGCCGTGGTCGTCGAGCCCGCATCGGCCACGGCCGTCGAGAAGCGCGCGGTGCGGTTGCTGGTCGACGACGTGGCGCGGCGGTCGGGAGTGACCTGGCCCGTCGTCCAGACCTGGCCGGACGACGCGGCGGCGGTCGTCGCGGTGGGGGCGTACGGGGCGGTCGCCGACCTCGCCGGGCCGCGCGGCGGCGGGTTCGCCGATCCACCGCGGTCGATCGGCGCGGAGGGCTATCGCCTTCAGGCCGAGACGACGAACGGGAAGGCGGTCGTTCTCGTGGCCGGCGTCGACCCGCGCGGGGTGCTGTTCGGAGTCGGCCGGTTGCTCCGCGAGTTGAGGACGACGAAGGGGAAGGCCGCGCTCCCCGGGAGCCTGCAAATCGCGACCAGCCCGAGGTTTCCGCTCCGGGGCCACCAGCTCGGCTATCGCCCCAAGACGAACTCGTACGACGCCTGGGACCTGCCTCGATGGGAACGCTACATCCGCGACCTGGCGATCTTCGGCGCCAACGCCGTCGAACTGCTCCCCCCGCGAACCGACGACGACTCGTACAGCCCGCACTTTCCGCGGCCGCCGATGGAGATGATGATCGGGATGTCGAAGCTGCTCGACGACTACGGCCTGGACGTCTGGGTCTGGTTTCCGGCGATGGAGCCCGACTACTCGAAGCCCGAGGTCGTCGAGGCCGAACTCAAATCATGGCATGAGGTGTTGAGCAAACTTCCGCGCGTCGACGCGGTCTTCGTCCCCGGCGGCGATCCGGGGCACACCGCGCCCAAGGTGCTGATGCCGTTTTTGGAGCGGGTGGCGGAGACCCTTCACAAGTCGCATCCCAGGGCCGGCCTCTGGGTGTCTCCCCAGGGGTTCGACCAGACGTGGACCGACGAGTTCGTCGAGATCCTCAAGACGGAACCCGCCTGGTTGACCGGCGTGGTGCATGGGCCGCAGGTGCGGCTGAGCATGGCCGACCTCCGCAAGGCGGTCCCCTCGCGGTATCCGATCCGGGGTTATCCCGACGTCACCCACAACCAGCAGTGCCAGTTCCCCGCGCCCGACTGGGACCTGGCGTTCTCAGAATGCGAGGGCCGCGAGTCGATCAACCCGCGCCCCACCCAGCAGGCGGCGATTTTTAAGTATTACACGCCGGGGACGATCGGCTTTTTGACCTACTCCGAGGGCTGCAACGACGACGTCAACAAGTGCGTCTGGAGCGCCCTGGGCTGGGACCCCGACGCCGACCTGTCCGACGTTTTGAAACAGTATGCAAGAGCGTATGTGAATCTCGACGACGCGCGGGCCGACCGCTTCGCCGAGGGGCTCCTGGGGCTCGAGCGCAACTGGCGCGGGCCGATCGCCGCGAACCCCTCGATCGAAACGACGGTCAAATTGTTCGACGACCTCGAAAAGGGAGCGGACCGCGCGACTCGCGACGATTGGCGGTTCCAGCAGGCGCTTTATCGGGCCTTTTACGACGGTTACGTCCGCGACCGCCTCGCCGTCGAGACGGACCAGGAGAAGCGGGCGCTCGACGTTTTGGCGAAGCGCGCCGACGGCGTCCGGGCCGCCCTGGATCAGGCCGACGCGATCCTGGCGGAGGGGGCGGTCGAGCCGTTCGCCGGGCCGCTCAAATCCCGGGTGCGGGGGCTCGCCGACGATCTGTTCGCGAGCATCGGCATGCAGCTCAGCGTGCCGTTGTACGACGCGATCGGCGTCGACAGAGGGGCGAACCTCGACACGATCGACGTACCGCTCAACGATCGACTCTGGCTGCGGGCTCGGCTGGCGGAACTCAGGCGGAACCCGAACGAGGCCGAGGTCCTCAAGGGGGTCCAGGCGATCGTCGAACGGACGAATCCCGGCCCCGACGGGTTTTACGACGACCTCGGGAACCTCGCCCGGCAGCCGCACCTCGTTCATCCGGTCGATTACGCCGACGATCCCGATTTCCGACGTGGGCCGACGGCCGGCTTCGGCGCGAGGGCCGGCTGGCCGCTGGCCTGGAGGCGCAACGCCCAGATCGTCTATGACGCCCCCGTTCAACTGCATTACGACGGCCTCGATTCCAAGGCGACGTACCGAGTCCGGGTCGTCTACGCGGGGGACAGCTTCGGCAACAAGATCCGTTTGGACGCAGACGACGAGACGGTCCACGACTGGTTCAAGAAGCCCGTCAATCCGGCCCCCTTGGAGTTCGACGTCCCCGTCAGGGCCACGGCCGACGGCGCGTTGACGCTGTCGTGGCGGCAAGAGCCCGGCAAGGGGCGGAACGGTCGAGGATGCCAGATCGCCGAGGTCTGGCTGTTACGCGGCGATGGGCGGTGAGCGATCGATCCGCTCCTCTCAGCCGCCGTCGTCGCCGATGGCCTCGACCGGGCATTCCAGGAGCGCGAGGCCGCAGGCGGCTTCTTGCTCGGGGGTGGTGGGCTGGTGGAAGACGAAGCTGTGGCCTTCGTCGTCGTCGCGGGCGAAGTTCGCCGGCGCGGTTTCGCGGCAGAGGTCGCAGTCGATGCAGGTCAGATCGACGTAGTATCGGCCCGGGGCGTTCTCGGGCGCTTTCTGGATGAGGTCGGCCATGGCGAGGGAACCACCTTGAGGGCGTCGGTTCGGCGTTGCGTCCGTTACAGTTCGTAGTTCTGGGCTTCCTTGGCGGCCGGCTGCGCGACCTCGGCTTCAGACTCCCTCTCGGCGCGCGCTTCCCAGTAATAGAGGAACAACACGATCGAGTTGAAGATGGTGAAGACGTCGGCCAGGCTGAAGACGGCCGCGCGGGCCGCCGGGTGTTCGAGCAGGCCCGCTTGCTCAGCCAGGTCGACGACGAGCACGCCGAACGACACGGCCAGGAAGATCGAGGCGGCGCCGGCCGCCAGGATCTTGAGTTCCTTACCGGCCGTCAGGGCCGAGCTGCGGGCTCGCGAATCGGCGGCGCCGGCGCCCTCCAGCACGACCGCCTCGTCGATCAGGCAGTAGCGGACGGCGAGCACGACGCCGGGGACGATGAAGAGGATCAGGCCGCAGACGATGAAGATTCGCGCGACGATCTGCGCGGCGAACAGCCGGGCCCAGTTGTGCAGGCCCGCCCGCGCCGCCTCGCTGAACGTCGTCGGCAGCCCCGCCATCCGGTTCGCCAGCAGAGTGACCACGCCGGCCATGTAGATCGGGCCGAAGAACAGGTCGACGAGAAACCGGAGACGCAAGACTTCGAACGGGTCGACGGGGTTGGGGTTGCGGTCGGCGATCACCTCGATGGCGATGTTCGACGGCAGCTTGATGATCAGCATCAGCCCGGCGATGATCGCGAACTGCTCGAACAACAGGAACAACGCCGTGCCGAGCTTGCCGCCGATCGGTTCGGGGACCGAGATCGGCGCGAGCGACCGCCGCCGCCGGAAATCCGGGGCGGCGTCGGGGCTCGCGAACTCGTCGCTTTCTCCGACCCGGGAGTCGCAGTAGGGGCAGAGCCCCCGGGTGGAGTTGAGCTGTTCCTCCGTAAGCAGGGCTCGGCAGGAAGGACACTCCCGGTAGAGCGGCATGGGAAACGACCTCGGGGGTCAGACCGTCTTGGCCTTGATCCACGGCATGAGCGCGCGGAGCCGCTTGCCGACGGTCTCGACGGGGTGCAGGCGCTCGCGCTTCTTGGTGGCGTTGAAGACGGGGCGGTTGGCCTTGTTCTCGAGGATCCACTCGCGGGCGAACTGGCCCGTCTGGATCTCCTTGAGGATCTTCCGCATCTCCTCGCGGGTCTGTTCGTTGACGATCCGCGGCCCGCGGCTGTAATCGCCGTATTCGGCGGTGTTCGAGATGCTGTACCTCATGTAGTCGAGGCCGCCCTGATAGATCAGGTCGACGATCAGCTTCAACTCGTGGACGCACTCGAAGTACGCGCTCTCGGGCTGGTAGCCGGCCTCGACCAGCGTCTCATAGCCCATCTTGACCAGGGCGCTGAGGCCGCCGCAGAGGACGACCTGCTCGCCGAACAGGTCGGTCTCGGTCTCCTCGGCGAAGGTGGTCTGCAAGACGCCGGCGCGGGCGCCGCCGATCCCCTTGGCGTAGGCCAGGGCCAGCGCCTTGCCGGCCGGCGTGCAGTCGTCGGCGGTGGCGATCAGGCAGGGGACGCCACCTCCCTTGACGTACTCGCTGCGGACCAGGTGGCCGGGGCCCTTGGGCGCCACCAGGGCGCTGTCGACCCCCTTGGGGGGGACGACCTGGCCGAAGTGGATGTTGAAGCCGTGCGAGCAGAGCAGCAGATTACCGGGCTTGAGGTTCGGCTTGACGTCGTGGGCGTAGATCTCCCCCTGGACCTCGTCGGGGAGCAGCAGGTTGACCAGGTCGCCCGCCTCGGCCGCCTCGGCCGCCGAGACCGGCTTGAAGCCGTCGGCGACGGCGAGGTCGTAATTGGCGGAGCCCGGCCGCTGGCCGACCACCACGTTGCACCCCGAATCGCGGAGGTTCTGGGCGTGGGCGTGACCCTGGCTGCCGTAGCCGATGATCGCCACCGTCTTCCCCTTGAGCAACGAAAGGTCGGCGTCCTGGTCGTAGTACATCTGGGCGGGCATCGCGTTCTCCTGGAGGCTCGTCTTGTTGAAAAGAGTAGGAAAAAAGAGAAGGCCCGGGGCCTGATCGGCTCAGTCCCGGGCGGTTGGAATTCGGCGGGCGTCGCGTCCGGGCGGGGGGGCGACGCGAGGCGCCGCCGGCCGGACCCCGTCAAGGCGGGGCCGCGATTGGGGCGAGGCTTAAAGCTCGGAGTGCCCGTGGACCATCGGCTTGGCCTCCTCGATGGGCGACTCCGTACCCCGGAGGGCTTCCTCGTTGCCCAGAAGGCCTCGAACCAGGGCGATCCGGCCGGTCCGCGCCATCTCGAGAATCCCGTAGCTCCGGACGGCTTCGATGAAGGCCTCGACCTTCTTCTCCTGCCCGGAGATCTCGATCATGACTTCCTCAAGGCTGACGTCGACGATCCGTCCCCGGAAGATCTCCACCAGCGACTGGATCTCCATCCGGTTGGCGGGCGTCGCCTTGATCTTGATCAGCATCAAGTCGCGCTCGACGTAGTCTTCCTTGGAGATGTCGTGGACCTTGACCACGGTGACGATCTTCTCAAGCTGCTTGCGGACCTGCTCGATGTAGCGGTCGTCCCCCATCACCACCACGGTGATCCGCGAGAGCAGGGGGTTCTCGGTCTCGCCGACGGCCAGGCTTTCGATGTTGTAGCCCCGAGAGGAGAACATCCCCGATACGTGGGCGAGCACCCCGGGCCGGTTCTGCACCAGGGCGGAGAGGACGTGGCGCATCCCCCTGGTCCGCGAGTTTTCCCTGGTCGAAGAATTCGAGGCGTCGGTACCCGTGCTGCTAGCCATCGCCGCTTCCCCAAGCTCGGCCGCCAGGACGCGCGCCGCATTTCGGCCGGTCCCCTGGCGACCACTTCAAAAACAGAATATTCAAGACTTTACGACCGACCACGGCGTCCTTGCAAGACACGTTCGAACCGGCGCCGGGCGTCGACCGCGTCGCCAGTCTACCATAGTCGGTCCGTGACGCACATGCGCCGGAATCCAAGACCCCCCAAGGGCCTCCGAGGTTCGGACTCGACGGCCGCCGGGGGCGGGGCCCGGGCCCGGGGCGCGGCGCGAATGGAAAGGCCGGTTCCGGGGGGGGGCGAGGCGCGGCCAATCAGTGCGCGAGAGGCCGTGAAGGACGTCGGGCTTGCGGAAAACTCCGAATTCGCCGAACGCGCCGGCGAAAAATGGAGAAAACGTCTGCGATTTCAATAGATCAATGGATGAAGTAAATGATACTTTAGGGATTCAACTCTTCTTTTGATGGACTGCACTTTCCGGGATTTGATGTATGCGGTTTGTTGATTCCAGACGCTGATGC
>ERZ778018.1050-NODE-1050-length-27695-cov-450.480897_pt1 | contig 27695 bp, 19 predicted proteins | sample MGYA00375748_ERZ778018 | MGnify/ENA primary metagenome ERZ778018 (study PRJEB29350, sample SAMN05509839) | bioreactor metagenome | biome: bioreactor; material: wastewater | place: South Africa: University of Cape Town | collected 2014-04-22 ... | reverse complement strand
CGTGCCCTGGTACCTGCGTTCGGGCAAGTGCCTGCCCGAGACGGTGGCCGAGATCATGGTGATGCTGAAGCCGCCGCCGCAGCAATTGTTCGACGACGCGGTGACCCGCCCCGGCCGCGCCAACTACCTGCGCCTGCGCGTGTCGCCGACCACCGCGATGGCGCTGGCGGCGCGGGTCAAGCGTGCCGGCAAGGAGTTTGTCGGCGACCAGCGCGAGCTGTTCCTGATGGACGAGCAGGCCGGCGAGGAGCTGCCCTACGAGCGCCTGCTCGGCGACGCGATGGCCGGCGACGGCGCCTTGTTCACGCGCGAGGATGCGGTCGAGGCGGCGTGGCAAGTGGTCGATCCGGTGCTGACGAACCACCACCCGGCGATCCCCTATCGCCCCGGCAGCTGGGGCCCGAAGGAGGCCGACGCGCTGATCGCCGCCGACGGCGGCTGGCACAACCCGGTGCTCGACGAGCACGCGGAGCGCACGTCATGAGCGAGGCCGCGGCGCTGGTGTTCCTGCTCGACGTGGACAACACCCTGCTCGACAACGACCGCTTCGGCGCCGACCTCGGCGACACCCTGGCCGCGGCCTTCGGCAACGACCAGCGCGATCGCTACTGGTCGCTCTACCGGCAGCGCCGCGACGAGTGCGGCTATGCCGATTATCTCGAAACGCTGCAGCGCTTCCGCAGCGGCCTGGACAACGAGCCGGCGCTGCTGCAGATGTCGAAGTACCTGCTGGAGTATCCGTTCGAGCAACGGCTGTACCCGCACGCGCTGGAGACCATCGCGCACCTGCGCACGCTGGCACCCACGGCGATCCTTTCCGACGGCGACGTGGTGTTCCAGCCGCGCAAGATCCAGCGTGCCGGGATCTGGGCGGCGGTACGCGGCGAGGTGCTGATCTACATCCACAAGCAGCGCATGCTGGTGGCCGTGCAGCAGCGCTACCCGGCCGCCCACTACGTGATGGTGGAGGACAAGCCGCAGCTGCTGGCCGACATGAAGCGGCAGCTGGGCGAGCGGATCACCACCGTGTTCGTGCGCCAGGGCCACTATGCCGCCGAAGGTGAACTCGAGCGCATCGAGCCGCCGCCGGACCACACCATCGCGTGCATCGGCGAGTTGCGCGGGCGTAAGCTTGAAGACTTCCTGCCGAGCGCGCCCACCATCGCGCTCGCGGCCGACTGAAGGCGGCAGGGCGATCGACCATCGAAGCGATTCTGGAGCAAGCATGAAAGCGACCCGACAACTGCACGACCTCGGCCAGAGCCTGTGGCTGGACAACATCACCCGCACCCTGCTCGACGACGGCACCCTGGCGCGCTACATCAACGAGGATTCGATCACCGGGCTGACCTCCAACCCGAGCATCTTCGACAAGGCGATCGGCGACGGCGACGCCTACGACGCCGGCATCCACGCCAAGACGCTGGCCGGGCTCGCCGGCGAGAAGCTCTTCATCGAACTGGCATTGGAGGACTTGCGCCGCGCCGCCGACCTGTTCGCGCCGGTGTACCGGCACACCGACGGCGTGGACGGCTGGGTGTCGATGGAGGTCTCGCCGCTGCTGGCCGCCGACACCGCCGGCTCGATCGCCGCGGCGCGGCAGATCCACGCCGCCGGCAAGCGCGACAACCTGTTCGTCAAGATCCCCGGCACGCCCGAGGGCGTCGGCGCGATCGAGGAGTCGATCTTCCTCGGCATCCCGATCAACGTGACCTTGCTGTTCTCCTGCGCACAGTACGAAGCCTCGGCGGAGGCCTACCTGCGCGGCATCGAGCGGCGCATCGCGGCGGGGCTGGACCCGCGCGTGCGTTCGGTGGCTTCGCTGTTCGTCAGCCGCTGGGACGTCGCTGCCAACGAGCAGCTGCCCCAGGCGATGCACAACCAGCTCGGCATTGCGGTGGCGCGGCAGGCCTATCGCGCCTACCGCCAGTTGCTGGCCTCATCGCGCTGGATGAAGCTCTCTGCTGCCGGCGCGCAGCCGCAGCGCCTGCTGTGGGCCAGCACCGGCACCAAGGACCCGAACGCCTCCGACACGCTGTACATCAGCACGCTGGCCGCGCCCAACACGATCAACACGGTGCCGGAAAAGACCCTGCACGCGTTCGCCGAGCACGGTCAGCTCGACGGCGTGATGCCGCTGGACGGCGGCGACGCCGACGCGGTGGTGCAGAAGATCGGCCAGGCCGGGGTGGATGTCGACGCGCTGGCGGACAAGCTGCAGCGCGACGGCGCCGAGGCTTTCGTCAAATCCTGGAAGCAGCTGCTGCAGCGCATTGCCGACAAGGCGGCGGCGCTGGGCCACAAGGGCCAGGGACCGGCAATGTCATGAACCAGTCCCTGCCGACCACGCTGCCGGCCTGGCAGGCACTGCAGCAACACGCCGCCGTCATCGGCCGCAAGCACCTGCGCCAGTTGTTCGCCGACGATCCGCGCCGCGGCGAGACGTTCGCGCTGCACGACGTCGATCTGTACCTGGACTACTCCAAGCAGCGCGTCGACGCCGACACGCTGCGCCTGCTGCGCGAGCTGGCGCTGGCCTGCCACCTGCCGGAGCGCACCGCGGCGATGTTCCGCGGCGAGCGGATCAACCGCACCGAGGACCGCGCCGTGCTGCACGTGGCACTGCGCGCGCCGCGCGGCGAGCGCATCGAGGTGGACGGCTGCGACGTGGTCGCCGACGTGCACGCGGTGCTCGATCGCATGGCCGCCTTCGCCGACCGCGTGCGCAACGGCGAGTGGCGCGGGCACAGCGGCAAGCCGATCCGCAACGTCATCAGCATCGGCATCGGCGGCTCGGACCTCGGCCCGGTGATGGCGTACGAGGCGCTGCGCGACTACAGCCGGCGCGACATGACGTTCCGCTTCGTCTCCAATGTCGACGGCACCGATTTCGTCGAGGCCACGCGCGACCTGGACGCGGCCGAGACGCTGTTCATCGTCTGCTCCAAGACCTTCACCACGCTGGAGACGCTGACCAATGCGCATGCGGCGCGGCAGTGGTGCGTCGCCGCGCTGGGCAACGAGCAGGCGGTGGCGAAACACTTCGTGGCGGTGTCCACCAACGCCGTCGAGGTGGCGAAGTTCGGCATCGACACCGCGCAGATGTTCGGCTTCTGGGACTGGGTCGGCGGGCGCTACTCGATGGATTCGGCGATCGGCCTGTCCACCATGCTGGCGGTCGGGCCGGAACATTTCCGCGAGATGCTGGCCGGCTTCCACGCCATGGACGAGCACTTCCGCCATGCGCCGTACGAGCGCAACCTGCCGGTGCTGATGGGCTTGCTGGCGATCTGGAACAACAATTTCCTGGATGCGGCTACGGTCGCCGTGCTGCCCTACGAGCAGTATCTCAAGCGCTTCCCGGCCTACCTGCAGCAGCTCACCATGGAGAGCAACGGCAAGCGCGTCACGCTGGACGGTACCGCGGTGGACTACGCCACCGGGCCGATCTACTGGGGCGAGCCGGGCACCAACGGGCAGCACTCGTTCTACCAGCTGATCCACCAGGGCACGCGGCTGGTGCCGTGCGACTTCATCGGCTTCGCGCAGACGCTCAACCCGCTGGGCGAGCAGCACGACCTGCTGATGGCGAACCTGATCGCCCAGGGCGAGGCGCTGGCCTTCGGCAAGACCACCGAGGAGGTGCGCGCCGCCGGCACCGACGCGGCGCTGGCGCCGCATCGCACCTTTCCCGGCAACCGGCCCAGCAGCACCATCCTCGCCCGGCGCCTGACCCCGCGCGTGCTGGGCAGCCTGATCGCGCTGTACGAGCACAGCGTGTTCGTGCAGGGCGTGATCTGGAACATCGACTCGTTCGACCAGTGGGGCGTGGAACTGGGCAAGCAGCTGGCCAAGACCACCATCGCCGAGCTGACCGCGGCCGACGAGCCGAAGCTCGCCCACGACAGCTCCACCAACACCCTGATCCGCCGCTATCGCCAGCTGCGCGACGGGCACACCTGATCTTTTTCTTGCGGGATCGCACTTCGTGCGCGAGGCCTTTTGCCGGGATTCGAGATTCGGGATTCGGGATTTGGAAGAGCATCGCGCAACGGGTGCGCTCCTGCGGGCATTCGCATTCCCATCGCAGGACCCCGAGACCCCATGAGCCAGAACATCAGCCCGCTCGCCGGCAAGCCGGCGCCGAAGTCCATCCTGGTCGACGTGCCGAAGCTGCTCGCCGCCTACGCCGACACCCGGCCCGATCCGTCGGTGCCCGCGCAGCGCGTGGCATTCGGCACCTCCGGCCATCGCGGCAGTTCGCTGCAGGGCAGCTTCAACGAGTGGCACATCCTGGCGATCACCCAGGCGATCTGCGAGTACCGCGCGGGCAAGGGCATCGACGGCCCGCTGTTCCTCGGCTGCGACACCCACGCGCTCTCGCAGCCGGCGTTCGAGAGCGCGCTGGAGGTACTGGCAGCGCATGGCGTTACCACGATGGTTTCCCGCGGCGGCGAGTTCACCCCGACGCCGGCGATCTCGCATGCGATCCTGGTGCACAATCGCGGTCGCACGAGTGGTCTTGCCGACGGCATCGTCATCACCCCGTCGCACAACCCGCCGGACAACGGCGGCTTCAAGTACAACCCGACCAACGGCGGCCCGGCCGACACCGACATCACCAAGTGGGTGGAGAACCGCGCCAACGCGCTGATCGAGGGCGGCCTGAAGGAAGTCAGGCGCATGCCGTTCGCGCAGGCGCGCAAGGCGGCCGGCACGCGCGAGCACGACTACCTCGACGCCTACGTGGCCGACCTCGCCAACATCGTCGACTTCGACCTCATCCGCAGCGCCGGCGTGCACATGGGCGTCGATCCGCTGGGCGGCGCCGGCGTGCACTACTGGGCACCGATCGCCGAGCGCTACCGGCTCGACCTCACCGTGGTCAGCGAAACGGTCGATCCGCAGTTCGCCTTCATGAGCGTGGACTGGGACGGCAAGATCCGCATGGATCCATCGTCGAAGTACGCGATGCAGCGGCTGATCGGCCTGAAGGACCAGTACGACGTTGCGTTCGCCTGCGATACCGACCACGACCGCCACGGCGTGGTGACGAGCTCCGGCGGCCTGATGGAGCCGAACCACTACCTGTCGGTGCTGGTCGACTACCTGTTCCGCCACCGCCCGCAGTGGGGCGCGCATGCCGCGGTGGGCAAGACCGTGGTCAGCACCGCGCTGATCGACCGCGTGGCGAAGCGGCTGGGCCGCCGGCTGTTCGAGGCGCCGGTCGGTTTCAAGTGGTTTGCGCCGGGCCTGTTCGACGGCTCGCTCGGCTTCGGCTGCGAGGAAAGTGCCGGCGCCTCGCTGCTGCGTCGCGACGGCACGGCCTGGGCCACCGACAAGGACGGCCTGGTGCCGTCGCTGCTCGCCGCCGAGATCACCGCGCGCGAAGGCCGCGACCCCGGCGAGCTGTACCGCAAGCTCACCGACGAACTCGGCCGCCCCTTCAGCAACCGCGTCGAGGCCGCCGCCACGCCGGCGCAGAAGGCGAAGCTGGCCAGACTCTCGCCCGACCAGCTGCACACCGACCGGCTGGCCGGCGAAAAGATCGAGCAGGTGCTGGACAAGGCGCCCGGCAATGGCGCGGCGATCGGCGGCATCAAGGCCATCGCCGCCAGCGGCTGGTTCGCCGCGCGCCCGTCAGGCACCGAGGCGATCTACAAGATCTACGCCGAAAGCTTCAAGAGCGAAGAACACCTGCAGGGGCTGCTCGACGAGGCGCAGAAAATCGTCGACGCCGCCATCGCGTAGTTCGTTGACGGAACCGGCATATCGCATCCATTCCATCGGAGAAACATCATGTCCCACGACCTCGACCAGCAATGCATCAACACGCTTCGCTTCCTGTCGGTGGACATGGTGCAGAAGGCCGACAGCGGCCACCCCGGCCTGCCGCTGGACGCCGCGCCGATGGCCTACGTGCTGTGGACGAAGCACCTGAAGTTCCATCCGGCCGATCCGCACTGGCCGGACCGCGACCGCTTCGTGCTCTCTGCCGGCCACGGCTCGGCCCTGCTCTACAGCCTGCTGCATGTGACCGGTTACGACCTCTCGCTGGATGACATCAGGCAGTTCCGCCAGTGGGGCAGCAAGGCGCCGGGGCATCCCGAATACGGCCATACGCCGGGCGTGGAAGTCACCACCGGGCCGCTCGGCCAGGGCCTGGCCAATGCGGTGGGCATGGCCATCGGCGAGGCGCAGCTGGCGGCCACCTACAACCGCGACGGCCACACCGTGATCGACCACCGCACCTGGGCCATCGTCAGCGACGGCGACCTGATGGAAGGCGTGGCCTCCGAGGCCGCCTCGCTGGCCGGCCATCTCAAGCTCGGCAAGCTGGTATGCCTGTACGACGACAACTACGTCACCCTGGCCGCCGGCACCGACATCACCTTTTCCGAGGATCGCGCCAAACGCTTCGAGGCGTACGGCTGGCAGACGATCAAGGTGGACGACGGCAACGACATCGCCGCGATCGACCAGGCCTTGAACGAGGCGGTGGCGGAAACCGCGCGGCCGACCCTGATCCTGGTGCGCACCCATCTCGGCTACGGCTCGCCCAAGCAGGACAGCTACAAGGCGCACGGCTCGCCGCTGGGCAAGGACGACGTCAGGGCGACCAAGGAGAATCTGGGCTGGCCGACCGAACCCGACTTTCTGGTGCCCGAGCCGGCGCTCAAGCATTTCCACGAAGCCGGGCAGCGCGGCGCGCAGGCCCAGTCCGAGTGGAACAGCCGTCTGGACGGCTATGCGAAAGCCTTTCCCGCGCTGGCCGCCGAGCTGCGCGGGCGCCTGCGCGGCGAATTGCCGGAAGGCTGGGATGCCGACATCCCGAGCTTCGACGCCGATCCCAAGGGCCTGGCCACGCGCGAGGCCGGCGGCAAGGTGATGAACGCGATCGCGCCGCATCTGCCGGCGCTGTTCGGCGGTTCAGCCGATCTCGACTCCTCCACCTTCACCAACTTGAAGGGCTTCGGCGACTTCAATCCCGCGGCGACCGCTGGCCTGGACACGCAGGGCTCGGACAGCGCCGGCTGGAGCGACGCCGGCCGCAACCTGCACTTCGGCGTGCGCGAGCATGCGATGGGCGCGATCGTCAACGGCCTGGCCGTGCACGGCGGCTTCATCCCGTACGGCTCGACCTTCCTGATCTTCTCCGACTACATGCGCCCGGCGATCCGGCTGGCCGCGCTGATGGGCGTGCACGCGATCCACGTGTTCACCCACGACAGCATCGCGCTGGGCGAAGACGGCCCCACCCACCAGCCGATCGAGCAACTGGCCAGCCTGCGCGCGATACCCAACCTCGTGCTGATCCGCCCCGCCGATGCCAACGAGACCGCGGTGGCGTGGAAGGTGGCACTGGCCACCACCGGCAAGCCGGTGCTGTTCGCGCTGTCGCGGCAGAAACTGCCCACGCTCGACCGCGGCCACTGCGCCAGCGCCGACGGCCTGCGCCAGGGTGCCTACGTGCTGCGCGATGCGAAGGACGGCCAGAAGCCGGCGTTGATCCTGATCGCCACGGGTTCGGAGGTCAGCCTGATCGTGCAGGCCGCCGAGCAGCTCGAAGGCCGAGGTATAGCCGTGCGCTGCGTGTCGATGCCGAGCTGGGAGCTGTTCGAGGCGCAGTCGCAGGCCTACCGCGACGAGGTGCTGCCGCCTGACGTCACCGCCCGGCTGGCGGTGGAACTGGGCGTGGCCCAGGGCTGGCAACGCTACACCGGCGCCCACGGCGACATGCTCGGCATCGACCGCTTCGGTGCCTCCGCCCCGGCCGAGGTGCTGCTGCGCGAATACGGCTTTACCGTGGAAAACGTGGTGCAGCGGGCGAAGGCCCTGCTGCAGCGCTGACCGTCACACGGAGCCCTGCCGACGCGAAGGCTTGCGCGATCGCGTCGGCCGGCCTGGTTCCGATGCGTGCCGGTCAAGCGGATCAGAGCAGCGGGATGTCCTTTGGATCGCTCGCCACGCCAAGCTTCTTGCGGTAGTCGCCCCAGACGCCCATCTCGGGCGTGCGCTGGATGCCGTGGTCGCGCAGCCAGTGCTGGCAACGACGCTGCCACTCGATGCCGTCGGGCCGCACCGGCGCGTAGTAGATGTCTTCCACCATCGGCATGCGGCCATAGTTGAACGTGCCGGGGTCGGCCTTGATCTTGCGGGTCGGGTCGGCGCCGTGTTGCAGCAACCAGTAGGCCTGCTCGAAATCGGCGTATTGCGTGTACCAGTTGAGCACGGTGTTGTAGCCGTCGGTGGTGTAAAGCGGCTGATTGATGTTGGCGCCGCGTTCGATCAGCAACTGCACGTTGGGCCAGACATGATGCAGCGTGGCGACGTAGGTGAGCTGCTCATTGTTGGAGCTCATCGTGTTCGGATCGCCGCCACGGTCGAGCAGCAGCTTGAGATAGCGCTGATCGGGCAAGCCGGCGGCGAAGACCATGGCGTTGTTGCGCTGCTTGCCGTACTTGCGCAGCGGCTCGACCTTGCGCGCATTGGGGTTGGCGCCGTTGTCCAGCAGTAGGCGCAGGCCGTCGAAGTTCTGGTTGATGATCGGCCAGGCGACCATCGGCATGTTGGCCTGGTCGAAGATCGTGTCCGGGTTGACGCCCTCGTCCTTGATCAGGTGTCGGATGGCGGCGGCATCCTTGCGATCCACTGCTTGCGCCAGTTCCAGTGCCTGGCCCTGGAAGTGGTCGGTGGCGCGGAACGGTTGCCTGGCCGGTGGCGGCGGGATCGAACAGGCCACCAGGCCGAGGCCACCGAGGATGAGCAGCCAGGCCACAGCCGCCGCGCGCAGATGTCGATGCCAACGTTCCATGTCGTGTCGCTTCCCTGGGGTTACAGCAGCGGGATGTCTTCGGGCTTGTATGGATGGCCAAGCCCCTGCCGATATCGCGCCCAGCGACCCATCTCGTTCGTGCGTGGGATGCCGTGATCGCGCAACCAGTGCTGACACTTGCGCTGCCATTCGATGACGTCAGGCTTGATGACGTCCGCGTAGTAGATGTCCTCGACCATCGGCATGCGGCCGTAGTTGGGCGTGCCGGGATCGGCTTTCATCTGCCGGGTGGGATCGGCGCCATGTTGCAGCAACCAATAGGCCTGCTCGAAGTCGCCGTACTGCGTGTACCAGCTCAACGGAGCGTCGTAGTCGTCGAGGCTGTACAGCGGCTGGTTGATGTTGGCGCCGCGCTCGATCAACAGCTGCACATTGGGCCAGACGTGATGCAGCGTGGCGACGTAGGTGAGCTGCTCGTTGTTGGAGCTCATCGTGTTCGGATCGCCGCCACGATCCAGCAGCAGCTTGAGATAGCGCTGGTCGGGCAGGCCTGCAGCGAAGACCATGGCGTTGTTGCGCTGCTTGCCATACTTGCGCAGCGGTTCGACCTTGCGCGCATTGGGGTTGGCGCCGTTGTCCAGCAGCAGGCGCAGGCCGTCGAAGTTCTGGTTGATGATCGGCCAGGCGACCATCGGCATGTTGGCCTGGTCGAAGATCGTGTCCGGGTTGACGCCCTCGTCCTTGATCAGGTGGCGGATGGCGGCGGCATCCTTGCGATCCACTGCCTGGGCCAGTTCCAGCGCCTTGCCCTGGAAGTAATCCGTGGCGCGGAACGGTTGCCTGGCCGGCGGTGGCGGGATCGAGCAAGCCCCCAGAACCAGACCACCGAACAAGACCAGCAACAGCAACCGAGCGAAACATCCCTGAATTCGCATGTGGCATACCCGTAGTGAGTTGCCGAAAAGCTTACCCGATTGACGCGTCCGCGGACCATGTCCATAGTGCGAACCTCGTGCAGTCAGACGGATCTGTGCGGCTCATCATGGAATCAGGGAGAACGATCATGCCGATCATGCCCGGTGACCCGGCATTGCCCGAGCAGTCGCCGCATACCCTGCAGGAAAAGGTCGAACAGGTGCGGCAGCGGCAGGAATTGCTGGCGCAATGGCGCGCCACCGGCAACCCCGAGTTGATACAGCGGGCCGATGTCCTGGAGCGGCGATACCATGCCCGTGACGTGGGCGAGCTGACTGATGATGTCTACTCTTCTGCGGCGCATGAACCGGCTTCGCCGGGTTTGGGATGGATCCGCGTCAGCGAGCATCCCGAACTGTTGAAACAGTATTTGGGCGTGGATTGGACCGCGAAGCAGATCCATGAGTATCTGCAGCCCGACGAATCCGATTTCCGTGCGGAGATCTATTTGCCTGATCCTCGGGTCTACGGACCAGACGTCAAACCCGTTGTCGTAATCAAGGGCTCGAACGGACTCGTCGCAGTGTCGGACGGCAAGGGCGGCATCATCTTGCGCGATTCCGCTTTGGAAGACTGGATCGAAAACGGCCGTCAAGGCGTCGGGCTGGAGAGCGACCACGTCGACCGGGCGATGGCTCTCGCAAGGAAGCTTCAAGATGGCTTTCGAGGGCAATTTGAGTTGGCAGGTCACTCCAAAGGAGGCGCTGGCGCCAGCGCCGCTGCCGAGGTGACCGGCATGCCGACATACACGTTCAACAGTGCCGGGCTGCATCCCAACACCGCGCACCGTTACGTGGAGCAGCACGGTGGGACGCTCTACGGGACCTCGTCCATCCACAGCTACTACGTCCACGGCGAAATGCTCCACGACGCCCAGAGTGGCGTCCACGACATGGACGCGGTGACACGGGCGCAGTTGGGACTGGCCGCGCGGCAGCTGGGCGAATTGGGACAGCTGGACGGCATGCAGGACCTGCTGCGTGCGCGACTAGCGCAGGCGTTGCCGTACGACCGCAAGATGCAGGACGACGCGATGGAGCTGGTCGCTTATCTCAGCTCCCATTCCGGCGCGAAGATCCTGGCCGGCGTGCCGCTGGCCGCCGGTGCCCACCCGATCGAACTGCCGCCGAAGATGCGCGATGCGCAGGGCCAGCTGGTGGATCGCCCGGCCCAGCCGTCGCTCGGCGAGCTCGGCGCCGATGCCGGCCCGCTGATGAACGTGGTGTCCGGCGCGCTTGCCGGCGGCGCGGGCGGCAAGCGCGTTGGCGATGCCATCGCTGCCGGTGGTCGCGGCATCGAGCACAGCGCGCAGCGCACCGGCGACCACGTGCAGCGCGGCATGCAGGTTTTCGGCTACGTGCTGAACGAGGGCGTGCAGGGTCACGGCCGGCTGGTGGCGGGCGCCATGCATTACGGTGCCGCCGCGGTCGCCGACCTGCGCGTGGTGCACGGCGAGGTCCGCGCCTCGGTCGAGCGCGGGCTGGGCACGCTGGCGCAACTGAGCGCGGACCTGGACGGCGCCGTGCTTCGTGCGGGCAGCCATGTCCCCGGCTTGCAGGGTCTGCGCCAGGTCGCCGACAACGAGGCGCGCCTCGCCGCCGCCCGCGCCGGGCATCATCGGGCGCAGGCCGACCGCGAATGGCACGAGGCGCAGCGCGATGCCGGCGCGATACGCCGGTTCGCCGACGTGGGCGCGGATCGCGTCCGGCACGCATCGAGCGTCGCCGGGCAGACGCTGGAACGTGAGGCACGGCAAGGCGGCGCGCGCATCGGTGACGGTTATCGCGCCTACGGCGCATCGGTGCGCCGCGCCACCGAACATGCTCCCGAAGCCGGCGCCGCCGTCGGTGCCGTCGCTGGCGCTGGCGCGGTCGCCGCCGGCGAGCTGCTGACCCATCCGGCTGGAACCGTGCGGCAGAGCAGCCACGTCGCGCAGCATGGCGAGGCCACCGTGGCCGAAGCGGTCAACCGCCACAGCATGAAAGACACGGTGTTGCCCAGCCTGGATGCAGACATCCGTCGCCAGGAACACGCGGGCATGGCATTGCTCCACACGCTGCAGCGCCCCGCGACCTCCGCGCGCATGCCGGCGACGGTCGGACAGGACCCGAGCGCCTTTGTGCAAGGCATGCTGGATTCCGCGCAATCCGGCAACTGGGATGCCTTTCGCCAGGGCACAAGGACGCTGGCGAGTCTGCCGGCGGGGCAGGCGCTGCACGCCGAGGCCATGCTTGCCGTGGATCGCCAGCAGCAGGCGGCCGCGTGGCAGGCACTGTCACCCCAGCAGGTGGAGCCGCAAGCCGCCGCGCTGGCGATGGTGCGCTGAAGCGGCCGTCGGCATACAGGGAAGCCAAGCCATGAACGAGACCGAATGCATGACCCTGGTCAGCCAGGCCGCGCAGTTGATGGAGCAGTTCGAGCGACGATGCGACCACCTCGGCGGGCGCCTGCAGGGGCTGATGCAGGACATGCAGGCGCTGGCCACGCAACTGCCCCGCGTCGTGGAGCAGGCCGCCGATGCCTCCATGCAGGCGCTGCCGGCGCGGGTAGCCCACGAGACGCGCGAAGGGCTGGGGCAGGCCGTGCAGTACTACCGGCAGCACCTGCAGGCATCGGGCGAGGAGGTGTCCGGCAGCGCCCACGCGCTGGCCGAGCGGATCGAGCGCCTGGAGCGACTGCACCGGCATCTGCTGTGGAAGACCTTCGGCGCGGTGGCGCTGTGCCTGGCCCTGCTGCTCGCCGGCGGCGCGTGGCTGTCGCTGCACTATCGCAAGGTCATCGAGCAGAACCAGCTTTCCGCGCAGCTGCTGAAGGCATACAACGATGCCGACGTGAACCTCTGCGACGGGCAACTGTGCGCCCGCGTGGACCTCAAGGCACCGCGCTTCGGCGACCACCGGCAGTATCTGCCGGTGCAGCCGCGCTGAACCCGGCGCGGCGCGTCAGCGCCGTTCCCGCAATGCGTTAGTCTCGCGCGCCAGCAACTCGATCCCGGCCCAGTCGCCCGCCGACAGCTTGTCGGCGGGGGTGAGCCACGAGCCGCCAACGCACAGCACGTTCGGCAAGGCCAGGAAATCCGCGGCGTTGGTGAGGCTGATGCCGCCGGTGGGACAGAAGCGGATCTGCGGCAGCGGGCTGGCCCAGGCGCCAAGCAGTTTGGTGCCACCGGCGGGCACGGCGGGAAAGAACTTCAGGTGGCGGTAGCCGCGTTCGAGCAAACTCATCGCCTCGCTGGCGGTGGCGGCGCCGGGCAGCAGCGGCAGCGCGCTGTCGTCGGCCGCATCGAGCAGGCGCGGCGAGATGCCGGGCGAGACCGCGAAGCGGGCGCCGGCCGCTTGCGCCGCGCGCAGGTCATTGGCGCCGAGCACGGTGCCGACGCCCACCGTGGCGCCTTCGACCTCCGCCGCGATCGCGCGGATCGCGTCCAGCGCCACGCTCGTGCGCAAAGTCACCTCGATCGCCGGCGCACCGCCGGCCACCAGCGCACGCGCCATCGGCACCGCATCCCGCAGCGCCTGGATCACCACCACCGGAATCACCGGCGCCAGGCGCATCACGGCTTCGACTTGCTGCTGCTTCTGTTCGATGGGACTGGTCACGTGGAACTCCGGTCGTCTTGCTTTCCCTTCGCGGGAAGCCTGGTTCGCTTGCGTAGGGCGGGCACTGCCCGCGGCCCTGGTTCTCGCGCAGATCCGGCGGGCAGTGCCCGCCCTACGGTTGTTTCACAGCACGCCGGCGCCGAAATCCGCACTGGTGGCGGCCTGACGGAACAGGCCGAACAATTCGCGGCCCATGCCATGGTGTTCGTTTGCCAGGTCGGCGAGGTGCGGCAGTCGGTCGTCCAGTTCGCTCGCTTCCATCAGGACGTCCAGACGTCCATTCGCCGCGTCCAGCCGAATCATGTCGCCGTCGCGGATCTTCACGATATTGCCCCCGGCCACCGCCTCGGGCGTCACGTGGATCGCCGCCGGCACGCGGCCGGAGGCGCCGGACATGCGCCCGTCGGTGAGCAGGGCGATGCGGTGGCCGCGGTCCTGCAGCACCGCCAGCGTGGGGGTGAGCTTGTGCAGCTCGGGCATGCCGTTGGCGCGCGGACCCTGGAAGCGCACCACCGCCACGAAATCGCGGTTGAGCTCGCCGCGCTGGTAGGCGCCGGCGACCTCGTCCTGGTCGTTGAACACGATCGCCGGCGCCTCGATCAGCAGGCGATCCTCCGGCACCGAGGAGACCTTGATCACGGCGCGGCCGAGGTTGCCGTCGAGCAGGCGCAAGCCGCCGTCGGGGCGGAACGGCTCGTCCACGCCGCGCAGCACGCCACGGTTGCCGCTCTGCTTCGGCACGGGTTTCCAGCGCAGCGTGCCGCTGTCGTCCAGATACGGTACCTGCGCGTAGCCCTCCAGGCCGGTGCCGAAGATGGTCTTGACGTCGCCGTGCAGCAGGCCGGCGCCGAGCAGCTGGTCGATCAGGAAGGCCATGCCGCCGGCGTCGTGGAACTGGTTCACGTCGGCGTAGCCGTTCGGATAGACGCGCGCCAGCAGCGGGATCACCCCGGACAGCGCGTCGAAATCGTCCCAGCGCAACTGGATGCCCGCGGCCTGCGCCATCGCCACCAGGTGCAGCAGGTGGTTGGTCGAGCCGCCGGTGGCGTGCAGCCCGATCACGCCGTTGATGATGGCGCGCTCGTCGAGATGGTGGCCGAGCGGCAGGTAATGTCCGCCCAGTGCGCTGTTGGCGGCGACGCGGCGCACCACCTCGGCGGTGAGCGCGTCGCGCAGCGGCGTGTCCGGCGCGGTGAAGCTGGCGCCGGGCAGGTGCAGGCCCATGATCTCCATCAGCATCTGGTTGGAGTTGGCGGTGCCGTAGAAGGTGCAGGTGCCGGCGGTGTGGTATGACGCGGCCTCCGCCTCGAGCAATTCGGCCTTGCTCGCCTTGCCGTCGGCGAACGCCTGGCGCACTTTCGACTTCTGTTCGTTGGGGATGCCGCTGGGCATCGGGCCGCTGGGCACGAAGGCCGCGGGAAGATGACCGAAGCTGAGCGCGGCGATCAGCAGGCCCGGCACGATCTTGTCGCAGATGCCGAGGAACAGCGCGCCGTCGAACATGTCGTGCGACAGCGCCACCGCGGTGGCCAGCGCGATCACGTCGCGCGAGAACAGCGACAGCTGCATGCCGGCACGGCCCTGGGTGATGCCGTCGCACATCGCCGGCACGCCGCCGGCGACCTGCGCGGTGAAGCCGGATTCGCGGGCGATCCGGCGGATCAGCGCCGGATAGCGCTCGTACGGCTGATGTGCCGAGAGCATGTCGTTGTAGGCGGTGACGATGGCCAGGTTCGCGCGCTGGCCGTTGCGCAGCGCGTCCTTGTCGTCGCTGCCGCAGGCGGCGAACCCGTGGGCGAGGTTGCCGCAGGACAGATGCCCGCGCCGCGGCCCGCTGCGATCCACCGCGTCGATCCGCGCGAGATACGCCGCGCGCGTCTCGCGGCTGCGTTCGCGCAGGCGTTCGGTGACTTCGGCGACGACGGGATGCAGCGTGGTCATGATTCAAATCCAGAAATGAGTGAAGACGAGTGAGAAACGAGAGGCGGCGGGAGTGGCGGGTGCGGTTCACTCATTTCTCACCCCTCCCCACTCGTTTCTCGCTCTCAAGGGCACCAGTACACCGCCACCGGCACGCGTTGCTGGGTCAGCACGGCGCGCACCGGATAGTCGCGTGCGGCGCCCAGGCCAAGCCGCGCGTCGGCGAGCACGTCACGCTTCTTCTCGCCGGCCACCAGCAGGTACAGCGCGCGCGTTTGCAGCAGCGTGGGCAGGGTCAGCGTGATGCGCGGCTCGCCGGCGTCGGGCGCGTGCATCGGCAGTACGCGCGCGCTGCCGCCCGGATCCAGCGCCTCGGCGAGGTGGTCGCCGCCGGGGAAGAAGGAGGCGGTGTGGCCGTCGTCGCCCATGCCCAGCACCACCGCGTCGAACGGCAGCGGCAGCGCGGCGATGCGCGCTTCGGCGCGGGCCAGGCCGGCTTCCGGGCTGGCGTCGCCGGTGTACAGCGGGACGAACGGCGCCTTCGCGGCGGCGTGCTGCAGCAGGTGCGTGTGCACCAGTCGCGCGTTGGAGCGCGCATCGCTTTCGGGCACCCAGCGTTCGTCGACCAGGGTCACCTGCACCCTGGCCCAGTCCAGCGTCTGGCGCGACAACTGCTCGAAAAAATCCTTCGGCGTGCTGCCGCCGGACACCGCCAGCACGGCCTGGCCGCGCCGCGCCAGGCCGTCGCGCAGGCGTTCGGCCACGCGCTCGGCCAGCGCCACGGCTTGCGCCTGGCATCCGGTGAAGCTGTGGGTGGTGACGTTGGCGGGTGCGGTCATGGCGGGTTCGATCAGCTAGCGGGGTGACGCGTTCCAGTGTGGGCGGGGTGGCGCAGGCAGCGGGTGAAGCGCGCGCCTATTCGTTGTCGTCGTGCCAGGTGCGGCCGTCGCGTTCGATCAGCGCCACCGACGCGCTCGGCCCCCAGCTGCCGGCGGCGTACGGTCGCGGCGCCTCGCCGCTGTCGCTCCACGCGGCCAGGATCGGGCCGGCCCAGCGCCACGCCGCTTCCACTTCGTCGCGGCGCATGAACAGGGTGGGGTTGCCGCGCACCACGTCGAGCAGCAGGCGCTCGTACGCATCCGGCTGCTACACGCCGAACGCCTCGGCGAAGCTCATGTCCAGCGGCACGTGGCGCAGGCGCAGGCCGCCGGGGCCGGGGTGCTTGATGGTCAGCCACAGCTTCACGCCCTCGTCCGGCTGCAACCGCAGCACCAGCCGGTTCTGCGCCAGCGAGCCGGAGGCGGCATCGAAGATCGAATGCGGCACCGGCTTGAAGGTCACCGCGATCTCCGACACGCGGTGCGCGAGGCGCTTGCCGGTGCGCAGGTAGAACGGCACGCCGGCCCAGCGCCAGTTGCCGATCTCCGCCTTCAGCGCGACGAAGGTCTCGGTGTCGGATTTCGCGTTGCCCAGTTCCTCGCCGTAGCCGGGCACGCTGGCGCCTTCGGCCACGCCGGCGCGGTACTGGCCGCGCACGGTGAGCTGGGCGGCGTTGCTGTCGTCGATGGGCTTGAGCGAGTGCAGCACCTTCAGTTTCTCGTCGCGTACCGCGTCGGGTGCCAGCGAGGAGGGCGGCTCCATCGCCACCATGCACAGCAGCTGCAGCATGTGGTTCTGCACCATGTCGCGCAGCGCGCCGGCGCGGTCGTAGTAGGCGCCGCGATGGCCGACGCCGAGCGTCTCGGCCACGGTGATCTGCACGTGGTCGATGTGCGCGGAGTTCCACAGCGGCTCGAACAGCGCGTTGCCGAAGCGCAGCACCAGCAGGTTCTGCACCGTCTCCTTGCCGAGGTAGTGGTCGATGCGGAAGGTCTGCGTCTCGTCGAACACCTGGCCCACCGCGTCGTTGATGCGGTTGGCGCTGTCCAGGTCGCGGCCGATCGGCTTCTCCAGCACCACGCGCGACTTGCCCCGGTTCAATCCGTAGTGGCCCAGCCGCTTGCAGATGTCGACGAACAGTTCGGGCGAGGTGGACAGGTAGAACACCCGCACGTGCTCGGGCTCGGCGCCGATGAAGGCGGCGAAATCGTCCCAGCCCTCGTCCTTGCGCGCGTCCAGCGGGCGGTAGAACACCTGCTGCAGGAACTCGTCCAGTTGGCGGGCATCGCAGATCGCAATCAGCGCCTCGCGCAGCTGGGCGCGGTAGCCGGCGTCGTCCAGCGCCTCGCGCGCCACGCCGACGATGCGGCTGCTCGGCGGCAGCTGGTGGTCGAGAAAACGATGGAACAACGCCGGCAGCAACTTGCGTGCGGCGAGGTCGCCGGTACCGCCGAAGATCACCAGGTCGAACGGCTCGACCGTTTGGGGGGAAGCAGTCACGCGATCACCTCGACTCGATGTCGGCAAGCGGGCCGCGACCGGATGGCGCTGCCCGGATTTCCGTCGATGGTACCAGTGAAATACCAGAGCGACTACCGGGTTGCATACGAATTCATTGGCGGCCCCAGCAGAGCGATCCGCAGGCAGTCCCGTCATCCCCGTTCTCCCTGAGCGCAGGCCGAAGGCCGAAGTCGAAGGGCCCAGCCGCCGCCCATTGACGCACTTCGACTTCGCTCGCTGGCGCGAGCTGCGCCCAGTGCCCACGGCTGGGGATGGCGGAGCGTTTGCTGGCGGGCATGTCGCGCCGTCATGGCTTGCGGCCGGTGGATCGCTATTGGTATGGTTCGCGGCATGGAAACCGCCCTGTCCAAGGAATACCGCCGGATCTGCCGCGACCCGGCCAACCACCAGCCGCTGGCCTACCTGCGGCTGCGCCAGGCGATCCGCAACGTGGTGCAGCAACGCGACATCGAGCCCGGCCACGCGCTGCCCAGCGAGCGCGACCTGGCGCTGGTGCTGAAGCTCTCGCGGGTCACCGTGCGCAAGGCGATCGCCGGACTGGTCGAGGAAGGCCTGCTGACCCAGCGCCACGGCGCCGGCACCTTCATCGCCGAGCGCATCGTCAAGCCGATGTCGCGGCTGACCAGCTTCACCGAGGATCTGCGCGAGCGTGGCCTGCGTCCGCGCTCGGAGTTCTTCGAGCGGGTGATCGGCGAGGTGACGCCGGAGGAGTCGATGGCGATGAACCTCTCGCCCGGCTCGCTGGTGGTGCGCCTGCATCGCCTGCGCTACGGGCAGGACGAGCCGCTGGCGATCGAGCGCAGCGTGGTGCCGGCCAGCGTGCTGCCCGATCCGATGCTGGTGCGCGACTCGCTGTACGAGGCGCTCGAACAACTCGGCTGCCGCCCGCGCCGCGCGCTGCAGCGCCTGCGCGCGGTGTCGCTGAACGCGCAGCAGGCGCGGCTGCTGCACGTGGCGGTGGGCAGCGCCGGCCTGAACATCGAACGGCGCAGCTTCCTCGACGACGGCCGCGTGGTCGAGTTCACCACCTCCTGGTATCGCGGCGACATCTACGACTTCGTCGCCGAATTGCACACCGACTGAAGGACAAGCATGAACGCCAGCGACACCCTGATGTTCCGCGAAGCGCAGGAATCGGCCGCGGTAGTGGCGCGCCAGCTTGCCGCCAACGAAGCGGTGGTGAGCGCGCTGGCGCAGTCGCTGCGCGAGGCGCCGCCACGCTTCATCGTCACCTGCGCGCGCGGCAGTTCGGATCACGCCGCGGCCTACGCCAAGTACGTGTTCGAGACGCAGCTGGGCATCGCCACCGCCTCGGCGTCGCCCTCGGTGAGCTCGGTGTATGCCGCCGAGCAGCAGTGGCGGGACGCGCTGTTCATCGCGATTTCGCAATCGGGCAAGAGCCCCGACCTGCTGCGCACCGCGGAGGCGGCGAAACGTGCCGGTGCGCGCGTGGTGGCGCTGGTCAACGTGGCCGATTCGCCGCTGGCCGCGCTGGCCGACACCGTGATTCCGCTGCACGCCGGGCCCGAGCGCAGCGTGGCGGCGACCAAGAGCTACCTCGCCGCGCTGGCCGCGGTGCTGCACCTGTGCGCGCGCTGGAGCGGCGACGCCGAACTCGACGCCGCGCTGCCGACCCTGCCCGACGCCTTGCGCAAGAGCTGGGATGCGGACTGGTCCAGCCTCCATGAAGGCCTGGTCGGCGCGCACAACCTGTTCGTGGTCGGCCGCGGCTTCGGCCTCGGCATCGCGCTGGAAGCGGCGCTCAAGTTCAAGGAAACCTGCGGCCTGCACGCCGAGGCGTTCAGCGCCGCCGAGGTGAAGCACGGCCCGATGGCGCTGGTCGGACCGGACTTCCCGGTGCTGTGCTTCGCCCAGGACGACGACACCCTGACCGGCACGCTGGCGGTGGCACGCGAGTTTCGCGGTCGCGGCGCGCGGGTCTTCGTCGCCGCCCCCGGCCGGCACGGCCCCGGCACCTTGCCGGTAGCCGGTAGCCTGCCGGCGATATGCACACCCCTGCTGATCATCCAGAGCTTCTACCGCGCCGCGAGCGAGCTGGCGTTGCGCCGCGGCTTCAACCCCGACGTGCCGCCGCATCTGAACAAGATCACCGAGACGGTTTGAATCGCGTAGGGCGGGCACCGCCCGCCGCTAGCCGCCACGCCGAATCGCATGCAGGAGCGCACCTTGTGCGCGATGCTTCTCGTCACGGCATGCAAGAGCATCGCGCACAGGGTGCGCTCCTACAGGTCATCTTTCACGGATAACGCCATGCTTCATGCGCTCACCCATGCCCGCATCCTCACCCCCGACGGTTGGCGCGACGATCTCGCCGTGCTGCTCGACGGCGAGCGCATCGCGGACCTGCCGCCGCCCTCCGACCCGCGCGTGCGCGCGGCACCGTCGCGTGATCTGGGTGGCGCCATGCTGCTGCCGGGTTTCATCGACGTGCAGGTCAACGGCGGCGGCGGGGTGCTGTTCAACGAGGCGCCGACGGTGGAGACGATCCGTCGCATCGGCGCGGCGCACCGGCGCTACGGCACCACCGGTTTCCTGCCGACCCTGATCAGCGACCGCGTCGAGGTGATGCGCGCGGCGCTGGCGGCAGTCGAGCAGGCGTTGGCCGAAGGCGTGCCGGGCCTGCTCGGCATCCATCTGGAAGGGCCGTATCTGGCGACCGCGCGCAAGGGCGTGCACGACGCGAAATATTTCCACGCGCCTGACGCGGACGAACTCGCCCTGCTGTGCGCACCACACCGCGGCGTGCGGCTGGTCACGCTGGCGCCTGACCAGGTGCCGCCAGCGAGTATCCGCGCGCTGGCCGCGGCCGGCGTGATCGTCTGCGCCGGCCACACCGCCGCCGACCACGCGACCACCCGCGCCGCGCTGGATGCCGGCGTGCGCGGCTTCACTCACCTGTTCAACGCGATGACCCCGTTCGGCAGCCGCGAGCCGGGCGTGGTCGGCGCCGCGCTGGAAGACGCGGCGAGCTGGTGCGGCATCATCGTCGACGGCCACCACGTGCACCCGGCCAGCCTGCGTGTGGCGATCGCCGCCAAGGCCCGCGGCAAGATGCTGCTGGTCACCGACGCGATGCCGCCGGTCGGCGCCGACCGCCCCGACTACGTGCTCAACGGCGAAACCATCACCGTGAAAGACGGCATCTGCCAGACCGCCAGCGGCGTGCTCGCCGGCTCGGCGCTCGACATGGCCGCCGCCGTGCGCAACACCGTGCAGATGCTCGGCCTGCCGCTGGACGAGGCAGTGCGCATGGCCAGCACCTGGCCGGCCGAGTTCCTCGGTCTTGGCGCAAGCCGCGGCCGCATCGCGCCCGGCTGCCGCGCCGATCTGGTGGCGATGGACGATGCGTTGCGCGTGCGGCAAAGCTGGATCGGCGGCGAGGAGCGGGGCGAGAAGTGAGTGGAGAGGAGTGAGAGGTGAGAGAGAGCCAGCACCACGCCTCGACCCGCCTTTTCTCGTTTCTCACCCCTCTCCACTCACTCCCGCACCATTGCCCGAATGGGCGTCCGCCGCTACAGTGACGCGGTTCAGGTGTCCCGACGGTTCAACGCCCAAGGGATGAAACGGGAAGCCGGTGCGTGGTGTGCGAACACTGCAAGGCCGGCGCTGCCCCCGCAACGGTAAGCGAAAGACACGAACGGCGAAGGCCACTGTGCGATGCACGGGAAGGCGCCGTTCGCGGCGAGCGGAATCTCCGCCCGCCACTCGCGAGCCCGGAGACCGGCCTGGACGATTCCTGGTGGCTCGCGGTGGGCGAGGCCGGACCACGGCCCTGTCCGTCGTTCCGTCTGCGCTTTCTCCGTTCGGCTGCCATTCCCTCAGGACATGCGGCCGTGCGCGGGTGCGCGGCGAAGGAAGACGAAGATGAAGAAGACCCTGCTGGCCACCTTGCTGCTGGCCTGCGCCACCGGCGCCGGCGCGACCGGGCTGGATTCCCCCGCGCAGGACCGCGCCATCGCGCTGGAGCCGGTGATCGTCACCGCCACCCGCACGCCGGTGGACATCGGCGATGCGCTGTCGTCGGTGAGCGTGATCAGCCGCGCCGACATCGAGCGATTGCAGCCGGTGTCGATCGCCGACCTGCTGACCGGCCTGCCCGGCGTGAACTTCGCCAACGTCGGCGGCTACGGCCAGCAGACCTCGCTGTTCCTGCGCGGCACCAACTCGTCGCACACGCTGGTGCTGATCGACGGCGTGCGGATCGGCTCGGTGGCCAATGGTCTGGCGGCGTTCGAGCAGTTGCCGGTGGAGCAGATCGAGCGGATCGAGATCGTGCGCGGCCCGCGCTCGAGCCTGTACGGCGCCGACGCGATCGGCGGGGGGATCCAGATCTTCACCCGCCACGGTTCGCGCAGCGGTGGCCTCGAACCGTCGCTGGCCCTCACTGCCGGCAGCGAGCATCTGTTGCGCGGCCAGGCCGGGCTGTCCGGCGGCGACCCGCACGCCTGGTACAACGTCAGCGTGGGCGGGCAATATGCCGGCGGCATCAATGCCTGCCGGGTCGGCGCCGGCCAGGTGTTTGCCGGCTGCTTCACCGACGAGCCCGATCGCGACGCCTCGCGCAACCGCAACCTGGTCCTGAACGGCGGCTACCGCTGGGACAACGGCACGCAGTTGGCGGCCAACTGGCTGCGCAGCCTGGGCGAGATCCATTTCGACGGCAGCTACCAGAATCGCAGCCGCGCCGTGCAGCAGACCGCGGGCGCGACGCTGACGGTCGACCTGACCCGCGCCTGGAAAAGCACGCTAGCCGCCGGCCAGAACCTCGACCGCTACGACAACTACAAGAACCGCGATTTCGTCGGCTACATCGACTCGCAGCGCAACCAGGCCAGCTGGCAGAACGACATCAGTCTGACCGCAAACCAGTTGCTGACGCTCGGCATCGACTGGCAGGGCGAGCGCATCGACAGCGACACCGGCTTCCTCGCCACCCGCCGCCGCGACACCGGCGCCTTCGCGCAGTACCAGGCCAGCTTCGGCCGCGACGAGATCGCTCTTTCCGCGCGACGCGACCACAACAGCCAGTACGGCAACCATGACACCGGCGCGCTGGCCTGGGGTCATCACTTCGACCACGGCGTGAAGCTCACCGCCAGCTACGGCAGCGCCTTCCACGCGCCCACCTTCAACGACCTGTACTTTCCCTACGGCAGCGGCAATCCCGACCTGAAGCCGGAGACCTCGCGCAGCGCGGAGCTGGGCGTGAGCCAGCAGCAGGGCGACTGGAACTGGGCAGTGAACGCGTACCAGACGCGCATCGAGCAGTTGATCGCGCTGGACAGCCACTATTTCCCCGGCAACATCAGCAAGGCGCGCATCCGCGGCGTGGAAGGCCAGTTCGGCGCCCGGCTCGGCGACTGGCAGCTGCAGACTTATCTGACCTGGCTGCAGCCGCGCAACGAGGATGGCGGTTCGAACGACGGCAACGTGTTGCCGCGCCGTGCCGAGCAGACGGCGCGGATCGACCTGGACCGGAGTTACGGTGAATTCGCCGTCGGCGCCACCTTCAACGCCGCCGGCCATCGCTACGACGACGCGGCCAACGCGCACCGGCTGGGCGGCTACGCCACCACCGACCTGCGCGCCAGCTGGCAGCTCGACCGCGCCTGGCAACTGGAGGCGCGCCTGGCCAACGCGTTCGATCGCGATTACGAAACGGTCTGGTACTTCAACCAGCCCGGACGCGAGCTGCTGCTGACTTTGCGCTATCACCCCGAGGTGCGCTGATCAACGAATGGCGGGCAGTGCCCGCCCTGCCTGGCGTCGTAGGGCGGGCACTGCCCGCCGTTCGCCGCGTCCGCGTACATGTCATCTGTCACTGCCGGCGGCCGGACGGGTGCCGTTATGCTTGGACGCCAGGGAGAGCCACGTGAACGCATTCGCACCGATGATCCGCCGCCCGGTCGGCACCTCGCTGCTCGCCATCGGGCTGATGATCGCGGGCCTGTGGTCCTATCTGCTGATCGGCGTGGCGGCGTTCCCCTCGATCGAGTTTCCCGGCGTGGCGGTGGTGGCGGGCATGCCCGGCGCCAGCGCGCAGACCATGGCCACCACGGTGATGGCGCCGCTGGAGCGGCATATCGGGCGCATTCCCGGCGTGCAGTTCCTGTTCTCCAACGCCAGCGAAGGGCGCGCGCAGATCCAGGTATTGTTCAAGTACGGGCGCTCCACCGATGCGGCGGCGCGCGACGTGCAGGCGGCGCTCAACGCCGCCGCCGCCGACCTGCCGCCGGGGATGCCAGCGCCTCCCCAGTATTTCAAGTTCGACACCTCGACCATCCCGGTGCTGCTGGTCACGCTGACCTCCAGCAGTCTGCCGCCCGACCGCCTCTACGATCTTACCGACACCTTGCTCAAGCCGGCGGTGGCGCAGATCCCCGGCGTGGCCCAGGTGCAGGTCGGCGGCGGCACGCCGCATGCGGTGCGCATCGCGCTGAACGCCAACGCGCTGGCGATCAAGGGCATCACCACCAACCAGGTCGCCAACGCGCTGCGCGCGGCCAACGTCACCTCGCCGCAGGGCATCCTCAGCAACGGCGTCAGCCAGATGACGGTGACCGCCAACGACGCGCTGCACACGCCGGCGGATTTCGCCGCGCTGGTGATCGCCAGCAACCGCGGCGTGCCGGTGCGGCTGGCCGACGTGGCCACCATCAGCAGCGGCCAGCAGGACCAGTACGCCGCGGCGTGGTTCAACGGCACCCGCGCGGTGACCCTGCAGATCAGCAAGCGGCCGGATGCCAACGCGGTGGCCGTGGTCAAGGCGATCCGCGCGGCGCTGCCCGCGCTCAGCCACGTGCTGCCGGCCGACGTGAAGATCACCCCGATCTTCGACCTCACCCCCACCACCGAGTCGGCGCTGCACGAGGTCGAGGTGGCGCTGGCCATGAGCATCGTGATGGTGGCGCTGGTGATGCTGCTGTTCCTGCGCCGGCTGCGGCCGACCCTGATCGCCATGCTCAGCGTGCCGCTGTCGCTGGCCGGCGCGCTGATCGTGATGTGGATGCTCGGCTTCACCCTGAACATCTTCTCGCTGGTGGCGCTGGTGCTGTGCGTGGGTTTCGTGGTGGACGACGCGATCGTGGTGATCGAGAACATCGTGCGCCACATCGAGCAGGGCATGGCGCCGCTGCCGGCGGCACTGACCGGCGTGCGCGAGATCGGCTTCACGGTGGTGTCGATCACGCTGTCGCTGATCGCCGTGTTCGGGCCGATGGTGTTCGGCGACAACATGTTCACCATGCTGATGCGCGAGTTCGCGGTGACCCTGGTCGCCACCATCGTGATCTCGGCGGTGGTTTCGCTGACGCTGACGCCCGCGCTGTGTGGGCGCAGCCTGGTGCACGAGCCGGCCGGCAGCCGCACGCCGGGGCGGGTGGAGCGGCTTGCCGAGCGTTTCGATGGTTGGCTGCTGGCGCAGTACCGGCGCGCGCTGGACTGGTCGATGCACCACCGCCGGCTGATGCGCTGGCAGCCCGCCGTGCTGCTGGTGCTGACCGGCGCGCTGGCGGTGCTGGTGGTGATGACCGCCGGCGGCGGCCTGATGCCGAAGGAGGACACCGGCCTGGTGCAGGTGCAGATCACCGCCGGCCCGAACATCTCGCCGACCCGGCTGACCGCGCGCGCGCGCGAAGTGGCCGCGGTGTTCCAGGCCGACCCGGCGGTGCTGGACGTGTCCACCATCGTCAACGGCGGCAACGGCGCGCACCTGTTCGTCGACCTCAAGCCGCTGGGCGACGGTCCGGGCGACCGCCACGTGGCCGTGCAGCAGGTGGTCGATCGCCTCGCCGCGCATTTCAAGAACGTCAGCGACCTCAACGTGAGTGTCTCCGCGGTGCAGTTCTTCGGCGGTGGCGGTGGCGGCGGCATGGGCGGCGGCAGTGTCGGGCGGTATGCGTTCCAGCTCGACAGCCTCGACGGCACGCCGCTGCAGGAGCCTACCTTGCGCCTGGAACACGTCATGCGCGGCATGAAGCAGTTCAAGGACGTCACCAGCAGCTTCGACGGCATCGGCATCCAGCAGATGGTGCAGGTCGACCGCGCCGCCGCCGCGCGATTGCACGTGAGCATGGGCCAGATCGACTCGGCGCTGTACAACGCGTTCGGCCAGAGCCAGGTGTCCACGATCTATTCGGACATCAACCAGTACCGCGTGGTGCTGACCAGCGACCGCGGCGAGGCGCTGAGTCCGCAGGGTCTGCTCGGCACCTACGTGCGCAGCAGTCGCGGCGAGATGATCCCGCTGTCCGCGCTGGCTACCATCCAGCCGCACCTGGCGCCGGCCACGGTCAGCCACTTCAACCAGCTCGAATCGGCCTCGATCAACTACAACCTGGCCGAGGGCATCACCCCGGCCGAGGGCTTGAAGCTGGTCGATCAGGCGATCTTCGCTGCCGCGCTGCCGAACGGCATCCAGAAGAAGTACACCGGCGAGAACCAGAACCTGGTCGACGCGCTGCACAACGTGCTGCTGTTGCTGCTGGCGGTGATCCTGGTGATGTACGTGGTGCTGGGCGTGTTGTACGAGAGCCTGATCCATCCGCTGACCATCCTCTCCACCCTGCCCGCCGCCGGCATGGGCGCCTTCCTCGCCATGTTGCTGACCCATACCCAGCTGACCCTGATGTCGGTGATCGCGGTGCTGATGCTGATCGGCATCGTCAAGAAGAACGCGATCCTGATGGTCGATTTCGCCCTGGTCGCCGAACGCGAGCGCGGCCTGTCGCCGCCCGAGGCCATCCGCGAGGCCGCGCTGGTGCGCTTCCGCCCGATCACCATGACCACCCTGGTGGCGATGGGCGCGGCGCTGCCGCTGGCGGTGGGCTTCGGCTACGGCTCGGAGCTGCGCCAGCCGCTGGGCATCGCGATCCTCGGCGGCCTGCTGGTGTCGCAGCTGCTGACCCTGTTGAGCACGCCGGCGATCTACCTGTGGCAGCACGACCACCGCGAGCGCAAGGCGGTGCAGAAGCGCATCCGCGAGGAATTCCGCCGTGGCCGCCAGCCGCCACCGATGCCCGCCGTGCCCAAGGGCATGCCGGCGCTGCCCAAGTAGGCGGGAGCCGGAACTGGGGATGGGGCAATGTCGACCCCGATCACCGTCGAGGTCGGCCCGAGTATCTCGCTCACCCTGAGCGTTGCCGCGCAGCGGCGGAGTCGAAGGGCCGGGCCTGCGGGCGGCTTCGACTCCGCGCCTGCGGCGCTACGCTCAGCCCGACCGGTGTGGGGAGATCCACGCAAGGCGGGTACGGCCCCCGCCTTCCCCTCTCCCCGGCCCCGTCAGTCCAACCCCCTGCCTTCCGGCACGGTGCGTACTTCAGGCACATACGCCCCCGGATGCCCGGTGGCATAAAGCCGCCATGAAAGGAACTCCGCTGCCCACCGCTGGTCTTGCGTACTTGGCGCACGCGTGCGCCGTGCGCCGCTCCGCTTCCTCGCCGCGGGTATTCGCGTGAACGTGTTCGCCCCGTTGATCCGCCGCCCGGCCGGCACCTCGCTGCTTGCCGTCGGCCTGGTGCTGGCCGGGCTGTGGGCTTACCTGCTGCTCGGCGTGGCGGCGCTGCCCTCGCTGGACTTCCCCGGTGTCTACGTGGTGGCGAACATGCCCGGCGCCAGCGCGCAGACCATGGCCAACACGGTGATGGCGCCGCTGGAACGCCATCTTGGCCAGATCCCCGGCATCGACGACATGTACGGCAACGCCAACGAAGGCGCGGTGGGGATCGGCGTGCGCTTCAACTTCAGCCGCACCGCCGACAGCGCAGCGCGGGACGTGCAGGCGGCGCTGAATGCCGCGGCGGCCGACCTGCCCGCGGGCATGCCTTCGCCCCCGCAGTACTTCAAGTTCGATACCTCGCAGATCCCGATCCTCTTCATCACCCTGACCTCCGAGGGCATGCCGCAGGACAAGCTGTTCGACCTGGCCGACACCTTGCTGAAACCCGCCGTCGCGCAGATCGACGGCGTGGCCCAGGTGCAGGTGTTCGGCGGCACCCCGCACGCGG
>ERZ778018.1049-NODE-1049-length-27828-cov-10.534404_pt1 | contig 27828 bp, 31 predicted proteins | sample MGYA00375748_ERZ778018 | MGnify/ENA primary metagenome ERZ778018 (study PRJEB29350, sample SAMN05509839) | bioreactor metagenome | biome: bioreactor; material: wastewater | place: South Africa: University of Cape Town | collected 2014-04-22 ... | reverse complement strand
CTTCTCCCTCAAGGGGAGAAGGCGATGATCGCCGCGGCCTCCGAAAAAGTGTCGGATCGTCAGCCCGCCGGGAGAGGGGACGTCGATCGCCACGTATCGGTCCATTATACCGCCGACGCCCCCGCCGGGCTGGTGGTCCGGCGGGGGCGTCGGCTCGATCTCGCGGCTCAGCGCGAGCCGCGGCGGCGGTGGGAGTTCTGGGGGGCGGGCGCCGGGAAGAGCCGGATCTCGCCGTCGTGGGCGTCGCGACACTCGACCAGGAGGTGTTCGGCGGGGACGCCTTCCCGGGCGTGGATCAGGACGGACTTGCCCGTGTCCAGCTCGATCCGCGCGATGGCGTCGCGCTTGCGGTTGTTGAGGTAGTCGGCGACGACCGCGGCGACCGTCACGTCGATCTTGCGGACGTCCTCGCGCTGCGAGGCCAGCCCCAAAAGCCGCATCACCTCGATGGCCATGCTCTCGGCCGACTTGACCACCCCCGCGCCGCCGCAGTTGGGGCAGTCCTCGTAGGTCGACCGCTTGAGGCTGGCGCGGATCCGCTGGCGGGTCATCTCGACGAGGCCGAAGGCGCTCATGCGGAGGACCTTGGTGCGGGCGCGGTCGCGCTTGATCGCCTCGCGCAAGGCGCGCTCGACGCCGCGGCGGTGGCGTTCCTCGCGCATGTCGATGAAGTCGTTGACGATCACGCCCCCCAGGTCGCGGAGGCGGAGTTGGCGGGCGATCTCCTTGGCGGCCCGCAGGTTCATCTCGTAGGCGGTGCGCTCGGCGTCGTCCTCGACCCGGAAGTTCCCCGAGTTGACGTCGATGGCCACCAGGGCCTCGGTCTGGTCGATGACGATCGAGCCCCCCTCCGGCAGCGCGACGTGCCGCCTTTGGATCTTGGCCATCTCGTCCTCGATCCCGTACTTGTGGAACAGCGGGACCTTCTCGTCGTAGAGCTTCACCCGGTTGGCGAAGCGGGGCATCACCACCCGGAGGAACTCCTGGGCGCGTTCGAAGGCGGCCGGCTCGTCGATCCAGATGGTGTCGATCTCGGAGGTGAACACGTCCCGGATGGTCCGGGTGATCATGTCCGACTCCTGGTAGATGGGCGCGGGGCCGCGGGCCTTCTTGATGCGGCGGAGGATGACCTTCCAGAGCCGCAGCAGGTAGGCCAGGTCGCGGGCCAGCTCGCGCTTGGAGCGTTCCAGGCCGGCGGTGCGGACGATGAAGCCGAGCCCCTTGGGGGGGTTCAGCTCGTGCATGATCTCGCGGAGCTTCTTGCGCTGGGCCTCGTCGACGATCTTGCGGGAGACGCCGACGCGGTTGAGGCCGGGCATCAGCACCAGGTAGCGGCCGGGGATGCTGATGTAGGTGGAGAGGGTCGGCCCCTTGGTGCCGATGCTCTCCTTGATGCACTGGACGAGGACCTCGTCGCCGCGGCGGAAGATCTCCTGGATCGGCGGCTTGGACGCGGCGCGGCCGCGGCCGGGGCGGGCCTCGGAGGGTCCGCGGAGGCCCATCTCGCGCTCGAGTTCCTCGATCTCCTCGATCTCCTTGCGGATTTCCCGCTCGAGTTCGGGGTCGATCTCCTCCTCGGGCGCGGGGCCTTCCTCGACCTCGTCGCGGAGGTCGTCGACGTCCTCGACCAGGTCGTCAAGGTCGTCGCGGGCGACGCCGCGGCCGAAGCCGGCGGAGCCGCGGAAGTCCGCCCGGTCGGCGACGTCGTCCTCGTCCTCCTCGTCGGCCTCGACGGTTCGGGCGTCCTCGGCCGATTCCGGACGGTCTTGGTCGTGGTCGCGGCGGCGACCGCGGCGGCGGCGGCCGCGACGGCGGCCGTCGCGAGCGGACGGGCCCTCGCCCTCGCCATCGACTTCACGCTCCTCGTCGAGTCCGGCGCCGAAGCCCTGGGGTTCGTCCTCCTCGCGAGGGGCGTGGCCGCGCGGGGCCGGGGCCTCGGGGCGGTCGCCGGTCGCCGGCTCGCTGGAGCGGAGCCGTTCGCGACGGGGGATGTAGCCGGGTTCGCCGGCGCGGTCGTGGGCGCGGGAGGTCGATCGTTCGCGTTCGGCCTCGGGCTCGCGATCGACTTCGGCCTCGCGCTCGGGAACCGGGCGACGACGGGGCGGCTCCTGGGGCTCGGGCGCCGCGCGGCGGGCGCGCGGCGGCTCGGGAAGGTCGACGGGGAGGATCTCGCGAGGGCGGTCGGGCTCGGGTCGGTCGCCGCCCCGGGAGCGGATGGCGGCCCGGCCGCCATGGCGGCGCGGAGGTTGGGCGTCGTCGCGATCCTCGACCGGCGCGGCCGGCTCGTCGAAGCCGGCGGGCTCCTCCGCGGCGGGGGCGGGGCGGGCGGTTCGGCCGCGGCCGCGGCGGGGCTCGCGCTCGCGGCGAGGAGCCGGCGGCTCGGCCTCGGCGTCGACCTCGACGTCGGCGTCGACCGCGGGTTCGCGGCCGCGGGCGGCGGGGGTTTCGCGATCGCCGAAGAGGGAACGGCCCCGGCCGCGGTCGTCGCGCTCCAGGCCCAGCCCGAAGCCGAAGTCGGACTCGCGCTCCTCGCTCGGCGTCGGCGACGCCTGGCGACGGGCCGTCCGGCTAGGGGGGAGGTCGGGGTCGAACGGTTCGGGCTCCCCGCCCCGGGGGCGTCCCCAGCGGGCCTCCATCGGCTCGACGACGTCCTCGGTTTCGCGGCCGCGCTCGTGCTCGGCCGACCTCGACCACGACGACGGGCCTCCCTGGCCGCGGGGGGCGGGGCGGTCCTCGTCGAAATCCGGCTCGCGGCGCGGCTCGGGGGGCGACGGGGGCTGGGCGCGTTCCCGAACGCGGTCGTCGTCCAGGCCCTCGCCGAAGCCGCGGGGGGCTTCGGAGCGGTCGCGACGGCCCTTGATCGAGAGGTCGGGGCGCTCGCGGTCGGAGCGGTCGCGGCGCCGGGGCTCGCGGTCGGAGCGGGGCTCGCGCTGGGGCTCGCGGCGGGCGGGCGGGCGGGGTTCGGAGTCGTCCTCGTCGTCGCCGTCGCCGTCGCCGGTCGCGGCGTGGCGGTCGTAGTACTGGGGCTCGACGTCGGAGACGTGGAGGAAGCCGTTGCGGCCGACGGAGAAGTCGACGAACGCGGCCTGGATGGCCGGCTCCAGGTTGACGACCTTGCCCTTGTAGATGTTGCCCGTGTAGCTCTCGTGGCTGGAGCGCTCGACGTAGAGTTCTTCCAGGACGCCGTTCTCGATGATGGCGATCCGGCACTCCTCCGGTTGGAGGACGTTGATCAGCATTTCTTTCTTCATGCGACGCCTTCCGGGTGATCGCGGTGGTTCGGGGTCGTCTCGGGGGCCCGGGCCGGGTCGGTCCGGGGGGGTGTCTCGGGGGCCGCCGCGGCCGGATCCGAACTTCGACCGCGGGTCGGTTCGGGGGTGGCGGCCGGCGGTTGCAGTTCCAGGGGGGCGCGCGTCAGGTGGCCCCCCCCCTCCAGCAGGTCGCGCGCGCCCAGGGTCTCAAGGACCTCCTCGGGGCGGACCGAGCCGTCGGGGTCGGCCTTCAGGCGGACGCGGAGGGCGCCCTCCGGGGTCAGGGAGGCGTCGAGCAGGAGCGGGCGCATGTCGAAATCCAGCGCGCGTCCCTTGTCCGGCCGACGCCGGGTCACGATGCGGCTTTCGCTCCGCAAAAGGGCTTCGACGGCCCGCGCCGCGGATTCGCGACGGGCCTCGGGGACGGGGATCAGGTATTCGACCCAGGCGGGTCGGGGCGGGGGCGCGGACGGGTCCAGCGGCAGGGCCTCCAGCCATTGCAGCCCCGGCGGGGACGCGGCGGCCAGACGGCCCAGCAGGTCGCCGGGGTCCAGGGGTTCGGCCAGTTCCAGGTCGACGACCTCTCCTTGGCCCTCGATCCCCAGGCCCATCGCCAGGGCGAAGGTGAGCTTCGGCCGGGGCGAGAAGCCCCGGGTGAAGGCGGCGGGGATCTCGGCCCGGCGCAGCAGGCGCTCGAGGCAGCGGATCAGGTCGCGGTGACTGGTCAGGCGGAGGTCGCCGCGCTTCGCGAAGCGGAGGCGGACCTTGGAAGCTTGGGTCATGGGGTCGGGGCGTCTCGGGCGCGATCGAGCCGATCGACGGACGGCTGGGACGAGCGACGCGCGGCCGGCGACCTGGAGGCGACGCGGACGGGCGTGGTCCCGGCTCCGTGGCGCGTTCCGTTCGACCCGCGGCCGGCGATTCGGGCGTCAGGGGTCGCGACGGCGGGGCGAGGGGTCGGTCGCGAGGCGCCTCGTCGGGGCCCGGATCGGGGCCCGCCGCGGCTGGGCGCGATTGGTTCGATCGATTGCGGTTGAGGGTGCGTGGTTCGGTTCGAGTGACGTCTCCCGCGGGTCTTCGCCCCGGCCGTCGTCGCGACGGCGGGGGGGCCGTCGGGGGACCCGGTTTCGGTCGTCGGCGTTCGGTTCAGCAGGCGGCGGAGGCGTCCTCCCCGGAGGCCCGCCGCAGGGCGTCCTCGAAGAGGGCGGCGACGTCGCGCGCGGTGTCGAGCGTCTGGGCCTGGGCCGCGACCCGCCTGGCGTGTCTCATGTCGACGCCGCGGATCAGGCGGCGGACCTCGGGAATCTGGTGCGGCGCCATGCTCAGCACGCGGACGCCCAGGCCCAGCAGGAAGGTCGCGTACAACGGCTCGCCCCCCATGGATCCGCAGACGGCGCACGGGATCGCGGCGGCGGCGGCGGCCTCGACGACCATGGCGATCAGCCGGAGCACGGCGGGGTCGGCGGCGGAGTACAGGTAGGCCACGGCCTCGTTGCCGCGGTCGACGGCCAGGGTGTACTGGATCAGGTCGTTGGTCCCGATGGAGAAGAAGTCCACCTCCTTTGCGAATCGGTCGGCCCGCAGGGCGATCGCCGGCACCTCGACCATCGCGCCCAGGGGGGGGACGGCCGTCCCCAGCGACGCGGCGACCTCGCCGATCAGCTCGCGGGCGCGCCTGACCTCGTCAAGCGCCGTGACCATCGGCAGCAGCAGTCGGACGTCCCCGTCCGCCTCCGCGGCGGCCCGCAGGATCGCGCGGATCTGGGTCCGGAACATCTCCGGCCGCCGCAGCGAGTAACGCAGGCTGCGGAGGCCCAGGGCCGGGTTGGCCTCGTGGGCGACGACGTCGCCGTGCGCGGCCAGTTTGTCGGCGCCCAGGTCGAGGGTCCGGATCACGACCGGGCGTCCCGGCAACGCGGCGACGGCCTGGGAGTAGGCGGCGTACTGCTCCTCCTCCGTGGGCGGGGTCGGGGAGCGGAGGAAGAGGAACTCGGTGCGGTACAGGCCGATCCCGGCGGCGCCCCAGCGTCGGCAGGCGGCGGCCTCGTCGACGAACTCGATGTTGGCGTGGAGTTCGACCTCCACGCCGTCGAGGGTCGCGGCCGGCAGGGCGGCCTCTTCCGACAGGCCGCGGAAGCGGGCGGCGCGGGCCTCGGCCGCGGCGCGGAAGCGCGCGAGGGTGGCGGGGGACGGGTCGAGCACGATCGCGCCGGCTTCGCCGTCGATGACGGCCGACCGGGCGGCGCCGGCGCTCTGGAGCAGTCCGCCGACTCCGGCGACGGCGGGGATCTCAAGGGCGGCGGCGACGATCGCGGCGTGGCTGGTCCGGCCGCCGACCTCGGTGGCGAACCCCAGGACCTTGGCGGGGTCGAGCCGGGCCACGTCGCTGGGCGAGAGGTCTCGGGTCAGGATCACCGACGGCGCGGCCAGGTCGTCCTGGAACGACGCGGCGCGGGTCCCGGTCAGGTGGGCGAGGATCCGGGCCTTGACGTCGCGGACGTCGGCCGCCCGCGCCGACAGATGGGGGTCGTCGAGCCCCTCCAGGCGTTCGGCGAGACCGTCGAGGACCTCGGCGACGGCCTGCTCGGCGGAGATCCGCCGGCGTTCGATCCGGCCGCGGGCGTCGGCGGCGAGCTGGGGGTCGCCGATCAAGGCGACGTGCGCCCCGAGGATCCCGGCGTATCGCGGGCCCAGCCGCCGATTCGCCTCGGCCTCGGCCTGGGCCCCCTCGGCGGCGGCGGCGGCCAGGGCCGCCTCCAGCCGCGCGACCTCGGCGGCGAAGCCGGCCGCGGGGATCCGTCGCGGCGGGACTCGCGGGCCGCGCGAATCCAGCACGACGACCGGGCCGACGGCGATCCCGGGGCTGGCGGCGACGCCGTGGAGCGTCTGCTCCGCGGGGCCCTCCCCCTCCGCCTCGTCCGGCGCGGGATTCTCGACGTCGGAAGTCATCGCGGCGGCTCCGCGTCCGGGAAGGGGTCGGCGTCGAGCGGTTCGCCGTCGTCGTCCTCGTAAAACCGGGCCTCGACCAGGGCGGCCAGGGCGGCGACGGCCTCCTCGGCGTCGCCGCCGCGGGCCTCGAGTTCCAGCTTGGCGCCCCGCTCGGCGGCCAGCGTGGTCAAGTCGAGAATGCTCTTGCCGTTGAAGCTGCCGCCCTCGTAATGGACCCTGACGTCGGATCGGTACCGCATCGCGAGCTTCACGAACTTGTACGCCGGCCGGAGGTGGAGGCCCAGGCTGTTTTGGATCTCGATCCAGCGGCGGGCGACGGTCGTATCGTGGATCATCCGCGGACGGTGTCCTGTGGTTGGCGGCGCGGGGCGCGGAACGGGCGCGCGTCCGGCTCGTCGCCGGCCCCGAACCGGGTCAGACGGCGGCCTCGTCGGCCTCCTCCAGCACCTCGACGACGGCCTGGGGGGTTTGGGCCTGGCGGAGGAAGCTGACGAATCGTTCGTCCTTCAGGTGCCGGGAGATGTTCTCCAGGGCCCGCAGGTGGTCGCCCGGCTGGTCGTGGGGCGAGACCAGGAGGAAGAAGATGTCGACCGGGTCGCCGTCGAGGGCCGCGAACTCGACCCCTTGCCGCGACAGCGCCACCGTGCCGACCAGCCGCCGCAAGGTCGGGTGCCGGGTGTGGGGGACGGCGACGCCCATCCCGATGCCGGTCGAGCCCAGCTCCTCGCGGTTCAGGATCGCCCGCACGACGTTCTCCATCTCCTCGTCGCCGAACTGGCCGGCGTCGCGCAGGCCGGCGACCATCTCGCGGATGGCCTCCTCCTTGCCCGTCGCCTTCAGGTCGACGATGACGCTCTCCCGAACCACGAAATCCAATAACTTCATCCGCCCCTCCATCGACGGGCCGACAGGCCGATCGCTCCACCTTCGTCCCGGGGTCCGCCCGCGCTCCGGGGGCGGGCGACGCTTCCGGGGTCCGACCGCCGCCGGGGGCGGTCTTTCAAACGGCCCCCCGCCCCGCGTCGCGGGGTCGAAAGGGCCGAACCGACGACCTCGCTCGGCCGCGGGGCCGACTCACTCGGCCTCGTCGCGGGCCGATTCGACCGACCTCGAAGGGATCTCGCCTTGAGGGACGTCTCCCTTGTGGTTCTGAATCTTTTCCTTGTATCGCTTGAGTTGGGACTCGACCTTCCGCAGGCACTGGTCCGCCGCGGCTTCCAGGGACGGGCCGGTCTCGGTCGCCACGAAGTCGTTCTTGTGTTCGACGCCGACCTGGAACTCGACGCTCCAGATCCCTTTCTCGTGCGAGACGGCGATCTCGATCGACATCAACCGGCCGAACTTGGTCAGCTTGCCGGCCTTCTCCTCCAGGCGTTCGCGCTGGCTCGGGACCAGGTCGCCGTGGCGCGTCGAGATCTTGATTTCCACCCGGCGACTCCTTGGCTGCCTCCCGAAGGTCGGCCCCCGGACGTGGAGGACTCGACCTCGCGCGGCGGGGACGAAACGGTGCATTCACCTTACCCTCCGGCTCGCGTCGCGGTCAAGTCTCCCGCCCCGTCGTCTCGCAAAGACGGCGATCGCGGCCCCTCGCCGCGGCGGGGGCTTCCGTCGTCGTTCCGCGGCCCTATCATGGGGTCGGCCGTCGCGCTTCCCGGCCCGAGGACCCGCCGCATGTGGATTCAGAATTACGACCCGGCCGGCGCCTGGCCGGCGTCGACCTTGCTCGCCGCGCTTCCCGTCCTGACCTTGATGGGGCTTTTGATCTCCGGGCGGGTCGCGGCGTGGCGGGCCGCGGCCGCCGCGCTTCTGGTCGCCTGCGCCTGCGCCTCGGCGGGTTTCGGCATGCCCCCGGGGATGACGGCGGCGGCGGCCGGGGCGGGGGCGGCGTTCGGTTTGATTCGGATCGTCTATCTGGTCGTGGCGGTGATGTTCCTTTACGACCTGGCGGTCGTCGCCGGTCGGTTCGAGGTGATGAAGGCGACGATCGCCCGGCTCTCGCCCGACCGTCGGATCCAGGCGGTGCTGGTGACGTTCTGCTTCGGCGGCTTCCTGGAGGGCTGCGCCGGTTTCGGCGCGCCGGTGGCCATCGCCGCGGCGTTCCTGGTCGGCCTGGGCTTCCGACCGCTCTCCGCGGCGGTCCTGGCGCTGGTGGCGAACACGGCCTGCGTCCCCTGGGGGAGCGTGGCGATCCCGCTGACGACCCTGGCGGCGGTCTCGGGGATGGACGCGGGGGCGCTGAGCGTCGCCACGGCCTGGATCCTTTATCCGACCACCCTGGCCACGCCGTTTTTGCTGGCGGCGATCGTCGCCGGGCCGCGGCGGGCGCTGGGGGCCTGGCCCGTCTTGCTGGCCGTCGGGCTGACTTACGCGACGGTCCAACTCCTCTGGGCGCGCCTCGTCGGCTTCGAGTTGGTCTCGATCGTCGCGGCGATCGCCTCGTTGGCCGCGGCGGTCGTGGTCCTTCGGATCTGGCGGCCGGCGGTCGTCTGGCGGTTCGAGGGCGAGGGCGGAGGGGCGGACGAGCCGGCCGTCGCGACGGCCGCGCCGGCCTCGGCTCGCGGGGTCGCGGCGGCGTGGCTGCCGTTCGCGCTTTTGACGGCGACGGTCTCGCTCTGGGCGGCGCCGGCGGTTCGGGCGCGGTTGGACGCCTGGGGGACGTGGAGGGTGGAGGTCTCGGTCTTGCACCGCCAAGTCGCGCGCGGGGAGGCCGTGACCGGGCGGTCGACGCCGGCCGCGACCGACCTGGAGCCGGCGGTGGTCGACGTCGCGCCGCTCTCCGCGGTGGGGACGGCGGTGATGCTGGCGGCGGTGGTCGCGGGCCTGGGCGCGGGGATGGGACCCTCGGCGATGGGTCGGGTCTTCCTGGGAACGGCGCGACGGATGGCGGCGGCCTCGGTCGCGATCCTCTGCATGTTGGCGTTGGGGTTCGTCACTCGGTACTCGGGGATGGACGCCGTCCTGGGGCTGGCGTTCACCCGGGCGGGGGCCGTCGCGTACCCGATCTTCGGAACGTGCCTGGGCTGGCTGGGGACGGCGCTCACCGGGTCGTTGACGTCGAGCAACGTGTTGTTCGGCAACCTCCAGCGGATCACGGCGACCAAGCTGGGGCTCTCGCCGATCCTGATGGGAGCGGCGAACACGGCCGGGGGGGCGATGGGGAAGATGGTGGCCGCCGCGTCGATCGTGGTGGCCGCCGCGGCCAGCGGCGACGAGGGCCGGGAGGGCGAGGTCCTTCGCGCCTCCCTGCGCTACAGCCTGGCGATGGCCGCCGTCGTCGCCGCGCTGGTCTGGCTCGCCGCCCGCTTCGGGGCGGTCGGATAAACGCGGCCGGGACACGCGACCATCATCCCTGGCCGGGCGTCAGTCCTCGGGGGCGATCGCGAGCGCCCGTCCGCCATCGGTACGATAGACGCTGAAATCGCGTCGGTCGAGGGTGAACGCCGTATCGATCCCTTCTCGCTCGGCGATCAACATCAAGGCCGCGTCGGCGAGTTGGGCGCCGAGCGCGGCGTAACGCTCCATGAAGGCCACGCACCACGAGAGGGCCCCGGCGTCGAGTTCCAAGAGTCGAACGGCCCCGCTCGATACAAGGCCGTCGATCGCCTTCATCGCCCATGGCTCGCGGCGCAGGAGCCAGGCCGCCTCGGTGACGACCGGCCAGCAGGAGAGAAGCGGCGGGCGAAGGGTCCTGAGCGTGGCGACGCAACGAGCGTGGGCGTGCTCGCGATCGCGGACGATCGCGACCAAGGGGCCCGTGTCGACGACCGCCCGTTTACTCACCGCCGAAACCTTCCATATGGATCGGGTTCGTCGCCAGGTCGGTCGGGGCGTCCGGCGACGCCTTGAGGCAGCCGATGAGCCCGGCGCGGGAGAGCAGGTCGAACGCGGTCGTTTCCGCCGTTTCAGCCCGGCCTCCCTTATCGACTCCAGGGGTTTCGACTTCATCAAGCACGGTCACGCGGACGCGACGCCCGGCCAACTCCCCGGCCAGACGTTCGACTTCCTCCCAGGTCCCCTCGATCGTCCTCGGTCCCATGTCCCCGCCTCCTCGACGTGTGAGCCGTCGTCTGGAATCATATCACGGTCGGGTTCAAACCAGGGCTGGTTCCGTCCCCCACTCCGGGGGTAGGTAACGCTTCCGCCAGCGATAATAGGTGGCTTCGTCGATCCCCTCGCGGCGGCAGAGTTCGTCGATGGGGACGCCGCACTGCATGCCGGCCCAGAGGACGCGGAGGATCTCGGTTCGTCGCCACTTCATGCCGGGGGGATGCGGAAGGGGGACGCCCCGGACCAGCAGGCCGGTCCCCACGCGACTCACCAGGGCGACGCAGTGCTTGACCACGTCGGCGCGGATCCCGAAGCCGATCTCCGGGTGGGCCAGCGCCCAGTTGAGGATCTGTTGCGCGATCGACTCGTGTTCCGTCTGAACGAGGCGCGGCTCGACCGCGTTGATCTCGTCCAGGGCCTCCACGATCCGGCCTCCCCGAATCAGGTGCCGAACGTACTCGTACCAGTAGCCGCCGACCTCCGGCGCGAGGGCCATGGCCCGCTTGAATTCCCGGTCGGCCTCGCCGTTTTCCTCCCAGCCGAGCGTTTCGCTCAGGGCCCGCGCCAGCAGGTCGTGACACGCCGCCAGCGTGGACCGTTTCTCGACGCCCCATTTTACATGGACGTCTTCTGGAAGGTATTCCTCCGCGCTTCGCAAGAGGAGGCGGGCCTGTTCGACGATCCTGGGCAGGCGCTTGTAAAACGTGGAGTCGCGTTTGCGCCAGACGTGCAGCCAGAGATCGAGCTCCCCGCGCCAACGGTCGAGCCGGTCGACGACGTCGTCCACCGCCGACGCCTTCGAGAAGGCGGGGACGTCGGGGATCGGCGCGACGTCCCAGGGTAGGTCTCCCCGGGGGTTCTTCTTGGGCATGGCGGTCGTCGTCCGGTTCGGCTCTAGAAGGAAGGCGGCCGAGGGCGTGGGGCCCTCGGCCGTCTCGATTCGAAAGGGAATCCTGGACGTCGCTCGGCCGGCGGCAGGTCCGCCGGTGGGGCGGCGCGGTGGGGTCTTCGGTCCCCGCGAGGGATCTCCAGGCCCGACCGCTCCGCTCCTTGGTCAGCTTCGCCCGCGGCTATCCCAGTCCGAGGATTCGGTGCGACGCCCATAGCCGGCGTCCGGGGCCTCGGCCGACCGCATGCCGGCGTCGGGCGCCTCGGCGTGGCGGAAGGCCCGCTCGACCGGCTCAAGCTCGGCCGGCTTGCCGGCGACGTGGTCGGCGACGATCCGCTCGACGTCCCGCGGCGGCTCCTGGACCTCGATCCTGGTTTTGTTCTTGCGCTTCGGTTTACGTTCCTTCACGGCGATCGACATGGGACACCTCCCCGCGCTGCGCGGGACGATCCGGGAGGGCGGGTTCGACGCTTGAAGGGACCGACCGGCCCCGCGTCGACGCGCGTCCTCCGCGACCGCTCTTTCCTCGCGAGCCGGTCGCGCGCCCATCGACGCGACGGGCGCGGAGCCCCTCGCCTTCGACGAGCGACGGCCTTCCCTCGCGACATGGCATGGAGGGATGAGGGGCTCGTTTTGGTTCGAAGGCTGTGGCTCCACCTTGAATGTACACGCCGGCGCGCGTTTCCGCCAGCCCCGGCGGACGATTCCATCGATTTTCGGGTTCCGTCCGCTCCCCTCTTGCCGACGACGGGGGCGGGAGTCACCATGCCTGGCATGCGCATCGGCATTCTTTCCGACACGCACGACCAGGTCGCGCGGACGCGCTCGGCGACCGTCCTGCTTCTAGAGGCCGGCGCGGAGGCGCTCGTCCATTGCGGCGACGTCACCACGCCCGAGGTGGTCGCGGAGGTGGTGGGCGCGCCCACCTATTTCGTCTTCGGCAACTGCGACTACGACCTGGACGCCTTGCGGTTGGCGATGCGGCGAACCGGGGCGACGTGCCTGGAGCGCGGCGGGGTGATCGAGTTGGGCGACCGTCGGATCGCGGTCGTCCACGGCGATTCGGCGCGCGATTACCTGCGGCTGGAGGCCGACGCGCCGGATTACATCCTCTCCGGCCACACCCACGTCCGCCGCGACGTCCGCGAGGGCCCGACCCGCCACGTCAACCCCGGCGCGCTGCATCGCGCCTCGACGTTCACCGTCGGCCTCCTGGACCTGGCCGCGGACGAGTACGTCTCGCTGACCGTCCCCCGCTGACGGCGCGAGTTCGCCGACCGTAAGCCGACCAAGCGGCGTCGCCGATCGCCGCAAGTCCAATGACCGGGCTGGGACTCGAACCCAGGACCAACGGATTAAAAGTCCTCGCGGACGATTCCGCAACCACTTGCAATCCAAGTGGGTTGCGTCAAGCCGTCCGTTCCGTTGGCCCTCCATTGGCCCACGGAACGGACGATCATGGACTGCGGATCGTCATGGATGCGTGGGCATCCCTCCCCGATGCGGTCAAGGCCGGCATCCTCGCGATGGTGAAAGCATGCGAGTAGCGGGCGGGCATCCCCTAATTCACCCATGGATCGCGGCCCATAGATCGCGTCACCATAGATCTGGATCATAGATCGGGGGTATCCGCCATCTATGGAAACGTAACGCAACCATAATGATTTCAGTTTGTTACGGTTCGCCTTTCGCCCATGGGGTCCATAGATCGCATAGATCGTCGTCTCTCGCGTGCGCGAGAGACCTACATCCATTCCGCCGCCATTACGGGCAAATCCACCGCGATCGTCAATATCCGTCGGCGGATCGACCGGGCGGGCGGAAATTCGCCACCCCGGATCGCCGCATCTCCGGCGACTGGTCACAATGGTTATATTGGATCGACGGCGGGATGGAGGGGAACGGGATGGACGCGCGAAACCTGAGTGGGTCGCTAGACGTCGCCGAAGCCGCGGTTGAGAGGATCAAGCCGACGCTCGACGGGCTGGCGGCGATCAGCCGGGCCGGCGGCCCCAGGGCGGCGGAGGCCAAAGACGCGGCCCGCGCGTTGGGGCGGGCTTGCCGCCAGGCCGGCCGAACCGCCGCCAAGTCGGGCCGCATCTCTTGAGAACGAAACCGGAGGTCGCGATGGCCGAACGAGGCGATGACGAAACGCTGGCCGAGGCCAGGCGGCTGACGCTCGACATGATCGACGCCGCCGCGGTGATCGAGGACGCCGGCCGATCCGCCGACCACCGCGCGATGGCCAGGGCGGTCACGTTGTCGCGGTCGGCCGACTTTCACGCCGGGCGGGCCGAGGCGATCGGCGACGTCACGAAGATCCACTGACCGGAGAACGAAGATGTCCGTCGAATCGCTCCCCAGCCCGGAGGGCGTCGCGAACGCCGTCCGGCTGTTCCTCGCGGCCCGGCCCGACGAGGCCCTGGGCGCCCTGACCGCCGAAGCCGAGAGCCACGAGCGGGACGCCGCCGCCGCGCTGGCGGGGAACGGCCCGGTGACGCGCCACTTCAAACACCGCCGCCGCGCCGCCTGGCTGGTCGCCCTCGCGATCGAGGCATTGGCGGAACCGCCGGTCGCCCTCGCGATCGAGACGGAGGCGGAACCGCCCGCCGGCCCCACGCTCCCGCTGGCGACGCCCGCCGACGTTCTGGAGTCATGGGCGCGGCAACGCGGTTCGGCGTGCGCCGCCGCGGCGGTGACCTATCTCGCGTCGGCGGCCGACCAGGCCGAGGCCAAGGCCAAGCAACTGAGGGCCGTGCTGACGGGTGAGGGGTCGTCGCACCTCTTCCGGCGAAATTACCACGGCAACGGCGGAATCGATACCGGCGTGCTCGACTCGTCGGCGGCCATCGAGAACGTTTGGGAGTTGGCCGAGAGGTACGACAAGGCCGAGGCGTCGGCGGCCCGCGCGGCGGCCGCGAGGAACGCGGGAGCCGCGGTGGCCGCCAAGCTGGCCGAGTCCGCCATCACCCTGGTACGCGATCGAGGCCCGGTCCTGGAAACGGGACTCAAGACGGCCGCCGCGCTGGCGACCGACCCCGACGCGGCCGACCCCGGCATTGCGGCCTTGCGGGCCCGCAAGGCCGAGCTTGAGTCGGAACTCGGCCGACTGGCGTCGTTCGGCGTCAAGGCGGGCCCGGTGAGCGGCGAGTCGGCCGACGAGTTGAAGGCGGTGAACGCCGAGATCAAGGCGCGAGTCGACGCCGTGGGGGCCGCCGCCGGTGGCGACGCCGCGGCGTTGGTCAAGGCCGTGAAGTCCGGAGACGGCGACGCGCTCGCGAGGCTGATCGAGGCCGTGAGGCGGACGCCCAGGGCGTTCCCGGCCAATACCGCCGACGACCTGATGAATCTCGCCGTGGCGGCCGTCCAGGCGGGCGGGGCCGCCGCCGCGGCGATCCTCGCGCCGAACGGCTGAACCGAGGGCCCCGCCGTGTTCGACTCCCCCGACCTGATGACCAACGGCGACCTGGCCCGGGCGTTCCCGGACGTGGACGTCCCTCCCGTCGACCCGGCGGCCGTCAAGGCCCTGGCGACCGACGAGGAAGTCGAATGGCTCGCGGCGGCCACGCTCTTCGACGTGCCCCGCCGTCCGCGACCACCCGACGACCCGCGACGCGACGCGCTTCCTGGCCGGCATGGCGTCGAAGGCCCGCGCTGACGGGACGCCGTTCCACCTGCTCTGGTCGTGCGTCGCGGACCACGTCAACCCGGCGCCGGCCGCCGGCCCGTACATGATCCGGCTGCGTCACGCGATGGAATCGCTTTCGAGTCCCGGATGGAGGCCCTGAGAGATGGCCGACGAGATCAAGCTGGGGTTGGACGTTCGGGACGTCGTCGCGGAGGCGAAAAAAGCCGAGGCCGCCGTCCGGACGATGACGGACGCATTGAAGAACTCCGTGGCGACCGTCAACGCCGACGCCGCGGCCAGGACCGCCGCCGCCGGCGCCGCCAAGCGCGCCGGAGGAGAGTACGAAGTCCTGGCGCGGGCGGTCGACGACCTCGGCGGTTCCTACGAGGTCCTGGCGCGCGACCGCGACGCCGAGGCCGCGGCGATGGTCGAGGAGACCCGCGCCCGCAAGATCGCGCTTCAGATGGTCGAGGAGGCGACGGCCGCGAACCGCGCGGCGGGTCGCTCGGCCGAGGTCCACACCTCCGCCACGAGCAAGCTGGGGGCCGCGGCCCAAACCGCCGCCGACCGGCAGAAGGACATGAGTCGGGCCGCGCTACTGTTGAGCCAACAGTTGCAGGACGTCGCGCAAGGCGGGCTGGCCAGCGCTCTGAACGGCATTGACGGGATCACCCTGAGCCTGGGTCGCGCGGCCGGCATGAGTACCGCGTCCGCCGCGAAGCTGTCCGCCGCGCTGCTGGGGATCGGCACGGCCGCGTTGGTGGCGGCGCCATACGTCAAGCAGCTACTCGACGCGATGCTTCAGGGTCCGCATTCGCTCCCGGCGGCCGGCGAGGCCCTCGGTCGTCTCCAAGGCGACGTCAAGGGACTGCAAGCCGAACTCAACGCCCTACGCGAGTCGTGGGACGGCTCGGGGGCTTCGCTGGCGAGGTACGTCGAACTGACCGCCAGACTGGCCGACGCGGAGAAGCAGGCCAACGCCGAACGCGAGCGGGCGAACCTGCTGGACGCCGCCCGGAAGAAGTCCCGCGACGAGCAAGCGAAGCCCGACGCCGAGGCCCGCGAAAAGGCCGCGACGCTGGCCGGCGACCCCGACAAGCTGATCGCGGACGTCCAGAAAACGCTGGTCACGCAAGAGGACCAGGCCGACCGCAAGCGGATGCTGGAGCTGCAAAAACAGGCCGCCGCCGGGATCACGACCGGCAAGGGGCCCGTGGCCGACGCCCGCGCCACCCGCGCCGCGGCCATGGAGCTTGGCGAGGTCCAGGCCCGCGTCGTGGCTTCGGAAGCCGCTCGCCGCGAAGAGGCGACCAGGCGCGTCACCGACTTCCTGGACGCGCGAGAGGGTTCCGGCAAGGGGTTGGACGCCGTGCTCGGCACGACCAAGTACGCCGCCGCCGAACCCGCCGCCGTCAAGGCCGATCGGGAACGCCTTGACCGCAACGAAGCCGAGATGCGCAAAGAGGAGAACCGCCAGGACCAGCTGGCCATGGATCGAGCCGAGGCCGCCAAACAGGCGAAAGCCGCCGAGAAGGCCGACGCGGAGAACGACGGGAAAGGCCGACGGACGGGCGGCGGCCGAGCCGCTACCCGCCCGTCCGCCCTCGCGAATACGGCCCCGGACCCGTTCGAGGGCGTGAACTCGTTCGAGGACCTGGCGACCAAGTTCGACGACCAGGGGAACCGCGTCGAGACCCCCGACGAGTACCGGGCCCGGATGATGGAGGAGATCGGCGACGCCGGAATCAGGCGTCGATCGGCGGCCGGGCGAATGCTCAAGAAGACCGCGGGCGACTACGGGATCGACCTATCGGAGGCTCAAGCGTCGCTCCGCGGAGCGATGGCCGAACAAGGCCAAATGAACGGCATGTCCCAGACCGAGGCCGTCATGGCGGCCCTGGAGCGGCTGATTACGATCAATCAAGATTTGATGTTGAACCAGCAGATGTTGGCGGATCGCGTGAACCAGTACGGAGGCCGGATCGACGTGATCCGTCAAGGCGCCGCCCGAGTCCCGTCGTTGCTCAATTATGGCTCCTTCTAACCCCCCCCCACTGGCACGCCAAGACGTCCATGAATCCGATCGGAGTGATAGACCATCCACGCCGTGGATAGTTGCCGCCTAGCGCTCACGGGCGCGACGTCGCGCCGGATCGCGAAAGGAGGTGGCCGAGATGTTCGCCAGGGGGTTCGTCGGCGGCGAGGGAGTGAGGGGCGAGGGCGGATGCCGGTTCGACCGGAAGACGCTGGAGCGGGTCCGCGACGCCATGATGGTCAAGCTGAGGCGGCGCGGCGTGCCGATCAAGTCGATCGCCGTGATCATCGGCCTGCACCACTCCAACGTCTCCCGCCGACTGGCCGCGATCCCCGACGACGTCAGGACGTGGTATGAGAACATCGAGGTACTCTGACTTCGCGCCCCCGGTCGACGACGTTTCAATCCACGCCACCCTACGCGCGGAGAGCGACCCATCGGCGTCCGGGATCGTCACCGCGCCGGACTTCACCGACTCGAACACCGCGGGGGAGGCTTGCTGGACGCGCTCGGCTTCGGTGACGTAGCCGTGCGAGACCTTCATCATCGCGGCGGCATCTTTTTTTGCATCCAGCGGGCCCGTTTGTCCATTCTTGGACACACGGGCCGGCTTCACCTTCCCCTTCTTCAGCCCCGCGATCCGGTTCGCCATATACTCCTCTTGGAGCCGCTGCTTGATCGGCACGGCGATGGCGGCGCGTTGGGACGGCGTGAGGTGGCGGCGGTGGAGGTTGCGGCCGTCGAGCCGGACGTGTTGCCGCTGGAGTGGGAGGGCCGCGGCGTCCGGGTCGTCAAGGTCGGCGGCCAGCCGTGGTTCGTCGCGAAGGACGTGTGCGCCGTGCTGGGGATCGTCAAGCACGACCAGGCCGTCTACGGGAATCCGTCTCGCGACGACGCCGGTTTAGATGAGGACGAGAGGGGCGTCTACAGTGTAGGGACCACCTCCGGCGACCGAGACATGCTCTGTGTCAGCGAGTCCGGCCTGTACGCCTTGATCTTCAAGAGCCGGCGGGGAGCCGTGGTTCGTCCTAACCGATCCGGCCAAGGCCCTGGGGTACAGGGACGCTCCGCATGCGGCGAGGCTTCTTCGGGAGCACCACAAGGGTGTCCACAAGATGGACACCCTTGGCGGAAGCCAGGAAATTACCGTGGTTTCCGAGGGCGGCATCGCATTCCTCCCTTCGTCAGTCGCCTTCCTCGTCGCGGATCGCGCCGGCGGGCGATGCGACATCGTACTCGATGCCGACCAAGAGCGCCACGTCGAGCACGCGGACGCCGCCCTCGCCGCGCGGGTGGATCGACACCGAGCGCTTGCCGGGCGGCAACGCGGCGAACTCCGGATGATGCAGGTGCATCCGCTCGCCGCTCGGTAGGATCACGCTGAACGGCCGAAACGGCGTGGCGTGGATCGCGTCGTAGAGATCTTCCGTCTTCATCGCCTACTCCCTTCGGGGTCATCGGCCGTCGGCCGGATTCACTCGTCTCCGGGACGCTCCACCTCCACCGGCGGGGCGACGTTCAGCGACGTGATGAGGCCGACGTCGATGAAGTCCCACGAGCCGTCGGGGCACATGCAGACCACGGTTCGCCGCGCGTCCACGTCCCACGCCACGACGTCGGGATGCTTCACCGTCAACTCCCGCCCGTCGGCCGTCCTGATGACGAACGGCTGAAACGGCCGCCGGTCCTTGACCTTCTTCAAGTCCTCGATTCGCATCGCCTTCCTCCCTTCCTTCAAGGTCAACGCTCAGGCGGTGGCTCGAAATTCTCCTTCCTGGCGAGCAATTCAAGCCCCTTCTCGACGAGATGGGAATAAGAGTTTCAATCCACGTCACCCGCGCGGGGTGACGACGCTCCGCGAAGCCCCGCGGTTTGACTTCAAGGTCAACGACCCTCGGCCGGGTCATCCTTCGCTCCCAACGCCTTCGCGCGCTTGGCCGCCTCTTCCTCAAGCGAAGCCAACACCACCATCTTGACATAGCCGCTAAGCGGCAGTCCTCGCCGATCCGCCGCCGCCTTGGCGCGGTCCCAATCCGCTGGCGCGAGGTTGAGCCTAACAGCCCGTCCCGTCCGCCCCGCCGTGGGCTTCGTGGTTGTGGAAGCCGTCGCGGTCTTCTTTCCGGCCATCGATCCGCCCTTCCCGGTAGCTTCGTTCCTCCCGTTCGGCGAGGACGAACGTCGCCCCCGCCCATACCACGATAATACCTCGCCGCAACACGGGCGGCAATCGTCTTGGGATAAAATCACCGTCTATGGGTTGACCAACGGTTACCGTTAGGGTATAGTTCGTGTGTCGAGGGTGGGAAGGCCAGCCCCGAAACGAAAGTGGGGTCGGACGGGACTGGCACTCCCGTCCGACCCCTTGGAAGACCCCAAGCAAGCTGAGGTTTCCCGTGAGCCATTCTACCACGATCCTCGCCAACCTGGTCCGCGACATCGCCGATCGTCTGGAGGCCGCCGCCGCTGGCCCGTTCAAAGCGTTGGAAGCCAGGCCGTTCGCGAGCCTGAGCGACGACGCCCGCGAGGCGTCCATCGCCTTGACCGCCTTCGGCGAAGCGGTGAACACCGCCCTCGACGGGCTCTACGCCCTGGTCGGCTTCCATGCCCCGGTCCCGCCGATCGCTGGCGGTTCGCCCGCCGAGCCCCACGACTGGACGGGGCCGACGCCGCTGGACGTGCTGGCCGCCGACGTTGACGCCCCGGCGTGGACGCCCTCCGCCGCGGATTGGGCCGACTACTACGCGGAGCGCGACGCCCACGACCACGCCATCACCGAACTCGACCACTTCATCGCCCACGGGTGCGTCTGACGAACCGACCGCCGGGGCTTCATCGCGAGGCCCCGGCATCCCATCGAGGCGATCCAGCTGGAGGGCGGGGCGATGACGACGCAACTGATGGACGACGAGCAGGCGATGATGATCACCCGGCTGCGGCCGGGGACGTTCTACTACCACGCGCCCACGACGGAGCGGGCGATCCGGCTGCGGGTGCTGCGGGCGATCACGGACGCCGACGGCCGCGGGCTTCCCAGGCGGTTTGACGGGATCCTGTCGAACCTGGAGATGGAGGCCCTGCGGAGCTTCACGGAAGAGGAGCGGGGGATCGCCTGGGATGAGTACGCCTGGCTGACGCCGGGCGCCTGAGACCGGAGCCGGACCATGGCCGGGCGGGTGGTCCGCCCCGGCCGGGAAGATCAAGGTGGACTCAATCCAGGGAAGAGGTTCGATCATGCCAATCCAATCGAAGGCGACCAGAGCGAAGGCGCCGGCCGCGACCGGCGCGAGCATCGACTTGCGGGAGTTGATCGACGAGTACGAGGCCGCGCGGGTCGCCGCCGAGGCGGCCGAGCGCGACCGCGTGGAGGCGGGTGGCGAGCCGAGCGACGCCGAGGAAAGGGCCTGGTACAAGGCGACCTACGACCCGCTGTACAAGGCGGCCCACCGACTGCGGGCCGCCGTCCTCATCGCGTGCGGCGAAGACCCGGACGACATGCAAACGAGGCGCGCCGTCGTGATCGACGGCTTCGTCGCGGTGGCGTTCGAGGGGTCCGACCGCGACGACTCCGCGGACGCGATCCTGGAGGGGTTGATCGTGCTCCCGCCCGACGCCGCCAGGCTCCTTTGATCGGGGTGGGACGCGGGCCGGTTCGGGTGTCGATGGCGACGTTCGCCTTGTTTTGTAGGAATTCGCTAAAGATTCGAGGCCCGTCGGTCGGGGTCTAAAGGCTCCCCGCCGACGGGGCCGATAAAAGAGTGGCGACGACGGCGTACCCGTCGTCATGGGATCGCATCTAGGGATCAATCATTCAGGAGACGTCGACATGGGTGGGTCCGCAACGTTTGAGAGGATGCTGGGCGTCGACACCATCGCCCTCGGCCTGGGCTGCTCGCGCCGCTGGCTGGAGATCCAGCGCGCCGCCGGCCGGTTCCCCAAGCCGGACGCGATGGTCGGCCGCCATCCCCGGTGGAACCGGGCGACGATCGATCGCTGGATGGCCGAGAGCGCCAAGGCGGCCAAGTAAGAGGGGACGAAGAAGGCCCCCGCGCTCCGAGGTCGTCGGAGGCGGGGGCCTTCTCGGAAGGCGTGGACGGGGCAGCGACTCCCATCCAGGATGTGCTCGACGCCCGAAGGCGTCATAGAGGAGATCATCTTGAGCGATCATACGACGCCGACCGTTGTCGGTCAACCGCGAGGGCGCGTCGTCGAGCCTCCCCCGATCGTGGGGTGGGCGTTCCGCCGGCTGATGGAGGAAGACCGGCCGGACCCGACCCATGAGGAGTTGTCGGCGCTACCGCCGGAGTGGCGGTCCCTCGCGATGGTCGTGGCGGCGGCCTCGCCCGAGAAACGCGCCGGGGCCTTCGGCGAGGTCGCCGCGGGCCTTCCCGACGGCGGCGGCTGGTTGACGCTGGCCATGGCCCGCGTCGACCCCGCGGGCCTCGCGCCGATCGTCGCCCCGCCGACCAAGGCCGCCGCCATGGCGGACGTCCCCCGCGAACTGAAGGACCGGCGCCGGTGGCTGCTCTGGCGCCTCGTCGCCGACGAGGGGAAGGCGAAGCCCCGCAAGGTGCCTTACATGGTCGACGGCGAGACGCCCGGAAAGTGGGGCGACCCCGGGGAGTACGCGAGAAACCTGGAGCGGCTGACGACCTTCGACGTCGCCTTCGCGGCCCTGGAGTCCGGGGGTTACGCCGGGGTCGGGTTCGCGTTCACCCCCGACGACCCGTATTGCGGCGTCGATCTGGACGGGTGCCTCGACGCCTCCGGGGCCGTCTCCCCGAAGGCCGCCGCGTGGCTCGCCAGGTTCGAGGGGGCCTACGTCGAGGCGTCGCCGTCGGGGACCGGCCTGCACGCGATCTGCCGCGCGAGGCTGGTCGGCGGCGGGGTGAAGGGCGACGGGTTCGAGGTCTACGACCGAGGCCGCTACTTCACCGTCACCGGCCGGGCGTTCGCGCCGACGCCGACGACGATCCCCGACCGCCAAGCCGCGGTCGACGACCTGGTCGCGGCGATCCGGGCCGAGAAGCGGAAGGCGAACGGCAAGGCCGAACCGCCGCCGAACGGCGACGCGGGGTGGTCGATCCCGGTCAAAGCGCCGACGGCCGATCCGATCGCGGCCCACGCCGCGGAGGCCCTGCGGCGCGAGGCAGCCGAGTTGACGTCGACCCCGGAGGGCGGGCGCAACCACCGGCTGAACGCCTCGGCGTTCAGCCTCGGCCAGCTGGTCAGGGCCGGCTCGCTGTCCCGATACGAAGTCGAAACCGCCCTGACCGTCGCCGCCCGCCAGTGCGGGCTGGGCGACGTCGAGATCGAGAAGACGCTGAGGAGCGGAATCGAGGCCGGCATGGCCACCCCTCGCGACCTATCCAGGGTCGGGACCGCCGAGAAGAGGCGGAACGGCCGCGCGGCGAACGGTAAGCCGGGAGTCGATACGAAAGACGGCAAGCCTGGGGCCGGGACGACGGACGGCGGCCGCGGGATCGTCTATCGCGACCTGGGGTTGATAAGGGTGAGCGATATCAAGACCGTCCGCACCGAATGGATCTGGCGGCATCGGTTCCCGGCCGGGGAAATCTCCCTGGTGGCCGGGGAGGGATCGCTCGGGAAGTCCCAATTCCTTACGGCCATGGCGGCGGCCATGTCCGTCGGCGGCCCGTGGCCCGACGGCTCGGGTGACGCCCCGATCGTTTCGACGATCATCCTCGCGGCCGAGGATTCGGCCGAAAAGACGATCAGGCCGCGGTTGCTCGCCGTAGGGGCCGACGTCTCGAAAGTCTTGATCCTCAAGGCGCAATACACGTTCGTGGGCGCCGGCGGTCGCGACGTGGCCGCGCCGGTGAACTTCCAGGACCACGACCATTGGAAAGCCGTGTTCGACGCCGAGCCTGAAGCCCGAGTCCTGATCGTCGATCCGCTGGCGAGCTACCTCGGCCGCGGGGTGGACGATCACCGCAATAACGAGCTACGCGCCGTCCTGGAACCGTTCATGGAATTCGTCGCCCGCCCCCGGGGGATCGCGGTCGTCGGCAACGCCCACCTGAACAAGACCGCCGACGCCCGGACGCCGATCTACCGCGTGATGGGGTCCGCCGGCTACGCGAACCTGGCGCGGGCGGTCCACCTGGTGGTTCGCGACCCCGACGACCCCGCCCATCGCGTCGTCTCGCTCGCCAAGAGCAACCTCGGCCCCGACGACCTGCCCGCCATCGGGTATCGGATCGAGCCCCGGACGATCGCCGGGGACGGCATCGAGACCGAGACGTGCGTCCCGGCCTTCGACCCCGAGCCGATCCACGACTTCGACCTGCGGGCAGCGCTCGCGCCCGCCAAGGGGACGGCGGGCGCGCCTAAGAACGATCCCGCCGAGTGCGATGGATGGTTGCGATTCCGACTGGAGTCCGGGCCCGTTCCGTCGAATGAAATCTTCAAGGAAGGCCGCGCCGCCGGATTCACGAGAGACCAGCTGTATGACGCCAAGAAAAGAATCAAGGCCGGGGCGAAACGCGACGGGTTCGGCCCCGGCGGCCAATGGTCGTGGGAGCTTCCACCCGCCGCCGTCACCTGGGAAGCCCCCTAGGCCCCGCCTCGCGTGGGGGGACGGACAGATCTATGCGATCTATGGAGATGACCGACGAAGAAGAGCCGTGTAGCCACTGTGGTTACGTCGCCTCTCCATAGATAGGCGGCAACCCCACCAATGAGGGCGATCTATGGCGGGGACGATCTATGGATGAACGTTTGCGTAAGTGTGTTTGGGCGTCCGGTTGAAACGAGACTGAGGAGAAGCATCCATGAGCAATCGAGCGGAGCGGAAGGCGGCCAGGCGGCGGAAGCGGCTAGACGCGAGAGTGGATCGCCCGACCCCGGTTCGGAACGTCGTCAAGGTCAAGGTGGCTCACGCCGCCTCTTGTCCGGCCTCCATGGACGGGCCGTGTTGTTGCGGCGCGAACGCGACCGTGGGGGCGTTGGGGTGGAGGAAGGCCCCCATGCGGAGCTACGGGTCGACCTTCATTCGGCGCCAGACGGCTCCCGAGCCGGAGGAGCCGCAATCTCCCCCTGGGAAGCCCCGGACGAGCTTCCCAGGGGGGGAGGGTTAGAACTCGACGGTTTCGTACCAGCGCCTGACGTCGGGCGGGATGGAGTTGATCCGCCGGACGACGTTGGAATGGTGGATGCCGACCACGAGGGCGATCCGCCTCACCGGGACGCAGCGAAGCTGGAGCTTGACCATGATCGCGTCGCGGATCCGCTCCATCGTCTCGGGTGAGAACTCGTCGGCCCCCTCGACCCTCACCCCGTCACCGTCCAGCGCGCCTCTCGCGAACATCGTCGATCCCTCCCCGGCCGTCGGTTTCGTCGGCTCAAGCCTACACGACCGTCGGCGTCGGCGGGGCGCCGTCACCCATGGGCGATCGACGATGTTTTTACGTTACGCGCGCGAGGGGCGGTCGCGACCCATGGGCGATCGCTGATTTTTTGGGACTCCCACTCGAAAAGAAGTTTGACCGCCGCCGGCGGAGGCGACGGTATCGTGGTGGACGGGGCCGAGCGCCTGGACCGCGCCCGGCCCCTGGGATCGAACCTGATGGAGAGGCTCGACATGGCCAGTCTACGCAAGCGCGGCAAGGTTTGGTACTACAGGTTCATCGACGCCGAGGGGGTCCGGCGGACGGTCAAGGGGTGTCGGGACAAGCGAGCCACGGAGGACATGGCCCGCCGGGCCGAATCCGAGGCGGCGCGAGTCCGGGCCGGCCTGGTCGACCCCCGCGAACTCGCCATGAGGGAGCACGGCAAGACGTCCGTCGAGGCCCACGTCGCGGCCTGGGGGGCGTCCTTGGAGGCCAAGGGGGCGACGGCCCGACACGTCGCGCTTTCCATGGCCCGCGCCCGGCGGTTGATCGCGGTCGTCATGGGGGCGGCCTTCGGGGAGGTCAACCCGCCCAGGGCGACCAGGCGGGCCGACCTGGGGAGATACGAAGCCGCCCTCGCGGGTCGGCTGGCGTCCGCCCGGCTGGCCGACCTGACCGCCGACCGCGTCCAGGCGGCCTTGCGGTCCCTCGCGGACGGCGGCCTTTCGCTGGCCAGCGTCAACCACTACCGGACTGCGTTGAAGTCGTTCGCGGCCTGGTGCTTCAAGTCCGGCCGGCTGGCGTTCGACCCCCTGGCCGGCGTGGCGGGGTACAACGCGCGGGAGGACCGCCGCCACGACCGCCGGACCTTGGGGGCCGACGAACTCCGGAAGCTGATCCGGGCCGCCCACGAGGGCCCCGACTGGCGAACCATGTCCGGCCCGGCCCGATCGCTGCTGTATCGGCTGGCGGTGGCCACGGGCCTACGGTATTCGGAGCTTCGATCCATCCGGCCCGAGTCCTTCGACTGGGCCGCCAAGCCCGCCACGGTGGCCGTGGAGGCCGCCTACGCGAAGAACGGCCGGGAGGCCGTCCAGACCCTTCCCGACGACCTGGCGGCCGATCTGAGGCCCTTCGCGGCGGCGGTGGCCCCAGGCGGGCCCGTCTTCCCCCTGAACGACGACCGATGGGCCGAGATGCTTCGGTTCGACCTGGCGAGGGCCGGCGTCCCCTACCGCGACGCCGCCGGCCTGGTGTTCGACTTCCACGCCCTGCGATGCCAGACGGCGACGCTGCTGGACGCCGCGGGCGTCTCCCCCAGGGTCGCCCAACGGATCATGCGGCATTCCACGCCCGGCCTCACCGACCGCTACACCAGGCCCCGCGTGGCCGATCTGACCGCCGCCGCGCTGTCCATGCCGAGCCTGCGGCCCGACCCCGCGACGACCCCGGCGGTCGAGGCGACCGGGACCGAGGGGCCGACGCCCGGCGGTCCCATCAACGATCCCCTTGGCCCTCATTTGGCCCACGGAGGGCTCGTTTCGACGCGGGACGGTTCGCATCCCGACGTGATCGCGTCTTCCGACGCCGACCCAATAATGGGTCGCAAGTCGGGATTAGATCGCGATTTGTCGCCCGGACGCGGTTCGATTCGCATCGCGGGGGAAGTGACCGGGCTGGGACTCGAACCCAGGACCAACGGATTAAAAGTCCGTTGCTCTACCGACTGAGCTACCCGGTCGTCGATCGTCGAGTGCTTTCCAACAGCCGAGAGGCGGGGTGCCTTTGCAGGCTGGGTCTGGACCCGGCCCGGAGAAGGCGACGGCTCGCGTGGGCTGGGTCTCGACCCAGCTCACGGGACCAACCCGACGGCTAAGCCGTGACAAAGCACCAGGACGGAACCAGAGTACGTTCCGCCGGGGCGTTCGTCCAGCCCAGCAATCAAGAGGGTTGGGCGGGGCGGGCGGTTCGGACCAGTCGGGCGATGAAGCGGGCGTCGCAATCGTGGATCTGGGGCCAGAGATGGACCATCCCCGTCGTCTCGTCCTCCTCCAGGGGGTGCGGGAACGGGTCGAGGCGGAACTCGGGGCGGTCGCGCAGGAACCCCTGGACGAGGGCCTGGGTCTCGCGGAGGGTCGCGGTGGCGACGGTGTAGACGAGCGTCCCGCCGGGACGGACGGCCGTCGCCGCCGTCTCCAGAAGCCGGCGCTGGGTCTCGGCGAACTCGGCGAGCCGCTCCGCCTTGACGATCCAGCGCGTCTCGGGATGGCGGCGCCACGCGCCGACGCCCGAACTGGGGGGCGCGACCAAAACGCCGTCGAAAGACCCCGGCTTGCCGGGGGCGTGGCGGCCGTCCCACGCCCTCGCCTCGACGTTGCGAAACGGGCCCTTGCGGATCTTGAGCGCCGCCGCCTTGCGCGCGGGCTCGCGCTCGAAGGTGGAGACCACCGTCCCCTTGCCGCGCATCTCGTCGGCCAGATCCAGGGCGTGCAGGCTCGACCCCTCGCCAAGGTCCCACCAGCGCTCTCCCGGATCGGGGTCGCAGACCCTGGCGACGGCCCGCGCGCCCAGGTCCTCGACCACCAGCGCGCCTCGGCCGTAAGCCGCGATCGGGCGGAGGTCGGCGTCGGGCTCCAGTCGGGCCGCGACGTCGAGCCGACGCTGGACCCAGGGCTTGTGACCGGCCTCGCGAAGCTCGTCCCAGACGGGTTTGGGAGGTTCGCCGCGGACGACCACCCAGAGGTTCGGCGGGGTCTGGACGGCGTGGAGGAACTCCAGCCGGCGGACCTTGGGCGACTCGTCGCCGGGAGGCGGGGGGAGTTCCTCGCGGAGCCAGGCCGGGAAGTTCATCCAGGGGTCGGCGGTCACGGCGCGGCCGGCGACGAACCGCTTGAGCGTCTCGGCGCGGGCCGTCCAGTTGGGGGCGTCGCCGCCGCAGGAGAGAGAGGCGCGGTCCCGCGCCGCCTTGCTGGCCCAGATCCGCGCGACCGCCGGCAACTCGGTCGAATCCAGCAGCCAGGCCAGAAGGAGTTGGTCCTCGACCTGCACCAGCCTCAAGGGCTCGATCCAGCCCCACCACCGCGTCAGCGACGCCAGCGACCGATTGACGAGCACGCGGTCGGAACGGGTCGACCGCTTTCGGGCCTCCTCGCCCTGGGCGGCGACGATCGCCGCCTCCAAACGCGCGCCGCGGTCGAGGACGTCGCGAACGACCCCGGGGGCGAGCGTGGCGATCAGCGCCGCCAGGGCCGGCGGGGTCTTCCCCCGCGGCGTCCGCCGATGCGGACGCGCCCCCCCCGCGGCGGGCGCCGACGCGGTCGGCCTGGGCACCGGCCGGCGTCCGGGGCCCTTCGAGGAAAAGTCGCGACGGGAGGGACGAGGTTTGCCGCGGGACATGGCTGGGAGCGGTCTCGGAGGAGTGGCGGTCGGAACGAACGGAAACCTCGGCGGTCGCGTCGAGGCCCCACCCCTCGGACGGCGCGCCGACGGGGCGGCCTCCTTGGCGGAGCGCGAGTTCACGCGCGATCGACGAGTTCCAAGGTTCGATGTATCTCATTATCGCGGGGCGGCGGTCAAGCTCGGAGGGGCCTGAATCCATTTCCCAGGCGCGGCGGGCGGGGCCGGGAAATCGGTAGCCTGTTGACGGCGGGGGAACGGATCTTACAATGGGCCGAACATGA
>ERZ778018.1045-NODE-1045-length-28092-cov-15.040111_pt1 | contig 28092 bp, 21 predicted proteins | sample MGYA00375748_ERZ778018 | MGnify/ENA primary metagenome ERZ778018 (study PRJEB29350, sample SAMN05509839) | bioreactor metagenome | biome: bioreactor; material: wastewater | place: South Africa: University of Cape Town | collected 2014-04-22 ... | reverse complement strand
CCGCAACCCCGCCGGCCGCCGGTCGATCACGGATCACCGGCCCGACCCGCAGCCCATTGAAGGATGCTGTTCTTCGCGCTGGTGCCGAACTTCATACTCTCCTCTGCGGTCCGCGCCGCGCCGCGTGGTTGTAGGCCGGGCCACGAAAGGTGCTAACTGATCCGCTGCTCTGCGGCGACCAGGTCCTCATCGGCGTCCCGGTGCAGTTCGTTCCGCAGGCCCTCGACCAGCTGTTGAACCTGTGAGCGCGCATGGTCGACGTCCCTCCCGGAATCTGAATCGCCGACCGGATCGCGTTGTCCCCATCTCATCCAGAACGGAAGCATCCCGCGCTTCGGGCGGGTGATGCTGCCCTCCACTTCGGGAGCGTCCCCTGTCGCGGCAAGGTCCGCCAACGTGTGATGTAGCCCTGCGATCGTGTGAGCGATGTCGTCTGCCCGATCGGATCGGACCTCGTCGCCACTGACCAAGTGCCACTCGAAACCGTTCATTTCCTGCTCCTCACCGATCCAGGGCACGGCCGGCACACCGCACCGTCACAGCTTCACGGCACCGGCACACGCCCTGAGCGCCGCGCGGTCAGGAATGTGGATCGCCGCAGCGAATGTGCACAACCGCCAACGCCGATAGTCACGCCGCCTACCTCGGCCGCCCGTTCACGGATCGGTGGTCACCCTTGGGGTTCGTCTGAGCCCCCCGAGCGTGCGGGGCCGGGGCCCCGTCCTGTCAAGGGACGCCGCCGAACCGATCGGGCCGACCCCACCCCGCAAGCGGGGACCTCGAGGTCGACACCGCTCGGCCCAGCGGCTCGGGGCCCTTGACAGTCCACCCACAGCCCCACCCCCTCTCCCCGGCTCAGCCGAACGCGCCGAGCCAGAGAGGAACTACCGCCATGTCCAAGGCACAACAACTGACCGGCCACCCGTTCCAGCACATCACCGTCACCATGCATCTCACCGGCACCCCGCAGTACAACCTCGCCAGCAACGGCGACGGCACCGGCGCGCCCGGCTCACAGATCACCGTCGCCTCCGGCGACACGCTGATCTACCTCCACGACCGGTACGCCGTCCACGCCTACGCCGCCGCCTGGCTCACCCGCCACGCCATCATGCTCGCCGACCGGCTGCCCGAAACCTCCCCGCTGCCAGACAGCGACCGGGCCGGCCTGACCGTCACCCTGGCCATCCACGCCACCGGACGCGACCAGGCGTTCGTCCGGCCCGACGCCGGCGGCATCCGCGTCACCATCGGCAAGGTCACCTGGATCTGCCGCGACAAGCAGGCCTTCACCGGCCAACAGCACATCTGGCACACCGCCCTGCAGCTGGCCGCCGTCGTCCTGCCCGAGCACAACCTCGAACGTCTCACCCCGCACTGAGCCGGCCAGGCCGGGGAGGGCACCCACTCCGGGGCGCCCTCCCGCTCGCCCGGCCCATGCGGTGACGCCGACAGCAACCACCCCGCCGGCGCCCGCATCTGTCACAGATCCCAGAGGCGACCTTTCCGTCCTTGACGCGGATACGACTCAGGCAACAACAGCACCCCGCGCGCAAGGGGGCCCGCCCCGAAGCTCGCCGGATCCCGTAGCGCCGTCACCGTCACCTGGCGGTCTCCTCTCCGCGGTCGCCGCCCAGCCGCCACCGATCACCACCAGATGCGCACCGGGCAGTCAAATACCCGACACACCTCATGCACTCGGCGACCTGTGACCGCGATAGTCAGCTGCTACCAATCATTCTCGCCCCGACCGGTGGCATAGGGTCGCGCGATGGTGTGGGTGTGATGAGCCTGCACAAGCTCACTGCCGGGGATGGCTACACGTACCTGACCCGGCAGGTCGCCGCGCACGACGCGACCGAGCGAGGATTCGGCTCGCTGGGCGACTACTACAGCCAGAAGGGCGAAGCCCCGGGGCGGTGGATGGGGCGGGGCCTTGCCGCCGTGCCAGACTTTCCGGTCGGCGCCACGGTGACCGAGCAGCAGATGCGGGCGCTGTTCGGTCAGGGCCGGCATCCGAACGCCGACGCGATCGAACGCGCCGCCCGGCTGGAGGGCTTGTCTCCCAGGCAGGTTGATGCGACCAGTCGGCTGGGCAAGCCGTATCTGGTGCTCGACGGTGCGAACATGTTCCGCCGCCGCACCGCCGGCGCCTACCGGGACTACAACGCCGCCCGCGGGCTGCCGGAGGACACCCCGATCCCCGAGGATGCCCGGGCCGAGATCCGCACCTCGATCGCCACCGCCATGTTCGGCGAAACGTACGGTCGCCCCCCGGCCGATGCGCGGGAACTGTCGGGGCATCTGGCTCGAATATCGCGGCAGGCCACCACCGCCGTCGCCGGTTACGACCTGACCTTCTCCCCGGTCAAGTCCGTGTCCACGCTGTGGGCGATCGCGCCGTTGCCGATCGCCCGGATCATCGAGCAGGCACACGCGGACGCGGTCGCCGATACCCTGGCCTGGCTGGAAGACCACGCCGCCTACACCCGCGTCGGCGCCGGCGGCGTCGCGCAGGTGAACGTGCACGGCCTGATCGCCGCCGCGTTCACCCACTGCGATTCCCGCGCGGGCGACCCGGACCTGCACACGCACGTAGCGATCTCGAACAAGGTGCAGGCTCTGACCGGCCGCTGGTACGCGCTGGACGGCAGGTTGATCTACCGCTACAACGTGGCCGCCTCCGAGCGGTACAACACCCGCCTGGAGGCGCTACTCACCTCCCGGTTGGGCGTCACCTTCGTCGAGCGGCCGGGGGCGGATGGCAAGCGTCCGGTGCGGGAGATCGCCGGCGGTGACGACGATCTGCCCGCGGCGTGGTCGACCCGGCGGGCGGCGATCGACGCCCGCCGCGCCGAGTTGGCCGTGCGCTTCCAGGCCGACCATGGCCGCCCGCCGACCGCTAAGGAGGCGGTGACACTGGCCCAGCAGGCCAATCTGGAGACCCGGCAGGCCAAACACGAACCCCGCTCGCTGGCCGAGCAGCGCGCCGCGTGGCGGACGCAGGCCGCCACCGTGTTGGGCGGCGACGAGCACGTCGACCGCTACGTGGCCGACGCCCTCCGCGGCGGAATCCGCCAGCCGGACCGCCCGCCACACACGGAACTGACCCGTGCTTGGGTGGAACGCACCGCTGACGAGGTCATCTACGGCCGGTCCGTGGACGGGGTGCGCGTCGGTGGCGTGGCCGCGCAGCGGGCCACCTGGCGGGAGAACCACGTCCGCGCCGAAGCCGAACGCGCCGCCCGCACCGCACGGATCCGCCCCGACCACATCGACCGGGCCGTCGGCTGGGTGGTCGCCGCAGCCCTGGACCCGGCTCGTTCGATCCTGCTCGACGCGCCGGATCCGGTCGCCGAACCCGCGCCCCTTCGCCGCGTCGATGGCACCTCGGTGTTCACCGTGGCCGGCGCCGCCCGCTACACCAGCGCCGACACTCTCGCCGCGGAACGGGCCATCCTCGCCGCCGCGAGCGACACCGGCGGCCGCCGCGTCGACCCGCACATCGTAGATGCCGTACTGACCGAGTACGCCGCAAGCGGCGTCGCTCTCAACCCTGGACAGGCCCAACTGGTCCGCGAGTTGGCGGGCTCCGGCCGGCGGGTCCAGCTCGCACTCGCCCCCGCCGGCACCGGTAAGACCACCGCGATGCGCGCCCTGGCCGCCGCCTGGACCGGTACGGGCGGCACGGTGATCGGTTTGGCCCCGTCGGCGGCGGCCGCCGCCGTGCTCGCCGCCGAGATCGACACCCCCACCGAAACCCTCGCCAAGATCGTCTGGCACCTGCGCGGCGGCCCCGGCACACCGCCGCCGATCATGGACGCCATCGGCCCCGACAGTCTCGTCATCGTCGACGAGGCCGGCATGGCCGCCACCGCCGACCTGGCCGCCGTCATCCGCCACGTCACCGCTCGCGGCGGGCAAGTCCGCCTCGTCGGCGACGATCAGCAACTCGCCGCGATCGGCGCCGGCGGCGTCCTGCGTGATCTCGCCCGAACCCACGGCGCGGCCACTCTCTCCCAGGTCATGCGGTTCACCGACCCCGTCACCGGTCGCCCGAATCATGCCGAGGGCGCGGCCTCGCTCGCCATCCGCCGCGGTGACCCGGCCGGCATCGTCTACTACCTCGACCACGGCCGGGTCCACGTCGGCGACGCCACCGCCACCGCCGACGCCGCGTACAGCGCGTGGGCTGCCGACACCGCCGCCGGCGCCGACGCGGTCATGCTCGCCCCTACCCGCGCACTGGCCGCCGAGCTGAACCAGCGAGCCCGCACCGAGCGGCTCGCCGCGGCCGGCCCGCCCGGCCGGCAGGTCACCCTCACCGATGCCAGTCGCGCCAGCGAGGGTGACGTGATCATCACCCGCCGCAACGACCGCACCCTGCGCGTCGGCGGCACCGACTACGTTCGCAACGGGGACCGCTGGCGCATCGACGCCGTCACCGACGACGCGGGCCTGCACGTCACCCACCTGGCATCTGGCATGCGCGTGGCGCTGCCAGCCGACTACGCCGCTCGGCACGTGCAACTTGGCTACGCCACCACCGTGCACGCCGCGCAGGGCATCACCGCCGACACCTGCCACACCGTCGCCACCGGCAGCGAAACCCGCCAGTTGCTGTACGTCGCACTCACCCGCGGTCGACACGCCAACCACCTCTACCTCGCCGTCACCGGTGACGGCGACCCGCACAGCATCATCACCCGCGACGCGCTGCTGCCACCCACCCCCGGCGACGTGCTCACCCGGATCCTGGCCCGCGACGACTCCCCCGTCTCGGCCACCACCGCCCGCGCCGACGCCAACCGCCCCGACCTGCTGCTGCCCGGAGCGGCCGGCCGCTACCGACACGCCATCGACGTCGCCGCCGAAGACGTCTACGGCCCCGACCGGCTCACCGCTCTGGACGCCACCGCCGAGGCCGCCGTGCCCGGCCTCACCGACACCGACGCCTGGCCCGGGCTGCGCCCCCACCTGGCCGCACTCGCCCTGTCCGGCCGCGACCCCGCCGGTCTGCTCGCGCACGCCCTGACCGGTCGGGACCTGAACGACGCCCGGGACGTCGCCGCCGTGCTGGACTGGCGCCTGCACCCCGACCGCGACACCTCCGGGCCGCTGCCCTGGCTGCCACCGATCCCCGCGGTCCTCGCCGACGATGCACAGTGGGGCTCGTACTTGGTCGAACGGGCCGCCGCCGTCACCGCCCTCGCCGACGCCACCGCGAAGGCCGCCCGGGCGCTGTCCCCCGCTGCCGCTCCAGCATGGGCCACGCCGATCATCGACGCCGACCCGGATCTCGCGGCGGACCTGGCCGTGTGGCGGGCCGCGCACGGCATCGACGACACCGACCGCCGCCCCACCGGCCAGCCCCAGACCGGCGCGACAGACGCCCGCGCCCAACGCTCCATCGACGCCCGGGTCACCCACGTCACCGGCACACACACCGTCGGCGCCACGTACCGGCGCCTGGCACGCAGCATCGACACGCGCCTGACGACAGACCCGTACTGGCCCACGCTCGCCGCCCGCATCTCAGCAGCACACCGGGCCGGCATCGACATCACCACCATCGTCCGCCAGGTCGCCGCCGAACGCCCGCTGCCCGACGAGCAACCCGCCGCCGCGCTGTGGTGGCGCATCGCCGGCCACCTGTCCCCCGCCGCACTCGACGCCGACGGCAACCCCGCCTCCCCCGAACTGCGACCAGACTGGACACCCGCACTGGCCGACGCCGTCGGCGTGGTGGCCGCGCAACGCGTCATGGCGGACCCGGCCTGGCCCGCACTTGTCGCCGCCGTCAGCGACGCCGCCCACGCCGGATGGACGCCCGCCCAGTCCCTCGCCTTCGCTTACGACCTGCTCCGCGGCGGCCAACCCGACGACCAACCGCTACAACCGAAGGAGATCGCCACCGCTCTCGCCTGGCGCATCGGCATGCTCGCCGACCAGTCAGTAGCAAACACGACCCTTGAAGACGTGATTGGTGACGGGGCCGCCGCCGGTCCCCAGGTCCAGACTGCTGACGGCCACACCCGCGAACGCCCGCGCGATCCAGAGGACCTCCCACCCGACACCGAAGACTCTGTCGAACCCGGAATCCAGTCCGCCGCCCGGTCAAAGCGAGCCGCGGCCCGGTCAGTCACCGCCGAACGCTCACGGATAGACGACATTCTCGATCCGGATGCCTCCGACTACCGGCAGCGAGATGACGCGATCGCCGGTGACCAATTCCGCACCACCGCCACGGTCGCCCGCCATCGCCTCGTCGAAGTCAACGCAGCCGCCGAAGCCTTCTACGTTCGCCACTACCGCGACGTGTGGGCCGCCCGCTATCTCACCGATCGGCTCGGCACCGACCCCACCGGCGACCCGGACATCGCCGTTGGGTACGCCCCCAACACCTGGACCGCGCTGACCCGGCACCTACACGCCCTCGACGTCACCGACACCGAACTGCTCGCCGCGGGGCTCGCCATCCGAACCGCCAGCGGCAACCTGATCGACCGGTTCCGCGACCGCATCATCTTCCCCATCAAGTCCTTCGACCCCGACCGACCAGACGCCATCGAAACCCGCGGCTTCATCGGCCGCCGCAACCCCACCGCCGCGGACGACGGCAAGGCCGGGCCCAAGTACCTCAATACCCCAGCCACCGACCTGTTCGTCAAGGGCGACAACCTCTACGGGCTCGCCGAGCATGCCGGGACCCTTGCCGCCGGCTCCGTCCCGGTCATCGTCGAGGGCCCCGTGGACGCGCTGGCCGTCACCGTCTCCGGCGCCGGCCGCTACATCGGCGTCGCACCCCTCGGCACCGCATTCACCGACGCCCAGGCCGACCAGCTGTGCCCCTATCTCGCCCATCACGACCAACTCCCGCCTGGCCTCGCCGCGATGTTCCCAGCCGAGCCACCACGCGCGCCGGTCATCGTGGCGACCGACAACGACACCGCAGGCAGGAAAGCTGCGCACCGCGTCTACTGGCAACTCGTCGCCCGCCGCGAAGACCCCCGGCATCTCGCCATGCCAGACGGCAACGATCCCGCGGAATTCCTGCATACCCACGGACTCGCAGCGCTTCTCGCGGCCCTCGAGGCCGCACCGGCACTGGCAGACACGCTGATCACCGACCACACCGCCACCCTTGACCTGACCACCATCGAAGGTCGCTACGCCGCGCTCGCGCAGGCCGCAGACATCACCGCGGCCCGGCCAGCGGTCACCTGGCCGTCCGCGGCAAGCGCGATCGCTGCCCGGCTCCAACTGCCCGACACCACCGTCACTCGCCGCATCCTGGCCGCCACCGGCGACTGGACCGACGACCCCCGCGGGCAAGCACGAGACCGACTGAACGGGGCCGCGGCTACGCGTGTGCCGCGGCCGGCGGCGTCTGCTGAACCATCCGTCCACCACTGGGCTACCACCATCGCCGATGTCACCGGTATGGACGTCGCCGCCGACCCGCATTGGGCCGTCCTGGCCGACCATCTCGCCTCCGCCGCCAGCAACGGCTACGACGTGCTCAACCGAGTGTCCGCCCTGCTGGCCCTGGGGCCGTTGCAGGCCGAACATCCACTGCGCGACCTCGACGCACGCCTGATCGCCGACTGCCCGGACCGGCTGCCGAGCTACGACCACCGCGCCGCCGCGGCGGACCCCCGCCTGGGCGGCGACGCGCACCGACGGCCGGCACCACCCCGCACCCCAGCGCCCTCCCGCCCCGGACCACCCGTTTTGAAAGGCCCATCAAGATGACCGACGAACAGTGGAATAGACAGCAGTGCTGAACCATCGCCGAGCAGCACCTGTCCGCCTTCGGCGACCGATGAGTTCGACCCGGCCTCTGTCGGCGTCGACGCGTACGGTCATACCGTGACAGAACGTTCGCTGCAAGACCTCCGCTCAGATGCGCTCGGCCGCACGGCACTCATCGCGGCTCTGTCCGACGCGTTCGACCGGATTCCCCTCACACCGGAGGCTAATGCCAAAGCCAACCGCTTCCTTGCCCAGGTGAATCCGCGCGAGTACGTCGGGTCCCGGCACCACACGGTGCCCAGGTTCCTACTCAGCCGGTGGGCCACAAAGAACCACGCGGCGGTATATCACCGCGTCGAGGCAGAGTTCCGCATGGAGAATGTCAGCAATCTGGCGATTAAGGACTTCTACACCTTCATCGACAAGTCCGGGAGTCTCGACTCCTCATTCGAGTCGCTACTCGGCGCAATTGAACCGCCAGCTGCGGACATCGTTAACCAGCTGCTGAGCCCGTTTCGGCGGGTGCCGAACCTCAGCACGGACCAGATTTTCGAGCTGGCGCTATTCATGTCGTTCCTGCCGGTGCGAACGACCAGACGCCGTAGGGAGATGGAACTTCAGGGCGAATGGCACGCGAAGACAATGGCGGAGGGCCGTCTGTCAGACGCCGAGCTGCGCAAGATCACCGTGATTCCTCACCAGAACAACATGCTCAGCGTCTCTTTTACCGCAGCACGCGAGCTAGTCCCGTTCTTCGCATCTCGACCCGTGGCACTCGTGTGGTTGCAGGGAGCACGACTGCTCCTGGGCGATGAGCCACTGATAGTCAACGCCCCCGTCGACGAAACTCATCATCCGGACTGCTTCGTCACTGAGGACGAATGGCGTCGCCGGGAAGCGAAGGAGCGACGCAAGAAGAAGCAGCGACGCCGGCCGGTGAACCGAGTGATCCATTTCCAGTCAACGGCCCCGCGTGGGGTGGGGGTCGCCGATGAGCTGGTACTTCCGATCAGCCCGCGGGCCGCACTGTGGTGGGGCCCACTCGGGCAGGGTGTCTTCACCGGGCCCGTCGAGTCCGAGAAGCTATCGGTGTCTGATTCGCAACGATTCGCTGACCTCACCAACGCTGCCACCGCACGTCAGGCGCTGGACTGGATTATCAGCACCGTCGACGATTCCGACTTTCGAAGCAGGGTCATGCCGCCGCTCGAGCCGCTCCTGCACGTCTGCGACCGTGAGACCGCCGCTGCACATGCGGTCAACAAAGTCCCTGAGCGGTTCCGTCCGCATCGGCTCGATCGACAGGCGAGCAGGTGAGCCGCTGACGAGATGCGAGCAACGGCGGGCCCTCTTTGGCAGGTATTGCCATTATGGTAGTGGATCGAGTCGCGGACGGCCGCGGTTTTGCGGCCCATACGCTGGCCGTAGTGTCAGAAGGGCTCGCAGGTCCTCAATCTGTACCGGACAGCGGGATGTCAGCGTAGATGAGCGAGACCAAGACATTGCAGGCGGCGCTCCAAGGGGCAAGCTGCGACATGGTTGCCCGTGACGGTTCGTCTGTCGTCGGGCCGCGCGCGAGTGTATTTGACGACGCGAGTATCGCGTACCTGCAAGATTCGCTGGTGCACCTCGACTGCCGGCGAAGCGGAGTCGATACGGCGCTTGTCCATGCCGCACCGGCGCATGCAAAATATGCAGCGGAGGGTGCTGCTGGTCACGGATGACGAGCCAGCGTGGCCGGCCTTCTACGAACACCTCCGCGTGACCACGAGACCAGTTCGACGACGGTTCGCTACGAGCCTTCGTCGCTGCGATCATCAGGAATCGTAACCATACGACGAACGGCGAGTCGTGACCAAAACCGCCGCCCTGACCATGATGACACATTCGTGGATTGAGGATCCTTGGGTTCGAGCGGCCGTCGCAGCGGGGCTCGTCGACAGGATCGGTACCGATCTACTTCATGTGCGTTAGCTACCAGCCGACGGCCATCTCGGTCTGACCTGGCTATGGACTCGGGCGGTCCGGAGGCTCTCGCTGAGATCCTCCGCCCATTCCGACGAAGCGGTTGAAACGATCGACCGGGCGCCAATTCCGCCAGCGAGACCGCCCGCCTGGTGTGTCCAAGCGAAGACGGCGAGCAGGATGACGCCAACGCAGACTGCAACGTGATCAGAATGATGATGAGCCAGTCGGCCATGCGAGTGGACTCCCCTCACCAGTGCGCCGGGCCGTGATCGCCACTCCGGTGTCGATGCGCTCCAACCAGCGTTGCAACCGCGCAAACGGGTAGCACCGGAGCACGGATCGTCATGGATCTGGCGTCGCCGTTCGGCGATCCGGCTTGGCGGTGATGGCGTCTCGGACCACTCGGACGTCACCGCTGGCGGTCCGCCTTGCGGTGTCGGCGGACAGTTGTAGCTTGTCGTCAGATGCTATCGAAAGGAACACCGACGTGGCTGTGAGACGAGTCAAGAACATTGTCGCCACTACCGACGCGATCGCTGCCTACGGCGGCATACGTCTGACAGAGGAGGCGGCAGAACAGTTGGCGCTCCAGTTGCGCGCCGGGGTGGTACCGATGACCATAAACCACAACGCCGATCATGTTGTCGCAGCTAGCAATGTCGATGCCTACACCGAGCGGCGCGATGACGGCGAGCTAAACGTCTGGATCGAGTTTGACGTCGCCGAGGCCGAATGGGATGCCGTGATGGAGGAGATCCATAACAGGGGCGCGACCGGCGGATTCTCCTTCACGACCTTCGAGTCGATCGACGGGGGCTCGGACGCGGCAATCTGGGTGGCAGCCGACGCGCACCACTACACAAGCTCCGATATCCGCGCGATGGCAGCGTCCTTTGCACGACACCAGCCAACACGCAGCAGTCTGGCCTACCAGTTCTCCTTCCTCCCTGACGCGGCAGTCTTCGTCACCTTCGCCACCTCGGTCCTGTCGGACGTGCCGAGCGATGTTCTCGCCACCATGATCGTCGACGCCTGCAAGTCCCTGGTGCGCCCGAACCGCGCAAACATTTTCAATTTCGCCGTTCGCACAAGTGGTAAGAAAGTCTCGGCCAGGGTGCGGGTCGTCGCCAACGATCCCGAGGCGTTCGCCGCAGCAGTGGATCAGGTTCCCGAGGCGCTGAAAGCGGCACTGGCCAGTCGGCCGAATGCAGCCTCTGATTGCGAGATCACCTTGCGTGATGGCAATCGATCGTCGACCACCGGCTGAACCTGCTGTGCGACGTTGAGTCAGTCGCCTATCGCGGCCTCGGGTCGACGTTTAATGTGGCCGGTGAACGGAGCGCCCTTTAGGATCAGGCTGGACATCGAACTCCAAACATCACACCGGTTCGCGATCGGTCAGCGGAGACCGCGAGCAGCACGCTCGATGAGGTGCGGAGGTTGATGCGAACAGATGAGTTCAGTCGGGAGCGTCCGGCGCCCGCTGTGTCAGATCCGGTGGACGTCTAGTCCTTCCGGCTGCGGCGAGTCGTCGGTTTGTCCACGTTAAGTCGCCCGACTCGAAGGCACTTGGAGAGAGGTGATAAAACGCGTCGTCGTCGGGCGGCGCTACAAGGTCGAACGCCTTCTGGTCGATCTCGTCGGCCAGGCGCCAGGTGGCACCGATGTTGACTAAGCGGCGGACAGGCACGAACCGGGCAGCGAGAGTACCAACGTCGATAGCGCCGGACGACAATAGTTGCTGCACCTGCGTCCGGACGTCGTCACCCCGACCGTTGTCGAGAGCAAAATGAAGGCTCGTGCCAGCGCCATCATCGGTCGATGCAGCGTCCCCGGCTCGGAGATTGCCGATGAAGGTGACGACCGCCTCATCGGCGAGTTGGTCGTTGACGGTGTCGAACCAGGGCTGCGAGTTCGTCGACTGCTTCTCACGCAGCGCGCGCCCAACGAGGTCCCACACCCGTAGCTCCATAGGCTTAGCGTCGATACGAGCTAGCAACGCTTCGATTTGTGCATGCGTGAAGTGCTGCCCAGTCCTCGCGAGCATGTCGACCAGGATGTTGGTGGCGAGATCCTGCGGCGAGAACATTACGTGAGCCGGGTCGGGCAGGCTGGAGAGCCGGTCCGCCAACAACCCGGCGAGGTTGAGCACCTCGGTGGGTGTTGCGGCGCTGGCATCGATCTCGGCGCGGACTTTGCCGAGAACCAGAAGGAGCCTGTCGACGTCATCTGTGTTCAGCATGCGGTCAAGCGCGGCTGAGTCCCCCTGGCGAGCACCGGTCACCGCCCGCCGAAGGTCGACGTCGCTGACGTCGTTGTCTGCGATGGCCATGTAGAAGTACCGGTCGAAGTAGCTGTCGGCGCTGATTGTGCGCGCTGACCGAGTCCAGTTTATGGTGATCCGATCTCGGTCGGCCACCCTCGGAAACAACGCAAGGACTAGTTCGGTGGCCCCTGATTGCATTCCTTCCGGCACGCCGTCAAACAAGGCTGCGACTTCAAATCGCTCGAAGAACTCGCTGCTGTGCCGTTTGTCCCGCGCAGCCAATTGGTCCGTGTGGCCGGACAGCAGCTCTCCGCGGTATCGCGGTAGGACCTCGAAAACGCTGGGCAGGGCTACTCGGATGAGGGTGAGGATGATCAAGTCGGTGTCGTCGATCTCACCGGCGGGCAGAATCGAGAGCTGGTGTTGAACCTGGGCGATGTACCGTTCGATAGCGCGTGGTGTTGTCAGTAAACTTGTGAAACTTGACAGCAGATTGCTGAGCCTCCTGTCGTCCCTGTCGACGCGACCGGTCGCGGCGAAAACTCTGGCGAAACCGTCGTTCAGCAGGCGCAACTGCTGCCCGTGGAGCAGCGGAGGAACGGCAATTGGAAATTGTACGATTTTTTCCATGAAGCGTTCGGAGGTTCCGTCGCGCTGACCGCGCGGCGCCGCGCGATCGAGGGCGGCAAAGACCGTGGAATTGTCGTAGGCGAGGAGGTAGTCGACGCCAGGAAATCGGCCAAGCAGCCGGACGACCTTGAGTAGCGCGGTAAGTTCCTCGGAGTGGAGTCGGTCGATGTCATCGACAACCACCAGAACAGGTACACCGAGGTCGCGGATGCGGTCGGTGGCCTTCTGGAAGGCGATGTCCCACGGCGGGAACGCCAGGAGCATGTCGCCGCCAGTCTTGAGCAGCGCGGCTGCTGGACCACCAGCGACCGGGATGCCCTCCACCGCAGAGGCGCTGACCTGCGCGACTCGGCCGAGCGCTCTCCGTGCCTTCTTCGCGCCCTTGCGATCGGGGAGGGCGTGTGCGATCGAGCGGTAGAACTCCGCGAGCATTCCGTTGACGTCGCTGGCGGCCCACGGAGTGAACCGTGCAACGCGCCACGCGCCAGGTCTGGTCGAGAGTTGCTCGACGACCATGTTCGATAGCGATGTCTTTCCGCTTCCCCAAGGGCCGCTGAGGCCATAGACGACGCTGGCCTCGAGGCTGTGAGTGTCCGCGATGAGCGACGCAATGTGCGTGGCGTAGCTCACCCGACCGAGCCGGTCGTCCCTGGATCCCGCGATTGGCTCGTCTACCCAGTCCGTGGACGTCGTCAACACCTTCTCTCTCGGTGCCCCAATCCGCAATCATCGTCCGCTCGTCACTCTCAGTACGCGGCCCGTGTCGCGGCCGAAGCCACAAAGCGGCCGCGCGGCATGCGGTCCCTTGCAGATCCAGAACCATCATGTCGACCGTCGTCGAAGTATATGGGCCCTAGGTCTGCACCTTACGATGCCCATAAGGGGTGCCAGGTGGCTACCGAACCGCGATGATCGACCTGCTTCCTCGACACTGACAATGATTGGCTTGCTGGTCCTACCGTTGGCGCACCATTACGCCAACCGGACTGGGAACGCGCAGGTCATCCCCCTTGTGGTCCTGCTGTGGTGGGGGCGGTTCCCGTAGCACCCGTCCGGCGATGATTGTCACTCGGTGCCTCTTGCGGTACAGCCCCTGGGCCCGCGGCGGTTGCGGGCCGTTTTGGGATCCCGGTCGCGATGCTGATTGCGCTCAGCGTTCGCGGCTGACAGCTGGGTCGCCGGGTCGATTCAAGGCTGGCGCCGGCGGCGGAACGGTGTGTCGGCCTTGGTAGTACGTCTTTGGCGCAACATACCGCGTCGCTCCCACCGCTACGGTGGTCGGCACGGGCTGAGGTTCGGCACCATTGCGGGCCGCATGCCGAATCTCCGTGGTGCGTTGATGCCCAGCGGCGACCCGGCGGGCCACCGCGTCTACGCGATCGCCGTCAGGGTCATCCATGAGCTGCTGCTCGGTGCCGTCGATGATCTGTCGCGCGGTATCCAGGACACGGGCGCCGGTGGCGGCGAGGATGTCGGCGACAGTGCGGTCCGGGGTGGCGGCGGTGTGTGCCCAGGCGGCGACATACGCGAAGGTGTAGCCAGAGGTGTCCAGGCCGTGGTGGGCGGCGACGAGGTAGGCGACGCTTTCGGCTTCGACTTCGATGACGCCGCGGCAGTCGCGGGTGCTGCTGTTCTCGGGCGAGTGGCTGAGCGCGTGGGCGAGCTCATGGGAGGCGGTCTTGCAGGCTTGGGCGTCGTCGACGTCGTCGCGGATGTAGATCTGGCGTGGCTGGAAGTAGGTGACGCCGTTCGCCGTTCCGATGCGCGGGTCGCCGGGCGGAACCCGGTCGAGGGCATACCCGGCGTCGTGGATCTGTTCGACGAGTCGGTCCCAGAGTCCCTCGGGTGCTTGGCCTGCCAATAGTTGTGGTCGGGGTGGTTCGGGCAGTGGGTCGCCGGATGTCTGCGAGATGTCCCAGACGTGGGTGACGGTGAAGCCGACGATACGACGCTCGCCGAGATCTTCCTTGCCCCCCACCGAATCCGACGGGTTGCTGCGCTGGTCGGCGGTGCCGTCGTCGCGTGCGCGGCGGGTGACGGGGGCGAGGATGGCCAGGCCCTTCTCGCCCTTGTTGACGTGCCGGCCGAGTTGCTGCCAGAGCCGGTATCCGGCGACGCGGGTGGCGTCGGGCCGCTGCGCCGCCAGCAGCTGGGTGTTGTTGAAGCTGTAGTTGTGGAACCTGCTGGCGATGGTCAGCCAGTTGCGCCACTGGTCGCCGTCGGCGAGCTGCTGGACCTGGTCGGTGAGTTGGCGGTGCAGGCCGGCCAGCTTCTCCTGTCGGGCTTGGTCTGCTTGCTGCTTCTCCTCGGGGGTGCTGGGGCGGTGGTAGCTGGTCACGGCGTCCACCCCTGCCGGGGCCGGTGGCGCAGATGCCGCGCGAGTTGGTCGATGCGCTGTTGCTGTGTCTGCACGGTGTCGGTGAGGTCGTCGATCTGGTCTTGCAGGTGCGAGAGGATCGCGGTCAGGTCGACGGGTTCCCTTCCGGGTCGGGCGATGTCGGGGTTGGTGGTCATGTGGTGCTCCTTCGTGGTTCGGCGGCCCGTTCGGGTCGCGGTTGGTCGTCCGGACGGACCGGGTGTGTGGGTGGCGGGAGCGGCGGCATAGACCGTCCGGCCGGCCAGGTCCAGATCCGCTTCGGCTGCCCTGGGGCGATGTGCTTGCCACCGGACGGTCGCAGGTAGGCGGCGGTCGGGACGGTGGTGTCGGCGAACACGAGGGCGGGAGCGTCCGGATCGGCGAGTCCGCAGGGCGGCGGGGCGGTGAAGCGCCGCCCGGCCGCCGTCGCGGCGTGCAGCAGCTCCCTGCCTGCTGCGCTGCGGTAGGGCAGCCAGTTGTGGTCGGTCATGGCCAGGGTGAGCGCGTGGACGCGACCGGCACCGTTCTCGTCGGTGGTGAAGGTGGCCATCACGATGAGGTGGCCGTCCGGATCACCGCGCCACAGCTGGAGAATTGCGGCGTCGAATACGTCGATGCTGCGGGCAGCGGCGTCATCCAAGGCCAGCGGTGCCTCGGGCAGGTGCCTGACGACCAGGTGACGACCCCGCAGATTCTTGACTTCGCCGAGGAGGGTCATGACGTGGTGGGCGCCGTCGACGGGCGCGGCGGGCGCCCAGGCGGCGGCCCGGCGAGCGGCGATCTCGGCTTTGTGGGCGGCGGTGAATGGTTCGGGGATGAACAGGCGCTGGTCCAGGAGGCCGCCGCGGAAGTAGCGGCCGGTGGCGGCGTGGCGGAGGTGCCAGCTGACAACGCGCCAGGTGCGTTTGCCGGCCATGCGCGGCGTCCAGCTGTTCAGGCGTGCACGCTGCCATAGATCGTCGAGCAGATTGGGAAGGGTCAACAAGGGCGCCGGCGGACCGGCGTGTATCCCCGCCGCTGGGTACCCGACCCACCCCACCGCACCCGGGGTGGCCGGTCGATCGCCATCAGGTCGGTAGGACGGGCAGTGCAGGTCGTGGTCGGGCCCGGTGCCCGGCATGCACTTGATCTGGAACTGCGCGCCCAGTCGCGCGACGTACATGGGCACGCCGGCAGGGGTGCACCGGCAGATGGGCCGCTCCCCTGTGGCACGAGCCGCCACCAATAGTCGACGATCTACAGACTGGAACGGCGCACGGATGTGCCGGCCAGCGAGGCCGAAGATTTGCGCGCCTGCAGGATGTTGGTCCATCGTTTCGCTCCTTGCTGCCGTGTCGCATCACGCCGGGCCGGAAACGTTCACGGCCGGACGGGCGTCGGCGACGATGGCCCGTTGTCGTTCGCCGGCGGCGTCTTCGAAGGCGGCGTAGCGGGCGGCGGCGGGCCAGTCGATGTGGTTGCCGCTGCGGCAGCCGGATTCACCGAGCCGCGCGGTCATGCGGTCCAGAAACAGGGGAAGGCTGTAGCGGTGCCATTCCTCGACCGGCCCGGGGTCGGGTGCCTGTTCGGCGGTGTATCGGAGCACGGCCAGCACGGCCAGTTCCCGGGCGATGTGCGGGTGGGCCGGCCAGCAGGCCGGGATCATGGTGGTGGGCCGCCAGGCGTATTCGTGGTTGATCCAGGCGGCGACATGGTCGCACCACAGCCACAGGTCCTCGCGCAATCCCTCGGGGCAGGAGGCTGGGTCCCATGGCCGGGGCAGGTCGGTCAGGTCGCCGGCGCGCTTCATTTCGTCCGGGTCGCCGCGGCGCACGATATCCATCAGGTGCAGGACGTAGGCGATCGATCGGGGCGGGGCCGGTAGCGGGGCGGCAATCCGAGTGTGATGGTGATTCACCATGTCCATCCCTTCTGCGATCTTGACATGCCGGGAGTGGCAGTGGCGGCAGGGGCCGGCGGCACCGCGTCCACGGGTGGCTCAGCATCGGCAGGCGATTCGGGGTCGGGGGTGGCGGGTGCGAGGTGGTGGGTGGTGGCGTAGGCGAGGGCGTCGGCGGTGCGTTGCGCGATGGTGGCGGCGCCGCCACGGGCGGCGGCGACAGCGCCCCGGGCGGCGGTCAGTTCTGCGCCCAACGCGCGGCCGGGTTTGCCGTCCAGGCAGCGATGCAGGCGGGCGATGATGGGCGGGGCGTTGCCGGCGATGATCAGTGCATGCCGCGCGGGCAGGCGGCGGATGTCGCCGGGCCGGAGCACCTTCACGTCCTCGCCGGAGCGGGAGGTGCCGATGCCGCCCGGCCCGTCGGAGACTGTTTGCCGGGCGATGCGCACGTCGTCGATCAGGTCGGAGAGTTCGGTGTAGAAGTGGATGTCCTTGCCGCCGCCGAAGATGATCAGGTTGTTGGTCAGCCCGAACAGGGAGCGGGCCTCGTCCTCGCCGTAGGCGACGACGAGTTGTTTCCACGTCTGGCAGGCGTAGATGAACGACAGCCCCAGGGCGCGTTCGTTGGCCATCCGCACCCGCAGGGTGGGCAGCGGGGCCGTGGACGGCAACTCGTCCAGGCAGGCCAGGAAGCTGGGAGTGATCCGTCCGTGCGGGGCTGTGATCGCGGCCTGCAGGGCGGTGTCCAGGACGTGTTCGGCGACCGCGGTCAGCAGCGGCGCCGCCGACGCGTAGGGGTCCTCCCTGCCCAGCAGGTACACCGTCCCATCGCGGGCGATCAAGTCGGCCAGGTCGGTGACGGGCCTACCGGCCTGGGGCACGCAGCGGGCCCGGATCTCCGGCTGGAAGAACAGCGACATGGCCTGCTGCACGGTGGTGACGGTGTTGCCCACGGTGTCGGCGGAGCCGTGCAGGGCGCCGGCGAGCAGCCCGTCCCAGAAGCGGGCCGCCTGCGGATGTTGTCGCAGGATCTCGGCGGGCTGCTCCGCGGCGACCGGGTTGGCCACCCACTCCAGCACATGGTCCAGGGTGCGGCCGGTCAGCGCGGCGGCGTGCAGGAAGCCCTGCAGCACCTTGGCGGTTTCGGCGGCGTAGAAGCGGGCGGCGTTGTCCGCGCGGCCACCGGTGACGGCGCCGGTGACGGTTCCGGCGGCGAACGCCTTGGCGCGCTTCTCGGCGATCCGCGGATCGGCGCAGCCGCCGACCGGGTCCCAGATGAGTTCGGGAAGGCCCGGTGCGGCGCCGAACGGGTCGAGCACGGCGATCGGCCGGGTCCGGCCGCCCGGCGTGGTGGGTTTCTGGCGGCGGCCGACGGTGAGCAGCAGGTCATCAATTTTGGTGAGGGTGACGACCGCGGCGCCGGTGTGGGCGAGCAACGCGGGGGCGAGTACGTCGAGGGTCTTGCCGGAGCCCTGTTCTCCGAACACCCCGGCGGTACGGTCGTACCGGCACCACAGTTGGGTGCCGCGGGGGATGGTGGAGCGGCCGAGTCGCCAGCCGGCCTCGGTCGGCTCGAACCGCGTCACCGCCCCGTGGCGTCGGTCGGATGGGCCATGTCGGTAGAGATCGGGGCGGATGATGCGGCGCGCGGCGCGAAGCTGCCGGGCGCCGAGTACTGCTGCGGCTTCGGAGCGGGTGGCCATGCCGCCGCGGGCGTCCCCCGGCCGCCGGTACCGGGCCACCCAGACGCCCAACAAGGTCGCGGTGACCGCGGTCGCCGTCTCGGTGACGGCGATGCACGCGTACACCACACCTTTCGCCGGAATCCGGCCGCGGATGGCGGCGGTCAGGCCTTGGCCGGGATGGCCGGTGAGGAAACCCTCTAGGGTTCGGGTGATTTCGGCCGAGCCGTGTGGCCATACCCAGCCGCCGCCGAACAGCCCGGCCGCGGCGGACAGCCCGGCCAGCGCCGCGACGACGGTGAGGAGCAGGGCGCCGCCGAGCACGATGACGGCGACCTCCCAGCCCTGACCCCACGGTTGCGGGTCGCGGCGCTGCCGGTCGTAGGGCGCCGTCACCACGCCCACCCCCACCGAGCTTCGATGGCGGATCGGCGATGATCATCGCCTTGCATGCCGGCTCCCTTCATCCGATGTGACGGACGTAGACGATCTGGCCGGACCATTCGGTGGCCTGGGTGGCCTCGATCGGGACGCCGGTCTCGGGTGCCTGCACCACGTACAGGTGCCGCCCGCCACGGGCTGCGGTGTAGCCGGCGACGATGCCGACATGACCGGGGGCAGTCGGTGTGCCGTCGGCCCCGGGGATGAACACCAGGTCCCCGGACACCGCCGTGACCAGGCTGAGCGGCTTCGCAGTGCCGTAGGAGATCTGGTCGGCGGCGTGATGTGGCAGCGCAACGCCGGCGGCCGCCCATGCGGCCATGGTCAGCCCGGAGCAGTCAAACGCGTCGGGCCCGGCCGCCGTCCACACATACGGCTTGCCCAACTGGGCCAGGGCGTAGCGGGCGGCAGTGTTCCCGGCGGGGGTGCCGTCCAGGATCAGCCCAGCCGGGATGGTCGTGGTCCCGGCGATGGTGTCCCCGACCGGGCCGAGCAGCCGGCCAGCGAGGGGTCCGCCGGCCGTTTCGGCGACGCCGCCCGCACCGGGACACTCCGCCGCGCCCGTCACCGCGGCAGGGTCGATGCCGGCGGCCGAGGCGGCGGCCTGCGGCCACAGCTCGCCGACGAGTTGCCGGGCCAAGGCCACGTTCGGTTGGTACCGGTCGGGGTGGGCGGAGCGTTGCACGGTCTGTCCGAGGACGCCGACGGGCAACTGCTGCCAGTCGGGCACAGCGAGCATGCGGTCCAGGAACGCGCCGGTGGCCCGGACGGGGTTGGCTGCCACAGCGGCGGTGTAGAAGCGGACCCGCTGCTGGAACAGTCCTTCAGAGTCGTGGTCGATCTGCACGGTCGAGTTGTGCAGCGATGATTCGGTGAGCGCCACGTCCACCGCGATCACCGCTGCCGCCACCGGCAGGTGCCGGTCGGCCACGACGGTGACGATGGTGCGGGCATTGCCCAGCTGTTCGGCCGTCAGCGACACCCCGGCCAGGATCTGCCCGGTGCCCGCACCCGCACACCCGGAATCCGGCGGCACGGCAGGTGTGGTGCCGGCGCCGCCGAGCATGAGCAGCAGCAACGACAGGCAGACCACGGGCGAGGCGACGGCCGCCGCGGCCACGCCCGCCGCGGCGGCGGTGCCGCTCACCGGAAACACCCCGGACTGGCAGTGTGGCGACGGCCCGGAATCGTTTGACCGCAAGGCGTTTCCACGGTGAGGCTTCGGACCGTCATGCGGCGCCCCCGGGCTGGGTGACGATGGCGGCGTTGGTGTCCGTGAGTGCCAGGTCGAGCCCGGCGGGGACCGTCTGGACCTTCGCCGCATGGGAGCCGACCAGCCACAGGGCGCGGCCCTTCCCGGCGGTGGCCCAGCCGGTGACGATCCGCCTCGCCATCGGCGACAGGCCCAATAGGTCGGCAAGTTCCTGCCCGATCTGCTCGTCCTGCCCGAACAGCACCTTCGTCGCGCACAGGTGCAGCAGGTCTTTGGCGATCGTGACGGCCTGGCTGCCGGTGTCGCCGACGGTGAGCATGTCCGACGGTTTGTGCGCGATGACCAGCTGCACGCAGCCGTCCGTGCGGGACAGCCGCAGGTCCGCGTCCAACGACTTGACGGCATCGGTCCCGAGTCGCATCTGCTTCCAGCATTCGTCGCGGACGATGATGCGTAACTCGCCGGGTCGGCCGATCTGCGTCATGGCCCGACCCCACGAGTTCAGGCATGTCAGCGCGACACCGACGGCCTCGTCGCCCAGCGGGTCCAGCCGCGAGAGCGACAGGGACTGGATCGGCGCTCGCCAATCGACGTTGATTGTGGTTGACGCGTCGAACAGGCCGGCCAGATGCCCGGACACCAGCGCACCCAACGCGTCGCGGACGCCGCGGGTGTCATCGAGCAGGTGCTGGCGGGAGGCGTAGCGGCATTCGGTGATCAGCTGCTCGCTGGGCGAGTTCAGCTGCTCCCACACCATCGGGATGGTGATCTCGGCCAGCCGGCCGGTGTGCGCGTCCTGCCGGGTCAGGGCGGAAACCGCGGCGGCGACGACCTTTTCGGCGGTCGGGGTGAACGGCACCTGCTGCGAGCCGACCAGCCCTTTGATCAGCGCGAGCCAGCGGGCGAACACCATCGCGGTGCGGCTCTCGACCTCTTCCCTGGGCAGGGTGGACCAGTCGTGGCCCAGCGGTCCGTAGTCCAGCGGGTTGATCCGGGCGGGCAGGCCGTGCCCGACGGCGTGCGGCGCCACCCCCAAGGTGCGGCAGAGCGGCTCGTATTCGTCCTTGACGTCGCCCAAGATCAACGTGCGGTAGGAGAACGCCATCATCCGCAAGCAGAACATCTTCACCGCGGTGGACTTGCCACGGCCCGGTGCCCCGAAGACGATCAGGTTCGGGTTGGTCACGCCCGCCGTACCGGCGAGGGTCCAGCCGATCGGATCGGCGTGGAAGGACCCGCCGGTCAGGTAGTCGATGCCCATCTGGGCCCCGGTCGGGGCGAGCCCGTCACCGGCGATCAGCGGCCACACACCTCCGACCTGTTCGGAGGTCATCCGATACACGGCCAGCGGGGCTGGCACCGCAGCCCACCCCGAGGCGCGCCCGGCGCGGCCGTGCGGCCCGACCGACATCGCGAACAGATCCCCGGCGCGACGGGCGGTCTCGGCCTGTGGGGCGGGGGGCAGGCGGTGCCCGAAATCGGCGACCAATTCGCCGATCCCGCGGCCGCGCCGTCGGCCAGGCCGCCGTGCGCCCGGTCGCGGTGATTCTGCTCGCGCCGCTCCCGGCAGCGGTGTGCGTGTTCGCGTCGTCATGGGATCAGCCGCCGATTCCGCGCCGCGCCGGTAACCCCACCCCGAGCGGAATGCAGGCTGCGGCGAACCCCGTGTCCTGCGCGAGATCCAGCCGCAGCGGTGTGAACCCGGAGCCGGTGATGGACGCCTCCAACCGGCGGCCGTAGTCGCTGATCGACCATTCGGCGGGCACTGTCACCGCCGCCGCAGCGGCCACCCGGATCAGGGCCGACCCGTCCGCGAGACGCTCGTCCTGCCCCGCGACGCGCGCCGCCGCGCGGCGATGTGCAGCGCGTTCGGCGAACCCGCTGCGGCGGCGCAGATCCGCCGCTAGATCCGACGTCATCGCCTGGCCGCCGACAATCTTCGCCGCGCGGGCGTGCCCGATCGGCTCGAAAAATGCCGTCAGGCAACGTCTCTCCCCCGCCGTCGACGGGGCCAGCACCGGCGCCAACGCCCCCATCAGCGCACCCTTGTCCGGCAGCAGGATCGTGCACGTCGCGGTCGCCCACGCGTCGTGCACATAGCAGCGCCCTCCCGGCGGCGGAGTTCGGGTGGGGCCCGCGGCGGCCATCGGCAACGCCACCACCCCTGGGTCGCCTCGGCTCGCGATCTCGGCCGCGACCAGCCCGGCCCGTTCCCCCGGCGCGAATCCCGTCCGGATCGCCGCGGCCAGGCCCGGCGCGTCCAACCACGTCACCGCTGTAGCGCCCACCGGGCCGTAAAGGGCCGCCTCGATCTGGCCCATCACCCCGTGCAGCACACGGGCGCGGCCGTCCACGCCGCCGCCCGCCTCCCGCGCCTGCCGGGCGATACGGTGCTCGGGAACCACGACGGTCACGAACGCCTCGTGGCGGACCCCGGCGGCCTGCATCACCTGACCCAGATCCTCCGTCACCGCCAGCGCAGACTCCGGCGCGTCGGACGCAAGGTTCTGCGAGAGCCAGGCGGCACGTTCGGCGCCGTCGTCCGGGATGGTGCGCACCTGCACCGCCACCAGCGACACCAGCCCGGCGGTGGCCGCGGCCTCCAGCAACTCCGACAACCCGGCAGCCATGCGGGCCCGATCCCCGGCCTGCGCCAGCGCGATCCCCGGGTGCGCGAGGCGAGCGACCACAGCCCAGGTGCGGGCCCGGTTGTCCGCGATGATCACCGGCCGGGCAAGCAGCGGCCCGTACGGGGGTCCGTCGAACGTGACGATGCCCGACAGCACACCCGGAAGGTCCGCCTCCCCCGGATCGGTGACGGTGCCGGCGGCGGCCCTGGACTGCCAGTCCGTCCAACCCATCGCGACACCGAACCCGCGGACCGCCGCATCCAGCAGCCACCGCGCCGCGGTCCGTCCCCGCACCGGCAGCGCCACCGCGGCGATCACGGCGGCCCACACCGGCAGCCATCCGGCCACCCACCGCCAGTCACGCGACGCGACCGCGAACAACAGTGGTGACCCCGCGCCGATGATCAGGATCCACGCCGGGCCGGACAGGCCCAGAAACCAGCCCTGCCGGTCCGCCGACCATGCCCCGTAGCGCACCGGGCCCGCCTGCTCATCCATCCCGCCGTCTCGTCCTCTCTCGCATCACACGAATGCGGCACTGCCGGTGGAGCCAGCCGAACCGTTCCCGCCAGCGCCATCTGGGGTTGGCGGTGACGTCGGCGCCGGGAGCGGCGCGGTGCCGACCGTCGCTCCGTCACCGCCGTCCCCGGAGCCGTTGACGCCGTCGCCGTCGGCGCGCGGCACTGCTCGGGCGTGACCGGCGCTGCGGCGGCTGGCGCGTTCGTCGGTAGGCGTCATGCTGTAACCGGCGGAACCCACACCGGACTGGCCCAAGACGTCCGAGCCGAGATCCACCGCCCGGTGCGCCACCGCCGCGGCGACTGCCACCCCCGCCCCCACCGCGCCCAGTGCCGCGGCCAGCCGGCCACCCGTCTGCGACTCCGCGCCTGCCTCCCCCGCCGACCGACCGTCCCCGGCCAGGCGCGCCGCCGCCGATGCACCACCCGCCCCCACGGCGCCGTGGTTGCCGCCGAACATGCCGGCGGCGCCGCCAGTGTCGGACCAGGACTGGCGAAGCGCCGCTCCCGAGGCGGTGCTCGGCTCCACGAACGCCAACAGCCGAAACAACACCAGCGGGCATACCGCGCCGATCGCGATGATCACGCACCCGACCACCGCCATGCCGGCGTGCGCTGCGACATCGCCCGCGGAAGAACCCGAGCCGCGGATGATCACTCCCTCGGACAGCTTGACGCCCACCCCGAGCAACAGGGCGGCCATCGGTTCGATCAACAGGCAACAGATGAACCAGCGCAGGCTCTTCCAGAACCAGGCCTTGCCGGTCTCGGCCATCAGCCCGGCCGCCGAGATCGGCGCCGTCGCGGCCAGAATGATCAGAGCGGCCTCCCGCACGAACATGATCACCACGTAGAAGAACGCCGCCGGTATCACCAACAGCAGCGACAGCACACCCAACACCGTCGCCAGCGTGACGTCGGCGATGTCCTTGGGGAAGTTCGCGGTGAACGGCACCTGCGCGAGGTCCGACACGTTCAGCATCGAGGCGAGGATGCCGCGGGTCAGGCCGGCCGCTGCTACCACGAGCGCTCCGGCCACGCCGAGGTAGCACAGCCACACCAGGCCGAACTGGCCAATCCCCCACAACAGCTTGCCCATGGACTGCCCGTCCCGGCGGGCCAGGGCAGTCGTCAGCTGGACGAACATCATGATCACCGCGAGGGCGCCGCCCACCCACAGCGTGGTCGGCAAGATCGCACCCATCGGGCCTGATGCGGAAAGGTCCGGGGTGGTGAAGGCGTCGATGATCCGAAACGCCAGGCCCAGCAGCCACAGCGCCGCCGACCACAGCGCGGTCATCGCCGCCTCCCACGCGTCCGCGACAACCGCGCCGGCAGCGTCGCCGAGCCAGTCGAGCGGGTTGAGGCTGAACCCGGTGGGCCTCACCGCGTCGCCTCCGGCACTCGCAGGTCGGCATAGCCGACGCCCACCGCGGTGGCGGTGTCCGGCCACACCGCCGGTGGGGTCGCTGCCTCCGGGCCGGGGCCGATCATCCACCGGCCGCCCGCCGGGCCAGGACCGGGGTTCCAGACCATGCGCTGGCAGTCGGCCACCGCACCGCGCGCCGTCTGTGCCAGGGTCACGTCGAGCTCGAAATCGACGCAGGGCACCACAAAGTCATTGCCGACGGAGCCCTTGATCAGGCCCATCACCGGGGTCAACACCACCGCCAACGGATCCGGCCCGGACGATCGCCCGGCCGCGGTGAGCAACTGCGCGACCGCTGCCGCCACCGACCAGGTGGCCGACGTGGGGCCGCCGCGCATCGTCCAGCCGTCGATCACCGCCCGCGCCTGGTCCATGCTGGCCGATTCGATGGCGACCTGGTCGATCGCGGCCAGTTGCGCCAATGCCCCCGCCGGCGTGGCAGGGAACCCGGTCGGCACTCCCGCGGTCCCCGTTCGCGTTGGTCGGGGCAGGGTGATCACCGCGGGCACCGCCGTCGGCGAGACCGGGGCGGGATGCGCCGCGTCGGCGTCCGCCTCGGGCATCGGCTGGTCTGCCAGCACCTCCCGCGGATCAGGCGTCGGAGCGGTGACACCGGCGCCGGTGACGCCGTCCCGTGCGTAGGTCGTCGACGGCCGGGCGGACGCCGCGGCGGTGAGTCGGCTCTGCCGTGCGGGAGCGGTGTGGGTCGCGCCCTCGGGGTGCACCGTGTACACCACGGCCAGCACTAACCCGGCCACCACGGCCAGTCCGGCCACCACGGCGGCGATCAGCAGGGCCCGGATCTTCCGCACCGGCCACGCCGTCGGATCGGCCGAACGACGTCGGAACATCAGCAGCCGTTCCCCACGATCGAGGTGACCACCACGTAGCCGACCACATACAAGATCGCGGCGACGAAGCAGATCATCAGTCCGTCGAAACCGAGCCGGGCGCCCTTCGGATGATGCGTGACCCGGCCCCAGATCAGCATTCCCACCGACGCGAAGAAGCAGATGCCCAAGATCACCAGCACGGCCCACTTGACCCAGGCGGTCACCTCGTTCGCGTACGCCTGGGTGCCCGGCGGCGCCTGCGGGCAGATCCCCGCCGCTGCGGCCCTGTACCCCAGCCGGGCGATCAACTCGGCCAACTGACCGGCCCATGACGCGTGGATCATTGCGACGCTCCCTTCGGTTGCGGCGTGCCCGCCGCTGACGGGGCGTGAGTGTCGCCGCGGTCGGTGCCGAGCAGATCCAGCAGCACCCTGCCGGCGGCTGCGACGGACCCGGGTAAGCGACTGGCCGTCAGCCCGGCAATCTCCAGCCGGCGCTCGTGCGGGATCGGCACCAGCCGGTTCTGCTCCCGGGCTGCGCGGACTCGCGGGCCACTGGCGGCCAGCACAGGGCCGGGCCAGCGGGCCGGGCCGACCGCTGCCAGCAGCACCCGCTCGCCGGGCAAGCAGGTCAGCATCTGCTCGCAGGCCCGGACCCCCGACACCGTCGCCCGGCACACCACGACCAACTGGGCGCCGTCACCGGCCAGTCCAGGCAGACCGTCCGCGCTGGGCAAGCCGACGTCGACGATCGTCTCGGCGAGATCATCGATTTGCGGCCAGCTCTGCGGCATCGCCGTAGCGGCGCGGCGCAGCACCGTGCATAACCCGCGCGTTCCGCGCCGCCAGCCCTCGGTGTCGTCAAGTCCCAGCTCGGTCTGGGTGGCCGCGACCAGGCCCGACCGCGCAGGCGCGGTCAGCTCCACCAAACGACTGTGCCGTCCCTTGGACGTCATCGCGTCCGCCAACGCCAGCGCAACGGTGGAGGCGCCTCCGCCGCCGTGCGCGGCCAGCACTGCCACCCACCGCCCATCCAGACGGAGATCCCGCGCGCCCCGTGAGCCGCCCGCGAGCGCCCCGCCAGATGGTTGCGTCTCGATCATGGTCTGGCCGCGTCGCGCGAGCACGCCGCGGAGCGCGTACTGGATCTCCGCCACCGACAGCTCGGCCGACCGTCGGCCATCAGACCTGCCCGAGACGCTCGAATGAGGTGCGGTTGTCACAGTCACCGTTCGCCGCCCCAGCGTTGCGCGGCACGCTCTGCCGCTCGCACCCGGGGCCGGTTGTCGCGGCGCCTGGCCAACCACAGTGACGCACCTGCCAGCAGCAACTCGGTATCCACCCGACGGAGCAGGTAGCGGGCGTCCGCTCCCGGTCGCAGCGCGTCGGCCAGCAGGTTCAACCGCTCGACCATCGCGGCGGAAACCTCCGCCCTGGAGGCGGCGATTCGGTCCGCCTCCACTGTGATCCGGCCACTTGCCGTCGCCACGACGTCCAGCAGATCCGCGACCTGCTCGGCGGTGTCGACCATCACGGCCTGCTGCATGCGCATCCCCTACCGCTCGACGTCTCGTCCATGTAGGGCACGAAAACCAGTCGTCCGGTGACGGCCAACCGGGAAAACCGTCGTCCCGCCACCGCCGCCTGCGCGGCACGGCGATCACGCCGTCGCCGCCAAATACGCCGGAGCCAACCCACGCAGCGCCGCCAGCGTCTTCGAGCGACGCCGCAGCACCGTTCGCCGGGTGATGCCGTAGGCCGCCGCAACCCGGCAGTCCGCCCCGGCACCGACCTCGTCACGCATCCGCTCGGTGGTCACCAGGAACGCCAGATCCGACCGGTCGACCCCGGCCTCAGACGCCCATACCAGCAGATCCACCAAATCCAGGTCGTCGTCGACACCCGGCTCGTCGGGCCAGCCGACCCCGCCCAGCGGGACGTCCAGCATGCCGTCGTCGGTCAGCTGCTCCACCCGCTCCGGGTAACAGCGGTCGCTGGGTCGCAGGTCGGCCAACACCGCCCGCCGAGTGTCCAACTCCAGATTGGCGAGCAGCCCGCCATGCCGCCGCCGCCACGGGTAGGAGCGAATCCGGCAGGTCAACTCGCTCAGCACGACCCCCACCACGTCGTCGCCGAGGTCGGAAAGCTGGCGTGTCAGGCGCCACACCACACCGGACAGCAGATGCAGCAGCAACAACAACGCGTCATCATCGCGTCCGCCGTCCGCGGCGGCCAGACGGATCAACCCCGCGGCCACCCGGTGTGTCCGTGCCGGATCCGACCACGCCGCCAGAAGCCCATCCGCATCGCCGAACTCGCGCAGGCGGACGTCAGCTCTGGCCCAGCGTGCCAGCACTCCCCCGTCCAACCGCGCAATGAGGTCGGACCAGGAACCGGTGATCGTAGGATCGGAAAACATCTCGCATTCGCCTCCAGGCGTCGCAGTGACGCCGCCAAGGCTCTGACCGATCTGTCACCCGCCCGTGAGCGCAC
>ERZ778018.1043-NODE-1043-length-28117-cov-11.477728_pt1 | contig 28117 bp, 18 predicted proteins | sample MGYA00375748_ERZ778018 | MGnify/ENA primary metagenome ERZ778018 (study PRJEB29350, sample SAMN05509839) | bioreactor metagenome | biome: bioreactor; material: wastewater | place: South Africa: University of Cape Town | collected 2014-04-22 ... | reverse complement strand
TCGTGACGACTTCTGAAAAAGTGTCGGGTCGTCAGCCCACCGGGAGAGGGGACGGACTTATCGATTCCAATAATCGACATCGACGATCGAAGCCAATCATGAATCGACATCAAACCAAAGCACCTAAAGAAGTTGCGCCGCCGCCGCCGCCGCGTCCGGACGCGCGATCGAACCCGTGTGAAGTCGCCGCGGGCGCGGCTCTCGCCGCTTGCCGCGGCCGGGCCGTCGGCCTAGACTCGGAGCCGTCGCCATTCCGCCTCCTCGACCCTGGACCGAACGGGACGCATCGACGATGACGCGAACGACGAGATTCGCCGGCTGGATCGGACTGCTGGGGCTCCTGACCGCCGCCGCCGCGGCGCAAGAACCGGAGGTCGTCAAACGGATGATCTTCGAGCCCGAGCCCAAGCACAACCACGCCTCCTGCGTCGCCGAGACCCCCGACGGCGACCTCCTGGCCGTGTGGTACTCCGGCACCGGCGAGCGGAAAGCCGACGACGTCGTGATCCAAGCCGCATGGCTGCGCAAGGGGGCCGACGCCTGGTCCCCCCGCTTCCAGACCGCCGACACCCCCGGCTATCCCGACTGCAACCCCGCGCTCCTGATCGCGCCCGACGGACATATCCACATGTTCCGACCCACGATCCTCGATCACCGCTGGGAAAGCGCCCTCCTGAAATGGAGCGTCGCCGACCCCTCCCAGGGCCCGCCGGGGCCGATCCGATGGGAATCCACCGAGGTCCTGCACGTCACCCCCGCGACGGGGACCGTCGAGAAGGCCGTCGCCGAATCCCTGGCCAAACTCACCGCCGAGGAGAAGGCCAGATACGCCAAGGAACTGGAGCCGTTCCCGACCCGCGCCGCCGACCCGCTCTACCAGCGTCTGGGCTGGATGCCCCGCGTCCGGGGAATCGTCCTGCCGTCCGGCCGCTGGCTCCTTCCTTTATATTGCGACACCTTCTCCCTCTCCCTGATGGCGATCAGCGACGACCAGGGGAAGACCTGGACCGCCGGGACGCCGACCGTCGGCTTCGGCGCGATCCAGCCGACGCTGGTCCAACGCGAGGACGGCACGCTCGTCGCCTTCTTCCGCGACAACGGCCCCCATAACAAGGTCCGCGTGGCGACCTCGCCCGACGAGGGGAAGACCTGGACCGACGTCGAGGACACGACGCTCGACAACCCCGGCGCGGGGATCGAGGCGATCAAGCTCCAAGGCGGCGCCTGGGCCCTGATCCACAACGACCTCCCCCGGGGCCGACACTCCCTGGCCGTCTCCCTCTCCGAGGACGAGGGCCGGACCTGGCCGATCACCCGCCACCTGGAACGGGGCGAGCCCGGCTCGTCGTTCCACTACCCCTCGATGACCCAGGCCCGCGACGGCGCGATCCACGCGACCTACACCTACTCCCTCAAGCCCCCCGCGGGCGAGACCAATAAGAGCACGATGATGCACGCGGCCTTCGACGAGACATGGATTCGCCAGGGGGACTGAGCCTCATATATATAAGGAAGGAAGAAGCCAGGGTCGCCGCGACGATCGCCTTCTCCCCTTGAGGGAGAAGCGGCTGTGTTTCCGCCTGGGATGCCGCGAGGGTTGTTTTTAGCGGAAATCCCAGGCTTCAACACCGCCACTCTGGCTCCTTCGGAGATACAAGGTGGCCCGAAGGGCCGGATAAGGGGTGAACCGCCGCCGCGTCCCGGCGAAGGCGTCGCGTTTTGAAAGACCCCGGCATCCGGAGGTTTCTTGTCGCGCCCACCCCTCATCCGGCCTTCGGCCACCTTCTCCCTCAAGGGGAGAAGGCCGCCCATTCCTCCAGGGGCCGTTTCGTGAGCATCACATCCGCGCCGGAGCAAGGACTTCGCCCGCGATACGACTGGGCCCGGCCGGGCGACGTGAACGCCTTCTTCGGGCTGATGATCGACAACGTCGGCGACATGATCCTGATGGCGAGCCTGCTGGTCGCCGCGTTCGGATTCCCGCGCGACTTCGTGTTGACTCGGATGATCCCCGGCACGGCCGTCGGGGTGCTGGCGGGAGACCTGATCTTCACGGTCATGGCGTTCCGGCTGGCCCGACGGCTGGGAAGGCCCGACGTCACGGCGATGCCGCTGGGGCTGGACACCCCCAGCACCTTCGGCTCGGTCTTCCTGATCCTGGGCCCGGCGTTCGTCGCCGCGAGGGGGAGGGGGATGGACCCGACGGCGGCGGCCGAGCACGCCTGGTACGTCGGCGTGGCGATGCTTTTGGCCTCGGGGCTGTTCAAACTGGCGTGCGCCCCGTTCTGCGGCTGGGTCCGCCGGGTCGTCCCCAGGGCCGGGCTTTTAGGGTCGTTGACGGCGATCGCGCTGGTGCTGATCGCCTTCCTGCCGCTTCTGGACGTCGCGACGCAGCCGGTGGCGGGGTTCGCGTCGCTGGCGGTCGTGCTGGCGACGCTCTCGGCCCGCTGGAGGCTCCCCGACCGCGCGCCCGGGATGCTGGCGGCGGTGGTCGTCGGCTGCGCCATCTATTATGGGATGTTCCTGGCGGGCCTCGGCCCCGGCCCGGAAGGAGGACGACCCGACGCCTGGCTCCGGCCGTCGCTTCCGCTCCCCGCGGCCTCGTGGTGGACCTGGTTTCAGTCGAACTGGCGCGAGGCGGCCGGCTACCTGCCGGTGGCGCTCCCCCTGGCCCTGGCGACGATCATCGGCGGCGTCGACTGCGCCGAGAGCGCCGCGGCCGTCGGCGACGACTACCACACCGGCTGGATCGTCGCCGCCGAGGGGTTCGCCACGCTGATCGGCGGCGGCTTCGGCGGGGTGATCCAGTCGACGCCCTACATCGGCCACCCCGCGTACAAGGCGATGGGCGCGCGGGCCGGCTACACCCTGGCGACGGCGGTGTTCATCGGGGCCGTCGGCGTCCTGGGCTGCTTCGACTGGATCTTCTTCCTCCTGCCCAAGGCGGTGGTCTTCCCGGTCCTGATCTTCATCGGCCTTGAGATCACGGCGCAGTCGTTCGCGGCCACGCCGACCCGCCATTACCCGGCCGTCGCCTTGGCGTGCGCGCCGGCCCTGGCGTACCTGGCGACCTTGGCGGTCAACCAGGCGCTGCCGGAGATCGGCAAGCCGTTCGAGCAGTGGCCGCCGGGGCTTCAACACTGGGTCGCGACGGTCACGACCCTTTCCGGTGGGTTCATCGTCACGAGCCTGCTTTGGGGCGCGAGCCTGGCCCTGCTGATCGACGGCCGCGCCCGCGCGACCGTCGGGACGTTGGCCCTGGCGGCGGCGCTGGCGTGGTTCGGCGTGATCCATTCGCCGTTGCCCTCCGGCGCGGTGACGACGCCGGCCGCGGCGGTCGCCGAGCTGCGGGCCCTCGGCCGGGCGGAAGCCTCGGCGCGACAGACGCCGTACCACTGGAGCGCCGCGTATCTGACGATGGCCGTCATCGTCGCGGTCCTCGCCCGATTCGCCGAACGCCCCGCCATCGACCCCGACCCCCACGCCGCGGCGTCGAAGGCGGTCTGACGCCGGCCGCCGCGCCTGATCGCCAGGCTCCGGGGATCGGGGGTCGACGTCGACCGAGGCGGCGCGGCGCGCCCTCGTCCGCCCGGACGTCCTTGCACCACGGGGCCGCGGCCCGCATACTTGATCGGAAAATGGAAGGTACGGCTACGCGGATTGGATCGCGCGACGGCCCGCGGCCGATCTTCCCCATGTGGGTCCGAAGGGAATGAAGCAGATCCAAGAGGATTGGAACATGAACGTCGAGGGGCAAGTCTGGTCGTACGGGAAGATCTTCGACGACGTGACGGGGACGATCGGCGGCACGCCCCTGGTGAAGCTGCGGCGGGTGGTCGACGGCGCCAAGGGGACCGTGGCGGTCAAACTGGAAAGCGCCAACCCGCTCTGGTCGGTCAAGGACCGCATCGGCGTGGCGATGATCGACGCGGCCGAGGCCAGGGGGGACGTCGACGCGGAGACCGTGGTCGTCGAGCCGACCAGCGGCAACACCGGGATCGGCCTGGCGTTCACCTGCGCGGCGCGGGGCTACCGTCTGATCGTGACGATGCCCGAGAGCATGAGCCTGGAGCGGCGCCGGCTGATCAAGGCGTTCGGCGCCGAGATCGTGCTGACGCCCACCTCCGAGGGGATGCCGGGGGCCATGCGCAAGGCCGAGGAACTGGTCAAGAGCCTCCCCAAGGCGTTCATGCCCCAGCAGTTCTCCAACCCCGCCAATCCCGACGTCCACTACCGGACCACCGGCGAGGAGATCTGGCGCGACACCCAGGGGGCGATCGACGTGTTCGTCGCGGGCGTCGGCACCGGAGGGACGATCACCGGCGTCGGGCGGCTGCTGAAGGAGCGGAAGCCGTCGGTGAAGGTGGTCGCCGTGGAACCGACGGGCTCGCCGGTCATCGCCCAGAAGCTCAAGAACGAGCCGCTGCGCCCCGGCCAGCACAAGATCCAGGGGCTGGGCGCCGGGTTCATCCCCGACGTGCTGGACCTCTCGATCCTCGACGACGTCGTCGCCGTCCGCGACGAGGACGCCTTCGAGACCACCCGCCGGATGGCCCGCGAGGAGGGGATGCTCTGCGGCATCTCCTGCGGAGCGGCGGCGTTCGCGGCGATCGAGCTGGCCAAGAAGCCGGAGAACGCCGGCAAGCTGATCGTCGCGGTGCTCCCGGACCTCGGCGAGCGCTACCTCTCCACCCCGCTGTACCCCGAGGCCTGAAGCCGGTGCCCCGCCCCGCGTTCGACCCCGAAGGCTTCGACGACCCGCTGGAGATCCCCGCGGGCCTCGTCGAGGCCATGATCGCCCACTGCCTGCGCGAGTCCCCCCGCGAATGCTGCGGCCTGCTCGGCGGCCGACCGCCGCGCGTCTCCTCGTTCCACCCCCTACGCAACGTCGCGGCCGCCGCCGAGACCCGCTACGACGCCGACTCCCGCGACCTGATCGACGCCGTCGTCGAACTCCGCCGCCGCGACGCCGAGATCCTCGCCATCTACCACTCCCACCCCAAATGGCCGGCCGTCCCCAGTAAAACCGACCTGAGCGAGAACCACTACGGGGCCGTCCCCCGAATCATCGTCTCGCTCCTGACCGACCCGCCCGAGGTCCGCGTCTGGCGGCTGCGCCCCGACGACTTCGAGGAACTCCGCTGGACCGCCGTCGCCGACGCGCCGTTGCAAGGCCCCCCCGCCGACGTATAAACTGTCCGGCGGACGTTCCGACTTCGATCCCGATCGAACCTCACCCTCCCGTTTCCTCCGACGACACGGCGCGGATCGCGCCGCGAGCCTCCCCATCATGCCGCAAAAGACCCTGATCATCTTCAAGCCCGACTGCGTCCAACGCCGGCTGGTCGGCGAGATCCTCGCCCGCTTCGAGTCCAAGGGGCTGCGCGTCGCCGCGCTTAGGCTCCTGCAAGTCGACCGCGCCTTGGGCGAGAAGCACTACGCCGAACACCAGGGCAAGCCGTTCTTCGAGGGCCTCATCGGCTTCATCACCGGCGGCCCCGTGGTCGTCGGCGTGCTGGAGGGGAACGAGGCCGTGGCGGTCGTCCGGGCGATGCTCGGCGCCACCAACGGAACGGCCGCCGCGCCGGGGACCATCCGCGGCGACTACTCGATCAGCAAGCAGAACAACCTGATCCACGGCAGCGACTCCCCCGAGTCCGCCGCGCGCGAGATCGCCCTCTGGTTCAAGCCCGAGGAGGTCGTCGATTACGCGCTGGCCGGCTCCCAGTGGGTCTTCGACGGCGCCTGAGTCGCGCCGAGGCCGACACTCCCTGGAGACGCATCGATGCGCGCTTTTATGAGCCTCGCCCCGGTCGCCGCGCTGTGCCTGGCCCTGGCGGGATGCGGCGGCGCGGCCGACGTCGGCGACGCCGAGATCGTGCCGGCGACGCCCACCCCGGCCGACAAGCCCGCGGAAACGCCCCCGGACCAGGTCGCGCCGGACGTGAAGCCCGGCGACCCGCCCCGGACGGCCCCCGCGCCGGAACCCGCCGAGGCCCCCTGACCCCCCGGCCGCCGAAGGATTTTCGGCGGCGGCTTCTCAACACCCGCCGACCGCCCTGCTATGGTGGAACCACGGCGACCGCCGGACGCGCCGGGAACGGGCCTTGGCGCGTCCATCGAGGCCGGTCGCGCCCGCCCAAACCATCCCGCCCGCGAGCCGAACCGATCGCCAACCCCTCCTGGAGGAACATCGTCATGCCCCGCTCCGCGCCTCTCGTGAAAGCCCTCGCCCTCGCCGCCGCGACGGTCGGCCTCGCCGCCGGTCCCGTCGCCGCCGACGACTTCGGCACGATCAAGGGCCGCGTCGTCTGGGGCGGCGCCGCCGCTCCCGAAGCCAAGGTCGCCGTCGAAAAGGACAAGATCACCAAGGACGCGGAGGTCTGCGGCATCCACGGGGCGATCGTCTCCGAGGACCTCGTCGTCGACCCGGCGACCAAGGGCGTCGCCAACGCCCTGGTCTACCTGGTCAAGCCCTCCGGCCAGAACCCCGACGCCCTCAAGGCCCTTCTGAAGGCCGAGCCCTCCGTCGAGCTCGACCAGAAGGACTGCGTCTTCATCCCCCACCTGCTGGCGATGAACCAGGAGCAGTCGCTTCTGATCAAGTCCAGCGACCCGGTCGGCCACAACGTCCGCTACAACAGCTTCGGCGGCGCGTCGATGAACCAGATGCTCGGCCCCAACGGGACGATGGAGCCGATCAAGCTGGAGGCCGAGCGGCTGCCGTTCCAGGTCAACTGCGACATTCACCCCTGGATGGTCGCCCACGTCGCGGTCTTCGACCACCCGTACTTCGCCGTCACCGACAAGGACGGCTCGTTCGAGATCAAGGGGGTCCCCGCCGGCGCCCAGCACCTGGTCGTCTGGCAGGAGAAGGTCGGCTACGTCAACGAGGGCAAGGGCAAGGGAATGGCGACCGACGTCAAGGCCGGCGCCGACACCGACCTGGGCGAAATCAAGCTCGACCCGAGCAAGGTCAAGAAGTAAGCCCCGCGTCCGCGGACGCCCCGAACCCTTCCCCCGCGCCGCGCGTCCGGATCCCCGGTCGCGCGGCGGATCGCGACCGATTCCTCCGACGCCGCCGGGCCGCGGGGGCGGCGCGGATCGCCTATATCCAGAGGAAGCGGAAGTCGCGGGGGAGGAGCGGATTCGCCGCGAGGGCTTGCCAACCATGGGCCCCGGGGTCGTACAATCAATATGACGACCCGGACCACGGGACGAGGGCGGCCGCCCGCGACGAACGGATCGACCGGGCGGCGGGCGGGACGGGCCGCGACGGCGCATCGAATCCGATCACGAGGCTCGGGAAGGGGGGAGGTAGGATGACCTGGTCCCGACTCGACCGGCGCGAGGGCGCGTCGGCCCCATCCCTGCTCGCCGCGACCCTCCTGATCTGCGCGGTCGCGGCGGCCTCGGCGCGAGCCCAGGCCCCGGCGCGGAGCGCGTCGAAGTTCTACCCCGACTCGAGCGAGGCGGCGGAGGCCCAGCTCCGCAACGCGGCCAACCACGCGGCGGCCGGACAGTGGTCGGACGCCGCGGCCATCTACCAGCGGATCATCGACCAGTACGGCCGCAAGGTCGCCCGGCTCCCCGCCGAAGGGGACGCCCGCCGCGGCCGCGACGACGAGTTCGCCCTGTACGTCGACCTGCGGACCTTCTGCCAGCGCACCCTGGCGGCCTTGCCGCCGGAGGCCCTGGCGGCCTACCGCGCGCGCCGCGACGGCCAGGCCGAGCGGTGGTACGAAGAGGGGAGGGAAAACCGCGATCCCGCCCCGCTGCGCCGGGTGGTCGAGGAGGCGTTCTGCTCCTCGTGGGGGGACGACGCGCTTGAGCTTCTAGGCGACCTGGCGTTTCAGGACGGTCGGTTCGCCGAGGCCGCGGCGCTCTACCGCCGACTCGTCCCCGACGACGGCCCCGCGGATCCGGACGAGTTGACCCACCCCGACCCGTCGGTGGACCTGGCGCGGGTCGAGGCCAAGAAGGTCCTGGCGGCGGCCGCGGCGGGCTCGCCCGGGGTCCCCGCCCTCGCGGAGGCGTTCGCGAAGCGCCACGGCGACGCGGCCGGCGCGCTGGCCGGTCGGAAAGGCCCGCTGGCCGAGACCCTGGCCGAGGCGCTCCAGTCCGACGGCCTGGCGCCGCCGCCGCGCGAGGACGACCGCTGGCCGACCTTCGGCGGCGCGCCGACGCGGGACCGGGTGCTCGCGGAGGCGGTCGACGTCGGCTCGTTGCAATGGCGCGCGCCCCTGGAGCGGATCAGCCCGGGACGTCCCGGCTTCCCGACCCCCCGCGGCATGGCGACGGGCTCGGCGGTCGCCCCGGATCGGCTCCTGGGCTACCACCCGATCATCGTGGGCGACCAGGTGGTCGTCTCCGACGGCTCGCGCGTCCTGGCCTACGAGTTGGGGGGGCGGCTGAACGCCGAGGGGGGGGATCCGGCGGCGGTCGAGCCGGTCTGGACCTGCGAGGTCGACGGCGCGGACGCGGGGCCCCAGGCCCGTCGGCCGTCGTGGACCACCCCGCGGCACACCCTGACGGCGGTCGGCCGGCGGATCTTCGCCCGGCTGGGCCCCTCGGCGCCGATGCCGGCGAACTTCGGCCGGTTCATCGGCGCGCAGACGGCGCGAGGGTCGTCCAGCGTCATCCTGGCCCTGGACCGCGACCGCCCGGGAGACAAGAAGCTCTGGGTCCGTCGCGCCGCGGAACTGGTCCTGCCCGACCGCCCCAACGAGTCGGGGGGGCCGTCGGTGGCGTTCGAGGGGGCGCCGGTCGCCGACGACCGCGCCGCCTACGTCGCGGTGACCGACCGCCGCGAGCAGACCGCGACCTACGTCGCCAGCTACGACGCGGCCGACGGCTCGCCGCGGTGGATCCGCTACCTGGGCGCGGCGTCGTCCGACGGCGACCCGTTCAACTTCCTGGGGGGGGGATCGCCGTCGAGCGACCCCGGCAGCCGGCTGCTGTCGCTGGACGGCTCGACCCTGTACTACCAGACGAACCTGGGGGCGGTGGCGGCCCTGGACGCCGAGACCGGGACGATCCTCTGGGTGGCGACCTACCCGCGGCACGAGCCGGGACGGGGGATCGCCGCGGAGCGCGACCTGAACCCGGCGGTGGTCCACGACGGGGCGGTGTTCGTGGCGCCCGGCGACGCCTCGGCGATCTTCGCGTTCGACGCCCGCACCGGACGGCTGCGGTGGAGGACCGAGGCGATCCCCGAGGACGTGCGGATCGCGCACCTGTTGGGGGTGGCCAAGGGGCGGTTGATCGCCACCGGCGACCGCGTGCTCCTCTTCGACGTGAAGGACGGCCGGCTGCTCCGCGCCTGGCCCGACTCCGGAGGCCGCGAGGGCTACGGCCGCGGCCTGTTGGCCGGCGGCCGGATCTACTGGCCGACGCGGTCGGAGATCTTCGTGCTCGACCAGGAGACGGCCACCCTGGCCGCGCCGCCGATCCGGCTGGCCGAGGCGTTCCACGCCACCGGCGGCAACCTGGCGGCCGGCGACGGCTACCTGGTCGTGGCCCAGAACGACGGCCTGGCCGTCTTCTGCCAGAACAGCCGGCTGATCGAGCTGTACCGCGAACAGATCGCCCGCGAGCCGGACGACGCGGCGGCGCGCTATCGGCTCGCCCGCGCCGCGGAGGCCGTCGAGGACGCCGAGACGGCCCTGGCCTCCTACGCCGACGCCGCGCGGCTGGCCAGGCCGGCCGACTCGATCGACGGCGCCCCCCTGGCGGACGCGGCCCGCGACCACGAGTTCCGGTTGTTGCTGAAGCTGGCCGTCGACCTGCGGCGGCGGGGCGAGGGGGAAGAGGCGCTGGTCCGGCTGAGGGCGGCGACGGCCGCCGCCCGGAAGCCGGCCGACCGGCTCCAGGCCCGATTGGCCCTGGCCGACGGCCTGCTGGAACGGTCGCGGCCCGTCGAGGCCGTCGACGCGCTTCAGGACCTCTTGACCGACGACGGGACGTCCACCCTGGCGGTCCCCACCGACGACGGTCGCCGCGCCGTGCGGGCCGACCTGTACATAGGCGACCGCCTGGCCGCGATCGTCCGCGACCGGGGCCGCGCGGTCTACGCCGCTTACGACCGTCGCGCCCGCGAGAGCTTCGCCGAGGCCGTCCGCGCCCGCGACGCCCGACGGCTGGAGGGGATCGGCCGCGCCTTCCCCGTCGCCGAGGTGGTCCCCGCCGCCCTCCTGGCCGCCGGCGAGGCGCTGGAGGCCGAGGACCGGCCGGCCGACGCCGCCACGGCCTACAAGCGACTCCTGACCCTGGAGACGCCCGACGACGAGTCGCGCGCCCGCGCCCTCTGGCGGCTGGCCGCGGTCCACCAGGCCCGAGGCTTCCCCGTCCCCGCCCGCGACGCCCTGCAACGGCTGCAAGCGCGGTTCGCGGGGGTCCGGATCGTCCCCCGAGCCGACGGCGTCGAGGTCGACGCGGCCGAGTTGGCCTCGGCCGAGCTGGCGCGCGCGCCGCTCGCCGCGCCGGCCGCCGAGGGCGCGCGGCCGGCGGCGCCGTCGCCCTTGTCGCGAAGCTGGCGATGGCGCGGCGACGGCGGGGCGCGGCCCCTGGGCGCCGCCGGAATCCCCCCCGCGGGCGACTCGCCGCGGACGTTCCTCGCCTCCGACTCGTCCCTGACCGCGCTCGCGCCCGCCGACGGCGCCGAGCTCTGGACGGCCGACCTGGAAGGCCGCGCCGTCTGGGTCGGCTACCTCGGCGACAAGCTGGTCGCCGCCACGTCGGCGCGGGTGCTGGGCCTGGACGCCCGCGGCGGCGCGATCCGATGGCGGTTCGGTCCCGAGGCCGAGCCCCGGCCCGGCCCCGCGCTGGATCCGTTCGCTCGCGAGCCCGCCCCCCGCGGCGACGCCCCGGCGGCGGCCCCGGTCACGGCGGCGGAGGCCGTCGCGTTGCACGGCTTCCAGGCCGTCGCCGGCCGCCTCTTCGCGCTTCGGGGGGACGCCGAATTGGCGGCGGTCGACGGCGACGCGGGCCTGGTGGAGTGGTCGTTCGCCGCCCGCGACGGCGAGGCGCTCAACCCGCGGGTCTGGATCGGCCCGGAACGGATCGTGCTGCAGACCGGCGCCGCGGCCGGCGCGTCCTCGTTCGGCAAGCCGCCGGAGGTCGTCGTCCTGGAGACCGAGTCCGGCCGCGTCCTCTCCCACGTCGCCCTGGGCGAGCGCGAGGCCCTGGAGCGCGTCCCGGTCCCCCTGGGGGACGGCCACGCGATCGTGGTGACCGACAGCCGAACCGTCAAGAAGCTGGACCTCGACCGCGGCCGGTTCGACTGGGAGTATCGCGAGAGCGAGGCGCTCCCCCCCGGCGGTCCCCCCCGCGCCTACGTCGACGCCGAGCGGCTGTTGATCCTTCACGACGGCCGGACCCTGATCCGGCTGGACCCGGCCACCGGCTCGAAGCGCTGGGCGGCCAACCTGGGGACCGTCGCCCTGGCCGAGCGTCCGGAGGCGACGGCGATGGACGAGTCCCGGTTCTACTGGGCCAGCGAGCGGCTCTTGCGCGCGGTCGCGCTTGAGGACGGCGCGCCGGCCTGGAAGGCCCCGCTGGCCGATCCGGCCCTGGCGCGGTGGCGGATCGCGCTTTCCGACCGCTCGGTGCTGGCCTGCCCGGAAACCTCCGGACGCGAGGACGACGACGGCCCGTTGCCGGTGGTCGTCCGCCGCCGCTCCGACGGCGCGCTGGTGCAGCGGTTCACGCTCCCCGAGGCGATCGAGGCGGTGGCGCTCCGGATCGACCCGGGCGGCGCGACCGTCGCCACCCCCGACGCCCTCTGGACCCTCGGCGGCCGGGCCGACGCCGGCCCCCGGCGCCCCGCGACGAAGTAAACCCCTGCAAGGGAGGATCCCGCGTGAGCGAGCACCCGGAAGACCAGGCCCCGACCCCGACGCCCCCCCCGGGCGACGCGCCGCCGCCGGGCGACGACGACCTGGCGGCCGTCGACCGCCTGCGATCGGCCTACGAGACCCTCCGCGCCGAGATGGGCAAGATCATCGTCGGCCAGAACAAGGTGGTGGAGGAGCTGCTGGTCTGCATCTTCGCCCGCGGCCACTGCCTCTTGATCGGCGTCCCCGGCCTGGCCAAGACGCTGATGATCCACACCCTCTCCGACGCCCTGAACCTCACCTACAACCGGATCCAGTTCACCCCCGACCTGATGCCCTCGGACATCACCGGGACCGAGGTCATCCAGGACGACAAGGCGACCGGCCAGCGCCAGTTCAAGTTCCTCCGCGGGCCGGTCTTCGCCAACGTCGTGCTGGCCGACGAGATCAACCGGACCCCGCCCAAAACCCAGGCGGCGCTCCTGGAGGCGATGCAGGAGCGGCAGGTGACGGTGGGGGGCGAGCGGCACCGGCTGCCCGACCCGTTCTTCGTGCTGGCGACCCAGAACCCGATCGAGCAGGAGGGGACCTACCCCTTGCCGGAGGCCCAGCTCGACCGCTTCATGTTCAACGTGATGGTCGACTACCCGGAGGAGGACGAGGAGTACGACATCGTCCGGATGACCACCAGCCACAACCGGCCGAGCGTCGGCAAGGTGCTCTCGGCCAACGAGATCCTCAACCTCCAGGAGATCGTCAGACGGGTGCCGGCCGCCGACCACGTCGTCAAGTACGCGGTGCGGCTGGCGCGGGCGACCCGCCGCGACCGCGACGAGGCCCCGGAGTTCGTCCGCGACTTTCTCAGCTGGGGCGCCGGCCCCCGCGCCAGCCAGTACCTGATCCTGGCGGCCAAGGCGCGGGCGGTGCTCCGCGGCCGGTTCCACGTCGCGACCGAGGACGTCCGCGACGTGGCGGCGCCGGTGCTTCGGCACCGGATCGTCACCAACTTCAACGCCGAGGCCGAGGGCGTCCGCCCCGACGACGTGGTGGAGCGGCTGATCCAGACCATCCCGGTCGACGAACGCGAGGACCAGCAGGGTGGAACCGTATCAAAGCTATTTAGATCCGCGCACGTTGGCTAGCGTCGAGGGGCTGGAGTTGCAGGCCCGGCTCCTGGTCGAGGGCTACGTCGCCGGCATGCACCCGAGCCCGTACCACGGCTTCTCGGTGGAGTTCGCCGAGCACCGCGAGTACGTCCCCGGCGACGACGTCCGCCACGTCGACTGGAAGGTCTGGTCCAAGACCGACAAGCTCTACCTGAAGCAATACGACGAGGAGACCAACCTTCTTTTATATCTGCTTCTGGACACCAGCGAGTCGATGGCCTACGCCGGCGGCGACCGGGTCTCGAAGTTCGCCTACGCGCGGTTCGTCGCCGCGGCCCTGGCCTACATGGTGTTGCAACAGCAGGACTCGGTCGGCCTGGACCTCTTCGACGACGCCGTGCGAAGGCACCTGCGGCCCTCCGGCCAGCCCTCGCGGCTGAAGGAGTTGGTCCACCTGCTGGACGTCACCCCGGCGCGCGAGAAGTCGAACCTGGCCGCGGTCTTCCACGACCTGTCGGAACGGTTCAAAAGGCGGGGGATCGTCGCGATCCTCTCGGACCTGCTCGACGACCCGGCGAGCATCCTCGCGGGGCTGAAGCATTTCCGCCACCGCCGCCACGAGGTCGTCGTCTTCCACGTCCTGGACCCCGACGAGGTCGAGTTCCCGTTCCGCGACCCCACGCTGTTTCTGGGCATGGAGGGCGTCCCCGACGTCGCCGCCGACCCCGCCGCCATCGCCGCGGCCTACCGCTCGGAGGCGGCCGCGCACTTGGACGCCCTGAAGAAGGGGTGCCGGATGATCGACATCGACTACGTCCCGCTCCGCACCGACCAATCCCTCGACGTCCCCCTCTCCGCCTACTTCGCGGCGCGGTCGGCGCGGAGGCGGTGAACCACGAATAAGAAGCCGCCCCGCGCGAATCAACTCGGCAAGGACACGCTCTCTTGACCCCTCCCCTCACTCCCATCCTGGCGCTCGGGTTCGCCAACGCGGGGCTCCTGTACGGGCTGGCGGCGGCGGCGATCCCGATCCTGATCCACCTTTTGAACCGCCGCAAGCGGCGCGAGGTGCGCTGGGCGGCCATGCGGTTCCTGGCCGCGGCGCTGGCCAAGAACCAGCGCCGGATTCGAATCGAACAGTGGATTCTGCTGGCCCTCCGCTGCCTGCTGGTGCTCCTGGTCGTGCTGGCGATGGCCAAGCCGTTTCTGGAGTCGCTGGGCAACGTCATCCCCGGCCGGCGGACCCACCGGGTGATCGTCGTCGACGCCTCCATGAGCATGGCGGCCAGGACCGCCGGCTCGACCCGGCTCGACCGCGCCAAGGCGGTGGCGACGCGGCTGGTGAGCGACTCGCGACGGGGCGACGCGGTCAGCCTGGTCGTCATGGGCGACCCGCCTCGGATCGTCGTGGGCGAGCCCTCGCCCAACCTGGAGGAGGTCCGCCGCGAGATCGGCGAGTTGGCGCAAGGCTTCGGCGGCGTCGACCTGGAGGCCAGCCTGGAGGCCGTCGACCGCGTGCTGGAGGCGTCGACCATCGCCCAGAAGGAGGTCGTGTTCCTCTCCGATTTGCAGGCGACGAGCTGGCGCGCCCGCGGCGGCGACGGTCCCGCCGGCGACGACGGCCTCAAACGGATCCTCGCCAAGATCGAGGCCCGCCGGCCCCGAACCGCGATCGTCGATCTGGGCAAGGCCGGCGCGGGGAACCGGGCGGTGGTCGACCTGTCGGTCGCCGCGCCGGTGGTCACCCCGGGCGCGACCGTCGTCGTCACGGCGCTCGTCAGGAACTTCGGCCCCGCGGCCGTCGAGGGCGCCCGCGTCCGACTCACCGCCGACGACCGCCAGGGCCCCGAGCAACTCGTCGACCTTGCCGTCGGCGAGGAGGTCCCCGTCGCCTTCAACCACCGGTTCGCCGCGGCCGGCGACCACGTCCTGGAGGCGTCGATCGAGGAGGACGCGCTGCCGCCCGACGACCGCCGGCTGTTGGTGGTCCCGGTTCGCGAGGCCGTCCGCGTCCTGTTGGTCGACGGCGACTTCAAGCCCGAGTCGTTCGAGGCCGAGACCGACTTCCTCGCCGCGGCGCTCGCCCCCGGCGAGGCCCCGGCCGACCAGCCCGACCCGATCAAGGTGGAGGTCCTCCCCGAAAGCCGCCTGGCCCACCGCGACCTGGCCGCCTACGACGTCGTCGCCCTGTGCAACGTCGCGCAGTTCAGCCCGACGGAGGTCCAGGCGCTGGAGGACTTCCTGGAGCAGGGGGGGGGCGTCGTGGTCTTCGGCGGCGACCAGGTTTCGAGCGAGAACTACGACCGCCTGCTGTTCGCCGACGGCGCCGGGATCCTGCCGGCCGCGGTGGGCGAGACGGTGGGCGACCCCGGCAAGAAGGACGCCGCGTTCCGATTCGACCCGATGGGCTTCCGCCACCCGATCCTCGCCGGGTTCCGCAACCAGGCCGACCCGGTGGTCGCCGGCTTGACCCAGACCCGCGTCTGGACCCACCACAAACTGATGCTGCCGAAGGACTCCGCCGCCCGGGTGGCGCTGGGGTTCGACGACGGCGACCCGGCGGTGATCGAGGCCGCCCGCGACAAGGGCCGGGTCTTCCAACTGGCCGTCCCGGCCGACTCCGCCTGGTCGAACTGGCCGGCGCACCGGAGCTATCCGCCGGTGATGCGCGACCTGGTGATGGCGGCGGCCGCGGGCCGACGGTCGGATCGAACCGTCCGCGTCGGCCGACCGCTCGACCAGACGTTCCCCGGCGCGGCGGCCGACGCCGACGTCGTCGTCGAAACCCCCGGCGGGTCCGGCGTCGCGGCCAAGCTCAAGGCCGACGGCGCGCTGGCCCGGCTCCACTTCGAACAAACCGACGCCGCGGGGACGTACCGGGTGAAGGTCGGCCCCCCCGTCCCCTCGGAATCGACCTTCGCCGCCAACCCCGACCCCGCCGAGAGCGACCCGGCCAAGCTCGACCGCGCCGGCCTGACCGAACGCCTGCCGGGGCTGACGTTCGTGCTGCTGGAGGACGGCCGGGGACTCCCCCACGACGCCGCCTCGGTCGCCCGCCGCGGCGAGCTGCACCGACCGCTGCTTTACGGCGTGCTGGCGATGCTTCTGATCGAGTCGTTCGCCGCGTGGCGGTTCGGCCGCGCCGGCTCGCGCTAGAAGAGAAAAGACGCCCGAATCCTCCCGACCGCTCGACCAAGGACCGCCCGCCTTGATGGAACCGCTGCTCCAATACCTGGCCGACCGCCTGGGCGTGGCCCCCCCGCGAGCCGGGGAGGCCATCGCGCCGCGGGTCTTGTTCGAACAACCGTGGCCGCAGTGGGCGCTTCTGGCCGTCGTGGTCGGCGGATCGGCCTTCGTGATCTGGCTGTATCGCCGCGAGACCCGCGCGCCCGCGGCGATGAAGGCCGTGCTGGCCTCGCTACGGATCGCGCTGATCCTCCTGGCCGTCTTCTTTCTGTCCGAGGCCGCGCTCTCGATCGACCGCACCGGGCTGCCGTACCTGGCGATCCTGGTGGACGACTCGGCCTCGACCCGGATCGCCGACCAGTACCAGAAGCCCGAGACCCAGGCCGAGGCCCAGGCGCTCGCCGCCGCGGCCGCCGCCAAGGCCGAGGCGGGCGCGACCCCGGCGAAGCCGGCGGAGGCGACCCGGCTGGACGTCGCCAAGGGACTACTCCTGAAGGACGACGCCGCGATCTTGCGGACGCTTCAGAACCAACACCGCGTCCGACTCTACCTGACGTCGAACACGACGCGGCTGCTCGCCGAGATCGACCGCCCCGAGGAGGTCGCCCCGGCCGTCGAGAAGCTGGCGGCCGTCGCCGCCTCCGGCGCGCGGACCCGGCTGGGCGACGGCGTCCGCCAGGTCCTCACCGAGCTTCGCGGCGCGCCGCCGTCGGCCCTGATCCTCCTGTCCGACGGTCAGACCACCGAGGGCGAGCCGCTCGACAAGGCGGTCGAGCTGGCCGCGCGCAAGGGGGTGCCGCTGTTCGCCGTGGGCCTGGGCAGCGCCGAGCCGGCCCGCGACCTGGAACTGACCGATCTTCTGGTCGACGACGTCGTCTTCGTCGACGACGCCGTGCGATTCCAGGCCAAGCTGTCGGCGCGCGGGCTGGCCGGCGAGCGGGTCCGCGTCCGCCTCCTGGAACGCCCCTCGGGCGCGAAGGCCGACGCGCCGGGCCTGGAGATCAAGGCGATCACCGTCGCCGCCCCCCCCGACGGCAAGCCGATCCCGGTGGAGATCGATCACGAGCCCAAGGAGACCGGCGAGAAGTCGTTCGTCCTGGAGGTCGACCCCCAGCCCCGGGAACTGCAAACGGAGAACAACCGCATCGAGCGAACCGTCTCCGTCCGCAAGGAGAAACTCAAGGTGCTGCTGGTGGAGGACGAGCCCCGCTACGAGTTCCGCTACCTGAAGACCTATCTGGAGCGCGAGGAGACCATCGACCTGTCCGTGGTCCTGCAATCGTCCGACCCGGAGTACAGCGAGCAGGACCGCTCGGCGATCCCCGTCTTCCCGGCGAGCAAGGAGGAGTTGTTCGCCTTCGACGTGGTCCTCTTCGGCGACGTGGATCCCGGCTACCTCAGCCAGGTCCAGATGAGGAACCTGGCCGAGTTCGCCGAGGAGAAGGGGGGCGGCGTCCTGTTCCTGGCCGGCGGGCTGTTCGACCCCCTGGCCTACCGGGGGACGCCGCTGGAGCCCCTGTTGCCGATCGAGCTGGGCGACGCGCGCGACCCCGCGGCCGTCGGGACGCCGGTCCCGCCGTTCCACCCGGAACTGACCCTGGAGGGCCGCGGCAACCCGATCTTCCGCTTCAGCGGCGACGAGGCCGAAAGCGCCCGGATCTGGCGCGACCTCCCGGAATCGTACTGGTATCTGGAGGCCCCGCGCAAGAAGCCGGGGGCGCTGGTGCTGGCCGAACACCCCTCGGCCGTCGGGACCGACGGCAAGGTCCCGTTGATCGTCTACCAGTTCACCGGCGCCGGCCGGACCATGTTCCACGCCCTGGACGACACCTGGCGCTGGCGGTTCCGGGCCGGCGACAAGTTCTTCGGCCGGTTCTGGGTCCAGACGATCCGGTTCCTGGCCCGCTCGCGACTGGCCGGCAACCGCCAGGCCGAGATCCAGACCGACCGCCGCGTCTACGAGCGCGGCCAACCCGTCCAGATCCGGGTCCGGTTCCCCAACCCCGGCCTGGTCCCGCCGGGCGACGAGGCGTCGGTGAGGATCGAGCGCCAGGGGGGCGCCGCCCGGACGCTCAAGCTGTCGCGGTCGCCGGGGGCGCGGAACGTCTTCGAGGGGGTGCTGTCGCGAACCGTCGAGGGGGAGTACGCCGCGAGGCTGCTACCGCCGCCGGTCCTGGACGGGCCGATCCCCACCGCGACGTTCCGGGTGGAGGCGCCGGCCGGCGAGTTCGAGCGGGTCCAGATGAACGAGTCGGAGCTGCGCCGGGCCGCCGCGGCCGCCGGAGGCGCGTTCTACCCCGCCACCGCCGCGGCCGACCTCCTCTCCAACCTCCCCAAGCCCGCCAAGGTCCCGCTCGACACCGACCCGCCGATCCCACTCTGGAACTCCTGGCCCATCCTGGCCCTGTTCCTGACTTTGCTGGCCGCGGAATGGATTCTGCGGAAGAAGGCCCGGATGGTATGATGAACAAGGGACTTTCGCCTTCTCCCCTTGAGGGAGAAGGTGGCCCGAAGGGCCGGATGAGGGGTTCCCCGCGCGAGGTCGAGACGAGAGGGCTCGCCATGTCATCGCCGACCGAACAATGCCGAGACGCCGTGAGGACCGACGCGCCGCGAATCAGTCGAGCCCGCGAGTTGCGTCGCGAGATGACCGGCCCGGAGCGCCGGCTCTGGGCCGCCCTCCGTTCGCGCCGCTTCGCCGCCTTGAAATTCCGCCGCCAGGTCCCGATCGGCCGCTACTTCGTCGATTTCTTCGATCCGGCTCATCAGTTGGTCCTCGAACTCGACGGCGACAGCCACATCGACAATGCCGAGTACGACCTGGCCCGTGAGCGCTGGCTGGAATCCCAGGGCCTCCACGTCCTCCGATTCGCCAACGATGACATTCTCAAGGACCTAGACGCCGTATTGGAGGCGATTCTGCAAACCGTCTCCGCGCTCGAGTCCCACCGCGTCGAGCGTCCTCGCATGCGTCGAAGGGCCATCGCCAAGTATCCTTCTCCCCTTGAGGGAGAAGGTGGCCGAAGGCCGGATGAGGGGAGGCGCGTCCAAAAGCCTTCGGATTCGAGGCCGTCTTCATCCCATGGCTCGCGCCGAGACGCGACGCCGGTCAACCCCTCATCCGGCCCTTCGGGCCACCTTCTCCCTCAAGGGGAGAAGGCGGAAAACACGCGCCCCCGCCGCTTTCCAACGCCGGTCGACCCCTCATCCGGCCCTTCGGGCCACCTTCTCCCTCAAGGGGAGAAGGCGGAAAATACGCCGGGTCTCGCGACTAAGGGAGGACCTCGATGAGCCGGCCGCGCACGAAACTGGAGATGCGGCTGGCCGCGCTGCGAAGGCAAGTGCGGCGGCTGCTGCTGACCCACGGGGCGAGCCTGGTCCTGGCCGTGACGATCCCGCTCGTCCTGGCCGCCGGGCTGGCCGACTGGACGTTCCACCTCGACCCGATCGTCCGCGCGGCGCTTTTGGCGACGATCGCCGCGGTCGCGGTCTGGACCGCCTGGCGGCGCGTCGTCCGACCGGCCCTGACGCCGTTCAAGGACCTCGACGTCGCCCTCCGCATCGAGAAGCGCTGGCCGGGGCTGGAAGACCGGCTGGCCAGCACCGTCCAGTTCCTTCAACTGCCGGCCGACGACCCCGCCCACGGCTCGCCCGCCCTGCGCCGGGCCACCATCGAGCGGGCGACGGCGGAGGCCGAGAAGCTCGACTTCCGCGAGGCCGTCGACCATCGCCCGATCACTCGGGCGGCGGCGCTGGCGGCGGCGGCGCTTTTGCTGGCGGGCTCGGCCGTCGTGCTCGACCCGGCCTCGGCCCGAATCGCGGCGACGCGGCTGTTCGCCCCGTTCGGCGCCCGGGACTGGCCGCAACTGACCCGCCTCGTCCTGGATCGCGACGCCACCTCCTTGAAACTCGCCCGCGGCGACGCCTTCAGCCTGGTCGTCCGCGCCGAGGAAGGCTCGCGCGTCCCGCCGACGGCGAGGGCCGTCTACCGTTACGACGACGGCGAGGTCGTCGAGGAGACCCTGTCGACCGTGGAGGGGGGCGAGTTCCGCGGCCGGATCGAGACCGTCGAGCGGCCGTTCACGTTCAGCGTCCGGGGAGGCGACGACGCGACCTCGATCAAGGACGTCGCCGTGCGGGTCGTCACGCCGCCGGCCCTGGTCCGCGCCGACGTCCGACTCGTCCCGCCCGAGTACACCGGGCTGCCGGCCCAGACGCTGGCCTCCGGGTTGACCTCGTTCAAGATCCTGGAGGGGACCCGGGTGGAGATCGAGGCCGCGGCCGACAAGCCGCTCTCGAAGGCGACCCTCCACCGCGACGACGCCCCCGAGGCCGTCGCCGCGACGCTCGACGCCACCGCCCGAGGCTTCCACGCCGCGTTCACCCCCGCGGGCGACCTCTCGTTCTGGTTCGCCCTGACCGACTCCGAGGGGTTCACCGCCCGCGAGGCCGTCCGCTACGACCTCCGCGCGGTCAAGGACGAGGCCCCCCGGGTGGCGATCACCGACCCCAAGACCGACCGCGACGTCCCCCCCGAGGCCGTCGTCCCGGTGGCGATCGACGTCGACGACGATTATGGCGTCCACTCGATCCGAATGCTCTTCCAGGTCGCCAGCGGCGACTCCGAACCCCACGACGGCGTCATCCTCCCGCTCTGGTCGGCCCCGAGCGCGGAGACCGACCCGGCGGCCGTCGCCCCCGGCTCCGCCGGCGCGCCGGCGCGGTCGTCCCTGGCGATGGTCAAGCACCAATCGATCGGCCACCAGTGGGACCTCGGCCCGCTCAAGCTGCCGCCGGGTTCGATAATCACCTACCACGCCGACGCCCGGGACTTCGACTCTCTGGACGGCCCCAACGTCGGCAAGAGCCGGGAGATGCGCCTGCGCGTCGTCGCCCGCGAAGAAGCCGCGCGGCAGTTCGACGAGGCCCGCCGCGCCCTCCGCGAGGAAGTCGCCCGCACCCTGGCCATGCAAGAGCAGGCCCAGGCGCCCGTCGCCGACGCCGAGCGCGCTTTGGAGAAGGCCGGCGCGCTCTCCCGCCCCCAACGCGACGACCTCGACAACGCCGGCCTCATCCAACGCCAGGTCTCCAACCGCCTCGACGACCGCGACGAGGGCCTGGAGAAGAACCTCAACGGCCTCCTGGACGACCTCAAGAACTTCAAGCTCGACGACGACCCGGCGCGCGAACAATTGGAACGCATGCTCGGTCAGATCCAGAAGCTCCGCGACCGGAACCTCGGCCCCGCCGAACAGGCCCTCTCCCGCGCCTCCAAGGACCTCGACGCCGCCGGCAACGACGAGGAAGCACGGGGCGGCCAAGCCAAGGACCAGCCCGACGCCGCGGAGAAGGCCAAGGCCAACGACGCCGCCAAGGAGGCCCTGGCGCAAGCCGAGGAGAACCAAGGGGCCATCGCCGACGAACTCCGGAAGATGCTCGACGACCTCGGCGAGTTCGAGACCTACCAGGGGGTCGTCAAGGACGCCAAGGACCTTCTCAAGAAGCAGGACGAGGCCATCAAGCAATCGGCCGACGCCGCGGCGCGGCCCGAACTCGCCGGCAAGGGCCCCGACGATCTGACGCCCGAGCAAAAGGCCGACCTGGCCAACCAGGCGGCGCGACAGCAAGAAGCGGCCAACGGCCTCCAGGATCTCCAGCGGAAGATGGACGAGATGGCCGCGCGGCTGGACCAACCCGACCCGATGGCCGCCGCCGCCCTCCGCGAGGCCGCCCAGGCCAGCCGCGAGGCCAAGACCGACGCCAAGATGAAAGAGGCCGCCCAGAACGTCGAGCGCAACCAGATGGGCAACGCCCGCGCCGACCAGGAAGCCGCCAAGCGCGACCTCCAGGAACTCGTCGACATGGTCCAAAACCGCCGCGAGCGCGAACTGTCGCGGCTGGTCAAGGAACTCAAGAAGGCCGAGGCCGACCTGCGGGACCTCCGCGCCCGCCAGGCCAAGAACCTCAAGGCCACCCGCGACGCCAAGAACATCGCCGACCCCCAGAAACGCAAGGAAGAGTTGCAGAGGCTCGCCAAGGAACAGGAACAAATCCAGCAGGAACTCAAGCGACAGCTTCAAAGACTCGCCAAGCTCAACGCCGACGCCGCCGCCAAGGCCGGCGGCAAGGCCGCGGGGCGCATGGCCACCGCCCAGGAACGAATGGACGCCGACGACGCCGAACAGGCCGGCGGCGAGCAAGAGGAAGCCCTCGCCGACCTCAACGACGCCCAGGACGAACTGGAACAGACCCGTCGCGACGCCGAGGAGAAGCTCGCCGACGAACAACTCGCGCGGATGGGCGATCAACTCAAGTCGCTCGCCGAACGCCAATCCAAACTCGTCGTCGACGCCGAGGACTTCGAGAAGATCCGAGAGGCCGGCGACCTCACCCGCGGCCAGCGCGCCGGGATCCGCGCCCTGGGCCAGCTTCAAGAAGGAATGAAGGACGAGACCGGCGACCTGACCAAGCGCCTCGACGGCGCCCCGGTCTTCGCGCTGACGCTCAGGCGCGCCGGCGAGGACATGGGCGCGGCCGCCGCCGGACTCGCCGACGTCAAGACCGACGCCGACACCCTCGACCCGGCCCGTTCCGCCTCCCGCCGCTTCGCCCAACTGATCGACGCGCTGAAGCGCGACGACGGCAAGGGCGGAGGGGGCGGGGGAGGAGGCGGCGGGGGCGGCGGGGGAGGCGGGGGAGGCGGCGGCGACGGCATCCCGGCCACCGCCCAGATCAAGATGATCAAGGCCCTCCAGGAAGAAATCAACGACCGCACCGAGGCCCTCGACGAACTGAAGCGCCGCGGCAAGGAGCCGACGCCCAAGCAGACCGCCGAGGCCGACCGACTCGCCGAGGACCAGGGCGCCCTGGCCGACATCGTCCGCGACATGTCGCGTCCCCGCCACGACGACGCCGAGGAGTGATCCATGCGCCACCATCATAAAAACAGGTCGATCGTCGGGCGGATCATGGCGTCGCGCGGGTGGACCGTCGCGCTCGGGTCGCTCATGGCCGCGCTCATGTGCGCGTCCCCGTCCCCCGCCCGCGCCCAGGACGGCTCCGACGCCGCCCTCGACGCGCTCATCAAGGAGATCGGCCAGGACGGCAAGGCCGACTCCAAGACCCCGGAAGCCACGAAGGCCGAGGGACTCGAGAAGCCCAAGGACGCGAAGAAGACCGAGAAATCCAAGAAGCCGGCCCCCAAGCCCGCGGAACTCTCGGGCAAGGACAAGGAGCTGGACGACCTGCTCCAGTCCCTCGGCGAGACCAAGGACGAACCCGAGGCCAAGGACGAACGCAAGCCCCCCGGCCAGCCCAAGGACGAAGACCAGGAGCAAGGCCCCGGCCAGGGCGAAAAAGACAAGAAGGACCAGGCCGACGACGGCGGCCAATCCAAGCTGGGCGAGAAGGACCAGGCCATCGACGAGGAGTTGGAGGAACTGGCCGGCCGTCGCCGCAAGAAGAATGGCCAGGACGACGAGCAAGGCTCCGGCCCGATGCGCGAGATCGTCAAGGAGATGCGCGACATCGAGAAACGCCTGGGCGAGCCCGACACCGGCGAGGAGACCCGCGGCCGCCAACAGCAACTCGTCAAGCGCCTGGAGACCCTGATCGAACAAATCCGCAAGGAACAGCAAGAACAACGCAACCGCCGGATGCAGCGGCTGGTTCGTCAGCAAGGAGGCCAACCCGGCGACCAGGAAGGCCAGCAGGCCGGAACCAATCCCGGCGGCGCGCCCAACCAGCCCCCGCGCAAGCCCACCGACAAACGCCTGCTCGCCGGCGGCAAGGACGCCTGGGGCCACCTGCCGCCGGAACTCCGACAGGAGATGGAGAACGTCGCCAAGGAGGAGTCGCTCCCCCTGAGCGAGGACCTGATCCGGCGCTACTACCTGTCGGTCTCGCGAGGCAAGACCAACCGAGGAGACTGATCCGATGATCCGCGAACTCGCGCCCGCCCTCGCGTTCGCGCTGGCGATCCCGACCGCCGCGGCCGTCCGGGCCCAGGAGGCCCCCAAGGCCGCCGTCGAGGACGCGCCCAAGCCCGAGAAGCCCAAGTCGGTCGGCGTCTTCGGCGAGGCCGTCCGCGGCGACGTCCCCCAGGACATGCGCGCGATGATCACGCCCGAGACCGACCGCGCCATTCAAAACGGCCTGGCGTGGCTGGCGCGGTCGCAACAGCCCGACGGCTCCTTCGGCAGCGGGACGTACCGTGGGAACATCGCCGTCACCAGCCTGGCGGGGCTGGCGTTCATGGCCGGCGGCTCGTCCCCCGGCCGCGGTCCCTACGGCGCGAACGTCGACAAGGCGTTGACCTACGTCATGGACAACACCTCGCCGGCCGGCTTCATCGCCGTCGCCGCCGCCTCCACCCACGGGCCGATGTACTCGCACGGTTTCGGAACTTTGTTCCTGGCCGAAGCCTACGGCATGACTCGACGGCCCGAGATTCGCGAGAAACTCCAGAAGGCCGTCCGACTCATCATCGACACCCAGAACAACGAGGGAGGCTGGCGCTATCAGCCGGTGCGCAACGACGCCGACGTCTCGGTCACCATCTGCGAGATCAACGCCCTTCGCGCCGCTCGGAACGCCGGGCTCTACATCCCCAAGGAGACCGTGGACGCCTGCATAAAATACGTGAAGCAGGCCCAGAACCCCGACGGCGGCTTCCGCTACATGCTCCAAAGCGGCGCCAGCGCCTTCCCGCGCTCCGCCGCCGGCGTGGTGGCGCTGCAAAGCGCCGGGGTCTACGACGACAAGGAAGTGGCCGAGGGGATCGCCTACCTCCGGCAGTTCATGCGCGAGATCAAACTGGGAAGCCGCTACAGCCACTACTTCTACGGCCACTACTACGCCGCGCAGGCCATGTGGATCCGCGGCGGGGCCGACTGGGACGAGTGGTTCCCCGCCATCCGCGACGAACTGGTGGCCCGTCAATCGGCCTCCGGCTACTGGAACGACAACATCTGCAACGAGTACGGCACCGCCATGGCGTTGATCATCCTTCAGATCCCCAACAACTTCCTGCCGATCTTCCAGCGCTAGACGGCGCGATCCGGGACCGAATCATGATGCGTGGACGTGAATTCATCGGCCTTTGGCTCGCCCTGGCGACGGCGCTCGCGCCGGCCGCGTTCGGCGAAGGGCCCGCGGCCGGCCCGGCCTTCGAGGTCGCGACGACCGCCGGCGCGGCCACGTCGGGCCGGATCGTCGCCCTGGGCGTCGATCGGATCGAGGTCGCGCCGGACGCGGGCGAGCCCAAGACGTTCGCCACGACGGAGTTGGTCCGGCTCTCGCGCAAGGTCGATCCCCCCGCGGCCGACGCGGCGCTCGTGGTCCTGGCCGACGGGGACCGGATCGCGCGGGCGACGATCGCCTCGGCGAGTGACGCGGCCGTCAAGATCGAATCGACGGCGACGGGCAAGGCGTCGGTCCCGCTGGACGCCGTGCTCGGCCTGGTGCTCGCCCAGCCGACCGATCCCGCCGAGTCGGATGCGATCGTCCGCCGGATCCGCGTCGAGCCGCGCGCCAGCGAGATCCTCTGGCTGGCCAACGGCGACCGGGGCGTCGGGACGTTCCAGGGAATGGACGATCGAACCGTCCGGCTCCTGGTCGACGGCGCTCCGCGCGAACTGGCGCGCGAGGGGATCGTGGCGATCGGCTTCGACCCCGCGCTGGCCTCATATCCGCGTCCCGACGGCCCCTACCTGGAGATCGGCCTGGTCGACGGCTCGCGGCTGGGCCTGACCGACGTGAAGCTGGATCGAGGGCGGATCGCGGGCGTCTCGCGATTCGGGGCGAAAGTCGAAACGGCGCTTGAGGACGTCGCGACGATCGTCCCCCGGACGACGGCCGTCGCCTACCTGTCGGAGCGTCCGGTGGACGGCAAGAGCTACACGCCTTATTTCGACCTCGTCCGTCCCTATCAGGTCGACGCGGCGGTCGACGGCCGTCCCATGTCGCTGGGCGGGCGTCGCTTCGAGCGCGGATTCGGGACGTCGAGCCGGACCCTTTTGGCCTTCAAGCTCCAACCCGGAGACGCGAGGTTCCAGGCGACCGTGGGCGTGGACGAGCGCGCTGGATCGCTGGGGAACGTCGTCTTCCGGGTCCTTGTCGATGGCGAGGAGCGGTTCGCGACTCCTCCCTTGACCGCGCGCGACGCCCCCGTGGACGTCGACGTGGATCTCGCCGGCGCGAAGCTTTTGATCCTGGGCACCGAGTTCGGCGAGCGCGGCGACGTCCGCGACCTTGCCGACTGGGCCGAGCCCCGGGTCATCCGTCGCCCCTGAGTCTCGTTCCTTTCAGCAGGGCTCCCGCCCCAGTCGGACGTCTCCCATGGCCCCGCCGCCGTATGAACGCCCTGGCGTCGCGCCGCCGGATAGTCATTCCAATCTGCTGGGCCACGTCGCGTCGGCGGTGATGCACAGCGTCATCAACCGGATCAGCGCCGTGGTCAGCCAGGCGGAGATCCTCAAGACCCGGCGATTCCCCCCCGAGGAGTTGTCGCGACGGGCCGACGCGATCATCAAGGCCGCCCTTGAAGGGGCGACGCTGGCCCGTCGACTGTCGGACTACGGCCAGGCCGCCGCGGCCCCGGCGATGTCGCTCGTGGATCTGGACGCGCTGATCGCCGCGCGGCTGGACGACCGTCGCGGGCGAGCGCCGCCCGGCGTCGAGTTGGTGGAGGACCTTCGCGCGCGCGCGGTCTTCCTGGGCGACCCCGAGCGGCTGGCGATCATGCTGGACTGCCTGATCGACAACGCCTTCGAAGCTCTGGCCGGCGACGGTCGGGGCGGCGTCGTCACGGTCTCGACGACGCTCGATCCGCTGGGATGGCTGGAACTGGACGTCCGCGACGACGGCCCCGGCATGGCGCCCGACGTCATGCAACAGGTCCTGGAGCCGTTCTTCACCACCAAGCCCGACCATCACGGTCTGGGGCTCCTGCTGGCGCGCAGCCTCTGGCGGCGCCATCGCGGGGCGTTCTCCATCGACGCCCCGCCGGGCGGGGGCGTTTTGGTCCGCCTGACCCGTCCTTCCGCGGACTCGTGACCGTCGGCCGACCGTCTTCCCTCGCGAGGGAAGACGGCGGACGGACCAGCGGGACCGACGCTCAATTCACGCCGAGCAGCTCCACCTCGAACAGCAAGGTGGCGTTGGGCGGGATCACGCCGCCGGCGCCGCGGGCGCCGTAGCCCAACGACGGCGGGATCCGCAACTCGCGCTTGCCCCCCACCTTCATGGAGGCGACGCCCTCGTCCCAGCCCTTGATGACCTGGCCGACGCCCAGGGTGAACTCGAACGGCTCGCCGCGATCGACCGAGCTGTCGAACTTCTTTCCCTTCTTGCCGTCTTGCCAGAGCCAGCCGGTGTAGTGCATCCGGCACTCCTGACCCCGCTTGGGGCTGACTCCGTCGCCCTCCTTGACGTCGCGGTATTCAAGACCGCTGTCGGTCTTCGTCATCGGCTTCTCCTCCGCCTTCTTGCCGCCGTCCTCCGCCTGGGCCGAGGACAAGACCCCCAGCGCGACCAGTCCGGCCAGCGACGCATAGAGCCACGCCCGCGCCGCGCGATCCATGAACTTCAAGAGACACGCTCCTTGCACGATCCTTCCTCTTCCGGCGTCCCGCTCCGCGCGGGACCGCGAACGCCCACGAACCTACCAGATTCGGCGCGCCGCGGATACCACGCCCGTTCCATCGGGTAACGGGGCGGGTGGCCGGGCGCGCGGCGGATGACACGGATTCCGAGGCGACGGTCATTAGGGAGCTTAGAGTCTGTCCCATAAGGGTGGACGACGACCATCACCGTCTTCCCCCCTCGCGGGGGAAGACAGACGCCGAAGGCGTCAGATGAGGGGGACGGCGCGAAAGAAAGCCGCCGGGAAGTCGAAAGCCGGCCCAGCCGACTCGGGATCGCGACGGCCTCTGGATCGTCCCCCCCTCATCCGGCCCTTCGGGCCACCTTCCCCCGCGAGGGGGGAAGGAC
>ERZ778018.1041-NODE-1041-length-28263-cov-5.076290_pt1 | contig 28263 bp, 24 predicted proteins | sample MGYA00375748_ERZ778018 | MGnify/ENA primary metagenome ERZ778018 (study PRJEB29350, sample SAMN05509839) | bioreactor metagenome | biome: bioreactor; material: wastewater | place: South Africa: University of Cape Town | collected 2014-04-22 ... | reverse complement strand
TGCTCTTCGGCGACGTCGCTTCGACGCACCTGACGCTCACACGCGCCGCCGCCTGGCTCGCGCTCGGCGCGCTCAGTTCCGGCGTCGCCTACGTTCTTTATTATCAACTGATCGCGGCCGTCGGAGCGACGACCGCCTCGTTTGGAACCTATTTGATCCCGGTGGTCGGAGTCTTCTGGGGCTGGCTCTTGCTCAATGAAGCGGTCGGACCGCGCACAATCCTCGGCGTCGCCCTCATCCTGGCCGGTCTCGGAATTGCCACGCGCATCCGGCGCCGGAGCAAGCCGGCAGCCCTCACCCCCGACCGGCGCCTGCTCTAACGTTCCGCCTACCCTACGGGAAGCTCGTCAGAACTTCCGGTCCGTCTTCGGTGATGGCGACGGTGTGCTCGAATTGTGCCGCCCAGGAGCCGTCGAGCGTGACGACCGTCCAGTTATCACGCAGCGTCTGCGTCGCGGGATTACCGGCGACGATCATCGGCTCGATGGTGATCACCATGCCGGAACGCAGGACGGGTCCATGACCGGGCGGTCCGTAGTGCGGCAGCATCGGCTCTTCGTGGAGCGCGCGGCCGATACCATGACCGTAGAGATCGCGCACGACCGCGAAACCGGCGGCTTCGACGTAGTCCTGGATGACCGACGAGATGTCAGTCAGATGATGGCCGACTTGAGCCGCCGCGATCCCGAGATCGAGCGATTCGTAGCAGACGCGCACAAGTTGCGCGGTCTCATCACTGATCGTGCCGACCGGGACGGTGATGGTGGCGTCGCCGTGATAGCCTCGATAACGGGCACCGGTATCGATGCTGACGATGTCGCCGTCGTTCAGCACCCGTTTGCCGGGGATGCCGTGGACGACTTCGTCGTTGACCGAAATGCAGGTCGACGCCGGAAAGCCCCGGTAATGCTTGAACGATGGGACCGCGCCGTGCCGCCGAATGTTCTTCTCGGCGATCGCGTCGATTTCCCCGGTCGTGATGCCCGGTCGTACTTCGGCTTTCAAAATGTGCAGCGTCTCAGCGACAATGCGACCGGCATCGCGCATCGTCTGGAGCTGCTCCGGTCGTTTGAGTTGAATGCTCACCGTCGTTTCTCTTTCGTCTCCCCACTCACCGAATTGAAAGCGGGGCCAGGGCAAATCGCCCAACAGTGCCCTAGTCTACCACGCCTTTTTGCGATCCCAACGCCGCCGAAACGTGACGCGCCAGGCTGCCTCACGTACAATGCGAAGTGCGCATCGCTTGAGGAACGCGGATGCAGCGGATGAACCTGGAGGGGCGACGACATGTACAACTTCTGGCGCAAGCAAAAGTGGTCTCCGGTTCAGCCGAAGCGCGATACGCCCGAGATGGCCAGCGCCTGGCTCTTCACGCTCCGCTCGGTGCCGCATCACTACGACGAAATCAAAGCGGCGATTGAATCGACCGGCGATGCCCGCGTTTGGTTCGGCGAGCCACTCGCCTACCTCGAGGGTCGCGGCGTGGCGCTGTTTCGAGTCGAGGCGACCGGCTTCAGCTTCCTACCGAATCTCTATGACTTCTGGGCAGCAGCCGAGCGAGACGAAGCCACCGGTTTCGACATCCGGCTCTATACTCAAAACAAGCAGTTTGCCGGCAGCCTGCGTGGACTCACCCCGCAGCAGGCCGAGGCGTTGATCAAAGAACATGCACTCGTGAATCAAACGGCCGGCGCGGCCGTCTCCTAAAGCCGCCTCCCAACCGCTCCCCTAAACCGACGCCCGGCATCCGTCCGAGCGCTTCGCGCGCGGCGCATTTTTTGCGTCTACATCGCGTTTTCGCGCCGATTCCCAGTACCACGGTCCTAACAATCGTCGGTCTAGGAAGAAAGCACTAGGAGTACCGACAAATACTGTGTTGAACCGACCGCCAAAACGCGGAAAGATCAATCGGTGTCTACGAGACACGGATTTTCGCGGTACGGGAGGTTCCGATATTGGGGAGAATCGCCCAGGTTTCGGCGGCCATCGCGATGGCCGGTTTGTGGCTCGCCAGTGTCATGCCGGTCGCCGCGTCAGCGAACACCGGAGCGTATTTCGGCAACGTTTGGGCACATGACGACCAGCCCGTCGCGGCCAAGCAGGTGAACCGGACCTGGATGTGGGGACCATCCGCCGACGGTGCGCCATTCTCGGAATCGTACGCGCAGTCACCGAACGGCCAACGCGAGGTGCAGTATTTCGATAAGACGCGGATGGAAATCACCCACCCGAATGGCGACACATCCTCGGTTTGGTACGTTACCAATGGCCTCCTCGCGAAAGAGTTGATCACCGGTCAAATGCAAACGGGCGACGACACGTTCCAGTCGCGCCGGCCGGCTCAAATCAACGTCGCCGGAGACGCCGGCGATCCGAACGGACCGACCTATTCCACGTTCAACACGCTGATGAACGCCGGAGCGACTCCCAACGGCTGGACGATTATTCAGACCGTCAACCGCGCTGGGAATATCGGCACAAACCAGCAGCTTGCGCGGTACGATGTGACGGCGGTCGATGGCGGATCGCCGACCCAGCACACGGTCGCGTCGGTCTTCTGGCAGTTCATGAACAGCAACGGCACCGTCTCTCAGAGTGGCAAGTACGTTACCGCGAAACTCTTTGAGAATCCGTTCTACGCCACCGGCTACCCGCTGACCGAGCCCTACTGGACCAATGTGCTGGTCGGCGGCGTGCAGAAGCAGGTTCTCGTCCAGGTGTTCGAGCGGCGCGTGCTCACCTATACTCCGAGCAACCCGGATGGTTGGACGGTCGAAGCGGGCAACGTCGGGCTTCACTACTATCAGTGGCGCTACGGCAAGATGGCGCTGCCGCAGTCGGCCACCTCGAATCCGCCGGAAATCACGATCACGTCGTCGCCAGCGAACGCCAATGTCGTACAAGACCCGGCGCCAACCGCCGCGACGATCGGCTCGCTGACGTTCCAGCACGCCAATTTCCAGTATTACGAGGTGCATGGGTCGACGGACGACGAGCTTCGCGCGGGCATGGCTCAGGCCGGCGCCGAGTTCGCCGCGAATACTTCCTGGCAGTTCCACTGGAGCTGGAATCAGACGACAACAGGCGGCGTCTGCCACCCAACCAACGTACAAATCACCTACAGCATCACGATCGCGTTTCCGCACTGGACACCGCCCGCCAACGCGGCACCCGGTCTGGTTGACCGTTGGACAACGTTTACCCAAGCGCTCGCCACACATGAGGATGGGCACGCTGTCCGGGTGATCCAGAACGCGCCGAACGTTCGAGATGCGATCGCCGCTGCATCGTGCGCCAACGCGGCAGCTGCCGCGCAATCCGCGATCAATGTGATCCAGCAGATCAGCGACCAGTACGACATCGACACCAATCATGGTGCGACCCAGGGTGCCGTCTGGCCGTAGGCCGCCCTAGAACGCGCCTCCGATCAGCGGGTACAGCAGACGCTCCCAGTCGCGCCGGACGGTTGCTCGCAACCGTTCGGTCGTGACGATGCGGATGACCCGGCGGTGCTCTTCGTAGCGCTTCAGGTCCTCGTCGCCGAGACCAACGACGTCGACCCACGGCATCAGCCTCTGGAAGCCGACTGGTGGCCGATCGAAGCTGACCCAGACGTCGGTCCGCCAGCGCTCCGGCTTCGGGATGTCGATCAAGACTTCGTGCGACGCAACCGGGCAGCCGAGGTCGGCTTCCAGCTGTCGTGCGATGCCAAGCTCAACGGCGCGACGCCGGTTGGGATCGCGGTAGAGCGCATTGAGGTGCCCGAAGAGGTCTCCGGCACGCGCGCTGATTTCGACCGCGCGCTTGTGGAGACGCCGCGTCTGCAAGGCCCCGATCAGCTCGCGTGTCGAATCCGGCATGGCATCGGTGCTGAGAAGCTGCGTCAGCGAACTGTCATCATGTCGGGTCAGCGAATCCGAGGACAGGCAACCGGCCAGCAGTGCGTCCTGCACGGCGCGCAGCAGCATCACCATGCAGGCGCGGTTCGTGTGGTGCCAGTAGACGTTATCGAACATCTCCTGCCGGGCGTTGATTAACGAGTAGAGTGGACTGATCCCCTTGTCGCTAACGACGATCTGTTGCCGTCCCTCGATCTCAGCCACCCGTAGCGCGCCGAGCAGGCGCGGCGTATCGACCCCACCGTACGGCACGTTGCAGTTACGCGCGTCGCGCGGCAGGTAATCGAGTTTGTCGACGTCGAGCGCGCCGCTCAACAGACCACGCAGCAGTCGATCCTCGTCGGGCAACTCGCCCCGCGGGTTGATGAAATTGGCCACCCGCGACGGATCGACCTGCCAGACGTTCGTCAAGATGGCGGCGATGTCGCCCTGCTCGATAATGCTCCGACCCACCTCCTCGTGCGAGAGGACGGGTGGGCCAAGCTCCTCGATGGCATGGCTAAACGGATAGTGGCCGATGTCGTGCAGGAGCGCCGCGGCCGACGCGGTTCGTCGTGCTTGGTCACTCACCCAATCCGGCCCGTACACACGCTGTAGCGCGGCCAACGCCTCTCGCATGAGGAAGTAAACGCCGAGTGAATGTTCGAAGCGCGAATGCTTGGCACCGGGCCAGACCTTGCTAACGAAGCCGAGTTGCTGAATGCGATCGAGCCGTAAGAATTCCGCGGTTTCGATCAGCGCGACACCCGCCGCCGACAGCGGGATCAGGTCATAGAGACTGTCACGGATCTGGGTGACGATGCGATCTGCCATGCGACCTCACGCTCGGGCGTCGTTTTCAATCCACCAATTCTATCCGAACTGATGTTCGTATGCGACGTTCGCTCCACGAGCGCGTGCTGTTCGCGTGCTAAACTGCGAATGAGGCGCGCACTCGCGTCATAGGAAAGGAACCGGCGTTCAACGATGCTCAGGTCGATCATGCTCGGGCTGGCCGGCAATGAGAAAGTCAGCCATCTCGTCCGGGAGAACAGCATATCCAAAGGGCTGGCGCTCCGCTTCGTGGCCGGCGAAACGTTCGAGGAAGCGCTCGAAGTCGTGCGGCGCCAGAATGAAGCCGGCCTTTCGGTGACGCTTGACGCGCTCGGCGAGAACGTCCGCGGCGAAGCCGAAGCCGCCGCTGCATCACAGCAGTATCTGACGATGCTCGACGGCATCGACAGCGCCAAGCTGAACAGCACCCTGTCGCTCAAGCTGACGATGCTCGGCCTCGATATCTCCGATGACCTCTGCCACACCAACCTGCGACCGGTGCTCGAACGCGCCCGCGACCTCGATACCTTCGTGCGTATCGACATGGAGGGCGCCGCGTATACCCGGCGCACGCTCGAGATTTTCTACGCCCTGCATGAGGAATTTGGAGATCACGTCGGCATCGTCTTGCAGTCGTATCTCTATCGTACCGGACTCGATGTCGAGAAGGCGATTGAGCGCAAGGTGCGCGTGCGCTTGGTCAAAGGCGCCTACGCCGAGCCGCCGGCCGTTGCCTACCCACGCAAAGAGACGGTCGATGCCGCCTATCGCCGTGAGATGGAGCAACTCCTCGAAGCGGGAAATTATCCGGCGATTGCCACGCACGACGAGACGCTGATCGAGGCGGCGCGCGACTACGTAGCGCGCCATCACATCCCCAACGAACGTTTCGAGTTCCAGATGCTCTACGGCATCCGCCGCGATTTACAGGAACAGCTTGTCAAAGCGGGTTACAACGTGCGCGTCTACACACCGTTCGGCCGCCAGTGGTACCCGTACTTCATGCGTCGTATGGCCGAACGCCCGGCCAATCTCTTCTTTGTCCTGAAGAATCTGGCGCGCAGCTAAGCAGCAGCGAAGAGTCCCCTCTCGATAGCCTGTCACTTCCCGGTCCATCGTCTGTCATTCTGAGCCGCAGCGAAGAATCTCTCACACGTTCCCCGCAGACATAACGTCAGGGTGACGATAACGAGACTCTTCGCTGCGGCTCAGAGTGACAGGGGAGTCGCAGCGTGGCCGGGAGGCTCAGCATGCCCCGGGATGCTGGGAATGACGACAGGGTAATTGCGTTTGTTGGGTTGGCTCGGCCTCGCCGTTGGCGAAGCGTCCTAGATCGCGGGCATGCGGTAGATGCGGACACCGGACTGGATCAGCCGGTTGAGCATGTAGACTCGCGTTTCGAGGCCGATTCGGCCCACCGGCACGATCATCTTGACCCCTTCGAGATCGGCCTTCGCCTTCGACCACTCACGAAACTGGCGATCCGACATCTGTGCCACGGTCAGGTTGATCGTGCCGAGCCCATCTTCACGTGGCACGACGATGTAGATCCGGCTCAGGTCGAATAGCGTGACTTCTTCGAAATAGCTCTGTGTCATGGCGACGAACCGTCCTCAACCATCTACAGCGGATGCTGGCTGCTCGCCTGACGACTGCTTGCCGCGTTGGCGTCCTGGCGGTCGCGCCGCCAGTGCACCACGGTCGGCGTCAGGATGATAACCAGACCGACGATCGAAAGAAGGATCAGCAACGGCAGGTGAAGACTGTCATCGATCGCGCCCTTCACCAGCTTGTCATCAGCGATCATACTCGCGGCGGTGATGGCCAGTACCCCGGCCCCACCGATCATCAACCACGGGAAGCGGTTGAGCAGGCGCGCCAGGTAATTACTCCCGATCAGGATAAACGGCATCGACGCACCCAGGCCAAAGAGGAGCAGTTCGATGCTGCCATGGGCTGCCCCCGCGACCGCCAGCATATTATCGAGGCTCATGACCGCATCGGCCACGATGATCGTTCGAATCGCGGACACGAGCGAATCGCCGGACTGGAAATCGTGTGCATCGTCGCCTTCGTTCAGGAGCCTGTAGGCGATCCAAACGAGGACGAGGCCACCGGCTGCCTCGAGCAATGGTACGTGGAGGAAAATCGCCGCGACGGCCGTAAAGACGATCCGCAACACGATCGCCCCGGCACCGCCCAGAATAATCGCCATGCGCCGCTGTCTCGGCGGGAGCGTCCGCGACGCCATGCCGATCACCAGCGCGTTATCGCCACTCAAAATGACGTTGATGAAGATGATTGCGAGAACTTGCGTCAAGAGATCGAGACTCATACCACTCCCGTGGTGCTGTCCGGCGCCCGCACCGGCCGCGACTTCGCTCCGTCGCTCATCCTACCATGCGAATCGTTCTCGTTCGTCTCACGTCGTCCATCAACGCCGGCCCGGATTGCATAGGTCGATCTGCTATGATGCCGCCATTATGCGATGTGGACGCACGTGAGGAAGGATGACCGTTTGAGCGTGATCGACCGGATCGAGATCACTCCGGAGCTGGATACCTGGCTGCGCGAGACGCGCCGCTACATCCATATGAATCCGGAGCTCTCGCTAGATGAGACGAATACCGCTCGCCTCGTCTCGGGACACCTGAAAGAGTTGGGAATTAAGCACAGGACCGGCGTCGGCGGCGATGGTCGACCGTATCTGGCCGATCCAAAGGTGCTCGAAGCAGCCGGCTTTCAATTGAAGCCGACCAGCGGCGGCACTGGCCTTCTGGCAACCATCGAAGGACGGGCTCCCGGTAAGACGCTGTTGATTCGAGCCGATATGGACGCACTGCCGATCGACGAGCAGAACGATACCCCGTACCGCTCGACCAAAGCGGGCGTCATGCATGCCTGTGGCCACGATGCCCACACGACGATTCTCATGGGCGTGGCTGAACTGCTCAACGGGCTGCGCGATCAGTTTGACGGCACGGTGAAGCTCATGTTCCAGCCCGGTGAAGAAGGCTCGGCTGGGGCACTCGCCATGATTCACGACGGGATACTCGATGACCCGCCGGTCGATGCCGCACTAGCGTTGCATGTCGATAACCAAATTCCGGTCGGCTCGATCGGCGTCGCTTCCGGCACGCTGATGGCGAACGGCGATGTGATGCGCGTGACGGTGCGCGGCGTCGGCGGGCATGCCGCCTTTCCGCATCAGGCAGTCGACCCGGTGGTCGTCAGCGCGCATATCCTGGTCGCGCTGCAGGAGATTGTCAGTCGTGAGATCGACCCGTTTGATTCGGCGGTCGTCACGTTCGGTGCCATCAACTCCGGCACGCGAAACAACATCATTCCCGCCAGCGCCCGCCTCGAAGGCACGGTGCGCACCTTCAAAGATGACGTCCAGGATCACATCGAACGACGAATCGGCGAGATCGCCCGAGGCGTCGCCGAGTCGATGCGCGCCGAAGCGGACGTGAACTATCTCCGCTGGTACCCGTCGCTCACCAACGACCAAACGATGACCGAGATCGTACGCGAGGCGGCGACCGAGCGTCTCGGCGCCGACCGCGTCGTTGGTCTCGAACCGACCTTCGGCGGAGAGGACTTCGCCTTCGTCTCGCAGAAGGTGCCGAGTTGCATGTTCCGCCTCGGCGTCGCCAACGCTGAACGCGGCATCACGTATTCGGTTCATCACCCGCGCTTTGATCTTGACGAAGACGCGCTGGCGGTCGGGGTCGAAGTGATGAGCGCGGCGGCGCTGCGCTATCTCAACAGTTAGGGAGCAAGGAATATGTCGATCCGTGATCTCGCCCAGGTTACGCCGGAACTCGATGCCTGGATGCGCGAAACCCGCCGCCACCTGCATATGAATCCCGAGCTGTCGCTACAGGAAAACAATACATCGCGACTCGTTTCCGGGCATCTCAAGGAGCTTGGCATCCAGCATCGAACCGGCGTCGGCGGCGATGGCCGCTCGCTCTTCATGGATGCAAACGAATTGAAAGCCGCCGGCATTACGCCTGGCTCGACAACCGGCGGCACCGGCATCCTCGGTATTATTGAAGGGCGCAAACCGGGTAAGGTGTTGCTCATTCGCGCCGACATGGACGCGCTCCCCATCGACGAACAAAACGACGTGCCCTACAAGTCGACCCGGCCGGGCGTGATGCATGCCTGTGGCCATGACCTGCACACGACGATCCTCATGGGCGTGGCCGAGGTCTTGAACGGCCTGCGCGATCAGTTCGACGGTACGGTGAAATTGATGTTCCAGCCGGCCGAAGAGGGCCCCGGCGGCGCCGTCGCCATGATCAACGACAAGATTCTGGAGGACCCGAAGGTCGATGCGGCGCTCGCCTTGCATGTCGGCGTCGGCATTCGCGCCGGACAGATCGCGCTGCGCGCCGGCCCGGTCAACGCGGCCGCCGATACGCTCAAGATCGTCGTACGTGGCGTCGGTGGGCATGCCGCTCGGCCGCAGGCAGCCGTCGATACGATGGTCGTCGCCGCGCATATCCTGATCGCGCTGCAAACGATCGTCTCGCGAGAGGTCGATCCGTTCCAGCCGGCGGTCGTCACGATCGGCGCGGTGCACGGTGGCATCGCTGGTAACGTCATCCCGGCCAGTGCCGAGATGAACGGCACCGTGCGCACGCACTCGCCCGAAGTGCGCGATCTGATCGAGCGCCGCATTCGCGAGATGGTCCCGGCCATGGCGAAGGCGATGCGCGCCGAAGCCGACGTCATCTACTTGCGCGGCTACCCCACGATGCGCAACGACGAGGCGATGGTCGATGTCGTACGAGAAGCCGCGACCGAGGTGATCGGTGCGGACAACGTCTTCACACGCGAACCCGGCATGGCGGGCGAAGATCTCGCCTTCGTCGCCGAGCGCGTGCCGACCTGCATGTTCGGCCTCGGCGTCGCCGATCCGGCGCGCGACATCATCTACCCTCCGCATCACCCGCGCTTCGATGCCGACGAAGACGCCCTCGCCTGCGGCGTCAAGGTGATGGTCGCGAGCGCCTTGAAGTATCTGAATAGCTAGGAAGGAACGCCACTTGGCGGACATCAGCCCGATCGAAGTCAGTCCTGAGCTTGATAGCTGGATGCGCGAGACGCGCCGCTACCTGCATATGAACCCGGAACTCTCGCTGCAGGAGAACAATACGTCGCGCCTGGTCTCCGGGCATCTCAATGAACTGGGCATCAAACACCGAACCGGCGTTGGCGGCGATGGACGTTCGCTCTATATCGATGCCGAGCAGCTGAAGGCGGCCGGCATCACGCCAGGCCCGACGACCGGCGGCACCGGCATTCTCGGCACGATCGAGGGACGCAAGCCGGGCAAAGTCTTACTCATCCGCGCCGACATGGATGCGCTGCCGATCGATGAATTGAATGATGTGTCGTATAAGTCGACCAAACCGGGCGTGATGCACGCCTGCGGCCACGACGCACACACCACGATTCTGATGGGCGTCGCCGAGATGCTGAACGCCCGCCGCGATCAGTTCGACGGCACCGTGAAACTGATGTTCCAGCCGGCCGAGGAAGGGCCGGGCGGAGCGGTCGCGATGATTCACGACAAGATTCTCGACGATCCGAAGGTCGACGCGGCCGTCGCACTGCATGTCAGTCCACTCTGGCGCGCCGGACAGATCGGCGTCTCGGGCGGCTTTTCCAGCGCCGCGTCCGATCGGGTGCAGATCACCGTACATGGCGTCGGTGGGCACGCGGCTCGGCCACATATGAGCGTCGATTCGACGATCGTCGCCTCACAGATCCTGCTCCTGCTGCAAACGATCGTCAGTCGCGAGATCGATCCGTTTGAGCAAGCGGTGATCACGTTCGGCATGATCCACTCCGGCGGCGCCCCGAATGTCATTCCTGACACCGCCGTCCTGAACGGCACCGTGCGTACGTATTCACCTGAGGTGCGCGATCATATCGAGAAGCGTGTCAAGGAGATCGCGGCCGGTATCGGACTGGCGATGCGCGCCGAAGTCGAGGTCGCCTACCTGCGCGGCTACCCGGCGCTGCATAACGACCCGGAGATGAGCGAACTCGTGCGCGCCGCCGCCACCGATGTGCTCGGTGCCGAGAACGTCTTCGAACGCAAGCCGGGCATGGGTGGCGAAGACATGGCCTTTGTGGCTCAGAAAGTCCCGACCTGCATGTTCAATCTCGGCATCGCCAATCCGGAGCAGGGGAAGATCTACGCGCCGCATCATCCGCGCTTCGATATCGACGAAGACGCCATGGCAACCGGCGTCAAAGTGATGGTCGCCAGCGCGCTGAAATATCTAAACGGATAGGAACGGAACGGCCAGCTCGCCATGGAATCACTCGCGGTCGGGCTGGTCGTTCTCTCAGCCGTTTTCCATTCCATCTGGAACCTGCTGGCGAAGCGGAGCAGCGATCCGCTCGCCTTCATGTTCTCATTTCACCTGGTCAGCATTGTGGTCTATGGCATTCCGGCGCTGATCGCGCTGCATCGTCATCCGATCCCGCACGCCGGCTGGCCGTTCCTCGTACTCTCAACGATCTGCGAGATCTTCTATTACCTCTCGCTGGCCGAGGCGTACCGCAATGGCGCGCTGGCGCTCACCTATCCGGTGGCGCGCGGCACGGGCCTGCTTCTCGTCGCGATCCTGGCGGCACCGATCTACGGCGAGATACCGTCGCTGGCGGGCGGCTTGGGCATTGCGGCGATCTTCCTGGCGCTGGTTCTGCTGGCACTTGATAGCCTGCGCGCCCGGCGTGTCACGCTTGAACTGAGCAACCGGCGTGGTCTCTTCTTCGCCATCGCGGCCGGCTGTGGCATCGCCTCCTACTCGCTCATCGATAAGGCAGGAGTCGGCCACGTGTACCCGCTTGTTTATGTCTACATGATCTTCCTGACGGCCGCCATCGGCCTCGCACCCTACGTGTTGACCCGCCGCCGGGCTGCCTTTATCGGCGAATGGCGCTTCAACCGGCGCTCGGTGCTGCTCGGTGGGCTGCTGCCGATGGGCGTCTATTTCATCGTCCTGTCGGCGCTCCGCCTCGGCAACGTCAGCTACGTCGTACCCCTCCGTGAAATCAGCATCTTCTTCGGCATGCTCCTGGGGGTCTTCGTCCTCCGCGAACGGCTTCGCTCAGGTCAGATCGCGGCCTCCGCGCTGATCATCCTGGGCGTTCTCGCTATCGCCTTCGGCGGCTGAACGAGCCGGCCCTTCCGAGCACCGCGCAGCCTCTCCGGCGCTTAATGCCTGACCCCAGACAGTGTCCGTACATATCGTGGCACGCCAGTTGCTACTGTCTGATGTCAACTCTTTGCGGAACGCGATGCTGCCGGACCAGCAAGAGTTAGACACATTCGACGCCCCGCAGCGGGCGCCACGATCACGGAGGTCGTGCGAATGATCGATGAAATGCAATCGCTTCGCGAGCTTGAGCCGATCCGCATGCGGACAATGGTGCTGGCCCAGATCGAACATCTGTCAGATGAGCGACGCCAACTCCTCAGCACACTGACGCGTTTCGATGACAGCCGCGCAACGCGACGACGACTGAACGAAATCAACGACCAACTCGACAAGCTCTGGAAGGTCAGGCGTCACGAACTGCGCTGACGACACACGGCGCCGGCGGCGACAGTGCCCTCGGCAACCGTATCTTGCGGAGCGCAGCCTCGCACAAGTGCCCACTGCTGTTTGAGCAGACGAAAATACCATGCCCAATTCATGCTGTGTTAATGTTGGTCTGGCTATGATTTGGACGGGTGGGTATGCGCCAGTCGCAGTCGGCCGCATCTGACCCGGTGCAGTTCGCAGGCGAACGTATAAGGTGCTTGGTCACCCGGGTATCCGTCGGTATGTGGAAATCGATCGTGATCATGGTCGGAACGACCGCGACACACGTTAAGGCTCGTCCGTGTATACTCCGCCTTCGTGCCACGAGGAACGACGTACGTTCCCAGCGGTACGCGGTAGTAGACCGATGGCACGGACGTGACGCACCGACATACACCGTGATCGGCGGTCATCTATCGGTTCCGGCCGGTATTGCGGTGGGACATCTCATTCCTCCCCAGCAGCTTCACGCGACTCCCCACACGAGCCACGCGGCTAATGAGGAGAATTCATGCCCCATTTCGATCTCATTGCTCTTATCAAGACGGTCGGCTACATCGGTGTCGCCGTCATGGTCTTCGCCGAGAGCGGTCTACTTATCGGCTTTTTCCTGCCGGGCGATAGCCTGCTCTTTACAGCCGGATTCCTCGCATCGCAGGGCTATCTCTCGATCTGGATATTGGCACCGCTTTCTTTTGTGGCGGCGGTGGTCGGCGACGCCGTCGGTTACGGCTTTGGACGACGCGTCGGGCGCGGCCTCTTTCAACGGCCCGAATCGACCTTTTTCAAACCGGAATATCTCGCACGTGCCGAGGCGTTTTTCACACGCCACGGCGGCAAGGCGCTTGTCTTGGCGCGTTTCTTGCCAATCGTACGCACGTTCACGCCAATCGTGGCGGGAGCGGCCGAAATGCGCTATGCGCGCTTCGCGTTTTTCAACATCCTGGGGGGCTTTCTCTGGGCGGTTGGCGTCTCGGTTGCGGGCTACTTCCTCGGAAGTCTTATCCCGAACATCGACCGCTATCTCTTGCCAATCATCGTGTTGATCATCGCGATTTCGGTTACACCGACCGCCATTCATGTGTGGCGGGGAAACCGGGAGGAGATCTCGCTGATAATTCGCAAACGGCTCCGTCGATCGGCAACGCGTCGGTGATCATTGCTCAATTCCACTTTACCCCCCGACGCGGCTACTGGCAACAATCGCCAGCTTCGAAGGGACGTATCTGAATTGGTCGATCTGTTGGAATATGTCGAGAAAAAACCGCGTTCGCGGACGACCACGGCGCTCGCGGTGGTGCCGACCTACAACGAACGTGAAAACCTGAGCGCGCTCATTCCGGCGGTGCTGCGCGACTCACGCTTTGATGTCCTGGTTGTCGACGACAATTCACCGGATGGTTCCGCGCAGCTCGTCGAGCAGATCGGACGTGAATTCCCCGGCCGTGTCCATCTGTTGCGCCGCGCCGGCAAGCTCGGCCTGGGTACCGCGTATCTTGACGGCTTTCGCTGGGCGTTGGCCCGCGACTACGACCTCATTTGCGAGATGGACGCCGATTTCTCTCACGATCCCCTCGTACTGCCGCGTCTCGCCGATGCCACGTCGTGCGCCGACCTCGTGCTCGGTTCACGCTATGTGCCGGGCGGCAAGACGCTCAACTGGTCGCGCGCGCGTCGTATCATCAGTCAGGGCGGTTCGACATATGCCCGCCTCATTCTCGGCCTCGACTACCATGACCTGACCGGCGGCTTCAAATGCTTCCGGCGCACGGTGTTGGAAGCGCTCGATCTCGATTCAATTGAATCGACCGGCTACGCCTTCCAGATCGAAATGACCTACCGCGCACATCTGGCCGGCTTTCAGGTGATCGAAGTACCGATCACCTTCCACGAGCGTCGGGCCGGTCAGTCCAAGATGAACGCGAATATCGTGACCGAGGCGCTGACGGGCGTCTGGCGTATGCGCTTTTCGCGCTCCGGAGGGAACACGTTTGCCAAAAGTCACGCCTCGTAGGGCGGCACGATGAGCGGCGAGCGACTCCGCTGGGCGATTTTCACCGTCTCAATCATTTCCAGCGTCGATAACCCCGGAGCCCACTTCTGGCGCGCTGTTGGCAGACACCTGCAACAGCGCGCGAACGTCGCGACGTTCTTCGAGCCGCGCGGCAACCCCGCCTTGCACGCGCTTTTGCGGCGTGAGCGCTCCGGTGGACTCAGCGCCTTTCGCGAACGCTTCCCCGATCTCCATTACCAGACCGTTGATCAGCGGAGGGGCTTCGCTCTGGCCGAATGGCTGACACGTACCCTCTCGACGGTCGACATCGCGCTCGTCGATCGCGATGCGTCACCCGAGCTCATCACGGCACTGAGCGAATTCAGCCGGCCCTATTTGCAGACGTTCGTCGTTGATCTCGGCTGGAGCGACGAACCGATCGAAGCGGTGCCGCTCGCGAATTTCACCGGCGTCCTCGTGGGCAACGATGCATTGGGTGCGGCGTACGAACGTTTGGACGCCGCCGCGCGCGTATATCGCTTCGGGCCGCTGCCGGCCAATCGAGCCGAAGATGAGCCAACGGGGAACGAGATCGCGGAACTCAAGGCCGCCGCCGATCAGGCAATTACAACAATAAGTCGCGTATCGGAGAAGATCCGGCGGGCACGGGGCACCCAGATCGTGGCGAACGGCCGTTCAGATCACGACGATCCGCTCGTTCCGCACAAACCGGACTAAACAAGCGGCAGGATGCCGCAGGCACGCGGTTCCTCGTGGCTGATCCGTACCAGCGCGTCGTATTCATCCTCATCCAACGTAAACATTTCGCCGCAGTCAGGGCAGGTGACGACGAAGACGCAGTCGTTGCGCATTTCGCACCATTCGGCGACATCGCCGTAGAGACCTTTCGAGCAGAGATGGGTAAGGATATGATCGACCGTCGGAGATTCGTGGCGGAGCATGGTGCCCTCCAGAACGTTCGTGTATGAGACTGGCAATCGTGCACCTCCATACTACTCCCACAATGATCATTGTGCAATACATGGATTGTGTAATACGTCACAATTCAGAGCGATTCTCACGATGGCGGAACAACGAGCGACCGCAGTCGTTCTAAGGTCACGGCTTGGGAATTTCTTTCAACTCACCCCGGTTCAGAGTGAAGATTTGGGGCACGGCTGACGGCAGCACGGCGCGGGGTGACGGGGGAGCGCTCACCGCGCTAGACTCGCGGCAGACGTTTTCGTTTGCGTGTGCCAAGGAGCAGCATGAGCGCTGATATTGACGCCGAAGAGATGCCGCTGCCGCGAGATGTGACCTTTGAACAGCTTGTTCGCGGTCGTCGTTCCGTACGACGCATGCGGCCGGATCCGCTGCCCCGTGCGCTGATCGAACAGGTGCTCGAGGCCGCACGCTGGGCACCATCACCCCATGGCACCCAGCCCTGGCGCTTCGCCGTCTTGCAAGACCGGGCGATCCGCGAGCGGATGGCCGATGCCATGGCCGGCAGCTGGCAAGAAAACCTTGAAATGGACCGGCAGGAACCAGAGGTCGTCGCCGCGCGGCTAGCGGGCTCCCGCCGGAGGATGCTCGAAGCGCCGGTGCTCATCCTCGTGTCGCTCGTCACGGATGACCTCGACCGTTACCCCGATGACACGCGCCAGCATGCTGAGTTGTTGATGGCGATTCAGAGCCTTGGCGCGGCCGTGCAAAACATGCTGCTCGCTGCCTACCAGCTTGGTATCGACGGTGGCTGGATGTGCGCGCCGCTCTTCTGCCCTGAGGTCGTGCGCGATGCGCTCGGGCTGCCGTCAAACCACATCCCACACGCGCTCATTCCGCTCGGCCACGCGGCCGCCGACCCAAAACGCCGCCCGCGACGTCCGCTCAGCGAGCTGGTCACGCTCTGGACGTAGCGCCAGACCGATTCATCGCGCAAAGACGCAGCGAAACGTCTGGAGCGCACGCTGCGTCTCGGCGAGAGATCGATGCCTTGTTACATTGGGATGCCGGCGTCGCTGACTTCGTCGAGCCGGGCATCGCCGCCGGAGAAACCCATGGGGGCACCGTCGGCCCGCCAGCAAGCGGCACCATGGAGCAGGCCGGTCGCCTGATTGACGAGAATGCCGTTCATGCCACCAGCCACTTTCAGCGGCGTTTCGATCGTGTGTCCCCGTCGCTCCAGCTCCGCACGAAGCACGGGCAGATCGGCGAAACCGGTTTCGAGTTCCAGCGTCGGCCCCCGATCCCAGAGCCGTGGTGCTTCGACCGCCTCCTGCAGCGTCATGCCGTGATCGATCACGTTGATGATCGCCTGCATGACCGAACCGAAAATGCGCACGCCGCCCGGCGTGCCGATCGCCATGAACGGCTGTCCGTCCTTGAGCACGATCGTCGGCGACATCGACGAGAGGATGCGCTTGCCGGGCGCAATCGAATTCGTCCGGCCCGGATTCGGATCCATCAGGTGCATGCAGTTGTTTAGTAACATCCCCGTACCGGGTACGGTCACCTTCGAGCCGAACCCATTGTTGAGGGTCTGTGTCGTCGAGACGACGTTTCCCTCATCGTCCATCGCACAACAGTGCGTCGTGGAACGGCCCTCACCATCGGGCAGCGGTGCCGCGCTGTACGTTTGCGCCCGTGCCGGATCGATCTGGGCGCGCCGTTCGGCGGCGTACGCTTTCGAGGTGAGCCAGTCGACTGGAACGTTTGTCGTTTCGGGATCAGCCATGTAGCGGAAGCGATCGGCGAAGGCGATCTTCATCGCTTCGGCGATGAGATGCACGGTGTCGGCCGTACCGAAGCCAAGCCCGCCCAGATCGAAGCCTTCGAGAATATTGAGCATCTGGATAATGTGCGTCCCGCCCGACGACGCGGGCGCCATGGAAACGATCTCGTAGCCACGATACGTCCCACGCACCGGCATGCGCTCATAGACGCGATAGCCTTCAAGGTCAGCCATCGTAATCAGCCCGCGGTTGCGCTCCATATCCTCGGCGACCTGCTCGCCGAGCGGCCCGCGATAGAGCCAGTCCGGACCGGCGGAACTGATTCGTTCCAACGTGTTGGCGTAATCGCCGCGCCGGATGATCGAGTCGACCTCGGGCAGGCGGCCGCCCGGGAGAAAAACGTCCGCGCTCGCCGGGAAACGGGCGAGCGCCTCCCGGGACATCTCGGTGACGCTGCGCAGGTATGGGCTGACGCGAAAGCCGTAGCGCGCGAAGCGGATGGCGGGCGCCATCACCATCGCGAGGGGCAGCCGGCCGAAGCGCTCGACCGCCGTCGCCCAACCGAGCAACGTTCCGGGCGTAGATACCGACAGATAGCCGGTGTCGTTCAGCCCACCGACAACGTCGTTGTCGAGCGAGCCGGGAATCGGCTCGAACATCGACTCATGAGCCGCCAGCGGCACGGTGCCGTAATTGTCGATCGTGGTGACGGTGCCGTCGGCCAGGCGAATCGTCAGGAATCCGGAACCGAAGATCGACGTCATCATCGGCTCGACGACCGAAAGCGCGAACATCGTCGCAACCGCCGCGTCGATGGCGTTGCCTCCCTGCACCAGCATTTCGGTCCCAGCCAGTGAGGCGAGCGGATGGTTCGAGGTAACCATGCCGCGTTTGGCGATCGCTTCCTGTTTGAACGTCGGCCGCGTTGCACGCCGTGCGGCGGTCGCGACTGTATCTCTCGTCGTCATTTCGGCTCCATTCACGGATCACATCGCAATCGACGTGTATGCCGACACGATAGCCGCCGCCGTTGTGCGAGGCAATACGCTCACCCCGGAACAAACGGTATGCTTGCCGCTGGGCGCCGATCGTGCCCGAGCAGTAAGCAACAGGAGTACACGCGTGCCAGTAGTTGAAATACATCCGTCGCGACGGGGAATGGATTTGCCGTCTTCGCCGATTCGCCGTCTCGCCGCGCTGGCGACGGCGGCCGAAGAACGTGGCGTCCACGTTCATCACCTTAATATCGGCCAACCCGATCTCGCTCCGCCGCCCGAAGTCGAAGCCGCCCTCGCTTCAGCACCACAGATCAGACTCGCCTATGCACCATCGCGCGGGATCGCCAGTACGCTCGATGCCTGGGTCGCCTACTACCGCCGCTACGGCATCGAAGTCGAACGAGACGATCTGCTGGTGACGGCCGGCGCGAGCGAGGCGCTCTCCCTGGCGTTCCTGACGACCTGCGATCCAGGCGACGAGGTTCTGGTGCCCGAGCCGTATTACGCCCCGTACAAGGGCGTTGTCGCGATCTCCGGTGTGCATCTCGTCCCGGTCCCGCTTGGCCCCGGCTATGCACCGCCTGCGGCGGAAGCCTTCCGTGACCGTCTCACCGACCGGACGCGCGCTATCCTGCTCTGCAGCCCAAACAACCCGACCGGCACGGTCTACACCCGCGATGACCTCCTCGCCATCGGCGGATTCGCACGCGACCATGGACTCTTTCTGCTCTCGGATGAGACGTATCGCGAGATCGTCTTCGATGGCCCTCCAGCCACGAGTGCGCTGGCGTTGCCGGGTCTCGAAGACCATGTGGTCGTCATCGACAGTCTGTCGAAGCGGTTCAACATGTGCGGCGCACGCATCGGCAGCTTCGTCAGTCGCAACCAGGATGTGATGCGTGCCGCGCTCGAACTGGCCGAACTGCGACTCTCCGTGCCGGCCATCGAACAACATGCCGCCGGCGCCGCACTGACCTCCGCGCCGAACTATCTGACCCAATTAGTCGACACCTACCGCTCGCGCGTTGGGACGGTCGTGAACGGCCTAGCAAACATCCCCGGCGTCGACGTACGGCGGCCGGATGGTGCCTTCTATGTCGTGCCGACGCTACCGGTCGACGATGCCGATCGCTTTGCCGCCTGGATGCTCTCCGATTTCGCGGTGGGTGGCGAAACGGTTATGGTGACACCGATGAGCGATTTCTACGGCAGCCCGGGTCTGGGGAAACGCGAGGTACGCCTCGCCTGCATCATTCACGAGGCCGACCTGTCGCGAGTCATCGACATCCTTCGTGTCGGCCTCGATGGCTATCCGGGCCGTGATGCGTAAACCCTTGTCTCACGCGCACCGACGCGCTATACCGTGGAGAGATGGCGCATCAACGGCGGAAAGGCAGAAACGACGATGAGTGGCAAGCTGCGTAAGGATGCGATCGGACGCGGAGAAACAGTCCGCTCCCTGGAGCGCATCGGCACCGGCATCCTCGGCATCGGCATCATCATGATGATGATCTCGGTCCCCGTCCTCCTCGCGGCGCTCCTGTTGTATCTGGCAATCGATTAGGGCAGGCGGGGGGGGCGGGGGCCCTCACCCCCGCCATTTCCCGCTCCTACAGCTGCACGAATCTCAGGTTATCGATGAAGACCGCGGGCTGATTCGAGCCGCTCAGCGACTGGATCACGATGTTGCTGATCGTCAGATTGGTCGCCTTCAGATCGGCCAGCGGAATCGTGTAGGTGGTCCAGCCGGTGGCGGACGGACTGCCACCGTAATTCGCCAGGGAAAGCGCGCCGTTCAGATTGGTCCAGTTCGCGTCTCGCACGTAGACGCCATACAGCTGTCCCGCCTGGCTCGCCCGCATCGAGAACTGCAAATGCGTGTAATCGTTCGTCTTGAAGTTGCCCGGTGAGCAGATCTGCAATCCGGCCCAGCCGGCCGTCGCGAAGAAGCTGATCGACTTCGAGCCGGACGCGACCGGGTTCGTATTGCCGTAGTTCACCGTCGCGCTCCACGAGAGGTCGAACCAGCCGGACGGCAATGCATCCGTGTAGACATCGAACGTCTTGCCCGGCGTTGGTGTGGGGCTCGGAGTCGGCGATGGTGTCGGTGATGGCGTCGGACTCGGCGTCGGACTCGGCGTCGGCGACGGCGTTGGGCTGGGCGTGGGTGATGGGGTCGGGCTCGGCGTCGGGTTCGGCGTGGGTGACGGTGTCGGCGATGGTGTGGGGCTCGGGGTTGGGGTCGGCGTACCGCTCCCGCCACCACGCGCGACGAACTGGATCGCCGCGACGTACGCCATCGGCTGTGGGCTGCCGCTAAACGACTGGATCACGATATTCCCCATGGCAACGCCGCTCGCTTTGAGATCGGCGAGTGGGAACATGTAGGTCGTCCACTGCCCAGGAACCGGATCGCCCCCGTAGTTGCTGAGCGGCAGGGCATTGCCCAGGTTGTTCCAATTCGCATCGCGGAGATAGACCGCGTACTTCTGGCCCACGACCGTCGCTTGCATGGCAAAACTGAAGCTCTCGTACGGTGTCAAGTCGAGGTCAGAATCGGTGCGTAGCTGCAGTGCCGCCCAGCCGGACGTCGCCTGGTAGCTGATCACGCGATTGGTGCCGCCATTGGGATCAACCGCCGCGTAGTTGACCGTGGCTGTCCACGACTTGTCATACCAGTGCAGGCTGAGCGCCCCGTCAAAGACGTGATAATTCTGCGGCGGCGCCTGCGTCGGGGTCGGTGTCGGCGTTCCATTGGCTGACGGCAACTGACCGGTAATCATCGTATTGAGGAGATTCATCGTGATCTGCTGAATACGGGCATCCGGACCATGCGCCTCGTAATCAGTATCCGCCAGCTTCCATGGCCAGAAATTCGTGCTGGCATTGAAGACCCAGGCGCCGCTGGCGGCCTGGTAGATCGCACCGTTGGAGACGGAGTTGGTGCCACTATAGGAGACGGGCGAGTTCGAGAGAATCGTCACGTTAAACGGCGCCTGGCCGTTATTCCACACCTTGTCGTATTCGTAACCGACCACGCCGGGAATCTGGTCGCCCTCGTGGAGTCCGGTACCGGTGTAGACCCAGTGTGACGCATTCTGCACGATCCAGGGGAACGCCTGATCCCAACTATCCCAGGCGCCGTCCCACATGACGCCGAAGAAGGCGTTTTCGGGCTGATTGACCGGCTCGTCACGCCAACGCACCGTCGTCAGGCTCGGCGTCGAGCTGGCAACCGGATCGATCGACGCATCTTTGTAACAGACCTGCGTTCGGTTCGGCTTGCCGCTGCTCGATGCTTCAAAGCGAATCTGCCAGTAAATATTGTTCGAGTCGAAGAAGGCGACGCTCTTCCCCTGATCGCGGAAGGCCGTTACGTTGTCACGCATCTGCTTCGACCAGTATTCGTCATGGAAATTTGAGAGAAACATCTTGTGATTCTGAAGAAGGTTCGGGTTTGTATGCAGATCGACACTCGTCGCGTAGGCGACATCGTAGCCTTGCGCTTCGAGGAACAGAATCATATTCGCGTCGCCATCGAAAAAGCCGCCAACACCGGCGCCGGAGAAGGGGCGGTCGTATGAGACCTTATAGGCGCGGCCGTTGGTCGAGTTGTAGTCGTACAGGCTCTTGCTGCCCCAGTTGTTGTACGCATGCCAGGTCGTAAACGGGACTTCGTAGAGAATGTCGGCGGTCGAACTGTCATCACGCACGACGAACGGAATGTAGCCGACGGCGCCGTTCGATGCGGTCATCTTGGCCAGATACACGCCGGTCACCCAATCGGCACCCGTCTGGAGCTGGTACGAAGCCTGCCACTTGGTCTCGACCATACCGGTATCGGGGTCGGGCAGAGGAATGCTTTGATTTTGCCCCGACAGGTTCTGGGTCGAGGTGATGAGCCGACCGCCGTCGCCGTTGTAGTAGCCCATCCGATAAACATCGATGTGGTACTGGGGGAGCGATGTGCTGATGAAGAACGTGATGGTTTCGCCGTGATTGATACTCGTGGCATCGGCGAAACCGCAGATCGGATTCGGCTTATAGCTGCTCTGCTGTGACTGCGCCTGCGTCGAGACCTGCATGAACTGCGCCATCCCGTCCGGCGCGGTAGAACCTCCAACCTCCGACACCTCACCGGCCTGCGTCGCGCCTCGGACACCGCGTGGACCGCGCCCGCGCCACTTGGGCGGAATTTCTCGGTCGTGCGAACTCCGGCGATAACGCGCGATCTCAGGTGAACGCCAGTTCCGGCTCCCTTTACGGGCGTTTTCCATCGCGATCAGGCGGCTCGAGCGGGCCGCGCTCGCCAGATGAACGTTCGATTGCTCGATCGCGGGCATGATCGACCAGACAGCGGCTCCCGCGGCTCCGGCGCCGATCGTACCGAGAAAGCGGCGGCGAGAAAGTCGAAGGCGATGATACTTCATACAGTACGCTCCATAGCTGCGGTCGCGGCTCGCGTGGCGGCGAACCACGCTCAACTCCGAGCCGCCTGCACCTCGTCGATGACTCGGCGTCCGGTTGACGCCGAACAGGCGACGCCGGATTTCATGCCGAACTAACCGTATGAGAGTGATGGGCTACTGGCCAGAGACAATCGTACTATGGAAGTACGGTTCATTTGGGTTGGGTTTCTATGGATGCCCGATTTCACGACCGAGCGTCGCCCATGCACGGACGCCCTGGTATTGACAGCAAAAATTGAGACGGTTATAGTAGATAAAAGATCGCAACGAAACTGTGAAATATCGATTCGCATACGACGCCACGGAAACGAGTTTAGGGCGGCGTTAGGCGTGAGTATTGAAGCATCATCTGCTGTTCGTACTCATGACTTCTGTCTCGCGTGCAGTCGTATCTGGCTTTTATCTTATCCTCCATTGCGCATCCCAGCCCCGGGTCATGGTCGACTGCACGACATCGAACAGCCGCCACGTGGACATGGGGCAACTCCGCCCCGAGGAAGCTGATGAAGGAGGCTCACTTTGGCTTGGCCGAATCGAGGACTCGCGCACCGCCCAGCGGTCACCGGACGACATGGGGCCATCGCATCCGCGCATCCCCTGGCATCTCTGGCCGGACTCGCAATGCTGCAACGTGGCGGCAACGCGATCGACGCGGCTGTCGCCGTCGCGGCGGCGCTGAACGTCGTCGAGCCGTACATGTCTGGTGCCGGCGGCGTCGGCTACATGGTGATCAAGACGGCCAACGCCACCAGTCCGATCGTGCTCGATTACATCGGGCGTGCGCCCGCCGCGGCCACTCCCGATCAATTCGCGAACGACAACGCGAAAGACGACGGCATTCGCTCACCCCTCGTGCCGGGTGCCGCCGGCGGCTGGCTCACGGCGCATGCCCGCTTCGGCACGCTCGACCGCTCCGCCGTCTTCGCCCCGGCGATCGACCTGGCGGAGAACGGCTTCCCGGTTACGATCAAAAACAGCCAGTTCATGCTCAATTCGCGTGATCGCTTGCGCCAATGGGAAACATCGAGCCGCGCCTATTTGCATCAGGGCGAGACGCCGGCCCCCGGCGAGATCCTCATCCAGAGCGACCTGGCACGCACCTTCCGCACGCTCGTCGAAGGTGGCATTGACGCCTTCTACCGTGGTCCGATCGGCAAGGAAATCGCCCGCTTCTCGCAGGCGCACGGCGGACTGATCACGGAAGAAGATCTGGCGAGCTACGAGCCGACCTGGCAGGAACCGATCACCACGAACTATCGTGGGTACGACATTTTTTGCCCACCGCTCCCCTGCAGCGGGATGCAGTACCTTGAAACCCTGAATCTTGTCGAGGGTTTTGACATGGCCGAACTCGGTCAGAACTCGACGCAGTACATCCATCTGCTCGCCGAGGCGATGAAGCTGGCCGTGGCCGATCGCACGACCTACGCGCCGGACCCGGCGTCACCGATCGCGCAACTCCTCTCGAAGTCATACGCCGCTGAACGCCGCGCGCTGATCGATCCCGACCGCGCCGGCTATAGCGGCGGCGAGCGCTTCACCTCGCACAAACTCCCCCAGGAGATCCTGCCCGGCAGCATGGAGAGCATCATGCGCGAGAGCACGACGCACTTCGTCACCGCCGACGCGGACGGCAACGCCGTCGCCTGCACACAGACGCTCGGCGGCGGTTTCGGCTCCGGCGTCGTTCATGGCTCGACCGGGCTCTCGCTCAACAACTTCGCCCACTGGTTCGATCTCGATCCCGAAAGTCCCAACGTCATCGCGCCGAACAAGAAAGTTGAGATGTGCCTCTCGCCTTCGCAAATCTGGCGCGACGGCCGGCTCTTCTGCATGGTCGGCACGCCCGGCTCCTTCGGCATCATGCAGACGACGCCGCAGATGATGATGAACGTCCTCGACCACGGCTTCAGCATTCAGGCCGCCATCGAAGCGCCCCGTTTCCGTACCGGAACCGGCATGGAGCTACCGATTGAAGGGCGCGTGCCGGCCGAGGTGCTCGACGGCCTGCGGCAGAAGGGGCATGAGGTCAATGTGCTGGACAACTGGACCCCGTTCTTCGGCGGTGGCCAGGGCATCATGATCGATCCGGACAGCGGGGCGTTTTTCGCTGGAGCAGATCCGCGACGCGACGGCTACGGCCTCGCCTTCTAATCGTCAGCACGTCGCCGCAATCCAGCCGCACCAGCGTTCGTCGGTGGGCCGATCGACAATCCGCGTCCCCACCGAACGACGAGACAGTGAGAGGTCAGACCGGTATGACGTACGCCTCAGCACGCACGGGCACCCTGTCACGCGCCGAACTGCTCGCATTGATCGGAACGCAGCCGCGCGTCCCGCTCGCCTATCTGCCGACGCCGCTCGACGAGGCACCTCGACTCCGCTCGGCGCTGGGTACGAACGCGCCACGCATCCTGATCAAACGCGATGATCAAACCGGTCTGGCCCTGGGCGGCAACAAAGTGCGACATCTGGAATACCGCCTTGGCGATATGAAGCGCAAGGGGGCCGATTCGCTCGTGGTGACGAACGTCGCCCAGTCCAACCACGCGCGCCTGCACACGGCGCTCGCCTCGAAGTTCGGGCTGACGAGCTACATCATCAAGATCCCGAGCGCAAAGGACGAGCCGATCAACGGTAATCTGCTGCTCGACCATATCCTGGGCGCCCAAATTATCGAGGCGCCGAACAACGATGCAGCCACCATCGATCTGCTGCTGAACTCGTTGATCGCCGACCTCGAGGCGGATGGGCACATCGTCTACAACGTGCCGCACGATCCATTCTCGATGATCGCCGGGTCGATCGCCTACCTCGGTGCGACGGTCGAACTGCTCGACCAGCTTAACGCGCTGCAGTCGGCGGCGACCCATATCTTCCTGGCCGCCGGCAATTCCGCCGCCGGATTGGCGCTGGGCGGAAAGCTGCTCGGCGCACCATACGTCGTTCATCCGGTGAGCGTTTCCCACGACCGCGCGAGCATCGAGTCGAGCGTGTGCAAATCGGCCAACGGCGCCGCCGAACTGCTCGGCATCGACATCCGCCTCGAACCATCGGACATCGTCGTTCATGACGAATACGTCGGCGAGCGCTACGGCGTGCCGACGAAAGCAGGGATCGACGCCATCCGCCTGCTCGGACGAACCGAGGCGCTGATCCTCGATCCGGTCTATACCGCGAAAGCGTGTTCCGCGCTGATCGATCAGGTGCGGACGGGAGCCATCGGCCCGACCGATACCGTGGTCTTCGTGCACACGGGCGGCTTGCCGATCACGTTCGCCTACGCCGGGGAAATCCTGGGCGGACTACGACAGGAGGAGAACGCATAGGGGGGAACAACGTGGTGTGGTCGTGAGTGACACGACCGGTGCGCAACGACATTCGGAGGAGATCTGTCATGTCGGAAAACGAGAACAAATATCTCGAGAAGATGCGGAGCATCAGCATTCATCTGAGCCGGCGCACATTCGTTGGGGCGAGTGCGAGCGCCGTCGCGGCGGCGGTCCTGGCCGCCTGCGGCAAGAGCAGCAATTCAACCAGCACATCTTCTTCCGGTTCCACAGAGGTCGCCAGTACCGGTGGTACTGCCGCCAGCTCCTCCGGCAACGCCGCCAGCGCGTCGAGCACCAGTGCGCCGGGATCGGCCGGCACGGCCGCCGCGACCGGCAACACCAATCCGGTCCGCGGTATTCCGATTCCGGAGTTCGACAATCCGCCGATCGGGAAACCGCAGGGAGATAAGCCGAATGAGTTGATCGTTTCCTACGGCATCGACCAGCTGACGACGCACGGCATCGACCCGCAACTCCATGTTGCCACTACCGACGAGGCGAAGCTCCGCCACATTTACGAGCCGCTCGTCAAGTTCGAACGCGACCTGCAGACGATCTCGCCGCACCTGGCGACCGAGTGGAACCGCATCAACCCGACGACGATGCAGTTCAAGCTCCGCCAGGGCGTGACGTTCCAGAACGGCGAACCGTTCAATGCCGAAGCCGTGAAATACAGCATCATGCGCCCGCTCAGCGATGAAACGCCGAGCGACGCTCGCAGCTCGTATCTCACGATCAAGAGCGTTGATGTCGTAGACGAATACACGGTGAACGTCAACACCGTGCAGCCCGATCCGGCGCTGCTCGCGCGGATGTCCGGCTTCGCCATGACAATGGTGCCGCCGAAGTGGGCCTCACAGGGCGCTGATACCGTCGCGAACGAGGCGTTCGGCACCGGCCCGTACAAGCTGACCAGCTGGAAGCCGAAAGAGGATATGGTCCTCGAAGCGTGGGACGGCTACTGGGGCGATAAGCCGGAGATTAAGAACGTACGCTTTCACACCATCACCGAAGCGGCGACGCGCGTGGCCGCGCTGCGCTCCGGTCAGGTTCATATCGCCAAAGATATCCCCCCGGAGGATATGGATGGCGTCAATTCCGGTGGGCGCGCGCGTATTAGCCGCGCTGTCAGCAATCGTGTGCCGTTCTATTACGTCACCGTGTCGGAGGAACTGTACAAGGACCCGAGGATACGTCAGGCGATCAACTATGCGGCCAATGTCGACGGGGTCATCGAATCGGTCCTGGTCGGCAACGGGCATCGCGTCTCGACTGTCCTTCCGATCTGGTGCTTCGGTTATGATCCGAACCTCAAACCATATCCCAACGATCCGGATAAGGCGAAGTCGTTGCTCAAGGAAGCCGGCCACGCCGACGGTATCGAGATCGATATCTGGTACATCCAGGGCCGCTATACCAAGGACAAAGAGGTCGCCGAGGCGATGGCCCAGGAGATGGCGAACGCCGGCATCAAGTGCAAAACAAATCTGCTCGATTCCTCGGTGTTGACCGACATGCAGACAAAGAGCCAAACACCGGGACTGGACTTCGCCTCCTGGGGCAACTGGTTCTTCGACGCAGACAACACGTTCATCCCATTGTTCAGCTGCGAAGCGGCCCAGCAGTTCCCCGACTTCCGCCGCCCGTACGGTTGCAACAAAGATCTGGAAGACGTCATCACCGCGGCTCGCACCGAACTCGACATCCAAAAGCGCCTGGATCTCTATGCGAAAGCGCAGAAGATTATGTACGACGACGGCGCCGCGCTTTTCATGTACCAGTTGGTCGATATCTTCGGTGTCAATAACTGGGTGCAATGGGAGGCGCGCCACGATGAAATGGTTTGGGCCTGGGAGATGAAATGGAATACCGCCTAGGGTGAGGTACATCGACCGTTTGCCCCAGGATGTCCGGTAATTCTCAGGCATCCTGGGGCGCTGCCCGTCTCCCTCCATCATCCTCGGCCACAACGAAGGGGTACCCGCGAGCGGGTCCCCTCTCCCGTATCCCTGCCGCGTGCTTGTCGGCACACGTCAAGGGAGCGCCTTCACGGCGGTTCAGGGTGACGAGGGGCGGACGGCAACGGCCAGTTAGGAGCGAACAGTCGTGACGCAATACATCATCCGACGCGTCATTCAATCGATCTTCGTCATCCTCGGCGTAATCACCGCCGTCTTCATCATCTCGAATCTCTCCGGCGATCCGGCTGCGCTGATTCTCGGGCCGAACGCATCGGCCGACGCCATCAACGCGATGAAGGAGCGGCTCGGGCTCGATCAGCCGCTCTACGTGCAATATGTCAAATTTCTTGGCGATGCGGTTCGGGGCAATTTCCAACAGTCGCTTCAATACCAGGGGCATTCGTCGATGAACATCGCGCTCACGCGTTTCCCCCGCACGGCGGAACTGGCGGG
>ERZ778018.1039-NODE-1039-length-28290-cov-4.753285_pt1 | contig 28290 bp, 29 predicted proteins | sample MGYA00375748_ERZ778018 | MGnify/ENA primary metagenome ERZ778018 (study PRJEB29350, sample SAMN05509839) | bioreactor metagenome | biome: bioreactor; material: wastewater | place: South Africa: University of Cape Town | collected 2014-04-22 ... | reverse complement strand
TCACCACGGCATTTAAGACTGGCCCCGGAGAAATCCTCCGGGGCCTTTTACGATTCCAGGAGGGATCAAACATGGAAACAGCAACAACGGAGCGCACCGGTACGGCCTACGTGCCGACCCTGCGCAACGCGGACTACGAGGACCTGCTGGGCGTGCTGCAGCACAACCAGGCGCACAAGATCGACCTGATCGTGCCCGCCGAGAAGCTGCGCTTCACGGAGGGGATGCTCGTCCTCGAGGGCCAGGAGATGATCCTGGAGGAGGACGGGTTCACCGATCCGAACGCCTCCTACTGGCCGACGCAGATCTTCGACGACCAAATCGCCGAGCGGCTCGACATCAACACCGCCTACCTGCGGCGGCTTCGGCACGGCCGGATCGTGAAGGGCAAGCTCGCCTACCCGGCCCGGCTGGACCTGTGGGACGCCAACGTGAACGGGCTGCTGCGCGGCCGCAAGCCGCTGTTCAGCCGCCCGCCCGTCCAAAGTGAGGAGCCGCTGGTGAAGCGGTCGGGCGTCCCGGCCGATCCGCGGTCGTTCTTCGTCCGGCTGATCCGCCCCGAGAACGGGGTCGGCATCGCCCGGGCACTGCTCTCCAACCGGTTCGCCCGGCTGGACAACATCGACGGGCTCCTCGCGATGCTCAAGGGCATCCAGGACGCCGGCGTCGACCCGGCATCGCTGAGGATCTACGGCGACCTGTCGGAGACGAAGATGTACGTCCACGTCGCCGCGCCGGAGATCCTCACGGCCGCGCCGGAGCTGCTGGCCGGCTACCGCAGCCCGTTCGACACGAGCGCCGAGGCCAACCGGCGGGCCAGCCGCGGCATCAGCGACGCCGAGCGTCTTCGGCTCGGTCAGCTGTGGCGGGAGCAGGGTCGCCGGGGGCTGGGCGATCAGCAGACGCACGGCATGTTCGAGCCGGGCACCGAGCCAATCGTGCACGCCGGGTTCCTGCTGACCAACTCCGAGGTCGGGGCCGGCCGCTGGCAGATCACGCCCGAGATCACGGTGCTGCGCTGCTCTAACGGCCTGACCATGACCAAGGACGCGTTCGCCCGCACGCACGTCGGGGCGAAGCAGGACGACGGTCACATTGCCTGGTCCGAGGACACCCAGTCCAAGGAACTCGCCTACGTCACGGCGCAGACCCGCGACGTGGTCAAGGCGGTGCTCTCGGCCGACTACCTCGACGCGAAGGTCGCCGAGCTGACCGAGCAGTCCGGCAAGGAGATCTCCGAGCCGGAGAAGACGATCGAGGTCGTCGGCAAGAAGCTCGCGTTCTCCAAGGAGGAGGCCGAGGGCATCCTGCGGCACTTCCTGATCGGCGGGCAGATCACCACCGGCGGCGTGATGAACGCGGTCACCTCGTTCGCGCAGACGGTCGCCGACCCGGACGCCGCGCACGACCTCGGCGGCCGCGCCGTCGACGCCATGCACCTCGCCTACCAGCTGGCGTGACGGGCCAGGAGTACGAGTGCTGCGCGTCCGGCTCGTGCGAGGTGTGCAGGCGCCCCCAGGGCTACTCGCACACCGAGCGGGAGCGCATGACCCGCGAGCTTCGCGACTACGACCCGCCGTGGGTGCGCGAGCGTTTGAGAGATGACCTGGGCAGCGTCCGCTGACCCAGCCGAGCATGACCGAAGGCGCCGTCCGTCCCGAGACCAAGTCGGGGCGGGCGGCGCCTTTTCTATCACCGTAAAGGAACAAGCACATGACCACAACCGCACCAACCGAAACGACCGACACCGAGGCCAGCCCGGCCTGGCTGAAGGTCGGCTTTCCGGAGCGGTTCCACTCGATCAGCATCGACCGGGTGCACGAGCTGCTCGATCCCATCGACGGGGCGACCCCCGAGCGGGTAACAGACGCACTCGGCGCCGTCCTCGGCAACCGCTACTGGGTCTACCGCGACGACTTCGACAAGATCCAGGAGAAGCTGTTCGCTACGCTGTCCGCTCCGGTCCGAATCGGCGTCGGGGCGTCCGTGCTGCGTCGCCAGCTGATCGCCGAGGGCTTCACGCAGGACGACGTCGCCGGTCACATCCGATGGGCACTGGAGTCGTCCGGGCAGACCGCCTCCGCGGACCCCGTCATCACGGCCGCCGAGGAGTCCGTGATCCGCATACGACTGCGCGCGGCGACGAACATCCCCGACGACGCGGGCGCCGCAGCGACGGCGCGAATCCTGGCCCAGCGGAGCACGATCCGGCGGCTGGAGAACGTGGAGCACGAGCTCGCGGCGTTCAAGGAGCGCGTCGCGGACGTTGCTTCCGAGTACGCCGTCAGGCACGGCTGGTGCTCGGTCGTCGACCAGGCCCTCGGCGAGCTCGGTCTCGAGCGCCGGGCGGAGAAGTACACCGCGACCGCGATGATCAAGGTGACGTTCACGGCGACGCTGGCCCAGCGGCGCGGACTGCCAAGCGAGGAGTGGGTCAGGAATTCCATCCGCGAGGACGCGCTGCTGGATGCGATTCGCGAGGACTTCGCGTTGGACGACGACCACTCGGGCGTCGAGATCGACGACGTCGAGATCGACGAGATCACCGACGTCGAGCACTACGAGGAGTAGTACCCGCAGCCCCGGCGAGCATCCCGCTCGCCGGGGCCTTTCGGTTTCTCATGAAAGGAGTATCCCGATGGGATACACGCACTACTGGACGCCGAGCAAAGCCGAATCGCTCGGCCTCGTCGTCAACGACACCACGAAGATCCTCGCCGCGACGACGGTACCGTTGGCCGGTCCGGACAGTACCGGGGAGCCGGAGATCTCGTCGACCGGGATCCGGCTGAACGGCGTCGCGCCGGACGACTATGAGTCGTTCCAGATCGTGCCGAATGGCGCGTGGGATTTCTGCAAGACAGGGTACCGGCCGTACGACGAGGTCGTGACGGCGATCCTCATTTCGGCCTTCCTCCGCGGCGCGCTCGAGGGCCTGAGCAGTGACGGATTCGTCGAGGACTGGGCCGCCGGTATCGCGCTGTACGAGAAGGCGGTCAGCGCGCTGGGTCCGCACGAGCGCAGCGCCCTCACCGACAAGATCGGCACCAATCACGTCCCGGTGGCGTCGTGACGGCCACCGCGGCGCGCCGGGAGGTGACGCTGCCTGAGCCGGTGATGCGCTGTCTGGATGCGATTGCCGGCGATGAGACGCTCACGGCGTCGGACCGGCTCACCGGGACGCTCATGCTGATCTACGGCTACGCCTGGTACGACGAGCAGGAGAAGATCGAACCGACGCAGCTTGCGATCCCCACGGCGCAGTGGCAGCACATCTGCACCGCCCTCGCGCACGCACCGGGCGATCTCAATGCGGGGCTGGACTTCATGAACGTCGGCCCCAGCGCATTCGACTAACAGCGAAAAGCGTTGCAGCACTTGGCGTTTCGTGATATAGTTAAGGCGTTGCCAGAACCGGAGTAACGGGCACGACGATGTGAACACCGCCGGCAGCAACGACAGCGACACCAGGCCCTGCACCCAGACGGCCTGTTCGGCTTTTAGTGTGGGTTCACGGTGCGGAAATGGCGCACAGAATGCGCGCCCTCGGTTCATCGAACCGGGGGCGCGCTTCTTCGTGCGCGCCTCCTGCGAGCGGCCCAAGAGTGCCCGCCCGTGATGGTGTTCAGTGCGCAGGGACGGTCGTCGGCGTGTCGGGCATCGCTGGTGCGGCCGCCTGCGCCATCAGGTAGCGAGGGTGAGCTGTCTGCGGTGGTGGGCATGGTGAAGCGCCGGGTAGGGGTACACCGCTGCCAAGGTCATGTGTGGTTCGAAGTACGGGTCCCAGGTGGTCGGGAACGGCATCCCTGCGCGCAATCGCTCATCGGGTTCTCGCCGAAGGCTGGAGAGCAGGTGGTCGATGGTGTGGTCGCACAGGCGGGCCCATGCGGGCGTGGTTGAACACCAGGGCGCCGACGCAGGACCCTGCGTAGTTCACCCAGTGGAATGGCGCCCGTGCGCTGTCGAGGCACCAGGCGAAGGCTCGCCCGACCCAGGCCGGAAATGCGGACATGACCTGCACGAGCGGGAGCAGGCGGCGCACGATGAGGAACCCGAACACCATGTGGAACAGGAGCTGCTCGTTGGTCCACTTGGTGCCGTCGCTTCGCGCACGCAGCTGTTCTGGTGTCGCCGTGTCCAGGAGTGCGCGCAGGTCCTCGCGGCACGAGTTCAGGCTGTCGGCGTTGGTGTCGCGGCCAATCGCGTGACCAGGCTCATCCTGCGGGCTCGCCCGATCTCGCCCAGCCATCAGGGCAGGTGCTGGTCCAGGCGACGCAGAAGCGGCCGAGGACGGGCCAGCCCTGCAGCCGGGCCCGCATCACCCCACGCCGGGCGGCGGCCAACCCGCGGCGGACCAGGACACCCGGGGTACGCGAACCAGACTCGGCGTTGGCTCGGGCACGCCGGTACAGCCACTGCGCGCATCGCCCGCACACCGCTACCTCAGGGTGCGACCCGAGCCGGGACAGGTCGTGTTCGTCGAACGCATTCCCGCAGCACCAGCAGGTGGGGCTGTCCGCTTGGTCGTGCATCACCGCTGCTGCTTCCATGTGCCCATCGTGGCGTGGCGGCGCACCGGTGACCAGCGTCAGCCCAGCACCGTCACAGGCATGGCGACCTGCGGTCGAGGGCTACACGTACCGGCAAACGCTGGCCGCGTCGCAACTGGCTGGTTCGACGGTCGCGGCCCCGGCCCACAGGTCGGCGACGGCGGCGCGCAGCACGGTCAGCTCGGCAATCTGGGCGTCGAGGTCCTCCAGCCGCCGGGTCAGCACCCCCTGGACGTGCTCGCAGGGAGCTGCGCCCCCGTCGCGCAGGTCGAGGATCTCGCGGATCTCGCCCAGGGTCAGCCCGGCCGTCCGGCTGCGGCGGATGAAGTCGAGCCGGCCCAGCACGTCGCCGTCGTAGTCGCGGTACCCGCCCGGCGTACGGCCCGGCTCGGGCAGAAGACCCTCCTGCTCGTAGAACCGCAGCGTCTTGGCGGTGGTGCCTCCCGCTGTCGCCACCTCGCCAATGAGCACGACTGCCTCCTGTTTCCGGGTTCGGGCTTGACCTTCCCCTGCACTGGAACGTCCATTGTGGACCCTGAACATCCGTGGACGTGAACTGGAGGCAGACCATGCACGAGTACGACGTCGAGCTGGCAGTGGTGGGAAGCGGCGGTGCGGCGATGTCCGCGGCAATCGCCGCGAGCCTGGCCGGGCGCGGCGTGGTCCTGGTCGAACGCGGCCTGCTGGGGGGCACGTGCGTGAACATCGGCTGCGTCCCCTCCAAGACGCTCCTCGCCGCCGCCGGGGCCCGGCACGGCGCGCTGACCCACCCGTACGACGGCGTCCCGACCAGTGCCGGCCCGGTGGACCTGGGCGCGCTGGTGGCGCAGAAGGACGAGCTCGTCGAGCGACTGCGCGGGGCCAAGTACGCCGACGTCGCCGACGCGTACGGATTCGAAATCCGCACCGGTCAGGCCACGTTCACCGACATGGACACCCTGGCCGTGGACGGGCGCCCCCTGCGGGCCCGGGCCTACCTGGTCGCGACCGGCGCGCAACCGGCCGTCCCCGACCTGCCCGGCCTGGACGGGGTGGACTGGCTGACCTCGACCACGGCGATGGAGCTGCCCGAGCTGCCCGAGTCCCTGGTCGTTATCGGCGGCGGGTACGTCGGCATGGAACAGGCCCAGCTGTTCGCCCACCTCGGCGCCCAGGTGAGCCTGGTGGGGCACCTGGCCCCCCGCGCCGAGCCCGAGCTCGCCGCCGCCCTGGCCGCGGTCTTCGCCGACGACGGCATCACCGTCACTCCCGAACACGCGACTCGGGTCTCCCAGGACGGCGACGGTGTAGTCGTGACCACCGCCTCAGGCGCCCAGCTGCGCGGGCAGCGGCTGCTGGTCGCGACCGGGCGCAGCCCGCGCACCGACGGCCTGGACCTGCCCGCTGCCGGGGTGAACGTCGACGCGGCCGGTTTCGTGATGGTTGACGAGCGGCAGGCCACCAGCAACCCGCGGGTGTACGCCGCCGGCGACGTCACCGGCGGCCCGCAGTACGTGTACGTCGCCGCGGCCGGCGGACGGGTCGCCGCGCGCAACGCGGCCGCCGTCATGGACGCCGCCGACGCCGGGAAGGACGTGGACGACTGCTGCGCCCCTTCCACCGCCCGGGTGGACTACACGGGGCTGCCGGCGGTGGTCTTCACCCGCCCGCAGCTCGCGTCGGCCGGGATGACCGAGAGCGAGGTGCTGGCGGCAGGCATCGCGTGCGACTGCCGAATCCTGGACCTGGCCGACGTGCCCCGCGCCCTGGCTAATCGGGACACCCGCGGCGCGGTCAAGGTGGTCGCCGACGCGACCACCGGGCAGGTGCTGGGTGTGCACGCCCTGGCCGACGGCGCCGGGGAGATGATGCTCGCGGCCACCTACGCCATCCGGTCCGGGATGACCGTCGACGACGTCGCCGACACGTGGGCGCCGTACCTGACCATGGCCGAAAGCCTGCGCCTGACCGCCGGCCTGTTCCGCTACCAGCTCCCCACCTCCTGCTGTGCCTGACACCCCAACACCCGAGCAACACCGCGAGTCGCAGCCGCAGCCGCCGCCGCAGGGCCGCGACCGCACCGGCCGCCTCGTTTGGGGCGCCGCCGCCGTCATGCTGGTCTGCTGCGCCGGGCAGAGCCTGCTGCTCGCTGCTGGGCTGGGCGGACTGGGCGCGGTGACCGGCGCCGTCACCGGCAATGCGCGCCTCCTTGCCGCGGCGGTCATCGTGGTCGCTGTCGCCGCGACCCTGATGGCTCTGCGGCTCCGGCGCCGCAACGCCCACGCCTGCGCGCGCGCATCATCAGCGCCATCGCCGCCACCGTCCTGGCCGACCTTCCGCTGTTGGTGACCCCGGTGAGCTGGCACAAGGTCACGAGGCTGATGACGCCACGGTTGCCCAGACCGGGTAGTTGAAGCAGCCGAGGCAGTGTGCTGGTGTCAATGATGGGCAACAGCGGAAGGTCGGCCAGGCCCACAGCGACCGTGGCGTCGCCGCTGGCTTTGGCCTCGTCGAGGCGCTCGAGCTCGCGGCGCAGGACCCGGACGTCGCTGCCGGTGTGGCACACCAGTACGGCGTCGGGGACGTTCAGCGCGGCGAGCACCGTGGGGGCGTAGAAGGCGAAGCGGCGCTTGCGGGCGACGTCCTGGGTGGTGAACCCGTGCACGGCAGTGGAGTGTGGGTCGATGGGAACGCCGGGGTGCATCTCGACGTACGGCTCGCCCTGGCGGATCCGTTTGCCGCGCACGACCGGCGTGATGGCCAGTGCGGCGACCAGCAGCGGGTTGAGCAGCGAGGCGTACACCGGTGCGCGTTCACCTTCGGCCCGCGAGGGTGGCTGAGCGTCAGTCAGGTGCGTGGCGCTGGGGCCCAGCCGCCGGCTTGTTTCGTTGTCCTCCCGGAGCAGCCGGGTGACCTCGTCGAGGTCGGTGAACGCACCCTGCGCGCGAGCGACCGCGAGATCGAACAGGAAGTTGGTTCGGGCCAGGTTGCGGTACAGCTGCTTGCGGTTGTCCAAGAACGGCTCGAGGGCGGGCCGGATCCGGTTCTCGACTGCGGCGTTCGATGCGGGCAGCTGCGGCTGGCGCGCCAGGATGGGCAGCGCCTGCGCGAGCGACGCCTCGTAGACGCGGCGCTGTTCCAGGACTCCAACGACCGGGGCGGGCAGTGCCGCGACGGCCTCGAGGAGGTCGTCCCACCACTTCGACGAGTCGGTCGGGCCGAGGTTGAGCAGTTCATCGCGGGCCCAGATGTCCAGGTGCTTGGCGAGCCGGGCGATGAGGACTGTGCGCCCTTCGAGAGTCGTCGTCGCACCGGGCAGCTCCTTCAGCGCTTTGCGGAGGTTCCGCTGGATGTGGAACAGGCTCGGGATGAGACCGACCGCTCCGACACCGAACTGGGAGCTGACTGCCTTGGCGATAGCCGGCGCGTTATCTGCGATGACGAAGTCCGGGCGGACACCGAGTTCGTCCAGGACCAGCCGCCAAGCCTGTTCGTTGGCTCGCGGGTACGCCCTGGCGAGCCGGAGCCGGTACTCGCGATCTGGGACGCTCTTCGGGTCGTCTCCCCAGTGCCAGCGGACCTCGACGACGACCAGTACGTTCCACTGGTTGCGCTCCAGCCGCCGCTCTGCCCCGCGGCGCCGCCCGGAAAGGATGACGGGCTGCTCGTCCAGCAACCAGGTGACGGGGGCCGCCAAGGCTGCGCCGGGGGAGGCGGCCAGTAGTTCGTCGTTCGCGGCGCGCTGGGCCAGGTCGCGGTCGCGCATCTGCTTGTCGACGTCGCGCCACAGCAGTGGGGCGTACTGCTCGACGAGATCCGCGGCCAGGTGCCAGGCGGACTTTCCACGTGCGGCCGTGTACGACCGGGCCGACCCGCTCGCGCGAGTATCGAGCCGAGCATCGCCGCCGTGGTGTTCGGCCAGGTGACGGCTGGCGCGGTCCCGATGCTCGGGCATCATCAGCGACACCGACGCGTAGCTCGCGCCCATCGACAGGTCGTCCAGGGCGCGGGCATACAGCGCCAAGGTCCACGGCGTGTGCCTGGCCCCGGTCAGCCTGCCGCGGTGTGGGGAGAGCAGCTCATCGCAGGTGGCGCACTTGTCGGTGCCGACTTCGACGACTTCGCGCGTGAGGGGTGGTGTGAACGTGTGGGGAGTGTGGCCATCGGTTGGGACGCAGCGATAGCGCTGACGCTTGCGGGCGCCGTTGCCGTACATGCACTGGCGGGTGACCTTCGAGGAAGAGTGCTCCGGGCACGGCGGGGGCGGTCAAGTGAGGTCAGCTGTGTGCCTGCGGCTGGAACGGGGAAGAAGTGTCTGTCGTCATCCTGAGCGAGGCATTCGAGGCGCTGCCGGGTTCCTGCGGAGGTCGTGCGCAGCCCGCTTCGGCGTATCCGGCTACCGTCGTGCAGCGGGTCCGGGCACTTCGTTGCGTCGGTGGAAGTGGTCAGTTGCCCTCCTGGTGAGACTTGCTGGCCGAGCATCGTGCCGGTGGCCGCGCCGCGGGCAGCAGGGCCGCTCCGGCAACCGAGTCAGACACCGGTCCCCCCTTCAAGACACGAAGCCGGCCTTCCCGGCTCTCAACCAACAAGGTCAAGAGTACGAGAGGGCCGGTCGAGGCACACCCAAAACAACACTAAAAGCCGAACAGGCCCAGACGGTGCGGGGCCTTTGATGTTTTTCGACACTGGGCGCCCCGCACCGACACTCGTTGGTGCGGGGCGCCCTTTCGTGTATTGAGAGGAGTTCCCATGGGCTTGGAAGTGGTCGACACGATCGACTACCGCGGCTACACGATCGCAATCCATTACGACAGTGACGCCGGCAACCCGCTCAAGGAGTGGGACTGCGAACCCACCCTGGTGCTGCACCGCAAGGCGGAGCGGCACTTGGGCTGGACCAACGACACCGACTGGGCCGAGCGCCTGAACGACGCGCTGGAGGAGCTGAACGAGCGGCACTCGCGCTCGCGATGCCTGGCCATCATCGCCCGCTGGATGAGGGTCTTCCACAGCGTGCCGGTGGTGCTGCCGATCGGCGCTATCGATCACAGCGGGGTCGAGGTCTACCTCGGCGACCAGCATCACTGGATGGATCCGGGCGGCTGGGATTCCGGCTGGGTCGGCTGGATGTTCGCCACGCCCGAGCAGCTCGCCAGGTGGGGCACGCCGCCCGACCGGATCACGGAGGCGATCACCGGATCGTTCGAGCAGTTCGCCGCCTGGGTCGCCGGCGACGTCTACGGCTACATCATCACCGGGCCGGATGGCGAGCAGCTCGACTCCTGCTGGGGCTTCTACGGCTCCGAGACGTTCGAGGAGCCGGACGGCTACGCGCTCGCCGAATGCAAGTCGATCATCGACGCGCACATCGACGCGCACATCGACGAGCATGCCGACGACCCCGCGGATCCGCCGAAATACCCGTCGTGGCACCCCTGCAAGTGGCAGACGCACGCCGGGGTGATCGCGCCGATGTGGGACACCGACCCGACCGGGCCGACCGGCTGGGAGGGCTGGTGCGGGATCCCCACGGACGACGCCACCGGGCTGTGCACCGAACACCGGGAGCAGCTGGCGGCGGCGAGATGAGCCAGCCGGCCTCCGGGCGGGGCTATCACCCGTCCAGCTACGCCTGCGGCTGCGGGATTCCCTGGCGGGCGGCGTACTACCTCGCTCTGGTGATCCAGCGCGAGGTGCCCGGCGGCACCGAGACCAGCTCCGTCGACTGGTACGCGTGCGCCGAGCACATCGACGACGCGCATCCCGAACGGATGCTCAACCCGGATCTCGCGGCCGAGGGCTGGCAGGTCCTCGAGACCGAGGTCCACGAAATCAACAAGGAAGGCAGGAAGATATGACGACACCACTCATCGATGACGCCGTACGTCAGTTGGTCGACGGAGCGAGACAGGTCTCCGCCGGCGCCCGCACGATGACCAACACCGACCGCACTCTGGTCGTCGCGGTGCTCATCGCCGCGGCCGTCGCGGTCGGTTGGCCGCTCGCGCGCAAGCCGGCGGGCCGCATACACGTCATCGACGCCGCCAGTCAGTAGTACCCCGCAGATCACCCAGCCCGCCCCACCGGCGCGTTCCGTCACCGTGACGAGATGCGCCGGTGGGGCGGGCTTTTTCGTGCCCGAAAGGAGCACCGATGCCAACGAAACGTTCCTTCTACCTCGTCATGCCGGTTCTGCGTCGGGGCAACGGCTTTCTCGCCGAAGCGATGTCGCCGTACCTGATCTTCGCGTCCAGCCCGCGCGGCGCCGCGTTCCTCGTCGAAAACATGGCCGAGGCCACCCGGAAGGGATTCCTCGGCTGCTGCGATCGCCGCGGTCGGTACTGGCCGGACGACGAGCGGGTGCCCACCACCGGAGACCGGATGATCGTCACCCCGGTGCGTCACGATGGCCGGGCGCATTTCCGCTCGATTGCCCTGTTGCGGAACGACGACAGCTGGGCGATCACCGGGACCGTGCCGCACACCGGACGGAGGGCCTCATGATCACGCTCATCTACCTCACGGGCATCGCGTTGGCGTTCACCATCGCTCGCGGACTACCTGCCGTGGGGCCGCGACGAGTGGGTCGCGGTCCACAACAAGTTGGCCCTGAACGCGTCGTGGCTGCGCCTGACGATCCTTCGTCACCGCGGCGAGCGGCAGCTCCTGCGCCGCCTGCAATACCGGCTGCTGATCGCGGCAGCCGCCCCTCTTGGCCGAACCCTTTTCGGCCGCACCCCCATCGAAAGGACACACCACCATGACCACCGCCGAACCCGAAACCGTCCGACTGCACGGCAGCGACGGCATCCTGTCCGCCATCCCCGCGGTGCTCGGCTTCCATCCCGCGGACTCGGTCGTCGTCGCCGGGCTGATTCCGGTCCCACGGCGCAGCGGAACGCTCCGCGTCGGCCCGGTATCGCGCACGGATCTCGACGAGTTCGAGACGTCCCCATTGGAGGTCGCCGCCGCCACCACGGTGGCTCTCCTCTTCGGCGGCGTCGCTCAGACGTACATCGTCACGTACGGACGTACCACCGACACGGAGCAGCTCGTCGGGGCGCTCGGCGCGGCCGGGATCGGCGTCATCGGCATCCTGCACGTCGGCAACAGTGCCCAGCCGATCGACACGCAGCTGCACGCCGCCGCGGTGGCTACCGGCATGGTCATCGAGGACGACCGGGCGGCGCTGGTGGCCCGCGTCGAGCATTTCAAGGGCGCGCCGCCCATGCCCGAGGTGTTGAACCGGCTGCGCACCCCGGAGGAGCGAGATCGGTACGTGGGCGAGTGCATGCGGGACCGCGACAACGCGCTGCCCGTCCTGCTGGCGGCCTGCCGCGGCGCGATGGACGACTGCCTCGGCGACGAGACGCAGCCGGCGGAAGCCCGGCTGGTCGTCGCGAACCTCGCGATCGTGACGGCGATCATCGCCTACCGGCAGGGCAACGGCGCGCTGGCCGGCGCGGCGCTCGACCGGACGCTGCGCGTCGATCCCGGCCACCGGCTCGCGATCCTGCTCCGGGCAGCCCTGACCGCGGGCATGTCGCCGGAGTACCTCGACACGCTCGCGGAACTTCACTAGCCATGCCGACGCGCACGAGGCTCCGCGAGGCCGTTCGCGTCGACCCGCTGGCCGGAATCCAGGTCATCGACAACCCGTACGCCGCGCTGGCCGCCGACAACCCGTACGCCGCGCGGTCGAACCCGTACGCCGCGAGGTCGAATCCGTACGCGATCGACAACCCCTATGCCGCAGCCGCCGGCCCGCGCGAGCCGGTGGCTGCGGCGATGGCGGTAGCGGCGGGCAGAGCGGAACGCCGGCGGCGGCCGGCGCCGCGGCGGGTGGTCAAGCGCACCGTCGTTATCCTGCCGGGATCGTCGCGCCCGACAATGTTGTGGACGCCGGTGGGCGAGTACTTCCGCTGTTTCGAGGAGTGGTATCCCGACTGTGCCCTTTGGCAGTGCGGTGATTGGGTCGACTTCACGGAGGCGGCCGAATCCGCGCATCTGGAATGGGACGACGGCGGCTACTCCGGGTTGTCGCTTGAGGATCGGCATTGCCTCGGCGCGGTCCCGGTCGCCTCGGAGACCGAGACGTTCGACGTCGACTACATGTACACCGGTTTCGACTCGCCGCTGTGGCCGGATCTCATCGGCGCGATCGCCGCACTGCGGGCCGAGCTCGTCGAGGATCCGACCCCGATCGCGAGCCTGTGGGACAACGTCATGGCCAACACAATCCGTGAGTGGGTGGGCGGCCACGCGCCGTCCGAGGACGGCGTCCTCGCAGCGATCGCCACCGACTCGATGAACGGTGCCGGGGGAGCGGCGCTGGACTATTGCACCTGGTGTCGCCCGGAGGCGTTCGGTCGAAGCGGTGCGGAAATCAGGGAGTACGTCAGCGCCATCGAGCAGGACGAGTACGTGTGCACGGAGCCGGTCGAGAACTTCATCTTCGACCCGGCCAGCCTGCATCCGGAGACGCGCGCGGAGAAGTACTTCAACCTCTACGGTGAGTACGAGGTCGACCGTGTCGCCTACCACTCTGATCCGAAAGGGCAAGGGGCGGTCGGCTTCCGGTCGCTGTTCATGCGGCCGCGGGGCGTGCCCGTCCGGCCCGATTTCAGTGGGTGATCGCGACTAGCCACACCTCGACCCCTCCTGGCGCCCTTCGGGGCGCCGGGAGGGGTATTTTTTTGTGCCCAAGATCAGTGCCAGGTCGGCCGGACCAGCCGCGCCAGCTTCGCTTCCTGCTGCAGCGACTTGGCCATCTTGTTGGAATCCTGCGCGACGACGTTGATCTCCGCGCCGGCGAACGAGATCGAGTGGTCCGAACTCATCACCTGCGGCGCCGCTGCGGACGCCGAGCTGGCCGTCGCCGCGATCACCAGCGCTGCCGCCCGCCGCGGTGACGTCGCCGGCTGCGTGGTCCACTCGGACCGCGGGAGCCAATTTCGTTCGCGAAATTCCTGCGCGCCTTGCGATATCACGACCTAGTCGGATCCATGGGATGGGTCGGCGCGGCCGGGGACAACGCCGCCATGGAATCGTTCTTCGCCCTCCTGCAGAAGAACGTCCTCAACCGGCGCTCCTGGACGACCCGGGAACGGCTGCGCATCGCGATCGTCACCTGGATCGAACGCACCTACCACCGCCGACGACAAGCCCGGCTCGGCTGCTCGACCCCCATCGAATTCGAAGCAATCATGATCACGCCAGCCACTTAGGCTGCATGACTAACCACTGTCACCTGACCGTGCAGCAGTCCCTTTGGCCATCGGTCAGTCCAGAGTATCAGCCAAGTGACATATCTATGTGCGAAAGAAACAATGCCATAGCACCAGCGATAATCTGAATCGACTCGCAAAGCTGCCCATCGGTTGCTCCGTCGAAACCAAACGGAACTGTGACGTCACATCCAATGTGGAAAATACCTGCTTTTGCACTGGGGAACACGAATCCACGCGGCCAAATCTTCTGAGAATTCCAGGCATTACACAATCTGACCGCCACGTCGAATCTGTCCTTCTTTACATCTCCTTCCCAGAACCCCTGAAGGCTCAGAAGTACACTTTGCCCTTCATCGATTCCGACGGACACTGTTCCAACGCCCATGGAAATCGTTAGATTTCCGTCAGTTCCGACGTGGTACCCGAATCCTTCGTGCTCTAAGGCGTCTTGTAGCCGGCGCCGCGAGATCGGTGAGGTTATATCGGCGGATTTGCGGCGCTCGCTCCCCATATTGGGTCTCCAATCGGTCTATCGAATCTTCAAAGCAAACATTGATTTGTGCAGTCAGTTGTAATTCTGCCGAGTTCTCTCGTCAAACATGACGGTGCTGGATCTCGCTGCTGGTGTTCTTCCAGCGCGGTCCTCTCGAACTGGGCATAGACTGCGTTCGCTTACGGCGACCCACCGATGTCCTGACTTTTATCAGGCTAGTGTCCATTCGTGGCGGCGGCGGTGATGGCGGTGAGCGCGGTGGCGAGGTCGTCGGGTGGCTTTTGATCGAGAGGCATTGTGTGGCCTGCGATCTCGATGTCGATGGTGCGGTAGCGGCGGGCGGCACGGACGAATTTCTTGATGCTCCAGCCGGTTTCGGTCTCGATGAAGTGCGCGACGGCCATGGCTGCGATCACGACGGTCAGGTGCGCGTCGATCGATTCCTTCGTGCGGTGATAGATCGGCCTGGCCCGCAGATCATGCTTGGACATGCGAAACGCCTTCTCGACATGCCAGAGCTGGTGGTAGGCGGCGATGGTCTGCTCGGCCGTGAGGTCGAGCCGGTTGGTGATATAGCCCTTGATGCCGGCGATCGCCCGTGCTTTGGCCTCCAACTCGGTGTTTAAGGAGCGTTTGCCGCCGGTGATCGTCACGAACCGGTTCCGTTTGATCGCCGCCTTGCCGCCTATCGCGGCCTGGGCTTTCTTGATCTGCTCGTCGATGCCGCGCAGGGTGCGGCGGGCCCGATCGGCGCGGTATTGGTAGTAGATCGCGTGATCCCGGCGGCCGTCTGTGGGCCCTGCCGGCCAGGGCTGGGTGAAAACCTGCCCGTCGGCGAACTCTTCGCCGGGGTGGGCGTCTTTCCACGACTGGACCGCGTAGGGCATCTTCGGGACCCGCTCACCGATGATGAACGACAAGCCTTCGGCCTCGAGTGCTTTCTTGTTCGCATCCGAGACCATGCCTGCATCGGCCACGACCGTCACATCCGTCAGCCGGTGGGCCTTCATGAACCGGCGGATCACCGGCAGCATCGTGAGAGTCTCCGCCTTATTTCCCTCGAAAGCGGTCACCTCCAGCGGGAAGCCGGAGGCGTCCGCGAGCAGGCCCACCACGATCTGCGGCTCCAAGCGGCGTTCCTTGCTGAAGCCGGGAACACGCAGATCATCGGCCTTGTCGGTCTCGAAATACAAGGTCGTCACGTCATACAAAACCAGAGACGCAGGGCCGATCTTCGCGCTTTTCGACAGCGCCGCCGAGATTCCACCGCGGAACTCGTCGGTGGCGTAGACCGGAAGCCTGCGGTTGATCGTCGGATACGACGGCGGCTTGATGCCGACCTCTTCGATCACACGCAGCGAGTCCAACTTCGAGGTCGGCTCGATGATCCGGGCGGCAACCAGGCCGAAGAACACGTCATCACCGCCGCAAGCGTCGGCCAGGCCCAACGCGGCATACGCCCGCGAGATCGCACCCCACAACAGCGCGGCACGCGAGCCGACGATCTGCGGCTTCGGACCCACTGGCGTGGTATCCAGCCCCAGATCGAACTCGCCTTGGCCTGCCGAGAGCCGCTGCCGAGCAACCACTTTGAGCAACTCGACCTCGGCAGGGGTATGCGCCGAGCCGATGTGCTCGATATCCCGCTTACCGTAATGATTCGAGTGCACGATCTGCACCGCCGTCGCCCCCGACGACGTCCGCACCGTGCGCACATGCACCATGAACCAGACCCTACAAACCGACCGGCTAGTGCCCAAATCCCGCGAGAAGCACACACAGAACCGCAGCTCAAGGCGCTAACGTGGCCCCGATCACACCCCCGTGATAAAAGTCAGGTTCCAGCGCGGTCCTCTCGAACTGGGCATAGACTGCGTTCGCTTACGGCGACCCACCGATGTGCGCTGGGCGACGGTCCGCGCCTTCACTCGGAAGGCTCCTCCAAGGCTCGGAAACCCAGTCTGCGCGCTTCCTCAAGGATCCGTGCTCCTTGGACGATCTGCTTCCTCGAGGGAACCTTTCCTGCGCCGATTATGCGTCCAATACTGAATGCGATGCTTCGTTGCCAGCCTTGGAGTGAGTTGGTCTCTTTGGCCCATCCGCTCAGCGCCTTCCACGTATTCCCTGCCACCGCTAGGACGTCCCTGGTTGCGGCGACTTCCTCGTCGTTCATCTGTTCGCCGATGCTCTCAGCCGATGTCGTGCGAGTTCGCACCCGTGACGAGACGAGTTCTGGGCGTAGGTCGGTGGGTATCTGCCAGGCGATGTCGAGTACTGACTTCCAGCATTCCTCCTTCTTCGCCCACTCACTTATGTTTCGGGATCCGGCGGTATCGAAGAGAGCAGCGTGGACCCTCGGTCCGAGATCTGCGATGGCGTGGGCGAATGCCGGGGTAATCGTTTGCGTACGCCAGATGGCGGCAAGGTTTATGGTCTGCCCCGTCTCATGGAACAGCTTTGCAAGCGTGTATGTGACGGTTTGGGCCCTGTAGCCACCGAGCTGTAGCGAGCCGATGATCTTCTCGGCCTGACGGAAGATCGTGGCTTTCGCGATGAGTCGTTCGAAGTAGTGTTGGTCCGGTTTGAATGAGGCGCCGCGCTTTGCTAGCTGCAGTGTGAACTCGCGGAAGTTCTTTTCCGCGCCCCACGCGACAAGCCATGGGAGCTGGTCCCAGGTGTTCTCGAACTTCGCAAGATCTGTCTTCGTGAATTTCTGGCTTTGCGGATGTGTGGCTCTGAATTGTCGTTGTCTGGCCGGTGTTCGTTCTCGCGCGTAGGCGTCCGCGTACTGGCCACGTGCCCGTTCGTAGAACCACCTAGTCATATCCCCGGTTCCAGACTTGCCTGGTGCCCAAATTGTCCGCGACAGGCGCTCGACCTCCACGTGGAACGGATCGTTGGCTCTGAAGTCGGCCAGGTTAACCTTGTTTTGACTGTTAGCGAACTCGCTGATCTTCGGGACTAGGTCGTCGAGCCGGTCCGGATCAACGACGGATAGTTTGGCCTGGATGAAGACCCGCGAGAGGTCAGCCTTGTTCTTCACCTTCGCGTAGTGGAGTGAGGCCGTTGTCTGTCCGCCATTGACGATCTGTAGGTCCGATATCGCGGCGACCGCTCGACCGCCGGATGGGAGGTCGCACACTTCCACGGAGGACGCCGTCATTGAGATTCCGTTGTTGTATGCTAGGAACCGGTCGGGCTCATTGCTGATCGTGCGCTGGATGCCTTGATTGACTTTTCCGCGCGCTTGGAGGAAGGACCGGACGTTGAGCTCGAGCAGTCTTGGCCCGTGGATCTCATAGATCTTTGCGAGCAGTTCCCCGGGCAGCATGAGAAGGTATGTATCGTAAATACCGGGCGCACCCTCGGGTCCCAAAGATGCGACGGGCTCTCCCCAAAGCTCCATCAGGTTAATCGATATTGGCTCCTGAGCACGGCCGCTTGACGCGAGCTTGTGGAGGCGGTCAAGGTCCCAGACCGAGTGAATGACCGTGCGTCCATTGAGGTCCACGGCGTCGCCGATTGGCGCTCTGAGCGCGCTGTTCGTGAGCAGTACCATCCGGATCTCGCCCACCTGATCCCACGCATTCGAGATCCGGTGCGCCATATCCCAGCTCGGCGCCGATTCCTCAAGCTGACGCCAAAGACCGTCCCTGGCTCGCTCGAGGAAGGCGGTCATTCTCCGGAAGTGGATATCGAGATCAGTCCTGGTCAGGCTCTGGACGTCGATATCGCTGCGGTAGTCCGCCAGCAACAGCCATAGGGTGCTCTCGTCCTCGCTGAGGCTGAAGCCCGACGCCCGCGCCCCCACGGATTGGTAGGTCGCGACATCCGCGTCTTCGAGCTCACCCGCATCGGTGAGAATATCGACCATGTAGTAGGTGAAGGCTTCGGTGAGCCCTTGCTCACTGCCCTCGACCGACGCCGCGAGTGTGACCTGCTGCTGAAGGTCGTGGAGGTAGTCCACAAGCTGGTCTGTCATGGTCAGTTCCTGAGCGCTCGGGTAAGATCCTGTGGAGAGGCGAGGAATCGTTCGATCGCCGCTCTGTCGATACTGTAAGAAACGGCTCCGACACCGAGTGGCAGCATGTCGACGATTATGCGTGGGAACCCGTCGGCGACATGGAAATACTCGCTTGATCGCACCTCGAATCGCTCGGTGCGGTATTCGGCGATAGCATCGGTCCAACCATAAGCGACTATTCGGTCCCCGAACGCGTATACCGCGGCTTGATCTTTCATGATGGTCGTTCGAATGCGGTTGATCGCATCAGGGATCGATGCGCCAGGACCGTCGGATCGCTGGTCGATACGAATGTATGCCACGTACAGGTCAGCCGAGCCTGCTGTGTCGAGCTGTTGCTCGGAGCTGATCGTCAGGCGTCCAGAGCCCGTGCCGCGGAACGATTTCACCTCGATGGTGGCGCGCTCAGTTTGAAAGTCTTGTATTGCCGGATCGGCACCCGTCCATGCCGCGATTGCGCGGCTTGGACCGATCGCGGGTATGAGGAGCGATTCAAGTACGTGCAGCTCGGTGAAAAGCCCGGCTGCTTGCTCGGCGCTGAACTCGTGAGGGCGCGTCGCGAAGAAGCGCTGCCAAGCCGCTATCCGATTCAAAACACGCGCCGCCAAGCCGGCCGTGGGGTTGGACGCGATCACGCCAATGACATCCGCTGTTAGTTCCATGAAGAGCGAGTCATTGTCGTACGTGGTTGACGCAAGCCGAATGTCGACGCCGTCAGGGCGAGACGCATCAACGTCGATGACAACCCCACGTGATGACGGCCGTCGCCTCTGCGACACATCATGGCGCTCGTGGATCTGCAGCATAAGCACACGTTGACGATCAGGGCGGTTCTCGCCGATGAACACGTCATGCGCGAGCCCCGGTAACACTCGTCTTCGCACCGATCCATGGCCGCCAGTATCGCGCGCAAGTTCTCTCCAGATCTTGGCTAGCTCAGTCCTCGTCGTCATCGTCCCAACCGAACTCGCGGAGTGTGACCGCATTTACTTGGTACGCCTTAGGCTGCGCGCGCCCGGAAACTGGGAATGATGCAGCGAAACCGACGAATGGTGTTTTGCCACGTTCATCCTCGCGCCATTGCGCTGGATCAAGCATATAGAGCAGCAGAAGCCCGACGCGGTTGTCGCGAACCCTTCGTTCCCAAAGGCCGGACGGTTCTTCGGGTCTCTTACTACTGCGCGTTCGGCTCGTGTTGTTCTCCCACGAGCCGATTGTGCCGCGCAGTGCTTCGTCCCAAGCGGCAGATCCGCGAGGCAGTTCGAGCAGCTGGTGGCTGGTGCTCACGACGCGTCGGATGGTGTAGCGATCGGATTGCGGGGTTGAATTGTGGCTGGTCCGTTCCGTGAGCCCGACGTCGACCCCATCCACCGGCCAGGTAGCTCGGCCGTCGACGCTTGCCAGCATCACCGTCCAATTCGTCAACTCGTCATCCGCGACACGCGCCGCGATGTAGTCCAATAGTGCCTTTGGTTGCGCCTTGTACGCGGCGCGATCCGCGTGGTAATGCTCGAAGAACGTCATCACGCGGGAGGGATTAACGTGTCTGAATAGAATCATTCCCTTGCGGGCTCGTTCTTCGCGCCGGAGGCCTGAGACCAAGTCGCTGAGAGCTGACAGGTTCCGCTGCCGATCCGCGCCGCGGAAGGTCACAGTCTCGGAGATCGAGCCGCTGAAGGAGATACTGATCTTCTGAGCCGCCTTCAGCTTCGTCGGCGAGGTGACGAGCAGCCCGTCGGGGTGTTGTCTCACCCTCAGCCCGAAGTCCTCCGGCGTCCTGCCGACGGCAGCCATGGCGTCGAACTCGCTTTGTAGCTCCGCGGCCGCAGCTGTGATGCGCTCATACCAACTGATTAGCGTCTTTGTCGTGAAAAGGCGACAGACATCAAGGTATCCTGGTCGATAGCCGAACCACCTGCCCATCTGCATCAATGTGTCGTACATGCGGCTGGCGCGCAGGTAGTACGAGACGCTGAGGCCCTCAAGGGTCAGCCCCCGTGACAGCTTGTCGCCGCCGATCGCGATCACACTCGTCCCATCGGCATGATCGACATATTCGAGGGCATCAGCCGAGTTGCCATTGATGAGGTGAACGTGGGTCTTCACCGCCGCTGCGTGCATGTCGCGCCACATCTCGTCGAGGGCTGGTACCGGTCCAATCAGCCCTTCGAGATCCTGAGCGAGGTGCATGTCTTCGGTCGTCTGGATTAGGTCCGTGTACAGCCTCTCAACACGGAGCCTCAAGCGGGTCTCTGAGCCCTCCCCGTAGGCGAGTCGTTGCGTCACTTCGCGGAGGAATTCCTGCACCTGGTCTTTCACCTGCTTTTGCAGATTCGTGAACCTGGTGACGTGGACGAGCATTGAGTGGTGTTTGGATCCCTGACCTCGAAGCCGCCGCACTGCGCCTGCCATGAGGAAAAAGACGATCGCATCCCTCAAGGACTCTGGTAGTTCCCCGCCAACGTTGTCACCTGATTTGTGCTTGTCCGGGAGCCACGCCTCGTAGTCAGTGATCGGACGGGTGATGGGGAGGGCGCCGACCTCATCGATTGCGTTCTCCACATCCTCGCGCAGCCCGAAAACCCTCTCCGGGCCCGTGTACGTACTCGGGGTTGGCAGATTAACGATGAAGCTACGCGGGAACAGATCCTCACCGCTGCCCTGATGGCTCGCATCAGGGTCGATGAATATATTCGCGAACGGCGTCGCTGTGTAGGCGACATAGGCCGTTCGGTCAAATGTGTTGAGGAACTGCCTGATGAGTCCGTTGATTACAGAGGGATCCGATTCTGGGTCGTCTGCTTGCACCTTCGTATTTACCGACGCGTGGTCCGCTTCGTCGTCGATCATCAGTACGGGGACACCCCTGACGCGGAGTTCACCGGTGGTCAGGTCCTCTTCCTTTTTGAGTCTTGTTGCCCACTTGAAAAGGTTAGTCAGGATTGATTTGTTCTTCTTCACCACTAGGACGATCGGTGTCGCCCCTCCTGGAGCGATCGCCATCTGCTTGGCGATGTTCAGCTTGAAGTCGCCGTTCTGATCGGATGAGGTAAACGAGACGACATCAAGCACCGCCGCGCCGCGCTTCCCTACTCCGATAAGACTCGATTCATGCACTTGGTCCCAGCGACGGGAGCTCCTCGTGTCGAAGCCCAGGATTCCCTCGTCTATCCGTGCCTGGGTCTGGCTTCGGAGGCTATTGTGGATGCCGGCGAGAACCACGATGAGCTTGTAGCCCGTGTCGATCGCCTTTGCGATCAGCCCAATATAGTTTGCCGTCTTGCCTGACTGGACTTGGCCGGCGACAAGGCCACGCCGGTCCCAGGGCCCCTCACGCTTCGGGTCCTCAAGCCGGCCGAGCACGTCATCAGTGATCTCGTCGAGCCTGCGGACTGCGGGTATGGGCAGCCCGTGGGCACCCTTCAGGAATCGTGAGTATCGATCCCAGAACTTCCAATCCTGCTTCGCCGCGATATGCCCATCAAGCCACGGCACATGATTGGTGTCGTCCACAAGCGAATTCCACGCACCCACGTGCACGTTGTACTCGGCCTCGAGCGCCCGCACCAGCCGCTCGACATCCAACCGGTCATCGGGATTCTCACCTTTGATGATGGTGGCGCATAGCGTGACCTTCTCGCGTATCAGGTCAGTTGTGACAGCCGTGCGGAGTTCGATCGCAAGGTCGATCAGAGGCATGGCCATCTGCCGTGTGGTGTCGTAAATGCTCATGACTCCTCTTCCCTGAGCGCTTGCAGCAGCGCCGGGTAGTTCGCGAAAGGTTCGATATTCGCGATCGTGTCCAACGCGCGGAGACGGGACATACCCCCTCTGGTGTAGATGCCCATTGCTTGCTCGATGAGGGGCCTGAGGTCCTTCTGGGCCTCATCAAACGGGACCAGCTGGTTGTCAATCGATTGGGCTATGGAAAGTCCGATCAGCGACGTCGGCACGGTCTCTTCGATGAGTCGAATCGCGCGATCAAACACGTGCCGGTTGCTGCCTGCTGCATCCAGCGCGGCGACGATAATCGGATGATTCCGATTCACTTCGTAGCGAACCGCGCCATTGCGGCCCATCCGCTCGTTCCATGCGAAGACGAACGGTTGACTGTTCCGACGAGCTGTGATCCGCCCCTTGTGGCGGTAGATCTTCTCAGCACTGGTTCGAGTGGCCCGAGCGATGCGCCTGAGGGAATCCTTTAAGAGAGCCGGTGGACGAGCGGTTGATTTCTTGACATCCACCTGCCATTCATGGTCGAGCGCGGAGGGGAAGCCGACGGAGATGCGCGCCAGCTTGGTGTGCTCATCCTTCGTCAGCCCCAAACCCAGCCAACTGCCCTGCATAAGCAGACGATCGGACCGGAACACGTAGAAACCCTGTTGCTGCGTCCAGCCAGATGTGCCCTGCCCCGTGGCGATCTCCGCATCGCTCAATTTGCTACGGTGCGGTAGCACGTATGGTCTCACGGTGATGACATATCCCTTATAGGGAATTTCCTCAACATCCAGCTGCTGCGTCGCCGGATGCTTAGTCATGAATGGGTCCCACGGTTCAATCTCGCACCCGTTGATCGAGATCCGAACTCGATCCTGCCCGCTCAGGAAGCGTTGGAACGTCGCCTCTAAGTGACCTTGAACCCGCGAGATCATATCTAAGAACGTCTTGTGGGCGTGTATGTCTGATGCATCGACCGCGCCGACGAGCCGGTCCATCTTCGACCAGACGACCGTGGTGCCGCCCGTTGAGGGCGGCTCTACAACGGCAACGCCGCGCGCGCCGGCCCTGAGCAGCCGCCATTCGCCCGACTCGACCACCGTATCGAGATCCCACCGCCGCGTCGCCGCGTGGCCGCCTCTGATAACGGAGACAACCGTGACTTCACGGGCCTGCGAGAACGACGCTGTCTTCAGCCCGAGGCCGAACCTGCCAAGGTCGGACGCGTCTCGGTCTGCGGTCGGGCTCATACTGCCGAGGGTCATTGCCGAGACGAGCACTGCCTCGGACATCCCACAGCCATCGTCGGAGACTGTGACCGTCGATTGCGCACCTTTCCACTCAAACCTTAGTTGGATGCTTCTTGCTCCAGCGGAGATGCTGTTATCGACAAGGTCGGCGATCGCCGACTCGGGGGAGTATCCGAACGCGCGCAGAGACTCGATCAGCGACTGCGGGCGAGGATCGGCGATGTCCCAGGCTTGCTGCATCCGATCCACGTCACGTCCTCAGCGTCGACCAAGGGTCGAGGCCGGAGCGGTCGCCCCCAGGGTCCTTCCCTTTTCACGTACCTTAGCTGGCCGTCTACTCAGATTGTCGATCCCTACCCGAGGCAATTGGGATAAAACGTTGCCAGCCCCTGGGTCAGAGAGCAAGGATGTCGTAATCGCTGAATAGACTCGAGTCATGTCTTCAAATGTGCGTGTGCCCGCTTTCAGACAGGTTCGAGGCCCGTACATCAGGCTAGAGCCGCACCCGGATCATTGCGAGACTGAGGCTGAGCTGTCACGTCTGTGCCAGCGAATCAGGCGGGTGGATCCGGATGCGGTGCTAGCTGCTGACCTATTTTGCGGTGCCGGTGGGCTGAGCTTGGGCCTAGAACAGGCTGGTATGCACGTGGTTCTCGGCGCCGATCACGACCGCGAGGCGTTGGAGACGCATCGTCATCACGTGCGAGGGATGGCGATCGACTGGGATCTGGGTAATGCCGATGTCGTCGAGCGGGTAGCCCGAATCCTCAAGGCGAACCGCATCGATGTCCTCGCGGGCGGTCCGCCGTGTCAGCCGTTCTCGAAAGCCGGTCGGTCAGGGATGCGGCACTTGGTGCGCGAGGGCATGCGTGATCCCCATGACAAGCGGCGGGATCTTTGGCGGTCGTACCTCGAGGTCGCGCGGCTGGCGCGCCCGAGCGCCGTGATCATGGAGAACGTGCCGGATATGGCGCTGGACCGGGAGATGTTCATCCTGCGCAGCATGGTTTTCGAATTGGAGCGCCTCGGCTACAGCGTGCAGCAGCGAGTGGTGGACGCGTGGCGCTATGGGGTACCGCAGTTCCGTCAGCGACTGATCTTTGTCGCCGTCCGTGACGGGTCGCCGTTCGTGTGGCCGCAGGAAGATCCGCGCAAGGTTACGGTGGAGATCGCGATCTCGGATCTGCCCGAGGTCGAGGGTGGTTGGCGGCCGAAGGGCGGATCCGACGGGTTCGCCGCCTATCGCGGGCCGCGAACGTCGTTTCAGCGGGCGATGCGGGAAGGCGTTTCCGAAGAGGACCGAGCGAAGGTCTTCGACCACATCACCCGTCCGGTTCGGCCGGATGACGAGCGGGCATTCGAGCTGCTCGATGCGGAGAGTCGTTACTCGGACCTGCCCGACGAGCTCAAGCGCTACCGCGACGACATCTTCGACGACAAGTACAAGCGCCTGTCGGATAATGATGTGTCACGCACAATCACCGCGCACATCGCGAAGGATGGCTACTGGTACATCCATCCGAAGCAGAACCGCACCCTGACGGTGCGTGAGGCGGCGCGTCTGCAGACGTTCCCGGATTGGTTCCGGTTCGCTGGGCCGCCGAGTGCCGCGTTCCGCCAGATCGGCAATGCGGTGCCGCCACGGCTTGGCGCCGCAATCGGACGCGGGGTGTTAGCGGCGCTGAGCGGGGAGGGTGACTGGCCGCCGTCGAGCGAGCGACTGAGCTCGGCGCTCGCGAACTGGTTCCGCGTGAGGGTTCGATCGTCGACGCCGTGGCTGCATGGCAGCTCACCGTGGCACGTGGTTCTGGGCGAACTCGTCTTGGATCGCCTGTCGATGACGACGGTGGCATCTATCTGGCCGCTGCTTGCGGGCTACGCGACTCCGCGCGATGCTCTGATTGATACAGAGCGGCTGACCGAGATCCTGTCGTGGGTGGACCGTGCCGATCGAGTTCGGGCCCTCGTGGAGGTTGCCCGTGCCATGTGCGACAGGCCGTTTGCGACGGTCGAGGATCTGGATGCTCTGGTGGCCGACCACATCCTGCCGCAGGCGGTCGCTGTGTTGGCCCAGCTTGTGATCACCGCCTCGGAGGAACCGGTGGTCGCGACCGCCGGAGCGCTGCGAGTCGTCAGCAGGTTCCAAGCCAACCCGCTGGGCAGGAAGAACCGCAACAGCGACGGCCGATTGGCTGTCGCCAAGGTGATCGGCTTCGGGATCAATGCACGCGTCGCACAACTAGCACTGATCGAGTTGGGCAATGACGTTTGCACACCAATGGATCCCCGGTGCGATGAATGCCCTTTGGCGGCGTGGTGCGCGGCCGCGCGGCGTCATTGAGTCAGATGCCGAGCCGGGCGGCAAGGTCCGGATTGCGGTCACGTAAGACGGCGAGAGCGGTGCGGAACGCCGGCAGGTCGTTGGCGCCCTCCATCAGCGCCGCCTTGATGGCGACACCGATCTCCCTGAGCCCCACACCATCGGCCGTGCCGGATTTCGTGGACGGCTTCCGCTCAGCGGTCGTCGAATTCGCCTGCCGGTAGGCCGAATCCGCGCGCATGCAGAGCTCGTGGACCGGTCGCTCGACCATGTGCTTGAGCGCCGCGGGCAGCACGACGCTCATCTTGGCCACGTTGATCTGGAACGCCTCGTCCAGGTCGGTGTCGAAGTCGATCGATGCGCGGGCGAGCTTCGTGTGTTCGTCGATGCCACGCATCCCGTTCCAACCGCCGTACTGGACCAAGCGGTCCGCTCGGTAGATGTAGAGGCCCTGCTGCCGATTCCACTTCAGCGGGCCGGACATGCGCTCGAATTGTTCCGCCGTCGAGAACCGGTCCCTCGGTGGCAGGACGTAGCCACGAAACAGCACGTCCGACGAACTCCCGCCGACTTCTACCTCGAAGATCTCAGGCTCGAGCGCTACCGTCGCCGCCTCCGCTGTAGCGAACGGATCCCACGGTTCAAGCTTCTCGTCGTTCACCGAGATCGTCACCGGGGACACACCGTGGCTGCCGGAGATGAACCGGTGGAAGACCATGCCCAGGTGCTCCGCAGTTCTGCGAGCCAGCGAATCGAGACGTCGGCGACCCCACCCGGACTCGGCGAACCTATTCGGCAGCACCCGGTCAAGCTTCTCCCAAGCCACCACCGTGCCTGGTCCGTCCCGCAGGATCTCCCTTGCCCTATCGACGGCCCTACCCGACTCGTCGGCGAGGACCGCCCACGCATCACACCGCTCGATGAAATCGAGATCGATCGTACGAACGGTGCCAGTCGACCTCGTTGGAGTGTGCCGGCTGACGACCGTCAGACGGCGGCACTGCGAGAACGACGCCGTCTTCAGCCCGAGGCCGAACCGGCCCAACTCGTTGCGCGCATACCCGCGTCGGCTGCCGAACCGGAGCGCCTCTAGGACGTCAGCCGGCCGCATGCCGCAGCCGTCGTCCGAGATCAGGACGAAGGACGCGTTCGGCTCGAAGCGGAGGCCCACATCCACGCGTGTCGCGCCGGCGGCGATCGAGTTGTCCACGATATCCGCGACCGCGGTCTGGAAGTCATAGCCGATGTCGCGTAGTGACCCAGTCAGGCGCGCAGCGGACGGTGCAACATCGAAGTACTGCCACTCATCCGCCAAGACACACCTCCGCAGAACATAATGACACCGTGGCGCCCAACAATCCGGCGGACACTCCGCACATGACGGTAGACGCCGCCACCGACATCGCTTCACCATCGCGCGTCATGCGACCTGACGCCGTCCGCAACGTCATGCGCGCCAACCGGCGGCGGGACACCAAAGCAGAACTAGCCATACGTACATTGCTTCACCGCCGCGGCCTCCGCTTCCGCGTCGACCAACCATTGCCGTTCGACCGAAGGCGCCGCGCCGACATTACCTTCACCCGCGTCGGACTATACGTGTTCGTAGACGGGTGCTTCTGGCACGGCTGCCCAGACCACTTCGTGATGCCCAAGACCAACTCCGAATTCTGGCGGACCAAGATCGCACAAAACCGCTCGCGCGACCTTGAGACCAACGTTCAGCTGGCAGCGGCAGAGGCGACCGTCCTGCGCATCTGGGAGCACGAACCAGCGGGCGTCGCTTCCGACCTGATATCCAGGACATATGAATCCCTACGCCAACACAGGCTGAGCAGCTGAGGGCGACCGAACCTCTACGCGGCCTGCGTACGGCAGGATCATTCCCATGGCTCAGCTAAATTGGATTTACGACGAGCTCGTGCTGGCGACTGACCTTGTCGCGAGGCATGGATGGAACGGCCTTCGCGTCCACAATGCGGAAGTGATCGAGCTGTCTCAGCTTCTTCGATCGGCGTCGTTCCATGAGTTCGATGGTCGACCGGGAAGCTTCCGGAGCCCAAACAGCGTGCAACGCAAGACGTTTGATATCGCGACCCAGCACCCAGACTACAAAGGGGTACCGACACGCGGTGGACATCTTGACTCTCAGGTCCTGCGCCAGTTCATCGCTGCACCTCGCCGAATGGCCGACTTGGCCGCATCGATCCGGGAACAGATCACCGCAGAGGTGGCATCAGACCTCGACCTCGCTGAGCTCGCAGCACACGAGGGCAGGGTCCTAGCCGCGCTACACCTGAGACGTGAGCGGAGCGCAGCGCTTCGTGCACAGAAGATCGCCGCGGCGCGGGCGGCTGGCGCCGCCATAGCATGCGAGGTTTGTTGGTTTGATTTCGCCCGGCACTACGGCGACCTTGGCCAAGATTACATCGAGGTGCACCACATTCTTCCGCTGCATGCGTCGGGGCCTGTGATGACCCGACTTGAGGATCTCGCGCTACTCTGCTCGAACTGCCACAGGATGATTCATCGGGCGCGCCCCTGGCTCACGCCAAAAGAACTTGGGCGCAGGTACGCCGCAAGCTGACTCCACTGTCTCTGCCGAGACCTCCGATATGCCGGCCCCGAGGCGGCCTGCCATTTTCGCATTGAAGCGGCTGCACACCGGTCAGCAACCGGCTGCTCGCCATTCACGCGAACGACCCGCGTGCCGATAGGCATGTTCCT